>ERZ809758.516-NODE-516-length-9087-cov-6.53288_pt1 | contig 9087 bp, 7 predicted proteins | sample MGYA00520314_ERZ809758 | MGnify/ENA primary metagenome ERZ809758 (study PRJEB31588, sample SAMN03401228) | human gut metagenome | study: EMG produced TPA metagenomics assembly of the PRJNA231909 data set (A prospective, longitudinal analysis of the... | reverse complement strand
AGTTGAACATGATGGAGGTAATGACCTCGTTGATGTTGAAGTAGGCCTTGAAGAAACCGGGGATGGCACCCCACAGACCGCCCAGAATGGCCGCAGCCAGCAGACAGACGAACCAGGGCAGCTTGAGCATGATGGCACAGTAGAGGGCACCGTAAGCGCCCAGCGTGTACTGACCGGCGGCACCGATGTTGAACAGGCCGGTCTTGAAGGCAAAGCCCACGGAAAGGCCGGTCATGATCAGGGGTGCGGCGTTGGCCAGCTCCTTGCCGACACCATAGGGGGCATCATGGAAGCCGCCCTTGAGGATGCGGACAAAACCGTCTGCCCATGCGTGGGCCGGGTTGATGGCCAGCAGCACGAGGAAGCCCACAAACAGACCGATCAGGATACACAGCAGAGCAGCCATCACGCTGGTGACAGAACCCTGCAGCCCGTTGTGGGAAAGTTTTTTGTTTTTCATTTCTGCTTACTCCTTTCCCTGCTTGCGGGCACCGGCCATGTACAGGCCCAGCTCCTGGACTGTGGTGGTCTTGGGGTCAAACTCGCCCACGATCTCACCCTCGTACATCACAAGGATCCGGTCAGAGAGGTTCATCACCTCGTCCAGCTCCAGACTGACCAGCAGCACAGCCTTGCCCCTGTCGCGCTCATCCACGATCTGCTTGTGGATATACTCAATGGCACCGACATCCAGGCCGCGGGTGGGCTGCACTGCCACCAGCAGCTTGGGGTCTTTGTCGATCTCGCGGGCAATGATCGCCTTCTGCTGGTTGCCGCCGGACATGCTGCGCACGATGGTAGCGCTGCCCTGGCCGCTGCGCACATCATACTGGGCGATCAGCTTATCAGAGTACTCCCGCACCTTTTCACTGCGGATAAAGCCGTTGTGCTGGAACTCGGGCTGCCAGTAGCGCTGGAGCACCATGTTGTTCTCCAGGCTGTAATCCAGCACCAGACCATGCTTGTGGCGGTCCTCAGGGATATGGCTCATGCCGTCCTTGGAGCGCTGGCGGATGCTCTCGTTGGTGATCTCCTTGCCGTCCAGCAGCACCTTGCCGCTGTTGAACTTTTCCAGACCAGTCAGGCCGTAGACAAACTCGGTCTGGCCGTTGCCCTCGATGCCCGCCAGACAGACGATCTCCCCGCCACGCACCTGGAAGGAGACGTTCTTGACGGCATCCTTCTTGTGCTGAGCGTTGTGCATGGTAACGTTCTGCACGTCCAGCACCACCTCACCGGGGGCGGCGGGCTTTTTGTCCACCTGCAGCTGAACATCGCGGCCGACCATCATGCGGGAAAGCTCTTCCTTGGTGGTGTCCTTGATGTCCACAGTGCCCATATACTTGCCCTTGCGCAGAACCGTGCAGCGGTCTGCCACTGCCATGATCTCGTTGAGCTTGTGGGTGATGAAGAGGATGGATTTGCCCTCCTTCTTGAACCCGCGCATGATCTCCATCAGCTCGTCGATCTCCTGCGGGGTCAGAACAGCGGTGGGCTCATCAAAGATCAGGATCTCGTTGTCGCGGTAGAGCATCTTCAGGATCTCAACACGCTGCTGCATACCAACAGAGATATCACTGATGAGTGCATCGGGGTCCACACGCAGGCCGTACTTCTCGCTCAGGGCCATGACCTTCTTGCGGGCCTCAGCCTTCTGCAAAAAGCCCAGCTTATTGGGCTCCACGCCCAGAATGATGTTATCCAGCACGCTGAAGCATTCCACCAGCTTGAAGTGCTGGTGCACCATGCCGATGCCCAGTGCGTTTGCATCGTTGGGGTTGCGGACAGCGACCTCCTTGCCGTTCTTGAGGATCTTACCGGCTTCCGGCTGGTACAAGCCGAACAGCACGCTCATCAGCGTACTTTTGCCAGCGCCGTTTTCGCCCAGCAGGGCATGTACCTCGCCCTTGCGCAGCTGCAGGGTGATATCATCGTTTGCCTTGATTCCAGGGAACTCCTTGGTAATGTGGAGCATCTCGATCACAAAATCCTCTGCCAATCTGCTCACTCTCCTTTCGTGTCAAATCGACACCTATACTATTCTGTGTACCATTATACCGTATTTTTGCGGTTTTGCACACTTCTTTTTGATTTTTTGGCGGGATGTACTCTTATAAGTATTACTTTTGTGCAAGCTGCACGATTTTTCGCGAGACAAAAACGACCCTCTCCGTCAAAGCCTGGCGGCAATGACGGAGAGGGTCGTTCCCTGCAGCCCTTGCGGACTGTTCAAATTTTACTGGATGTAGGTGACGTTGGTGAACTCGCTGACGGTGGGCTTGGTAGCGTCATCAGAGCTGTTGTCAACAACGATCTCGCCGGAAGCGATCTTCTGCTTCAGCGCCTCGTACTCCTCAACCGTGAAGGTCTCGAAGTTCCAGCTGTCCTCATCGGTGGGCAGGCCGATGTAATCGCCGTCCTCCAGACCAAAGTTGCCGTTGGTCGCTGCGATGGTGCTCCACTCGCCTGCCTCGATGTCGGACAGAGAAGTAGAAACAGCCTCAGACAGGCCCTTCATAGCGGAGGTGATGAACGGGTTGTAAGCATAGGTGCCATCAGCAACGCCGTTTGCGCCGATGTAGTTCTGGTCAACGTCAACGCCGATGACGTAGCCGTTGTTCTTCAGGGCAGCCTCAACAGCGGAGGTGTAGATACCGCCGCCGCAGGCAAAGACGACCTGAGTGCCGTTGGAGTACCAGCCCTCCATACGGGAGGTGATGTTGGCATCGCCGTAGAACTGGCCACCGTAGAAGTAGTTGATGTCGATGTTCTGGCCCAGCTCCTGAGCAGCAGCATCAGCGCCCTGCACAAAGCCGTAGCCGTAACGGATGACAGCGGGAACAGCCATGCCGCCCAGGAAGCCCAGCTTGGTCTTGCCGTCCTTGGCAATGGCGTAACCTGCCAGATAGCCTGCCTGCTCCTCCTTGAAGGTGATGCAGTAGCAGTTGGAGGGGATCTCATCGGTGCCGATATCGCCCTGGGTCACGTCAACAGCGATGAACTTGACATTGGGGTACTGCTCAGCAGCCCAAGCCAGAGAAGCACCGTACAGGTAGCCCACGCAGACGATAACGTCAGCGCCTTCGTTGACAGCCAGACGGATCATGGTCTCACGGTCCTCATCGGAAGCGTCAGCCTCGGGGATGTAGTACTGGCAGTCTTTGCCCATGTAGCTGGAAACAGCGCTCCAGCAAGCCTGGTTGAAGCTCTCGTCATCGATCGTGCCGGTATCGCAGGTCAGAGCGACCTTTGTGATCTTGCTGGCAGCCTCAGAAGCTGCAGAGGAAGCAGTGGAAGAAGCGGTGCTGGTGGAAGAGGAAGAACCACCGCAGGCGGTCAGAGCAGCGGCAGCAGCTGCAGCGCCAGCCACAGCCAGGAAGTTACGACGAGAAATCATCATAAGAAAAGTCTCCTTTTTATACATTAAAAATTGCGCTTTACAAAGGGAATGCGCACACTTGCACATTTACTGACCCAAGTATAGCCGGGTCATGTGAGGAAAGCAAGGCATTTCCGATTACAAAATCTTTACAGATTTTTTGTAAAATTCGCGTAAAAGTCGTACTACTTCGCCAATTTTAGCAAAATCTCCGCTTCCCGCCTCACTCTTCCACGGCTTTGTTGCCCGCCACGTTGGAGGGGCCAAAGCCGAAGGGCAGCAGCTCGTCCATGCTGCGCTCGATGAAATCATCGGGGGTCTTTGCCATGATGACATTCAGCTCCGGCCCGCCGAATTCAAACAGCGCCTGACGGCAGACCCCGCAGGGCGAGGTGATCTGCTTGTTCACCTCGCCACGGCGGGAACCCACCACGGCAATGTCGGTGAAGCGGGTCACGCCCTCGCTCACCGCCTTGAACAGGGCCGTGCGCTCGGCACAGCTGGTGGGGGTGAAAGCGGCGTTTTCCACATTGCAGCCGGTGAAGATGCGGCCATCTTCGGCCCGCAGGGCAGCGCCCACCATAAAGTCGGAGTAAGGCACATAGGCCTGCTCCCGGGCTTCCAGTGCCATCCGGATCAGGGCTTTCTTTTCGTCTAAAGTCAGATTGGTCATAGGGGCCTCCTTTTCATTTTAAAGTATAAACAAACGTTTCTGCGTCTTTCTGAACAAATCCTATACTTTCAAACATTTTTCGGGACTGCTTGTTGAAAGAATAAATTTCTGCATAGCATTGCGGATATTTCTTCTCTTTTGCCAGTGCAAGAATCTTCCCAATCACTGTTCTCCCAATGTGCCGATTCTGATACTCTTTGCAGACCACAATCGAAATTTCTCCGCTTGTCTGCAAGCATACATCTCCGCACAGAATGCCCTTATATCCAATGTAGAACAAATCACCATGACTATCCAGATACTGGTACATATTTTTCAGGATAGGCAGGTCATAAATGCGATTCTGATTATCTACATGATGGCACAGTTCTGCGTCCTGATACCACGGAAGGGCAATTTCATAGGCTGGGTAATAAGGTACAAGGCAGATATCCTGATTTGGTTGAAAGTCGTCCATCTTTCATCCCCTCTTTTGCACTTCAATTATACGGCGTGTTCTCAAATTCTTCAAGAGATTTCTCGTTATCCATTTATTATGTAACGAAAGTTCTTGCATTTTTCATTACAGACGCATATAATAGAATCAAGAAGGAGGTGTATTAGAATGGCAAATGCAGTCAATGTGAACTTCCGGATGGACCCAGACCTGAAACGCAGCATGGAAGAGGTTTGCGCCGAGATGGGACTTTCTATGACAACGGCATTCACGATTTTCGCCAAAAAAGTTTCCCGGGAGCACCGCATTCCCTTTGAGGTTTCCGCCGACCCGTTCTACTCGGAAAGCAACATCAATCATCTCCGCCAGATCGTCCACGACATCGATACCGGAAAAGCCAAACTCACTGAGCACGATTTGATCGAGGTAGATTAAATGAGTTGGCAATATCATTATCGCATCCTGTTTCGGACATTATAATGACACTTAAAACATAAAAGGGTTGTTGTCGTGTGACAACAACCCTTTTTGTGAATGCAAATCAGTACTCCGCGCCCAGTGCGACCTTCATCATGTTGGTGAAGCTGGTCTGACGCTGCTCGGCGGTGGTGATCTCCGGGGAGACGAAGCTGTCGGAGATGGTCAGCAGGCAGGCGGCGTTCTTGCCCAGGACCTGAGCGTTGGCGAAGAGGGCAAAGCTCTCCATCTCCACACACAGGCAGCCGCGCTCATCCCGCAGCTTTTCCCAGTAGGTGGGCTTTTCATCGGAGGGCTGGCGATAGAACACATCGGAGGAATGGATGTTGCCCTCGATCAGGGGGATGCCCTGCTTTGCGGCGGAAGCGCGCAGCTTGTCGTTCAGGGTCTGGCTGGGCAGGGTGAGGTCCCCCTCAAAGCCGCTCTGGACCCGGGCATAATTGCTCTCGCTCACAGCACCGGCGGCCAGCACCACATCGAACAGCTTGGCTTTGTCGGTGTAGCTGCCGGCAGAGCCGATGCGGATGATGTTGTCCACATCGTAGAACTTGTACAGCTCGTAGGAGTAGATGCCGATGGAGGGCATTCCCATGCCGCTGCCCATCACACTGATGGGGCGGCCCTCATAGGTGCCGGTAAAGCCCAGCATTCCACGGACACCGGTGACCTGGCGGACATCCTTGAGGAAGGTATCCGCGATGAACTTTGCCCGCAGCGGATCGCCGGGCATCAGGACGGTCTTTGCGAAATCGCCTTTTTCAGCGCTGATGTGGGGTGTTGCCATAATCATTCTCCTTTTTTGTTTGTAAAATAAACCTCTCGGGCGCTTCACGCCAGCATACGAGTTGCGGCTCCCAGCGTCCACTTCGTGCAAAGTATTGCACTCGTGTCCTGCTGGCCGCTGCCCCAACAACGCCTCCCTTCATCCGCCACTGGCGGCGGTCGTCGTTGTTGCCTGATAGGGGAGCCAAGTTTATGCTTCGCATTGCCGGAGAGGTTCTGTTCTGATTTATCGCTTTCCGGGGAACACGCTCTGCGGTGCGATGTACGAGCCATTGCGGCGGATCTCGAAGTGGCAGTGGTTGCCGGAAGAGCGGCCCGTGCTGCCCACATAGCCGATGAGCTGGCCCTGCCGCACGGTCTGGCCCGCACTGACCGCCAGAGACAGGCAGTGGGCATAGACCGTGGTATAGCCGCCGGAGTGGCTGATGATCACAGAATAACCATAGCCCGTACCGGCACCGGCCTTGTTATAACCCGCCTTGGTCACGGTGCCGCCCGCCGATGCATAGATGGGCGTACCGGCAGAGGCACAGATATCCACGCCCTTATGGCCGCTGCTATACCAGCGTGAGCAGTTGCGGTAGCCCGGCACAGGCCAGATGAACTGACCGCTGCCGCCGATGTATGCCGCCGCACCGTACTTCGTGACCTTCTTGGTGCCAACGACCACCTTTTTGTTCACCGGCTCCCGGATGGTCTCGGTGGAAAGGATGGTCTGCTCCAGCAGCGCGCCATTGGTATCGTAGACGTTCTGCATGGTGACGCGGCGCAGGCCGTTCTGGCCCTCCTGCAGGGTCTTGGTGGTACCCTTGGTGTACTCGTTGGACTGGGTGGTCTCGGTGCCGAAGGGGATTTCCTCCTCCCGCGTCTCCACCTTGGTGATGCGGACTTCCAGCAGAGCCTCCTGCTTGGTCACGATCAGCTGGTCGCCCTCCTGGATATTGGAGTTCTCGGTCAGGGGAGCACCCTTGAAATTCGTATTCAGGGCACACAGCTCCCGGAAGGTCAGGTCGTTCTTCTGGGCAATGTCCCACAGGGTATCGCCCGCCCTGACCGTATAGATCTTCTCCTGCTGCTGCACGCCGGTCAGCATATCCTCAATGGAATTGTCATCCTCAAAGCTGTCGTTGAAGTAGATTCCATCTTCCAGCGTCACATTTTTGTTAAAGCCCACGCTGATATTCTCGTCCGTCTGATCCTCGTAGGGGGCCAGCAGGCTCTCCAGATAGCTGCGCAGAGTGTCACCATCGGAGCAGACTGCCGTCAGTTCCCCGTCCAGATACAGGGCGGTGCCCTCACTGATCTGGTCACTGGCGCTCTGCAGAATGGCGTTCGCCGTCTCGCTCTCGTCCATGGTCTTGTGGGTCACGGAGATGGTATAGGTCGGCTCGATGGTCAGCTCGGTCTTGTCCGAACCGGCGTAGTTGATGCGCTGCATCACATCCTCTTTTGCGAGGTTGAACACTTCCTCATTGGCCACATAGCCAACGGTCTGGCCGTTCACCTGCACAGCCAGCGCATAGGGCTGGGCCATCGTCCTGTTCCAGACCGTGACGAACACGGCCAGCATACACAGGGGCAGGATGTACATTGCTGTCCGGGGCAGCAGGCTCAGGTTGCGCTTGAGCCCGCCCACAAAATAGCGCCCGGCCGCTTTTACGGAAGCACCAAAGCCCCGCTCCCGGCGCACGTCGTTGGCGTGGGCCGCCACAGCGCCGAGGCCCTTGAAGAACAGGTAAAGCGGTGCCAGCAGATCCTTGAACATCTGCGCCGCACCGGGAAAGGCTGTTGCAATGATGGTATGCCGGGCATTCCTGCACCAGCGGGCCAGTCTGTGGGCCACGGCAGCAATGCCGCGCCCTGTGCGCACCACCATGTACTCTGCCGCAAAGCCCAGTGCATAAAGTGCCTCGCCAACTGTCAGCACCACGGCACTGGCCCGCAGCTTTTTGGCCACATCATTCATGTGCCGCTGCGTTTTGCGGCGGAAACGGTGCCGCCGCAGCAGGCCGGAGATCTGGACCTTTGCCCAGAAGCTTCGCAGTTTTTCTCTGCCCTTCACCGGCGCTGCAGGAGCCTGGCTCTGCGGCTCCTTTGTTTTTTCTTCGATCAAAAGGGGTTGCTCCTTCCTGACGTTTTGGGTCGAAAGTTACAAATTCATATCAATTATACACTCTGCTCGGGCCGATACAAGGCTTGTCACAAAATTTGGGCAGAGCTTTCACAGAGGTTTCACCGTATTTTCATATTTTCAGCATCCAGCAATGCCCGCATATCCTCGGGCAGGGGGCTCTCCACTGCAACGGTGCGGTTGTGTTCCTCCACCGGCGTTTCCAGCCGGATGCCGCCGGGCACCTCGGTGTAAGCCGGCACCCGGAAACTCTGCCGGGCACAATGGAGCGCCTGCCGGGCAATGCGGTCACGGTGTCCGCCGTAAAGGTCGTCCCCGGCCAGCGGGTGGCCGATGGATGCAAAGTGCACCCGGATCTGATGGGTGCGGCCCGTCACGGGAACACAGGCGGCAAGGCTCAGGCCCTGCGCTGCCCTTAATATGGTATACTCGGTGCGGCTGGGCTTGCCCTCGGGGGTCACGCACCGCCCGATGATGCTGTCTCCTCTTCGGCCAATGGGGGCATCGATGACTCCGGGGCCAAGGGGCAGTTCACCCTCCACGATGGCGTAATAGAGTTTTTCTACACCCTCGGCCAGCAGGGGCGCGGCATAGCTGTTCTTTGCGGCCAGCACCAGCCCGCTGGTGTCTTTATCGATCCGGTTCACCGGGCGGAACACCGGGCTTTCGCCGTGGGCAGCCGCCCAGGCGGCATAGCCGTTGGCCAGGGTATCCCGGGGGTAGTTCAGTGTGGGGTGGACCGCCAGATGGGGCGGTTTTTCCAGCACCACGGCAAAAGCATCCTCGTAAACGACCCTGACCGGGATCTCAGGCTGCGGCTCCACGCCGGGGCCGTCGGCGGGCAGCGCAAAGCGGATAGTCTGCCCCACCTGCACGCGGCGGTTGGCCAGAATGGGCGCATCGTCCGCAAAAAAGCCGCTGCCATGGAATTTGACCGCCCGGGCCAGCTCCGTGGATACGGCACACCGGCGCAGAAAGCCGCGCAGCAGCACGCCATCGGCTTCGGGTGGGACATTGAAAAGCAGCTGCATCCGTTGTCCCTCCCCAAAAATTTCACGCCATATTTAAATTTATTATACCAAATTTTATCGTCACTTGCAAATCTTGTTTTTTTATGGTATCATGGGGAGCGGAAAACGAGTGGAACATACGGCGGCGGGGCGGCTTTGACCGCTCTGAGGAAAGTCCGGGCCTCACAGAGCACGGTA
>ERZ809758.483-NODE-483-length-9521-cov-6.09444_pt1 | contig 9521 bp, 10 predicted proteins | sample MGYA00520314_ERZ809758 | MGnify/ENA primary metagenome ERZ809758 (study PRJEB31588, sample SAMN03401228) | human gut metagenome | study: EMG produced TPA metagenomics assembly of the PRJNA231909 data set (A prospective, longitudinal analysis of the... | reverse complement strand
GATGTGGTGACTGGAGTTCAGACGTGTGCTCTTCCGATTGAGAAGTTTTCCCCTCATATACGACCGGCCGTTGTTTTGTTTTCCCGCTATTTTCCGATTCCACAAATTTTTTCCTTCGCCGATCCATGCAAATATTTGCCGATGACACGCCGTGATTTGCACAATGGCGACTTTGCCGTAATATATACATCTGTTGTCAGTTGCAAGACTGAAACAACGGCCCCGTAGCTCAGTTGGTTAGAGCGCCGCCCTGTCACGGCGGAGGTCACCGGTTCAAGTCCGGCCGGGGTCGCTTTTTTATTTCTTTTTTAAATCTTTTCACATGTTTTTTGCAATTGTCGTATTGCGGTCGCCACGCAAGCATATCTCTCATACAAAAAGCCCGGTTCAAACGAACCGAGCTTTTTCAATCGCCTCGAATGGCACATTCAACATAGGTTCAGAGCCGCTGTTCGACCCAATCGACGATGAACGGAGCCACTTCCTCAATCTGATCGATCGCCACTTCGAATTCATGGGCGCCACCATACCATGGATCGACCAGGTCAATCTCGCTTTCGTAACCTGCAGCAGGCTTGGTGAGGTTCGGATCGAAACTACGGTACATATGCACGTTCTCACGCTTGGCCTGCGGAAGCTGACGCAACAACGCACGCATGTGGGAAGCGGTCATCGGCAGGAACAGGTCGGTACGCTCGATCTCATCACGAGTGATGCGGTGCGCGAAATGGTGCGCCGGAAGCTCATATCCACGCTCACGCAACACCTTGACGGCGCGACGATCGATAGGATTGCCGTATTCTTCATCGCTGACGCCGCTGGATTCGACATTGACCTTGTCGGCGAGTCCACGACGCTCGAATTCGGTGCGCAGAATGATCTCGGCCATGGGAGAACGGCAGATGTTGCCGGTGCACACGGTCATCACGGTATACATGGGTTCACTCCTCGTGATTTCTTTCAAAGGTTATGAAACGGAATCCAGCAATATCGTCGGAACCTTTTCTTGTGCCCTGCCATACGCCTTCCTCGGCCACCTTCCACGCCCCAGACTCCACCAGTCCTTTGATGTCAGGCGCATAGGTGTCGGCGTCAACGTGCATGCTGATTTGCGTCACGTACGCCTTGTCCGCAAACGGCATCGCCTCGTGGAACAGCTGACCGCCACCGATGATCCAGATTTCACTGCGATCGAGACCATCATCCGGAATGGCTTCCTGACGGGCCAGATCAAGCGCATCGTCCAAACTGTCGACCACGGTCGCTCCAGGCGCCGTATAAGACGAATCGTGCGAGACCACGATATTGTCGCGATTTGGCAACGGACGATACTTCAGGCTCAGGGATTCCCACGTCTTACGCCCCATGATGACCGGATGCGAGACGGTAAGCTCCTTGAAACGCTTCATGTCTTCGGGCAGATGCCACGGCATACCACCCTTAAATCCGATGGCGCCGTCATGACCTTCCTTGTCACAAGCCTGCGCCCAAATCAGATTCACCGAGAACGTCTTGGGGAAATCATCACCCCAATCCTCCTCGTCCTCAAGCCCGGCATGTCCGGGCTCGGGTTCGTGATAGCCACTGCGGCTACTGTCATGCTCCATTTCACTCACTCCTTGAAGTCGAACTAGGGTCAGTAGTCTAACGTCTGGCGACGACTCTCAGACCGCCACCGGCGCCTTGATGGTTGGATGGTGCCGGTAGTCGACGATTTCAAAATCACTGTAATCGTAATCGAACAGAGAAGCGGCTTTGTTAATGCGGATATGCGGATACGGATATGGATCGCGGCTCAATTGCTCCAGAACCTGATCGATGTGATTGTCGTACACATGGCAGTCGCCACCCGTCCACACGAACTCCCCCGGCTGCAGCCCGGACTGCTGGGCAATCATCAGCGTCAGCAACGAATAGGACGCAATATTGAACGGCACGCCGAGGAACATGTCGCAGGAACGCTGGTACAGCTGGCATGAAAGCTTGCCATCCGCTACGTAGAACTGAAACAGCGCGTGGCATGGCGGCAACGCCATATTCTCCACTTCGGCTGGATTCCAGGCAGACACGACCATACGGCGGGAATCCGGATGGTTCTTGACCAGATCGAGCACATTGCTAATCTGATCGATGGTGCGATTTGGATCATCAGGCGTAGGCGCCGGCCAGCTGCGCCACTGCGCACCATACACGGGGCCCAAATCGCCGTTCTCATCGGCCCATTCATCCCAAATATGCACATTGTGTTCCTGCAGCCAACGCACATTCGTGGAACCCTTCAGGAACCACAGCAACTCATAGGCAAGTCCCTTGAAAAACACCGTTTTCGTAGTGAGCAGCGGAAAATACTCGCTCAGGTCGAATCGCATCTGCTGGCCGAACAGACTGATGGTGCCCGTGCCCGTGCGATCGGACTTCAACGTGCCCTCCGTCAGGATACGACGCACCAAATCCTCATATGGCATGGGAATGCCGGTTTCCGGGCGTGCCGGAATGCGAGTACGAATATCTGCAAGTTGTTCAGGTGTCAAAGCCATGCTTGCAAGCTTAACAGCACAGAATCGCAGGTCAAGCATATACCGCCCGCGCGTTGATGTTTCTTGCGCTTTCGGAATACTTCACGGTGAATGGACATCGATGGATTACATTAGGTATGTAAGCGAGGAGCGAATGGCGCTCCCGGCAAGACGATGAGGAGTTCACCATGGGCAAGAGACTGTGGGTCGAGCGTAACAAAGACGGTTCTTGGGATGCGTTCAGCGAGGATGGCGCGCATATCAAGTTCGGCAAAGGCCGCGGCCAGTTCACGCCTGGCGACCTGATGAAAATCGCTTTGGCCGGCTGTGCCGCACTGTCGAGCCAGTTCGCCGTCGAACATACCTTGGGCGAGGGCAAGGGTGCGAAAATCGTTGTGGATGGCACCTATGACGCCGACAACGACGCTTATATCGGTTTCGACGAGCAGGTGGTCATCGACGCTTCCGACGCCGGCCTGAGCGACGAGGATGCCGAGAAATTCAAGGAACGTGTCACCCGTCATATTGACAAGGGCTGCACGGTGAAGCATACGTACGTGGAGAAAACTCCGGTCCGTATGAACGTCACCATCAAGCACTGACGTTTTCTTTGTAAAAGATTTTTTAAAAATAAATGGCGATTGCGACGCTTTTCACAGCGCTGCAATCGCCATTTTCATATATATTTATTGATTTTACTGACGTTCCGGGTCGATCTTGGTTTCGATGGCTTCGACCACTTCCGGCTCGGCCTTGGCGACCGGCACCTCTTCGACACCCTTGATATCGTCGAGTGCCTTCGGCTTGACCTCGGCCGGCGAACTCGGAACCGTATCAAGACGGGTTTCCGCAGCCTCGACATACTTGCGAGGCACCACATACACCGGGCCGACCGCGTGCTGCAGCAAGCCCTGGCTGGTGGAGCCGAGCAGCAGACCAGTGAAGCCGCCACGACCACGGGAACCGACCACGACGACGTCGTGATCATAGCTGGCCTTGGTCAGCGCGCCAACCGCCGGGCCAGGCACGATCTGCTTGTTGATCTTCAAATCCGGATGGGCTTCCTCAAGCGGCTTGATACGCACTTCAAGATCATCCTTGAACGAAGCCATCACGCCTTCATCGTCGGAACCCTTCATATTCGGCACCGCGGAGATGACGTCAAGCTCGGCATCCCATGCGGCGGCGAAATCAGCCGCGATCTCAAGGGCCTTCAAACCCCACTTGGATTCGTCGGAGCCGACGGCCACCTTGGTGATGGTGTTGTTCAAATGCATCAGATTGCCATCATCATCGGTGTACGGCACCACTACGATCGGGCAGTAAGCATATGCCGGCAGACTGGAGCTGGTGGTACCCAGCAGACGTTCCGCCAAGCCACCCTTGCCGCGATTGCCGATGACGATGAGATTGTAGTTTCGAGACAGTTCCACGAACACGGACGCCGGATCGCCCGTAACGATGAGGGTCGTCGCTTCAACGCCCTGCTCATCGGCGATGGCCTTGGCCTTCGACAGAATCTCCTGAGCGTCGCTGTGGGCCGCATTGTCATCTCCCATGGCGGTGTACGTCGCGTCAAAGGAGACAGCGGCATAGCTCGGCAACGAGTACGCACATACAATTTGCAATGTCAATCCCGCATGCTTCGCATAATTCGCAGCCCACCACGTGGCCTTGTAGCTGGCGTGGGATCCATCAACACCAACGAGGATTGCCTTGTCATTAATCATGGGACGACCTCCTTGAATCACCTCGGCAACGCCACCATGCATCGCCTCTAAGCTCCACCATACCGCGCGACATGCGGTTTTGTCAGCAACGACTCGATCTTTTCCATACAAAAAGGCGCATCCCCGAAAGGATACGCCTTAAAAAGTCAAACCGTATGTTCGCTCAGAGCACACGACGAATCGCATAGCCACCCGAGAACACGGCCAGCGAAGTAACCTGCGTTCCCTGAGCCGGATTCAGCGCGTTGATCACCATGCCGTTGCCAATATAGATCGCGGCATGCTGAGTATTGACGATGATATCCCCTGGAGCTGCTTCGGCAATGCTTCCTACAGCCGTTCCAACGCTCATCTGGGCACCAGAATAATGCGGCAGGCTTACACCGAACTGGGCGAACACCCACTGCACGAAACCAGAGCAATCCCAGCCGGACGGAGTATTGCCTCCAGACACATACGGATAGCCTTGGAACTGCAGAGCATAGTCGGCCAATGCCTGACCAGTGGCACTCGCAGGAGCCGTGGGAACGCTGCTGATGTCGGCACGTTCGGAAGAACGGCTGGCAGTCTGAGCTTCAGCCTGCGTCTGTGTCTGAGCCTGAGCCGCCTGTGCTTGAGCCTGAGCTTCAGCCTCAACCTGCTCCTGAGCCTTTCGGTCCTTTTCTGCCTGAGACTCGGTCTGGGGAACATCCAAACTTTCGATGCCACCCCAATCGGCGTTGGACTCAACATCCGTGGATGTGTGCTCGGCGAGAAAATCACGCTTGGCCGCGGCGGTCTTCGGGAAAGAACGTGTAGCGGTTACCGTGGTATCAGCCATAGCACTGCCTGCGCTTGCGGCTGGAACCGCCGCACCCAACGAAGCAGACACAGCAACAACGGCGAAGATACTCGTGAAACGTTTAGCAATATTCATCGTGTTCGAAGCTACCATAAACGTTCCCCTGCAACAAGCAGCAAGACAACCAGAACAGTGTCATATCATGCGACACGCCGACGCGATCACACTATGCCCAAAAAACAGGACGGCAAGCGCATATTAACGAAAAACAGAAAAATCAGTAATGAATATATGTCAACTGCGAAGCTTCCTGCGCAGTGAACGTACGATCGGAAATCACGCCAAGACCCTTGACATTGGATTCCGAAATCTTAATCGAACCGTCGGCATTCACTTCTTCGACAATCGCGACATGCCCGTAATAGCTGTCCGCACCCTGTTGTCCTGGAGCGAATACCACGATATCGCCAACGTGGCGTGCCGTGTTATCAACCCAATAGCCGAGAGCGCGAGCGGAATCACCCCAACTCCGCGCATTGCCAAAATGGCTTCCGGCAGGCAGGCCAAGCTGTGCACGACGGGTATACGCCCACCATGTGCACTGGCCGTATGGGTAGTCATTGCCGGTATCACCGGTGTCGTGGTTCGGATTGAAGCCCGAAGGAAGAAGACCGGCGTCCTGATCCATGAGGACGGCGACATTGGGATTGTCGGCAATGGACTTTGACAGAAGATTCGCATCCATGGAGGAACTGGTTTCGCCAAGCTGCCAATCACCACTGTTGCTGGTGGAGGCCAGAGCGTCAAGACCGCTACGGGACTCGGAACGGGATGCCGCATTGTCGGAGACGCGCTTCATCTGCGTAGTAGTGGTGGCATTGTCGGCAAAAGTCATTTCAGACGCATTCTGCTGGCCGACCGCCATGGCAGTGGCCGCGGTGCCGACCAACGCAGCCAGCGATGCGGAAGCCATGAATGCGGAGCGACGACCGGCTACACGAGCAGCCTCACGCATGGCGCGGCGACTCATCGGAGCCACCTCATTCAGCTTCTCGGCAACCGCAGGCTCAAGACCCACAACGGCACCCTCACCATTTGCCAGCTGGACCATACGAACGGCCTTGGCGGTGTGGGAACCGCGGCTCGAGGTGAACAACGCCTTAGCAACGCTGAAACGCTCATTCGAAACCTTGGCAGCTTTATGCGCCGCATGCCTCATATATCAACACTCCTTGCGGATTACTTCAACCACAGCAAGCTTATGACCGCGTGGTTACAGAACCGTCACGGAAGCTCAGGCTACACCGACACCGGGATATCGCAGTCATCATCGCCACATCATGGTTCCGAAAAGCGGTCATCACCACGCACAATCCGACCGTCTGACTACCCTAGGTTGTCATGACGAACACTGTGACCATTCCTTCCAACATGCTTCCGGAAGACGGACGCTTCGGCTCTGGCCCGACCAAAATCCGCCCGGAGCAAATCCAAGCGCTTGATAAGGGAGCCCGTAATCTCCTGGGAACCTCCCATCGACAGACCCCCATCAAGCAGGTGGTCGGCTCAATCCGCGAAGGACTGTCCGAATTCTTCCAGATTCCCGATGGCTACGAAGTGGTGCTGGGCAACGGCGGAGCCAGCGCGTTCTGGGATATCGCCTGCGCCTCGCTGATCACCCGCAAGGCCGCATTCGGCACATACGGCTCATTCAGCTCGAAGTTCGCCAAGTCAGCGCAATCCGCACCGTTCCTCGAGGAGCCGGAGATTTTCGCAGGAGAGCCGGGAACATATCGCCTGCCTGAGCTCACGGAATACGTGGACACTTATTGCTGGGCCCACAATGAGACTTCCACCGGCGTTGCCGCACCGATCAAACGCATCGCAGGCACCAAGGAGCAGGGTGCGCTCACGCTGATCGACGCCACCAGTGGCGCCGGCGCGCTGCCGGTCGACATCAGCCAGACCGACGCCTACTATTTCTCGCCGCAAAAAGCTTTCGGATCCGATGGCGGACTATGGATTGCCGTACTCTCCCCCGCTGCAATCGAACGCGCCTACGGCATCGCCAAAAGCGTGGATCTTCCGGGCGCACGCCGCTGGATTCCTCCGTTCCTTTCCCTGACTTCGGCCATCGAGAATTCCCGCAAGGATCAGACGCTCAACACGCCGGCAGTGGCAACGCTGATCATGCTGGAAAACCAGGTTCGTTGGCTCAACGACAACGGTGGGCTCGCCTGGGCTTCGGCCCGCTGCGCAAGGTCTGCGTCCCTGCTGTACCAGTGGGCGGAGAAGTCCGATTACGCCTCCCCATTCGTAAACGACAGGAACGCGCGCTCCAACGCCGTGGTCACCATCGATATCAACGATGGCATCAATGCATCCCAAGTGGTGGCGGCATTGCGCGAAAACGGCATTGTGGACACCAACGGATACCGTAAGCTCGGCCGAAACCAGCTTCGCATCGGCGTGTTCCCGTCCGTGGAACCCAGCGATGTGGATGCGCTCACCCGCTGTATCGACTACGTGGTGGAACATCTCTGATGCAAGGTAAGGTGTGGCGATATGAAGATTGCTCCGATTATTGATCCCAGCGTGAGGAAACCTTCGCCGAAACCGGTGCGCGTCGACCTACGCAAGGTATTCATGTTTGGCACCGCGCTATGGGCCATCGCTTTGGTGGTCTGCATCGTACTTATCGCATTCGGCATCGACGCGGAACGCGCGCAAACCGTCTGCGAAGCGGGTACGGTCATCGGCGTGCTCATGCTGGTTTGGGAGCATTTCGACCGTTGGGATTATCGCCGTCTTGGCGAGTAATCGGCAATATACCCCCGAAAAATCCTCAAAAAAATATGATGCCCGTCTCGCCTTATCGAAAGCGAGACGGGCATCGCATTATCTCCATTTGAGATATTTGCAACATCTGCCGAATGTCTTACATCATTCCCCGCCCAACGGCAGCACCAAGGCGAACGTGCTTCCCTGCCCCGGGCTGCTCCACACCGACGCGGAACCATGGTGGGTCAACGCAACATGCTTGACAATCGCAAGTCCCAAACCAATGCCGTCACCGGAATGCTCATTCTGATTGCTGCCGCGATAGAACCGTTCAAAAATACGGTTCTGTTCGCCGATGGCGATGCCGTTGCCTCGATCGAGAACACTGATTACCGCTTCCGTATGCTCCTCATTGGCTTTGGCGACGACATTCACCGTAGAACCGTCTTTTGAATACGTAATCGCGTTTTCAATCAATTTTGCGAGCGCCGCCTGAATCTGATCGGCTTCGCCATTGATGCATAGCGATTCGTCACCGCCGGTCTCGATGGTGATGCCGCGTTGCGCAGCCATATCGAGATGCGCCTGCACCACGGCTTGTACCTGTTCCATCACGTTGATGCGATTGTCGGCGGTCGGCAGGATTGGCTCCTGCGCTTTGATCAGCAGCAGCAGATCGGAAATCATATGCTCAAGACGGGAACAGGATTGACGCAGCTGCGTGGCGTTGCGTTCGACGTCCTGTTGGCTGGCACCGCCCCGTTCCACAATGTCCGCCAGCTGTTCCAATGATTGCGTCGGCTCAAGCAATTGTTCGGAAACGTTGGTGATGAACGAATCGCGCACCTGCGAGAATCGTACGCTTTCGCTCACATCGCTGATGAGCACAACCATGAGATTCTCATTGAGTTTGCCGACGATGATTTTCAGCCAGTTGGGTCGGGAAACGGTTGCGCCGGAAGTATTGGGGTTTGACTGCCCTATCAGTGCCTGGCGCGCGATTTCACGTGTGGTTGGTTTGCCTGCCTTCGGCACTTGCGGGGCGACATATTGGGTGGTGGTGGTCAAATCAAATTGTTTGTTGCCGCCACAGGAACGCACCTCATGCACTGCGCGAAGCACGGTCTCTTCCGCGATGGCATCATCGCGCACCACGCCAAGCGCATACGCCGACGGGTGCGCGCGAATCACTTCGTCATGCTCGTCAACTACGACGGATGCCAACGGCAGCATGGAAAGCAACGCGTTGGTGGCATCATCCAATGTGTCGTCATCGGCATCATGCTCATCATCGTCGTTGCGGTGCGTCAGCGAACGCCACCACGAACCCAAAGATTCAACCATGGTTTCATTGTTGCACACTCTTGAGGCTCCCCAACTCGCGACACCACCGCTCGTTCGTGAACACAAGGTGAACGCGTTGGTGAACTTTGACGGAACAACACGAGCAGTGGTTACGAATATGGCGTTTGTCTAATAGACTTGTGAGAGGTTATATCGAACCCAGATATATATGAAGCATTGAAAGGCAAGTCACATGCGCGTTATTTTCAACGAGGAGCTCAAGGCTGTTGCCGATGATCTCGACCACATGGTCAAAGGCGTGCGCAAGGCGATCAACGGTGCCGGCGACGCGCTGCTGAACCAGAATCTTGAAGCCGCCCAGGCCGTTATCGACGGCGACATCGAAATCGATGCCCTCGAAGCCAGCGT
>ERZ809758.469-NODE-469-length-9645-cov-3.59082_pt1 | contig 9645 bp, 8 predicted proteins | sample MGYA00520314_ERZ809758 | MGnify/ENA primary metagenome ERZ809758 (study PRJEB31588, sample SAMN03401228) | human gut metagenome | study: EMG produced TPA metagenomics assembly of the PRJNA231909 data set (A prospective, longitudinal analysis of the... | reverse complement strand
GTGTTGCTTGTGTTGGATGGCTCAACCGGACAGAATGCATTCGAACAAGCCAAGCAGTTCACTCTGGCAACGGAGGTTACGGCAATGGCTGTTACAAAGTTGGACGGAACAGCCAAGGGTGGCGTAGTCATCGGCATTTCAGACCAGTTTAAAATTCCGGTTAAATATATTGGATTGGGTGAAGGAATGGAAGATTTGCAGGTGTTCCGTAAAAAGGAATTTGTTGATTCACTGTTCGGGGAGAATGCATGAAACGGAAGACTATAGATATCATCACTTTAGGATGTTCTAAAAACCTGGTGGATTCGGAACATTTGATGCGTCAGTTGGAGGAAGTGGGATTCCATGTGACACATGATGCGGAAAGACCGAAGGGACAGATTGCCGTAATCAATACTTGCGGTTTCATCGGTGACGCCAAGGAGGAATCCATTAATATGATTCTGGAATTTGCGCAGGCCAAGGAGGAAGGAAACTTGGAGAAGCTTTATGTAATGGGTTGCCTTTCGGAACGTTATCTGAAGGAATTGGCCGTTGAAATTCCCCAGGTGGATAAATTCTATGGTAAATTCAATTGGAGAGAGTTGTTGCAGGATTTGGGAAAGGCCTATCATGACGAGCTGCACATAGAGCGCACATTGACCACTCCCAAGCATTATGCCTATTTGAAGATATCCGAAGGATGTGACCGTAAATGTTCTTATTGCGCTATTCCCATCATTACGGGACGGCATGTGTCGCGCCCGATGGAGGAGATACTTGACGAGGTGAAGTATTTGGTTGCACGGGGTGTAAAGGAATTCCAGGTTATAGCCCAGGAGTTGACCTATTACGGAGTAGATTTATATAAGAAGCAAATGTTGCCCGAGCTTGTTGAGCGGATTTCGGATATTCCCGGAGTGGAGTGGATACGCTTGCATTATGCCTATCCGGCACATTTTCCGGCTGATTTATTCCGTGTGATGCGCGAGCGTGACAATGTATGCAAATATATGGATATTGCCCTGCAACATATCAGTGACAATATGCTGCAAAAGATGCGTCGCCATGTGACGAAGGATGAGACGTATAAGCTGATAGAACAATTCCGTGAGGAGGTTCCCGGTATTCATCTCCGTACTACACTGATGGTGGGGCATCCAGGAGAAACTGAAGCCGATTTTGAGGAGCTGAAAGAGTTTGTCCGTAAAGTGCGTTTCGATAGAATGGGGGCTTTTGCGTATTCGGAAGAAGAAGGGACGTATGCCGCTGCTGAATATGAGGATTCTATTCCCCAGGAAGTGAAACAAGCGCGCTTGGATGAGTTAATGTCTATTCAACAAGGCATTTCAGGGGAGTTGAGTGCGGAGAAAGTAGGCAGGCAGATGAAAGTAATCATTGACCGGCTGGAAGGCGAATATTATATTGGACGTACAGAATTTGATTCTCCCGAAGTGGATCCTGAGGTTTTGATTGAGCGTGGAGACAGGGCGTTGCATATAGGTAACTTTTACCACGTAGAGATAGTAAATTCCGATGATTTGGACCTTTTTGGACGAATAATTTAAAGATTTTTCCTTATCTTCTTGCATATGTGAAGAAGATTTGCTAATATAGCACCGTAGTTCAATTTAAAGGCTTACATTTTGAATAACAAAGAGTTTACTTCTGAATTGTCGCGGAGGTTAGGGTACACATTGAAAGATACTTCTGAGCTGGTTGCTTCATTGCTGGCAGATATGACACGGCAGTTGGAGGAGGGGAATATTATCTCTATACAAGGGTTCGGTACATTCGAAGTGAAAAAGAAGGCAGAGCGTATATCTGTGAATCCGACTACAAAGCAACGTATGCTGGTGCCTCCCAAATTGGTGTTGACCTATAAGCCGAGTACATTGTTAAAGGATAAGTTTAAGTAACCGGCTTTTAAAAAATCTCCCGTATTATGAACGAGAAACTGAACATACAAGACCTGATTGACACGCTGGCTGAAAGGCATGGCATGAGCAAGAAGAATGCGGATAGTTTTGTGAAAGAATTCTTCCAGCTGATTGAGGAGTCTTTGGAGAAGGACAAATATGTGAAGATACGAGGTTTGGGGACTTTCAAGCTGATAGATGTCGGGAGTCGTGAAAGCGTTAATGTGAATACGGGGGAAAGGTTTGAGATACAAGGGCATACAAAAGTGTCGTTTACACCGGAACCGGCTTTGAAAGATATTATCAATAGACCATTTTCGCATTTTGAAACTGTAGTTTTGAATGACGCTACGGTGCTTGAGGACACCCTGCAGGAAAATGACAGTGAAGATGATGAAGATACTGAAATCAAAACTCCGGAACAAGAGGTGGAGGAGAAGGTTGCCTTAGTGGAAGAAGCCACGATAGAAGAACCTTTGGTGGAAACTGTAGTCGAAGAGCCGTTAGTTGAGCCCGAACCGGAAGTTGAAGAGGAGAAACCGGAAAAAACTGAACCTGAAGCAATGCCTGAAAATATAGTTGCTGTTGAACCGGAACCGTCTGAGCCAGTGATAAAAGATACGGCAGATTCTTCGACTATGAAATATTTTATAGGCATCGTTGTATTTGTAGTGTTGTTGTGTGGTGGTGCCGTAGCTTTCATGTATTATCCGGACTTGCTTGACAAACTTACTGCAAAGCCTCTTGTAGAAGAGGTTGCAGACTCGGATGTGAAGGAATCTGTTACTGAAAAGGTGGATGTCCCTGCCGGTCAAGACAATATTGCCTTGACAGACAGCATTGTTTCAAAAGATGTTGTAGTTCCTGCCCGGACAGATACTGTGGCAGAAACTGTTGCTACAACAACTCCTGCGCTTACAACAACTCCAAAGGAAAATGTACAGGCACAGTCTCCCGCTCCTAAAAAAGAGCAGAAAAAGACAGTTGCACCGTTTGAGCCGGATTCTGTGGGGTATACGATTGTGGGAACAGAAACCACTTATACCATCAAGGAAGGGGAAACGCTGACTAGGGTAGCGCTTCGTTTTTATGGGACAAAAGCTCTTTGGCCTTATATCGTGAAGCATAATCCCGGCGTAATCAAGAATCCGGATAATGTACCTTATGGTACCACTATCAAGATACCGAAATTAGCCAAGAAGCAGTAAAAAATTACTGCTTCTTTTTTGTTAAATACTAAACTCTATGAAAGTAGTTTAATCTAAAAGGTTTCGCATAGTTTTTTAATAAAAATTAGTTGGTATGGTTAATTTATTCCCGTACTTTTGGGAGCGAAAAAAATAATTGCCGGTTCAAAACCGGATAAATGAAGAAATTAAACATTAAAAAATAGATTGATTTATGGCTGAAACAATTGACATCCGCGAACTGAATGAGCGGATTGAAAGACAAAGTGCTTTCGTTACCAATCTTACCACAGGTATGGACCAGGTCATTGTAGGACAAAAGCATCTGGTAGAGTCGTTGTTAATTGGTTTGTTGTCCGATGGACATGTGTTGTTGGAAGGTGTGCCCGGTTTGGCAAAGACTTTAGCTATCAAGACGCTTGCTTCGTTGATTGATGCGCAATACAGCCGCATTCAGTTTACGCCTGACTTGTTGCCTGCCGACGTAATAGGTACAATGGTTTACAGCCAGAAGGATGAAACGTTCCAAGTAAAAAAAGGTCCGGTCTTCGCAAACTTTGTTTTGGCTGATGAAATCAACCGTGCTCCGGCCAAAGTACAGAGTGCTTTGCTGGAAGCCATGCAGGAACGTCAAGTTACTATCGGCAATGAAACTTTCGGGTTGCCCAAACCATTCCTGGTGCTTGCCACACAGAATCCTATCGAGCAGGAAGGTACTTATCCGCTGCCCGAAGCGCAAGTGGACCGTTTCATGCTGAAAGTCGTAATAGACTATCCGAAGCTGGAAGAGGAGAAACTGATTATCCGTCAGAATATCAATGGTGATAAATTTGAAGTGAAGCCCATTTTGAAGGCAGACGAAATTATTGAAGCTCGTAAAGTGGTTCGCCAGGTGTATCTGGATGAGAAAATAGAAAAATATATTGTTGATATTGTATTTGCTACCCGTTATCCGGAAAAATATGATTTAAAAGAACTGAAAGACATGATTGGTTTCGGCGGTTCGCCCCGTGCTTCCATCAACTTGGCCTTGGCTGCCCGTAGCTACGCGTTCATCAAGCGTCGCGGTTATGTCATTCCGGAGGATGTGCGCGCTGTGGCACACGACGTACTTCGCCACCGTATCGGCTTGACTTACGAGGCGGAAGCCAGCAATATGACATCTGATGAAATCGTCAGCAAGATACTGAACAAGGTTGAAGTGCCCTAACGCATAATAGAGGTTTTCGTAAACTTGAGGTTTACAATCCTATACCTGAGGTTTAGCGTCGTAAACCTTAGGGTTGAGTACCGAAAACCTCACCCCTTTTCATAGGGAAGTTTCTGTTATAAACTAAATTGCGCTTGTGTGCTTAAATGAGATTATTAAAATAAATCAATGGAAACAACAGAACTTTTGAAGAAAGTCCGTCAGATTGAGATAAAGACGCGCGGATTGTCCAACAATATCTTTGCCGGGCAGTATCACTCTGCCTTCAAGGGTAGAGGTATGGCATTCTCCGAGGTGCGCGAGTATCAGTTTGGCGACGACATACGCGACATTGACTGGAATGTGACCGCCCGCTTCAACAAGCCTTACGTCAAGGTGTTTGAGGAGGAGCGCGAATTGACAGTGATGTTGTTGGTAGATGTTTCCGGTAGTTTGGAGTTCGGTACGGTAAAGCAGATGAAGAAGGATATGGTGACGGAAATTGCCGCTACACTGGCATTCTCTGCCATTCAGAATAATGACAAGATTGGTGTCATCTTCTTTTCGGACCGGATTGAGAAGTTTATTCCGCCCAAGAAGGGACGTAAGCATATACTTTACATCATCCGCGAACTGATAGATTTTCATGCGGAAAGCCGGAGGACGAACATCCGTTTGGGATTGGAATATCTGACGAATGTGATGAAACGCCGTTGCACGGCATTTGTCTTGTCCGACTTCATCGACCAGGAAAGTTTCAAGAACGCCATGACCATTGCCAATCGTAAGCATGACCTGGTTGCCGTTCAGGTGTACGACCGTCGTGTGGAAGAATTGCCACCCGTAGGACTGATGAAGATTAGGGATGCCGAGACGGGACATGAGCAGTGGATTGACACCTCCTCGCGTGCCGTGCGCCGTGCCCATCATGATTGGTGGGTGAACAAGCAGGCGGAATTGAATGAAACGTTTACCAAGAGTAATGTCGACAATGTGTCGGTACGTACCGACCAGGATTATGTCAAGGCATTGATGAATTTGTTTGCGAAACGAAATTAATCGGAAAATGAAAAGATATTTATTTCTGATAGCGTTATTGATAGCATGGTCGGGAAGGGTAGTAGCCCAGTCGGTAACGGTAGATGCTACGATTGACTCTTTGCAGATTCTTATTGGAGAGCAGGCAAAGATAAAGCTTCAAGTATCTCTGGATGCCGATAAGCGTGCCATATTCCCGGTATATACCGATACGCTGGTGAATGGGGTTGAAATTATTGATGTGGCCAAGCCGGATACGCAACTGCTGAATGATGGCCGGCGTGCATTGATAACTCAAGAGTATACAGTTACCTCTTTCGACTCGGCTCTTTATTATCTGCCGCCTATGGAAGTGACAGTGGATAATGAGAAGTATCGCTCCAAAGCGTTGGCCTTGAAAGTATATTCGGTGAATGTCCCGTTAGACCCGGAGAATCCGGAACAGTTCTTCGGTCCCAAAACAGTGATGCAAGCGCCTTTTGCCTGGGAAGACTGGTATGGTCTTATGGCTTGTGGTGCGCTGATTATCCCGATAGGGATATTACTTGTCTATCTGATAATGCGCTTCTTCGACAATAAGCCTATTATCCGTAAGGTGAAGGTAGAACCTAAGCTGCCTCCCCATCAGTTGGCTATGCAGGAGATAGAACGTATCAAGAATGAGAAGGTATGGCAGAAAGGGGAACCGAAGGAATATTATACGGAATTGACTGATGCTCTTCGTACATATATAAAAGACCGTTTTGGTTTCAATGCTTTGGAAATGACTTCTACGGAAATCATAGACAAGTTGCTGGAAATGAAAGATAAGGAAGCAATATCGGATTTGCGTGAATTGTTCCAGACTGCTGATTTGGTGAAATTTGCCAAGCATAATCCATTGATGAACGAAAATGACGCTAACCTGATTAATGCCATTGACTTTATTAATGAAACCAAGGAGAAAGAAGAGGAGAATGCCAAGCCGCAGCCTACGGAGATTACCATTATCGAGAAACGTTCTTTGCGTACCAAGGTTTTGCTGGGAACGGGTATTGTAGTGTTGGCTGTAGCCCTTGTCAGTTCATTGATATATATCGGATTGGAGTTGTATAATTATTTTGCTTAATACAGGAAAAGTGACTTCAATCGGATATACATGAGTGAAAAGTGAGGGATGTTTGGAGCGAAGCTGAATTGTAAATCGTTAAATCGTACATAAATATGGTTTTTGCCAATATTGAATATTTATTTTTGCTGCTGTTGCTTATACCTTATATAGTATGGTATATTATGAAGCGGAAGAATAGTGAAGCTACGCTTCAGATTTCGGATGCCCGTGTGTATGCCCATACCCCTAAAAGCTATAAGAACTATTTGTTGCATGTACCGTTTGTATTGCGGATAATTGCCTTGATACTGATTATTCTTGTTTTGGCACGTCCGCAAACCACCGATAGCTGGCAGAACAGTGAGATTGAGGGTATTGATATCATGCTTGCTATGGACGTTTCTACCAGTATGCTGGCCGAAGACCTGAAACCTAACCGGTTGGAAGCGGCGAAGGATGTGGCGGCAGAGTTTATTAACGGACGTCCGAATGACAATATAGGTATAACTTTGTTTGCTGGAGAAAGCTTTACGCAATGTCCGTTGACAGTAGACCATGCCGTATTGTTGAACTTGCTTAAAGATATGAAGTGCGGGCTGATTGAAGACGGAACGGCAATCGGTATGGGTATTGCCAATGCCGTTACCCGTTTGAAGGATAGCAAGGCAAAGTCGAAAGTCATTATTCTGCTGACGGACGGTGTCAATAATAAAGGTGATATTTCTCCTTTGACGGCTGCTGAAATAGCCAAGAGTTTTGGCATTCGCGTTTATACTATTGGGGTAGGAACCAATGGTATGGCTCCTTATCCTTATCCGGTAGGCGGAACAGTGCAATATGTCAATATGCCCGTCGAAATTGATGAAAAGACTTTGACACAGATTGCCGGAACAACGGAAGGTAACTATTTCCGTGCCACCAGCAACTCGAAGTTGAAGGAAGTGTACGAGGAGATAGACAAGCTGGAGAAAACAAAATTGAATGTAAAAGAATACAGCAAGCGCCAGGAAGAGTACCGCTGGTTTGCGTTGGCTGCTTTCTTGTGCGTATTACTGGAGGTACTGTTACGCAACTCTATATTGAAGAAGATACCGTAAAAACGGAGAATGTCTTTTAGTGTATCAGTCATTGCGTAGCCAAATTGTAAATTGTAAATTGCTAAATTGTAAATAAAAAGATGTTTCGATTTGAAGAACCTGCATATTTGTACTTGTTGCTGCTGCTGCCTTTATTGGCGGCCTTCTACTTGTACTCCAATTATCGGAGGAGGAAAGCCATTCGTAAATTTGGTGACCCTATACTGATGGCACAGCTAATGCCGGATGTTTCCAAATACCGTCCGGATGTGAAGTTTTGGTTGGTTTTTGCGGCTATCGGGTTGTTCACGGTACTGCTGGCACGTCCGCAGTTTGGTTCCAAACTGGAGACGGTAAAACGCCAGGGAGTGGAAGTGATGATTGCGTTGGATATATCCAATTCCATGCTGGCACAAGACGTACAGCCAAGCCGCTTGCAGAAGGCAAAACGGCTGGTGGCGCAGTTGGTAGATAAGATGCAGAATGACAAGGTCGGTATGATTGTTTTTGCAGGTGACGCATTTACCCAGTTGCCTATTACGAGTGATTATATTTCTGCCAAGATGTTTTTGGAGTCCATCGACCCTTCGCTGATTTCCAAGCAAGGTACGGCAATTGGAGCTGCAATAAATCTGGCTGCCCGGAGTTTTACACCTCAAGAAGGAGTGGGACGTACTGTTATTGTCATCACCGACGGTGAAAACCATGAAGGTGGTGCCGTAGAAGCAGCTAAGGCTGCTGCAGAGAAAGGTATCCAGGTCAATGTATTAGGGGTAGGTATGCCTGAGGGTGCCCCTATTCCAATAGAGGGTACTAATGATTATCGTCGTGACCGTGAAGGTAATGTAATCGTTACTCGCTTGAATGAGCAGATGTGTCAGGAAATTGCTCAGGCAGGAAATGGTATTTATGTGCGCGTAGACAATACCAACGGTGCACAGAAAGCGATTAGTCAGGAAATCAACAAGATGGCAAAGGCAGATGTGGAAACACAGGTGTACACGGAATTCAATGAACAGTTTCAGGCAGTGGCATGGATTATTCTGCTGTTGTTACTGGCTGAGATGTTGATATTGGAGCGCAAGAATCCTCTGTTCCGCAACATTCATTTATTCTCTAATAAGAAATGATGCGTATGTTACAGAAAAAATATATTGGAATAGTTTTGCTGCTGTTAGTGGCAGTTTCAGCTTCTGCACAGAAGGCGGAACGCGATTATATCCGTAAGGGAAACCGTTTTTTTAAGGATAGCGTATATGTGGATGCAGAAGTGAACTATCGGAAGGCTTTGGAGGTAAACCCGAAGTCAACGGTTTCCATGTTCAACCTGGGAAATACATTGACCCAGCAGAACAAGCTGCAGGAAGCGATGGAGCAATATGTGGGAGCTACCAAGATAGAAAAGGACAAATCGAACTTAGCACAGATTTATCATAATATGGGAGTCATCTTTCATTCTCAGAAGGATTATGCAAAGGCGGTAGAAGCCTATAAGGAGTCGTTACGCAATAATCCGAAAGATGATGAAACGCGCTATAACCTTGCTTTGGCACAGAAACAGTTGCAAGACCAGCAGCAGAACCAGGATCAGAATCAAGATCAGGATAAACAGGACCAACAGAAGGAGCAGGATAAACAGCAGGATCAGCAGAAAGACCAGCAACAGAATCAAGACCAGCAACAACAACCTTCTCAGCCGGAAAAAAAAGATAATGAGATGTCTAAGGAAAATGCAGAACAGCTATTGAACTCTGTCATGCAAGACGAGAAGGATGTGCAGGATAAAGTGAAAAAGCAGCAGGTACTTCAAGGAGGTCGTCTGGAAAAAGATTGGTAACAAACATAATAGGAAATAATATATGAGAAAAATAGTTTTCTTATGGATAGCACTGATTGCAGTCGGTATGAATGTCTTTGCCGATGGCAAGGTATCGTTTACTGCGTCTGCTCCTGACGCTGTGGCGGTAGGAGACCAGTTCAGACTGTCGTATACGGTGACTACACAAAAGGTAAGGGATTTTCGTGCTCCTTCTATGAAGGGATTTGATGTGTTGATGGGGCCCAGCCGCTCGCAACAGAGTAGCGTGCAGATGATTAATGGGCAGACGACTTCAACCAGCAGTATTACATTCACTTATATTTTAATGGCGACTGCAGAAGGTGATTT
>ERZ809758.463-NODE-463-length-9723-cov-6.85809_pt1 | contig 9723 bp, 8 predicted proteins | sample MGYA00520314_ERZ809758 | MGnify/ENA primary metagenome ERZ809758 (study PRJEB31588, sample SAMN03401228) | human gut metagenome | study: EMG produced TPA metagenomics assembly of the PRJNA231909 data set (A prospective, longitudinal analysis of the... | reverse complement strand
ATCGCTGTTTCACGAAGCTCATGAAACAGCGATCTATTTTTATCAGCCTAATAACTAGCCCAATGAGTCGTCAAACTCCAAAGGCATAGGTCTTAGTCTCTACTAACTTCCCATTTGACGTATACAACTCAAAGTGAGTCCAATATATCCCTTTACTAGGTTTTTCCCAAACAGCCCACTGACCGTTAAAACCGGCGACCCATTGTTGCTTGTTTACGTCGTATATCTTAATCTTGTAACGTCCTTGAGCATTATCAGAGGATACTCCCAGCAAAACATCTTTTGACTGCCATCCCGCGTAAGTAGCATTAATCCGCTTGCTGCCCGGAACATATGCAAATGCGATGGTCTTTTCACCAACACTTGTCTTGGAAGCCGCATCGCGCACTTCAAGATGCAACCAATATGTTCCAACATCATCAGACCAACCGGCCCAATTTGCACTATTCCAATTGGCGATGGTCTTCCATTTGCCCGTATTAACATTGTACGACTGCCACTTGTATTCAAGATCAGTGTACGGAGCATTCACAGATGCTCCAACTGCGATATCTTCATCTCTTACGACCCATAGCAGATTAATTAAGGATTCATACTCCTTATTCCCAAACGCATTCATGTCCACATTGCCGCTGATGCCGTCCACCTTGCCGGTGCTGGTGTACTGCCATCCGCGACTGTTGGTCGGGAATGAGTCGAATCCCATGCGAGCGCCGTACTGCGCCACCCACGTGGTTTTGGCGTAAATGTCGGCATGTTTCAGCGGCCCTTGCAGGTAGCTGGTGTACGAGTAGACGCCAAGATTCTTGTATCCGGCGGACTGTAGTGCGCTGTACCAATTGTTGACGATATTGTTGTACACGTTCGGGTCGGTGGGTGGCTGATGCCCCTCCCAGGTCCACTTTTCCAGGTCGTAGTACACGGGGTACGCCAAGTCGCTCGGATTCACACCGAATTGCTTGAGTTTGGCGACCACGTCGGTACCTTCTTCTTTGGCGAGCGCCGGAGTGTCCGCGTAGGAATACCAGTAGATGCCGAACGGGATGCCGAGTCGTTTGCATTCGGAAATGTTACGTTGCGCTTTCTTGTCGGCATTGTTGCCTTCGCCGTAGCCGAGGCGGATGATCGCGCCTTCCACGCCGTCGGCTTTCGCTTTGGCCCAGTCGATGTCGCCTTGCCATCCGGAAACGTCGATCACGCCTTTGGCTTGCTGCACGAACAGGTTGTTCTGGTAATCAAAGAAGGCTTTCGAATTGTTGTAGGTGCCCCAGTGCGCGCCGTATTCATTGCTTTCGAATTTGGAGAGCTGTACGTTCGCGTCGGCTACAGCATTTTTGACATCTTCCGCACTTACCGGAATGAAGGATTCGCCGTTGGTTTTGGCGAGCGGATCCGGCTGCTGATCTTTCGTGCCGACCAATGTTGGATCGGTCACGATTTCGCCGGTTTCGATGTTCTTGACCTCACCTTCGGGGGTGACAGCCAGGTCTTCCGAAACCACGGTGGCATCGTCGGAAATCTCGTCACTGACGTTATCCGGAAGTTTCGCATTCGGATTGTCGGGCATGCTGTCTTGCGATTGCTGGTCGCCCGTCTGATCATCCGACTGATCGTCAGACTGCATAACAACGCCATTATCTGCAGTAACGGAACCGCTTTGCGCAACAGCATCCTCAATCGCAATATCCTGTAATGCGTAAGCCGGCGCAACCGCAACGGAAGCAGTCAACGCAACCGCAGACAGCGCAGTCGCAATCTTCACAACATGATGTGGCGAAACCATTCGTCAGCCTCTCTTGAATACAGTCATCAACCCCAAATATTCGGCGCAAACGCCCTAACCGCCAACTCTAACTGCAACCCACAACCCCGTCCATCCCCAACTCCAAAATCATCCCAATCCCCACATCTCACGCATTACACACTGATAAGAATCGACTAGCTCGTTAGGGGCACCGATATGGCATCATCCATTTCCATATCTCCTTTCCAGCATTCTCGCTGACCTTCCCATCACGCTTCGTAGAGGGACCATTTCCAGGAGGGGAGTACGTGGATCGTGCCAGTGGAATCGGGAAGTTCGATGGTTTCTCCCTCGTTAAGCGTGAGAATCAGGCCGGAATCAACGTTGGTACGTTGCATAACCGCTTGCAGAGAGCCGATTTCTCGCGCCCTGGTTTTCTCATTTCCCATATTGGCACACACTTGAATAAGCCCATACGGTTCCGTAGCAAGAGCATCGCCGATAAGAAAGTCAACTTTCTCCTGTTTGGACGTCGGCATAGTGTACGAAGTGATTGTTTCCGTACGCCTGCCGGAAGTTCGTCTCTGCAGTTCGCAGAAAATTGCAGTTTCCAGTCGTTTTCCAATATCTTGCTGGTTGGCGCGTGACACCGCGTAAACCATACCCTGATCGACGGCATACATTTTCGGCACCGCAGTACTACCCGGCTTGAGCATGGTGGAGTATTCTTCGAGCTGGTAGACAAGGAATGCCTGCCTGAACAGATCGAGTAACGTATTCGCCTTATCCCAATAGATTTTCCAGCCGACCGCTCGCAACGTTTCCACAAGACCATTGGTAGACAGCTCGCAGGCCGTATTGCGCAGCAAAAACAGCGCTATCTGCGTGGCGAGAGTAATGTTTTCACGACCAAGACGCTCGGCAACGTCACGCGCAACCACGTCCCGCACGTAACCTTGGAGCGTTTCAATACGATCAGCTTCAACCATACGTTGCACTGCAGGGAAGCCGCCAATAGTTAGGTAATCGTTGTAGGCAGCTTCAAACCGGGTGACCTCTCGCGGCGAAAACACGGCATCGGCAAGAGTGCTGCCCGCTGTAGGCGTTTCGATTCCCCGAAAGTCGCAGAATTCACGGAAAGACAGTGGCGCCATGGCATGCGGATGCGATCTTCCTCGGAAATTCGTTGCGATTTCTTCGCTGGACAGTTTCGAAGACGATCCAGTAATGACTAGCGTCACAGCTTCATGTTCGGCTATGCGCTGGCAGAATCCCTGCCAATTGGCGCATTCTTGCACTTCGTCAAGGAAGAGGTAGCAGCCATGGTCACGAGAGTCGGGATATTGCCGCCAGTATTCCGTAACAATATCGTTGAGCACGGTGTCTTGCATTGGTTGCAGACGATCGTCAGCGAAGTTGAAATAGAAAATATCATTACGCGAGACGCCGTTTTGTAACAAATCATGAATTTTCTGGAAAAGATAGAACGTTTTGCCGCAACGTCGGATGCCAGTGATGATGTGCACAGCATTGAACACTGCCGGCTGCGGCAGCTCGCGTATGATTTCGATGCGGCGTGACGGCGTAGGAATGTCAAACTGCATGGACTCACGAACCAGCATGGCATACGATTCACATGGATTATCCGGCACCATAAGTTCTTCCTTTCGCCGTCCGTTGCGAAACACCCAACAATCCCAGCATAACACTTCTCAAAAATTTTAAGAAGTTTCCACCAACACTTCTCAAAATTTTTAAGAAGTTACCACAGACGAATAAAACTCCAGAGAATACCTGAATGCATTAACGACTACAACACGAGTATGGGAAATCGGGGAAGGACGGGTATCGTACGCTGTATATTGGCATTTCAGGTGGACTCTCGGAACGTGATTCAATTGCCCTGAATCGGGAGCTGTCACCGGGGAATACAGAATAGTAGGCAGATTCTGGAGGGGTTATGGCACGGCACGGCAAGAAGCCAAGCGAGGAAAGTACCTCGTCACACACACCGAGAACACTTGCCGGAAGCGCAACGACCTGCACTTCTGCCGACAGCACTGACGCCGCTGCCAGCGGTATCGCAGTCAACAGCTCGACCGTCAGCAGCGCATTTGCCAGCGATGCCGATGGCAATACCGGGAATACGCTTGTCGGCAACGCTTCCGACGAAGTCGAAGCAACCGAAGTCGAAACCAACGCAACCAGTACCAACGCAACCGGAGAGCGCACAATCAGCAGCAGCAACACGGCTGAAACCAGCAACCGGCAATCACACGAATCCAGCGAATCCCGCCAGCCGCAAGACCTATTCGACGCGGCCATAGCGCAAGGCATCAGCGACGGCGACGCTTGGACGGACCAGCGCGTAAAGCACATCTACCGCCAGATCATCATCGCCGTAGTCGTCGTAGTCGTTGTTCTGGGCGCGGTCTTCGGATTCACAGGCGTGCGCGCATCGCAGCAAATGCGCGACCTGGCCGCACTCAACGACTGCAAGGAAGCCGTCACGGCCATGAACACCTCCTATTCCAAGGCGTTCCAGCTGAAGGCGAAGATCTCCGAAGCGTTCACCAGCTTCGACGGGTCCTACGATCTCGACAAGCTTGCCGAACTGCACCAGACGGAAGTTACCGCGCCGAAAACGCTGAGCTGCGCCGCCGACACTTCCGCTACCATCAGCAAAGCCAACGCCGCAAAAGCCGAGTACGACAAGCAGGCCAAGCAGTTCAAGCAGGCTTTGCAGAAGAGCGACGAATCCGCGGCCACCGATGGCGGTGACGGAACCGACAATAGCGCTGACGGAACGGCCGGCGACGACGGAACGGACGAAGCCACAGACACGGAGGGCGATGCTGGAGTTGCCGGCGACGCGGGCGCCACGGACGGCACCGTCGACCAATCCGGCGCAGCCGACGCGACCGACGCAACGCTGGACGATCAATTCCTCCAGTAAATCAACCGATCGCAACGCTGCCAACCAACCAGCCGATCAAGCCGGCCAATCAACCAGCCGATCAAGCCGGTCAATCAAGCCAACCAGGCCTGTCAACCAAGCCGGTCATTAGCCTCACCGTCTTTACGTTTCTCCCAACTCTTCCATACCCCTTTTCCGCATACCCAACGTTTCTTTTATTTTAGAATCAAAAGAAAAGCAAAAGAGAGTCACATGGCAGGCAAAAGAAGAAACGCTGAAATTCCGCCATTTTCAAGACTTCACGGCTATAAAATGCAGTAACAAGTCAAAAGAAAAGTGCAAGACTAGGGAAAGACCAAACGAACGGAAAGGAGGCTCTCATGAGCTGGACATCGGCAAATGGTCGAGAGATCACCGATGAGATGATCGATCGTTGGCGCAAATCCTACGAACAAGGCGAATTTCCTGAAGACGAACGAACAGTGGGTGGCGTGATTATGGGACGTCCACCGCTCTCGACCGATAAAAGTCCGGCCCATGGGACGCCATCATGAAGAGATGACAGAAATGGGCAGAGCCTGACGGATGACCATATTTGTGCGCATCGCAGCAAGATTGACTAGGCTTTAATGTGATTGCTCCGTTAAACAAACGCTGCAAGCGTTGCATTGCGGACGCAGAAGGGGAGCCATCTTGAAGAAGAAACGACTGGCACGCGTGATTATTGCCGCGGTAGTGACCGCGGCAATTCTGGTGGCGATCATTGTTGGTTGTGGGCCGAAATGGGGCGACGGTTCAGCAAACGTCAACGGCAGTAATTCCAATAGCAGCAACAGCGCATCAGATAATGTCTCCAGCAACGACAACGCCGCGCAATCCAACAACAATTATGCGACCCGCATCACCGTGAAACTCCCCTCCTACTATTTGGAGAACATGGTTTTCCAACGTGGGAAAACGCTGGTAGTCAAAGGAACGGCCACCACTTCACAACGCGGAAAAGTTGTTGACCCAACGCAACTGATTACAACGATTTCCCAAGGAAAGAAATCAGCATCAGCACAAGCTAAAATTTCCAAAAATGGCGATTTCACCTGCACCTTACCTAAACAAAAAGCAAGCCTTAAACCATATTCATTAACGATTTTATACAACGAAACCACTTTGTTGACTCTGAAAAACGTGTATGTTGGCGACGTATTTATTGCTGCCGGACAGTCGAATATGGAATTGAATTATTCGCAATATTATGAGGGTTCAGGCAACTCCTACAATTTCGGCGGAGGTCTGATAACGACCGACGATCTGCCGAAGCAGCTTTCCGACAACAACGTACACTTCGTTGCGAGCGCCAATTCCTCAAAAGGTACGGATTTTCCGTTACGCGACGTGAATGAGCAGGCTGGCACCTGGCTTGAGGCGACCGCCGATAATTCGCAGCATTTCAGTTATCTGGCGCAGCAGTTTGCCATGCAGCTTCGTGCCGCGCATCCGAACGTGCCGATCGGCATTATTCAAACCGCATGGGGTGGCACGCCGATTCGACGTCACGTGCAAGGCGGTGATATTTATGCGAACCATATTGCGCCTTTGGAAGGGTTCCATGTGGCGGGCGTGCTGTGGTATCAGGGATGCAATGATTCCACGAACGAGGCGACCGCGCTGGCGTACGAGTCGCAGATGACGCTGCTGATCAACCAATATCGTGAAGTGTTCGATCAGGATGATCTGCCGTTCCTGTATGTGCAATTGGCACGCTGGCCTGGCTACCAGTACACGCAAAACGTGCGATTCGCGCAGTTGAACACGTTGAGCAATGCCGGATTACGCAATGCTTTCAACGTTGCAATGACGGTGTCGCTGGATACGGACAAGGGCACTTCAACGTTGATACATCCGCTTGGCAAAGATATTCTCGGCGCGCGCATGGCAGCGCAATATCTGGCGATGTCGGAAGGCAGGACCATTCCCAACGGGCCGCTTATCGCACAGGCGAAGCATGCTTCCGATGGCACGATTGTATTGTCGTTCCAGAACGGCACCGCAACCGGTTTGCAGGCGGAAAAGCCCAATTATTCGAAGACTGCGAGCGCGACCGTACCCGATTATGATGCGAATCCGGACGCGACTCCTTTGAATGGTATTTCCAACGTTGCAACGCCGACTTCCACGCCATTGCAAGGTTTTGAAATTGCCGACGATTCCGGAAAGTGGGTTTCGGCAACGGCAACGATTAAGGGTGATCAGATTGTGCTGAGTGCCGCCGATGGAAGCTCGAATTGCAACGCGGTAACTCAAGTGCGTTACTGGTGGAGTGGAAATCCGGTTATTTCCAGTCTGCTGTATAACGATCTCGGATTGCCTGCAAGTCCGTTTATTGCTGTTGTTGAGTAATACGGCAGATTGATAATCGGGCATTATCCGGCTGCGACGACTAATCGATAAAGCGGACTGTAATTAGGTTAGAATCAGGCCTGTTTCATCGAACTTAAGTCGAAAGCAATGTCGACGGTCAAAATCGACGATCAATCGACGTAGTGCGGGGCGCTAGACGCTATGCGGGGCGTTATGGAGCCGCTATTGCCGTTGCCGTCGGTACTACCGTCTGCATCGAAATCTTGCGATTTACGAAGCGAGCCGGCAGCCAGCGAACGTATGGATCGAGCGGAACGGCCAATCTGCGCCTGTTTTTCCTGAGCATCCGACTGTATTGCGGGAATCGTGCCCGTCACAGGGCGAATGCGGCCGGTCGCAGTGGGAATGAAGCTTGGCGGCAACACCTGCGTGGTAACGGCACCCGGCGATGACACATGGTAGTGGGCCATCGAAGCCAGGGAATCGCGGGTATCGAGTTCACGCTGCATATCTAGCTCATCGTCGAACTCAGCCATCGCTGCCCTCCCTCTCTTCAAGCAATCTCTGCCGGTAATCTCTCCACTGGCAACGGTCATCGTTCCGAGCGTAACGCAAGGTAGCATACCGTTACGAACGAAATCAGCGATATGCGCAACTCCCCCACTGTTTCGCAACTTTTCCGTTGCACGTGCCGCAGCGAGCCACGCCAGCGAGCTATTGAAAACCCGCCGTTTTGGCATAAAAAAAGGCTTCCGAAATCATCCGGAAGCCCTACTGGCGGAGAATACGAGATTCGAACTCGTGAGGCTGTTACACCAACACGCTTTCCAAGCGTGCGCCATAGACCACTAGGCGAATTCTCCAATTATGCAACGTCTCACAGTGTCTATCCGCGAAACGCAACTTGATTAGAATACAACAGTTTCTTCCAAACCCCAAATCGGCGTGTCGCAACGTCCCAGATCGCCCACTCACTGGAGGAATCAGCCCGCTGCCAAGACTCTCACAGTCCGAATTCCTCCAGTGGCTGGAACAATCAGTACGCCCATAGGCCTTCTACAGTCCGAAAACCTCCACCCACTGGAGGAAAACACCCGCGCACCGGCCTCCAAACGTCCTGAAACCTCCATCCACTGGAGGAATTGATACGTTGGTATACTTCCCAGCATCCGGATTCTCCCACCCACTGGAGGAATCTGCCCGCATATACACCCCCGAATTGTCCAGATTCTTCCAGCGAGTGGAGGGATCCGGACACGAGTTCACGTACCGTGAGCACAGCAGCTATCGTTTGGACGCGAAGGCACGCAGGTCGGCGAGCATGGCAGTGAACATCGGGCGGACCGGACCGAACTTATCAAGCAGCGATCCCGAAACCGGAGCACTAGCCGCTCCCAGCAACACCACGCCTGCAGCAAGCACAGACGCGCCGAATCCCAGTTGCGAAGCGTTCGGAATCATATAGCCGTAACCGATCGTCACAAACTGCAGCAGCACATACGCAAGCAAATGCCAACGGAATTTCACACTCCGCAACACGGTCAGACGAACCAGCGGCGAGAACGCACGATGCGACACCCAAGCGAACACTAGCAAAGCGGCCATGGCAATCAGCAGCAGAACCACTGCAATCACCATTGCGTAGTCGCGGAAGTATCCCCATTACTCACTGCGGTAACGGCGGATCCGCCACGGTCGAGCGCAAACACGAAACAGACGAATCCGACTGCTAGGCAAAGCACATGCAGCGGATTGATATGCGCCTCTTCGGTAGGAGTGACCTGATGAATCGTTTTAAGGCCGCACACCAGCGAAACAAACAGGAACGGCAGCAGAATCACGAAAATCCAACGCCACGGCATGAACGTACCGACAAGACCGCCCACAGTCGGTCCGAGTGCCGGCGCCACGGCCACCACCATGCCTCCAACGCCCATCAGCATGCCGATTTTGCTTTTCGAAGACTGTTCAAGAATGATATTGAACATCAACGGAAGCGCGATTCCCGTGCCCGCTCCCTGTAGTATTCGCGCGGTCATCAGCATAGGAAAATTCAACGTGCAAGCTGCCATCAGGCAGCCGGTGATGCAGAGCACGATTGCGGTAAGGAAGATGGTACGCAACTTCAGTTTGCGCTTGAAATAGCTTGAGAGCGGCGTGACAAGCGCTACCGTAAGCAGATAGCCGGTCTCAGCCATTGAACAGTGGACGTGTCGACGTGGAATTCCGCCATTAATCCAGGGAAAAGCACGTTGGTGAGGGTTTCCGTAAGGACGCCAATGAAGGCCATGATTCCAGTTGACAGAATGGCAAGAATAAGATTGATGGAGATGTTCTCGTCATCTTGCGTTGCCGTGTTATTGTTTCGCGCAATGGACTGTGACATGGATTTGCGGCCGTTCCCGGCCTTCCCTTTCTTGGCCCGGCTTTGCTGAGCCACCATTCCGTTATGCCGGGCAGTTTGCTGGAATGGCGATTATTTGCCCAGAAATACAAAAAGATCCTTGGGAGCGGAGCGCTCTACCAAGGATCTTCATATTATTAAGTTGAATGCTGTGGATTGGGAGCCTCCCGCGCGTCGCGGGAAACACGAACCAAAAGACAAACAAAAAAGGGGGTTCCCGGAGCGTCACGCTCGACGGGAACCCCGACGTTGAATGCGGCGGCGTGCTACTCTCCCACACCCTCTCGAGTGCAGTACCATCGC
>ERZ809758.457-NODE-457-length-9807-cov-5.09598_pt1 | contig 9807 bp, 7 predicted proteins | sample MGYA00520314_ERZ809758 | MGnify/ENA primary metagenome ERZ809758 (study PRJEB31588, sample SAMN03401228) | human gut metagenome | study: EMG produced TPA metagenomics assembly of the PRJNA231909 data set (A prospective, longitudinal analysis of the... | reverse complement strand
GGGTGGATGGGAATGCACAGCTCCGGCACATAAAGCAGCGGGATGAAAGTGAACCCCTGCGCGTAAAATTCCGCACTTTCCAACTGGAAAGAAAGGTCCGCGTCCCCTTTTTTCAGGCTGCGCCAGACCTCGCTGCGACTGGCGCACTGCATCATAATAGACGTGTATTGCAGACACAGCTCGTTCGTCAGAGAAAACAGGTCGTACCCGAACATCCGCATCGCCTCATGGCTCCATGCAATGACCAGATGCCGTTCCGGCGGATTTTCCTGCTGCTGTACCGCACGGGCATGGCGCACTGCCTCCTGATACAAGGCCGTCAGCTGCTTTGCCTTGGGGTAAAAGTCCCGGCCTGCCGGGGTCAGGATCACCCGGCGCGGTACATGCTGGAACAGTTCAAACTGCAGCTGCCCCTCCAGCGTACGGATCTGCTGCGAAAGCGCTGACTGCGAAAGATACAGTGCCTCTGCTGCTGCCGAAAAACTGTCCATCTCTACGATCTTCACAAATCCTTCCAGTGCACTCTGGTTCATCTGCGCGTCCTCGCTTTCTTACATTAGGATTTTCTAAATTATAATATAACATAATTGAATTGTAAAGTGCGTCACTCTACGCTACAATTGTTAAAGATTCAGCAAAGTGGTTTTCACCCTGCTGCACGATAAGAAGAGAAAAGAGAAAGAGAGCATCCCTATGAATAAGATCTCCCGCAAAGGCTTTCTGAAGATCGCCGCTGCCGCCGCCATGAGCGGTGTCACTGCCGGTGCTCTGGCCGCCTGCAATTCCGCCTCCAGCTCCACTGCCTCCGGTGCCGCCGGTCAGTACATTCCCGGCACCTACGAGGGCACTGCCGAGGGCATCTCCTCCACCGTCAAGGTCACCATGACCTTCTCCGACAGCGCTGTCACCGACGTGGTGGTGGACACCTCCGGCGAGACCGCTTCTTTCGGCGCTGCCGCTGCCGATGAGCTGCGTGAGCAGCTGCTTTCTGCCGGTTCTGCCGAGATCGACGGCGTTTCCGGCTCTACCATCACCTCCGATGCCGTGATGAAGGCCGCCAAGAGCTGCTATGCACAGGCAAAGGGTGAGGCTGTGGTGTCCAGCGTGCAGCTGCCCACAGGCGACGCAAACGACTGGCTGGGCAAAGAGCCTGATATCGACGAGGCCGCCATCACCGAGACCGTGGACACCGACATCCTGATCGTGGGTGCAGGCAACGGCGGTATGTTCGCTGCCGCCTATGCTGCTGCCAACGGCCTGAACTTCCGTGTTATCGAGCAGAACGCCAACGTGCAGGACACCCGTCACTGGTACGGCGCTGTTGATTCTGCTGCCGCTAAGGAGGCTGGCGAACCCGCCACCGATAAGGCAAAACTGCTGAGCGAGATCTCCCGCTACGCCTCCGGCAAGTGCGATCAGCGCGTTGTCAAGACCTGGATCAACGAGTCTGCCGCCATGCACGACTTCATGCGCAGCATTCTGGAAGATAAGTACGGCTGGGTATGCGATTTCACCTCCGGCAGCGAGGCTGCATGGCCTGCAGAGAATGCCGAGCACAACACCGACTACCTCTACCCTGTGCAGGAGCACAACTACATGGCCAGCGAGAGCGCATCCGGCCTGCCCCGTAATGAGCTGCTGCTGCAGTACATTCAGGAGCTGGGCTACGATGTGGACTTCAAGACCAGTCTGGCCAAGCTGGAAAAGAACAGCGAGGGCCGCATTACCGGCATCATCGCCCAGAGCACCGAGGATGACCACTTTATCCGCTACAACGCCAACAAGGGCGTGCTGCTGGCCTGCGGCGGTTTCCCCGGCAACCCCTACATGATGGAGCAGCTGGACCCGCTGGGCACCAGCGTGACCACCGCCTGCTCTTACTCTCCTGCTACCAAGGGCTACGGCATCCGTGCTGCTGTGTGGGCAGGCGCTAATCTGGACAAGGAGGCCGCTCCCATGCTGTTTGACCGCGGCATCGTAGCCCCCGGTGTGGATGGCGGCTATGTGGACAGCGACACTGCCTTTGGCGGCAAGGCTTTCCCTGGTACCATCCGTCAGTACAACCCCGGCACCCAGCCCTTCCTGAAGGTGAACCGCAACGGCGAGCGCTTTGCCAACGAGAGCAGCCCCTACAATGACATCGTCTACGCTGCTGCTCACCAGCCGGGCCGTGTCTACGCACAGATCTGCGATGCCAACATTCTGGAGGACGCAAAGCGTTTCCACACCATCGGCTGCTCTGCCCAGACCCGTAACGGCGGTGAGAAGTACATTCAGGGTAAGATGGACGAGGCGATCGAGGCCGGTGCATTGTTCAAGTGCGATACGCTGGACGAGCTGGCTGACAAGATGGGCTTTACTGGCGCTGCCAAGGACACCTTCCTTGCCACTGTGGAGCGCTACAACGAGCTCTACGACAAGCAGAACGATGAGGACTTCGGCAAGCCGGCTTACCGCCTCAGCGCCATCCGTACCGCGCCCTTCTACGGCTGCTGGCTGGGTGCCTCTCTGCTGACCACTGAGCAGGGCATTGCCATCAACGAAAAGGGTCAGGCTCTGGACAACGATAACAAGCCCATGCCCGGCCTGTATATCACCGGCGATATGTCCGGCAGCTTCTTTGCCAACAACTATCCCTGCCTCATGGCTGGTGTTGCCATGGGCCGCACCCTGACCTTCGCCATGAAGGCCGTCAAGCAGATGGCCGGTCTGGAATGATGCCACTCCCCGGAAAATGAACTGAAAACCGCATAAAAATGCAGCGCCGCTGAAGCCCTGAAAAGCTTCGGCGGCGCTGTTTTACGTTTCCCTCTATACACAAAAAATGTCAGGCAGTCCTCAGCACACGGCGCGGCGGGGAGCGGCCAGAGGCTCGATCACCGGCGGGTGCATCCCTTCCCGGTAGTCCAGATCCCCCTGATCCATGCCGCGGAGCAGTACCTCGGCGGTGGCAATGTTGGTGGCAATGGGTACGCTGTGCATATCACACAGGCGGAGCAGGTTCTGCTCGTTGGAGCTGCCGCTGTCGGCCCGGAGCGGGTCGCGGAAGAACAGCACCAGATCCACTTCATCGCAGGCAACACGGGCGGTAATCTGCTGAATGCCGCCCAGCTTTCCGGAGAGGTAACAGTGAACTGGCAAGCCGGTGGCCTGGTTCAACATCCGGCCGGTGGTACCGGTGGCAATGACAGTGTTCCGGGACAGGATACCACTGTAGGCGGTGCAGAACTGAAGTGCAAGTTCTTTGCGGGAATCATGTGCAAGAATGGCAATTGTCATAATTCGCTCTCTCCTTTGTACTAGTGTCGTCATGCGGACATCTGTTTGAAATGGATTGCAGTTGTGGGAAGGACAGTTCTGGGCGCACTTCAGAGCGCCCCGCTGAACTTGTTTCCACACTTTCCAATATAGTTTTACCGCGTCGAAATAGGGGCTGTCAAGGGGAAAATGAGAATTTTTACCCTAATTTCCGCTAAAAGTACGACTTTATTTTTGTACAGAATGGAGAAATGAAAAATACATCGTGATACGAACAGAAAAATAATTTTCGTAATTTTGGTCCGAAAGTGTTTCTATAACAAAAACAGTCCATCCCTGTAAAACAAAAATACAGGCCGCTGTCCTTCCACGGCGGCCTGTGAGAAAAAAACGGAAAAATGTTTTCGCAATTGAACGGTTCAGCGGATCTGGCCGCTGCCGTGAATGATGTACTTGTAGCTGCACAGCTCTTCCAGCCCCATGGGGCCCCGGGCGTGGAGCTTCTGGGTGGAAATGCCCATCTCGCACCCCAGCCCGAACTCCCCGCCATCGGTAAAGCGGGTGGAGCAGTTGACGTAGACCGCTGCACTGTCCACCGCCGCCGTAAAGAGGGCGGCATGGGCCTCGTCCCGGGTCAGGATAGCTTCGCTGTGGCCGGTGGAGTGCGCGGCGATGTGGCTGACGGCCTCCTCCACGCTGTCCACGACCTTGACAGCCAGGATGTAGTCCAGGAACTCGGTGTCAAAATCGGCAGGGCCTGCAGGGGTGCCGGGGATGATGGCGGAGGCACGCGGGTCCAGCCGCAGCTCCACCGGATGCAGCCCCTTTGCAGTGCGGTCAGGGCCCAGCCGCCGGGCCAGCTTGGGCAGGAACTCTGCCGCAATGTCACGGTGCACCAGGCACACCTCCTCCGCGTTGCAGACGCTGGGGCGGCTGGCCTTGGCGTTTTCGATGATGTCCAGCGCCTTATCCTGCTCGGCAGAAGCATCCACGAAGATGTGGCAGATGCCGGTGCCGGTCTGGATGCAGGGGACTTTTGCGTTTTCCACACAGGCGCGGATGAGCCCGGCCCCGCCGCGCGGGATGAGCAGATCCACATAGCCCACCGCCGTCATCAGGGCGTTGGCCGAGGCGTGGGTAGTGTCCTCGATCAGGCAGACCGCTGTTTCGGGCAGGTCGTTTGCCCGCAGACCCTCCCGCAGAGCCGCTACAATGGCGTTGGCACTGCGCCATGCCTCCCTGCCGCACCGCAGGATGCAGGCATTGCCGCTCTTGATGGCAAGGGCGGCGGCATCGCTGGTCACGTTGGGGCGGCTCTCGTAGATGATGGCGATCACGCCCATGGGCACGGCGGTCTTTTCAATGACCAGCCCGTTGGGGCGCTCCACCCGGCGCAGAACTTTGCCCACCGGGTCGGGCAGGTCAGCCACTTCCCGGATGCCCTTTGCCATGGCGCTGATGCGCTCCGGTGTCAGGGCCAACCGGTCCAGCATGACCTCCGAGATGTGCCCTCTGGCGGCTTCCAGATCGGCGGCATTGGCATCCAGAATGGCCTGCTGGCGGGCAGGGGAACAGAGCGCCTCTGCCATGCCCAGCAGGGCGGCGCGGCGCACCTCGCCCGAAGAAAGGCCCAGCGCGCTTCTTGCCGCGCGGGCGGCTTCCAGGATCTCCTGTGTCGTCATGGATCAGCCCTCCTTTCTGCCCGCAAAGCGGGTGCCTGCGGGTCTGCCGTCTGCAATGTCGTAGAGCAGCTCCGGGTGGGAGCCGTTGGCGATCACCATGTCCGCGCCCTCTGCCGTTACCATCTGGGCGGCACGGAGCTTGGTGGACATGCCGCCAGTGCCCAATGCGGAGCCTGCCCCGTCTGCCAGCGCCAGCACCTCCGGAGTGATGCGCTCTACCAGCGGGATGAGCTTTGCGTCCGGGTGGGTGTGGGGGTTGGCGGTGTACAGGCCGTCGATGTCGCTCAGCAGCACCAGCAGATCCGCATGGATGCAGCAGGTGACGATGGCGGCCAGCGTGTCATTGTCGCCGATGGAGGTGATCTCATCAGTGGCAACGGTGTCGTTCTCGTTGATGATGGGCAGCGCACCCAGCTCCAGCAGCCGGGTCAGGGTGTTCTGGAAATTCAACCGCCGTCCCTCGTGCTCCACATCCACGCCGGTGAGCAGGATCTGCGCCACGTTGTGGTTGTAGGCGGTAAACAGGCGGTCGTAGGTGTACATCAGCTCACATTGGCCCACAGCGGCGCAGGCCTGCTTGGTGGCCATATCACCGGGGCGGGTGGGCAGGGACAGCTTGCCCACCCCCATGCCGATGGCACCGGACGAGACGAGGATGACCTCGTGCCCTGCGTTCTTCAGGTCGCTCAGTACCTTGACCAGATCCTCTGTGTGGCGGATGTTCAGCCGCCCGGTGGAGTGTGCCAGCGTGGAGGTGCCCACTTTGACGACGATGCGCATAAACTTAACCCTTTCCCATTTCCTTTGTCTTGTCGTAGGCGGCGATCACCGCATCGGTCACCGCGCCGCGGAAGCCGTGCTCTTCCAGCACGCGCACGCCCTGAATGGTGCTGCCGCCGGGGCTGCACACCGCATCCTTGAGCTCACCGGGGTGTTTTCCGCTTTCCAGCACCAGCTTGGCGCTGCCCAATACCATCTGGGCCGCGTATTCCTGCGCCTTGGCCCGGGGCAGGCCGCAGGCCACGCCGCCGTCGGCCAGCGCTTCAATGAACTGGTACACCCAGGCCGGGCCGCAGCCGGAAACGCTGCTTGCCGCGTCGATCAGGGCCTCGGGCACAGCGTCCAGCCGCCCGGCGGGTGCCATCAGCTTCAGAAACTCCTGCTCCTCCTCCGCTGTCACATTGGCGGAGCAATATTGGATCATACCTGCCCCCACCGAAGCCGGGGTGTTGGGCATGATGCGGATCACGGGGTAATCTTCCCCCGCCATCTCCTGGATGCGCGCGATGGAAAGCCCTGCCGCCATGCTGCAAAGGATGAAGCGGCTCGGCCGCTCGTTCAGGGTGAACTTAAGCGGAGCCAGCAGAGCCTCCATCATCTGGGGCTTGACCGCCAGAAAGATCAGGTCGGAGCGGCCCGCTACTTCGGCGTTCGTGGTGGTGTTGCAGCCCAGCTCTGCGGCCAGCGCCTCTGCCTTGGCGGCAGTGCGGTTGGCAAGATAAACGTTCTGTGGGTCGGCAGCCTTGCAGACGGCCCGCGCAATGGCACTGCCCATGTTCCCACAGCCTAAAAATCCGATGGTCTTGATCATACTTACTTTCCCTTCCTTTCTCACTCAGAAAGAAATAAATGGAACGCACATTCGTTCCACTCCATCCATTGTAAGCATCCGGAGCCAGAAAATCAAGAGGGAACCTCCCGGAAACCCGGCAAAAGGCGGAGGGACGGCTGCAAAATGGAGAAGAACGTGAAAAAAATATCAAAATGAGAGATTTTGAACTTGCAAAACGGGGGGCATTTGCGTTATAGTATAAAGGAAGTATTCTTACTTCTCTGGCCCCATAGGGCGGCTACCACGGTCGGCGGCACAGTGTGTGCCGCTGGGAAAGGATGGATCTCGTGTCGCAAACTACAAAAAGGGCGCTGGAGGCATCGCTGAAAAAGCTGCTGCTTCAAAAGCCGCTGAATAAGATCACCATCAATGATATCACCGAGGACTGCGGCGTGAACCGCATGACCTTCTACTACCACTTCAAGGACATCTATGACCTCGTGGATTGGATCATGGTCGAAGATGCCGCCAAGGCGCTGGAGGGCAGACAGAGCTTTGAGAACTGGACAGATGCCTTTCTGGACATCCTGCATCAGGTGCAGGACAACAAGGTGCTGGTGATGAATGTCTACCGCTCCGTGAGCCGTGAGCAGGTGGAGCAGTACTTATATAAACTGCTGGACCCCATGCTGCGGGACTTTGTGGATCGCAGTGCGCAGGGCTTTACCGTGCAGGATGCCGACAAACAGTTCGTCGTGGATTTTTATAAATACGCATTGGTTGGCATGGCACTGGAATGGATCCGCAGGGACATGAAGGAGGACCCCGTCCGGATGACCGAGCGGCTGAATGTTCTGCTCTACGGCGATCTTGAGCGGGCGCTCCGCCGCTTCCGCACCGACCGCAGCCCCGCAGATCTTGACGACTGACAATATTTTATCAATCCGGGCACCGTGATGGGTTTTCCATCACGGTGCTTTTTCTGTTTATGGCTTTCCGTTTGACAAAATGTTACAGTATGATCAGCGCAAAATGAAAGGTGAAAACCTGGAAACCACAGCAAACGGAGGGAATAAAATGTATTATTCCAGCGGGAACTATGAGGCCTTTGCGCGCCCGAAAAAGCCTGTGGGAGTGGATCGGAAATCGGCCTATCTCGTGGGCACCGGTCTGGCGGCGCTGACAGCTGCCTGCTACCTGCTCCGTGACGGTCAGATGAAAGGGGAACATATCCATCTCTTTGAAAAGGGGGCTATCCCCGGCGGTGCCTGTGATGGCTGCCAGTACCCCGGCATCGGTTATGTGATGCGGGGCGGCCGGGAGATGGATGACCATTTCGAAGTCATGTGGGATCTGTTCCGTTCCATCCCGTCGCTTGAGACCGAGGGCGCAAGCGTGCTGGATGAGTACTACTGGCTGAACAAGGCAGACCCCAACTACTCGCTCTGCCGCGCCACGGAAAACCGGGGGCAGAACGCCCACACCGATGGGAAGTTCGGCCTTTCGGATCAGGGCTGCATGGAACTCATCAAGCTCTTTTTTACCCCGGATGAGCAGCTCTATGATAAGCGCATCACCGATGTCTTTGACGCGGAGGTGTTCTCTTCCAACTTCTGGCTTTACTGGCGCACCATGTTCGCCTTTGAGAACTGGCACAGCGCACTGGAAATGAAGCTCTATCTGAAGCGCTACATCCACCATGTGGGCGGTCTGCCTGATCTGCGGGCACTGCGCTTTACCCGGTACAACCAGTACGAGAGCATGATCCTGCCCATGATCCGCTATCTGGAAGGGCACGGCGTGCGCTTCCACTACAACACCAAGGTCACCAACATTGAGTTTGAGCTGACCGAGGGCAAAAAGCAGGCCAGGACCATCTGCCTGCTGGTGGACGATGAAGCGGAACGGGTGGACCTGACCGAGAATGATCTGGTGTTCATCACCAACGGCGGCTGCGTGGAAAGCACTTCCATCGGCTCCCAGGATCAGCCTGCAGTGTTCAACCCCACCCTCCGGCCCGGCAACGGCTGGGATCTGTGGAAGAAGATCGCCGCGCAGGATGAGGCCTTTGGCCGCCCGGAAAAGTTCTGCTCCGATCCGGAACAGACCAACTGGATGAGTGCCACGGTCACCACGCTGGACGAACGCATCGTGCCCTACATCCAGAACATCTGCCAGCGTGACCCGTTCAGCGGCAGGACTGTCACGGGCGGCATCGTCACGGCGCGGGATTCCGGCTGGCTGCTCAGCTGGACGTTCAACCGTCAGCCCCAGTTCCGGGATCAGCCCAAGGGCCAGCTCGTGGGCTGGATCTACGGCCTGTTCAGCAACACGCCCGGCGACTACATCAAAAAGCCCATGCGGGATTGCACCGGCAAGGAGATCTGCATGGAGTGGCTGTATCATCTGGGGGTCCCCGAAAATCAGATCGAGGACCTGGCGGAGCACAGTGCCAATACTGTGCCCGTAATGATGCCCTATGTCACGGCCTTTTTCATGCCCCGCACCGCAGGCGACCGCCCGGCGGTGGTGCCGGAGGGCGCAGTGAACTTTGCCTTCATCGGTCAGTTTGCCGAGACGAAGCGGGATACCATCTTCACCACCGAGTATTCCATGCGCACCGGCATGGAAGCCGTGTACACCCTGCTGGATATCGACCGGGGCGTGCCGGAGGTCTGGGGGAGCACCTACGATGTCCGCGACCTGCTGAACGCCGCTGTTCAGCTGCGGGATGGCAAACCCCTGAGTGATCTGAAAATGAACTGGATCAAAAAATTTGCACTGGGCAAAGCGGTAGAAAAGGTACAGGACACAGACCTGGGCCGTCTGCTGCTGGAGTATAAGATCATCTGAGCACCGGGAATTCAGCCCGGCAGGCAGGGAAGAGAGCCCTGTAAAATTCTATTGAATCTGGAGGAAATAAAAATGAATACCGCATTTGATTCTCTGACGCACAAAATGCAGCGTGCTGCACTGGGCAAGACTGTGGATCTCGTGCTTTCTCATGCCGAGAAGGACCCCGCCAAGACGGTTGGACAGATCGTAGATCTTTCAAAGCAGTTCTACGGCGATTCCTTCAGCGAGGAGACCTACGCACACGCCAAGCAGACCCTGAACGACCCCAACAGCAAGTGGTCGAAGCTCATCAACTGTGTACTGAACCAGCTGGACCCCAACGTGGCCCGCACCACGGCCCTGAACCTGGGCTATGAGGCCTTCTTCCGCGGTACCAAGACCATCCGCGAGAATCGTGTCAAATATCAGTGCAACATTCCCTGGCTGATCCTGTTTGACCCCACCTCTGCCTGCAATATG
>ERZ809758.456-NODE-456-length-9818-cov-6.41422_pt1 | contig 9818 bp, 8 predicted proteins | sample MGYA00520314_ERZ809758 | MGnify/ENA primary metagenome ERZ809758 (study PRJEB31588, sample SAMN03401228) | human gut metagenome | study: EMG produced TPA metagenomics assembly of the PRJNA231909 data set (A prospective, longitudinal analysis of the... | reverse complement strand
TCCATCGAAGACCTGGTATTGGTTACATGTCAACGAGACCAAGCTTCCGTGGGACAAAGAACATACAACAGAACTTCCGGAGGAAACCGTGACAGCGGGAAGCACCGAAGAGGTACGCTTTTCCATTACCGGAGAGGGAAGATACAGCAGCAAAAAGATCCATATCATAGCACCGGCCGGTAAGCAGGTGACCGTGTTTATGGATTATCAGACAGAGGAAAAACTTGCCGTAAGGACAAGCCTTTCGGTGGAAGAACATGCACGGGTGCGTCTGGTGCAGCTGCAGCACACAGCAGAAAATTCTCTTGTGTACAATCAGATTGAGGGAGAATGTGCAAAAAATGCCCGTATCGAGCTGGTACAGATTTATCTCGGAAAAGGAGATATCTATTCCGATACGACCATCAACTTAAATGGTGATGCAAGCACCTTTAGGAGCGATATCGGCTATATCGGGCAGCACACACATATCATCGACATGAATGAAGTGGTCAACCACTACGGAAAACATACAGAGAGTGAAATCAACGTGGGCGGTGCCCTGCGCGACGGTGCAAAGAAGATCTTCCGTGGAACGATTGATTTTAAGACCGGCTCTTCCGATTCCGTCGGAAACGAGCTGGAAAATGTACTGATGCTTGGCGATGATGTGGAGAATAAAACCGTTCCGGTGATCTTATGCTCCGAGGAAAATGTCGTTGGTAATCACGGTGCAACGATTGGGGAACTTGATGAGGATACCATGTTTTATTTTGCCAGCCGCGGAATCGACAAAGAGCACGCGGAAAATATTATGGCAAGAGCAAACATTGACCGCCTGAAAGGAATCATCAAAGACGACAGCTTTGCCAGAATGATTGACGAAGAACTTGGGGAGGTGTAGCATGACCGATTATCGCAAGGACTTTCCGCTGCTGTCAGAAATCGGGGAAAATACAGTCGATGGCAGGGAATGGATCTATATCGACAATGCGGCAACTTCCCAGCGTCCACAGTGTGTCATTGATGCAGAACGCGATTTTTACCTGAAACACAATGCAAATCCGCTGCGTGGAAATTATCCGCTGAGTGTGGAAGCAACCGAACTGTATGAAAATGCCAGAAAAGGCGTGCGTGATTTTATCGGAGCCAAATCCGCGCGTGAAATCATCTTTACCAGAAATACCACAGAGAGCATGAATCTTGTGGCATACAGCTATGGTTTAAACAATGTAAATGCCGGGGATGAAATCCTCGTTTCGATCATGGAACATCACAGCAATCTTCTGCCATGGCAGATGGTTGCGCGGCAGACAGGAGCGGTACTCCGGTTTATCGAATGCCGTCCGGACGGATCGGTGGATCTTGATCAGGTAAAAGAACAGATTACGGAAAAGACAAAAATCGTAGCAATCACACAGATTTCTAACGTGCTCGGACGTGTGAATCCGGTCAAAGAGATCGCAGCCATGGCACATGAAAAAAATGCCATTGTCGTGGTGGACGGGGCACAGAGCACCCCGCATATGCCAGTCAATGTGCAGGAGCTGGATGCAGACTTCTTTGCATTTTCCGGACATAAAATTTTCGGACCGATGGGAATTGGTGTGTTATATGGAAAGAAAAAACTGTTAAAGAAAATGCCGCCGTTTCTTTCCGGTGGCGAGATGATCGAATCCGTGACCCGCGAGAGCGCAAAATACGCAGAACTTCCGCATAAGTTCGAGGCGGGAACCGTAAATGCTGCCGGTGCCATAGCACTGCATGCTGCCATAAAATATGCACAGTCTGTTGGCTTTGATGTGATGCAGGAGCGGGAACTTGCCGTGACAAAGCGTGCGTTTGACGGATTGAAAGAACTTCCACATGTGCATGTACTTGGATCCGACCGGGCCGAAGAACACACCGGAATTCTTACATTTACAATTGATGACGTGCATCCACACGATGTGAGCGAGATTTTAATCGCCGATGGCATCTGTGTGCGTGCCGGACATCACTGTGCGCAGCCGCTGCTTAATTATCTGGGCATCAGCTCCGCCACCAGGGCAAGCTTTATGTTTTACAATACCGAAGAAGAAGCCGACAAATTTGTAGCAGGCATCGCAAGTATAAGGGAGCGAATGGGATATGGAAAATAGAAGTTTTTATAATGAAATCTTAACCGAGCACAACGTGCGCCCGGAGTTTAAACATGATCTGCCGGATGCGGATATTGTGCTTGAGGGTGTCAACCCGAGCTGTGGGGATGATATTTTCCTGAAATTAAAGACGGATGGCGACACGATTACCGACGGTGCATTTGTCGGGGATGGATGCGCGATTTCCCAGGCTTCCGCAGATATCATGCTTGGCATGGTTGTCGGAAAGAAAAAAGAAGAGGCCCTGCAGATGGGGAAAATCTTTATGAAAATGATCAAAGGCGATGCCAGCGAGGAGGAGATTGATTCTCTGGAGGAGGCATCGGCACTCCGCGATATCGCCCATATGCCGGCGCGTGTGAAGTGTGCAGTCCTTGGCTGGAGAACTTTAAAAGAGGCTTTGCTCGGTGAGGATGCGGACGATGATGACGACGAGGATGACGAGTAATAAAGTCGGAGGGTTTTTCATACACATATAGATAAAAATACACGATGCTTCTTATAGGATACGTTACGAATTTTGTGCAGTTTCTGGCTCTGTTAAAATTTTGGAGTCTTAATTGTGGCAAAGCGGAGTAAAATATAAGGAGTGTCGTGTATTTTTTTAGGGGTATAAAATAATATCGTAAAAAGTAGTTGACAGCGTTTGGGAAAGGGTGTATATTCATAACAACAGATAATTCCTACTAAAGAAGTATGAAAATAAGGGATTGGATCAGAGAGAGTAAATTGGAGGATAATAAAATGGCAAATATTTATGAAGGAACATTGGAACTGATCGGACACACACCACTGGTAGAGTTCAAACACATCGAGAAGAAGTTTGGCCTTGAGGCAAGACTTCTTGCAAAGCTGGAGTACTTTAACCCGGCAGGATCTGTTAAGGACCGTATTGCAAAAGAGATGATTGAGCAGGCAGAGAAGGACGGAAAATTAAAACCGGGCTCCACCATTATCGAGCCGACATCCGGAAATACAGGTATCGGACTTGCGGCAATCGCAGCAGCAAAGGGATACCGCCTGATCATCGTTCTTCCGGAGACCATGAGTATTGAGCGTCGTAACATCATCAAGGCATATGGTGCAGAGCTTGTTCTTTCCGATGGAAGCAAGGGTATGAAGGGAGCCATCGCAAAGGCAGAGGAACTTCACAAAGAGATCGCAGACAGCTTCATTCCGGAGCAGTTTGAGAACCCTGCAAACCCGGCAGCACACAAGAAGACAACCGGACCGGAGATCTGGGAAGATACCGACGGAAAAGTGGATGCATTCGTAGCCGGTGTCGGTACAGGCGGAACCATCACAGGTGTTGGTGAGTATTTAAAATCCAAAAACCCGGATGTAAAGATCGTTGCCGTAGAGCCAGAGACATCTGCAGTATTGTCTACCGGAAAGGCAGGTCCGCATAAGATTCAGGGTATCGGAGCCGGATTTATTCCAAACACACTCGATACCAAGGTTTATGATGAAGTAATCCCGGTTTCCAATGAAGACTCTTTCGAGTATTCCAAATATATTGCAAAAGAGGAAGGTGTGCTGGTAGGTATTTCTTCCGGAGCGGCATTAAAGGCAGCCATCGAAGTGGCAAAAAGACCGGAGTTTAAGGGAAAGACTGTAGTTGCCCTTCTTCCGGACAGCGGAGACCGTTATTATTCTACGGATCTGTTCAAGGATTAAGATAAAATTCGGAAAAAGTTCAGACTTTATTTATTCCGTTTTGCGGATGAATCCATTATAATAAAGGCATGTGGAAACCAGACAGGAAAGTCCATGTGCGGAGAGCTTCATGGAAATTTATTTCCGTGAAGCTCTTTTTATTTAAAACAATTGGGAAAGTTTGTGCTCCGGCGGACTCCCGTGTGGTGGCTCCGGCTGCGGCCTCTCCGATACGCACGAATTAGACAGAATCTTAGAATTTGCGAAAGTGATTGCGTGGCTCTAATTTTGTGTCCGGGCAACGTTTCGACAGCGGCGCGGCTTGTGTCCGTCTGGCAGGGATGCGCTCAGAATTTCTAGTCTGCCTAAGCGGAGCACTTCAAAAATTTTATTGCGCCCGCTCCCGGTTGTGTCTCCCTATGAACACTTTGACAGTCCTTTCATAAATGTGGTCGCAAACCGACCCGCGGGCACAGTATTTTGAAGCACTCCGCTAAGGCAGACACGAAATCCTTCGGACGCGTCCTTGGCAGACGGACACAAGCCGCGCCGCTGTCGAAACTTGAACGAACACAAATCATCAAAGGAGTCACGCAGTCACTTTCTGCAAATTCTTGATTCCGGATATTGAGTGCGTATCGGAGAGGCCGCAGCCGGAGCCACCACACGGGAGTCCGCCGGAACTAAGGATTTCACAATTATTTATATAGAAAATTACAGGAGAAAAAGAGGAAATAGATATGAACGAATTAAGTAAAGTAGTAAATGCGCAGCTGCAGCAGGCAGCGGAAAACCTTGTCCGTAACCGTCTGATGTCTGATGAATTTTTGGATTTTGTGCAGGAAAATACAAAACCGCTGGATACGCTGATGGCATATTACAAGTGCGCAATCATGGAAGTAGAGACGAAGTTTAAAGTGTTAAACGAACAATTTTCGCTGGAATATGACCGTAATCCGATCGAGTCCATCAAGACACGTGTGAAATCGCTGGACGGAATCGTGCGCAAAGTGCGCCGGAAAAATATTCCGTTGACGCTTTCGGCGATTGAACAGAACATCAATGATATAGCAGGAATCCGGGTTGTGTGCTCTTTCCCGGAAGATATCTATTTACTGGCGGACTGCCTGCTTCAGCAGGATGATATCCGTCTGATCGAACAGAAAGATTATATCAAGCATCCGAAGGAAAACGGATACCGCAGCCTGCATCTGATCGTTGCAGTACCGATTTTTTTACAGAATGAGAAACGGGAAATGAAAGTTGAAGTACAGCTTCGCACCATTGCCATGGATTTCTGGGCGAGTCTGGAGCACAAAGTGCGGTACAAAAAGAATGTTCCGGCAGATGAAACCGAGCGTCTGGCACAGGAACTGAGCGAATGTGCACAGATCAGTGCAGATCTGGACCAGCGGATGCAGAATATCCGTACCCGCCTCGCAGATGCGGAATTACAGCATCCACAGAAACAAAAGAAAGATGAACAGATCCTTCTGGATGTGCTGGGACTGTAATGCCGCTGGTGCTCACAGGTAAGCATGAGAACGGTAACTTCTTTATGCACTGTGCTCCCATGGACGTACTTTCAGATGGACACCGCGGCTGTCGGCGATGCGCTGACACGCCTTAATGTCTTCTTCCGGAAGAATATCCACGATCGACAGCTGCGTGTGTGGGATAAGTTTTCCACATTCCTCTGCAAAATCAAGCATTGCCTCATAAGCATGAGGGAAGGATGGGCGGGTTACTTTTTCATACTTTTCTGCAGTCGCCTCATTTAAGCTGATGGAGATACTGTCTACCACTTCTGCCAGCTGTGGTACAATGTCACGTTTATAATACAGGTTTCCCAGACCATTGGAATTGACACGGATCGGGAGACCTGTTTTTTCTTTGACATATCTGGCACTGGCGATCAGATTCTCCAGTGCACAGGTCGGTTCCCCATAGCCACAGAAAACAAATTCTTTGTAGCCGGTGAAATCAAAGGCATCAATTGCGGCAATAATCTCACTTAAAGAAGGCTCTGCTTTGTGCCAGAGGGTATCCGCATCACCCACACCATCAAACTGTTTACGGATACAGAACGTACAGTTGCAGTCACATTTATTTGTGATATTTGCATATACCTGATCATTATACACATATAAAATTTTTGCCATAACAATTCCTTCTTTCTATCGTATGGATTAGTCAATTGCGAAATTCGTTTCCGGGTTTACCGTTTTTTACACGTTTGAATCTGCAATCAGGTCAATAAGAAATTTCTCGAAATTAACGCCATCGCGTCCCGGTGTATTTTCTTTCATGGTATCCCCGATACTGTGGGATAAGAATTTCCCTGCAAGCAGAATCGCATCTTCCGTGCACATGCCCTTTGTGCGGCAGCCACACAATACAGAGGCAAACAGATCCCCGGTTCCGGAAAAACTCCGGTCAAAAAACGGCGATTCGTGCCGGTAAATTCCATTTGCAGTGGCAGCAATATTATAAATGACGGGATGTTTCTCGCCACGGCATTTGACACCGGTGATCACGACATCCTGGGGGTGTGGTACCTTTTTTTGCAGACGCTGGGCCACATCTTCTGCCAGTTTTAGCAGATCCGTGTTTGTCCTGCAATGAAGTAAGGCATCTTCCGGGATGTCTGCCAGCAGACAGGCTTCCGTCAGATTCGGTGTGATCACGTCTGCTTCAAGCGTCAGTTCTTTCATTCCATTTAACAGCCCCGGAGTAAAAAACGGATAAGCATTTCCGTCATCCCCCATAACAGGGTCAACCAGAAGAAGCGTATGTTCTTCCCGAAAATAGCGGATGAAATCAAGCACCTGCGAAATCTGTTCCGATCCGGTCAGAAATCCGCTGTAGATGGCATCAAAATGTGCGTTATTTTTCCCCCAGGCATCAATATAGTCCGGTAACATGGCGGTCAGATCGGTACAGTGATAACAGGGATAACCGGTCTGCCCGGTCAGTACGGCTGTTGCAACCGGACAACACTGCACGCCAAGCGCGGATAATACCGGAATCGCTGCCGTGAGAGAACACTTTCCGAAACCGGACAGATCATGGATAACAGCTGCTTTTTTCATGGAAAACCTCCGAATTGGTGAAAATAGTTCTTTGTATCTTAGTATAGTGCGATCTATCGGTGTGTATATATCCAAAATGGGAAAAAAATATAAATCCAGTCTGCAAAAAATCATGTACAACTATTTGTGTTTTGATGAAAATAACGGAAAAAGCAAGGTTACACTGGACAAATATGGTAAAAAGTAATAAAATTATAAGCATATAGGGGTGGGGTTTATACAAAAATCATAATAAGGAGTGCGTTTATGGAACTGATTTACACAAATGATTTATGCACCGGATGCAACAAATGCGTGCGGGGCTGTCCTGTACTTACGGCAAATATTGCAACGCAGGAAGGTTATGTAACGGTAGACCCGGACAAATGTATTGCATGTGGGGAATGCTTTGATGTCTGCCCACATGAAGCGAGAGACTATTATGATGATACGGACCGCTTCTTTGAAGACCTTGCATCGGGAAAGAAAATTTCCGTGATACTGGCACCGGCATTTCTGGCAAATTATCCCAAAGAATACCAGCGTGTGCTGGGCTATTTAAAGAGTAAGGGAGTCAACCATATCTGCAGTGTATCGTTCGGTGCGGATATCACAACCTGGGGATATCTCAAATACATTACGGAACACAAATTTTTCGGGGGCATTTCCCAGCCGTGTCCGGCAGTAGTCACCTATGTGGAAAAATATATACCGGAGCTGATTCCGCGTCTGATGCCGGTACACAGTCCGATGATGTGTACTGCTATTTATATGAAAAAATACATGCAGGTCACAGATGAAATCGCTTTTATCAGTCCGTGTATTGCCAAAAAATTAGAGATTACCGATCCAAATTGCGGCGGATATGTTTCTTATAATGTAACTTTTGAAAAGATGATGAAGTATATCGGAAACGATTATGAAGGATGTGAACCATATACCGATGAACTGGAATATGGACTGGGGTCTTTGTATCCGATGCCTGGTGGATTGAGGGAGAATGTAGAACATTTTCTTGGAAAAGAGCAGGTAGTGCGTCAGGTAGAAGGCGAGCATGAGGCATATGAATATCTGCGTTCCTATGCAAAACGCATTCAGCAGAATAAAGAACTTCCGTTTATGGTAGATATCTTAAATTGCGCGAAGGGCTGTCTCTACGGAACTGCCACAGATCCGAAACGGGGAACCGATGATGTCATGCTGACAATCGCAAAACTGCGGAACAGCAAAACCAGTGCAAAACAGGAGAAGGCACACTTTGGCAGGAAGAGCAAAAGCAGGAGTCCGTGGGCAGATACACTGACACCGGAGGAACGTCTGAAAAACTTCATGGACGCTTTTGGAAAGCTGGACATCAACGATTTTATGCGCAGCTACACCAATCGCGCAGTACATATTGAGGAACCGTCCGAACAGGAGAAGAACCGCCTGTTTGCAGAAATGAAAAAAGATACCTATGAGGAACAGCACAGGGACTGCGAATCCTGTGGATATTCAAGCTGCACCAACATGGTACGTGCCATCCACAATGGAGTCAACGTAAAAGAAAACTGTGTGCACTATGTGCGGGGCATGGCAGAGGAAGAGACAAAAAAGATTGCAGAACTTCGCGATCAGGAGCGGACGGAACAGGAAATCCGCCAGCAGAAGATTACAGATATCACAGACCGGTTTATTACCCTGAGTGATAACATTGCAGAACTGAATACGGCAAACGAGGAATCTGCAAATGAAGCAACCAATCTGGCACAGTATATTCAGGATATTTCCCGTCTGTGCGATGAACTGAATGAGTCCATCCGTATCATGTCGGATTTCATCAGTGTATATAAAAAGAGCAATGAAGATATTTCTGCCATTGCAGGACAGACAAATCTGCTTTCACTCAATGCCTCCATTGAGGCGGCGCGTGCCGGTGAGAACGGAAGAGGCTTTGCGGTGGTAGCGGAGGAAATCCGTACACTGTCTGATTCCACGAAGGATCTTCTGACACAGAACGACCAGAAAGCCGAGGCAATTCTTCCAAAGATTACACAGAGCATGGATTCGATCAAAGATCTGGTAGAAAGCATGAATACCATGACGCAGAAGGTGTCAACGATTGCCGCAAACACGGAAGAAATTACTTCCCAGACGACCTATGTACAGAATATGACAGAAGAAATGCGGGATGAGGTGAAAGAACTGTAGATGAAAAAGGATGCGTATTACACATCCGGACAATTTGCAAAAAAAGCACATGTGACACTTCGCGCGATTCGGTATTATGATAAACAGAATATTTTAAAACCAAGTGCACGGACTGCCGCAGGAGCGCGGCTGTATACGGATGCAGATCTGGCAAAACTCCAGCAGATCCTTTTATTAAAATATCTGGGATTTTCGCTGGAAGATATCCGGGAGATGACACTTGCTGCGGCAGATCAGCAGTATCTTCTTGAATCCATGCGGATACAGAAGAAGCTGCTGCGGCAGAAAATGGACGAAATGCAGGCGATGGATGAGGCAATTGACCGCACCATAGAAGCCATCCAGACGGAACAGGCGATTGACTGGAACAGTATGCTGGATCTGATCCATTTGACGGCAGTAGAACGAAGCCTGAAAAACCAGTACCAGAATGCGGCAAATATTTCCGCCCGGATTCGCCTGCACAGGGAGTATTCCGTCAATCCGCAGGGGTGGTTTCCGTGGATTATGCAGCAGTGTAATCTGCAGCCGGGGATGCGGATTCTGGAGCTCGGCTGTGGAAATGGAGCATTATGGACTGAAAACAGAGAACAGCTGCCTGCGGATCTATGGGTCGTTCTCTCGGACAAATCAGAAGGAATGCTAAAGGATGCCCGGCGTGCACTGGGAGAGGACAGCCGTTTTTCCTATAAAAAATTTGACTGCGGAAAAATTCCTTACGAGGAGGAAATGTTTGATCTTGTGATCGCGGATCATGTGCTGTTTTACTGTGAAGATATCC
>ERZ809758.454-NODE-454-length-9836-cov-4.98824_pt1 | contig 9836 bp, 5 predicted proteins | sample MGYA00520314_ERZ809758 | MGnify/ENA primary metagenome ERZ809758 (study PRJEB31588, sample SAMN03401228) | human gut metagenome | study: EMG produced TPA metagenomics assembly of the PRJNA231909 data set (A prospective, longitudinal analysis of the... | reverse complement strand
CTGTGACGCAGTAATTCACGCTCTGCGGTGCTGAATTTTTTGCATTATTTTCGGGTCTTGCTATAAAAAGAACAAGGCGTACCGGTACAGGAAAACTGGCCGATACGCCTTGTTCTGTGTTTATCAAAAGATCTGTCGCGGCGCACTCTTTTGGTAAGCATAAAAAAAAGAACCCAGCCACATGACGGTATGACTAAGTTCTCTTTGTTTTATATCTTTATTATGCGATTGAGTTTACAGCTTTGCTCAGATTGGATACTTTTCTGGCAGCGTTGTTTTTATGATAAACGCCTTTAGAAGCAGCCTTGTCGATGGTAGAGATCGCATTTACTAATGCAGCAGCAGCAGCCTCTTTATCGTTTGCAGCAACAGCAGCATCTACTTTTTTCATAGAAGTCTTAACTGCAGAACGGATTGCTTTGTTGCGGTCTGCCTTTGTCTGATTTACCAGGATTCTTTTCTTTGCGGATTTAATGTTAGCCAAACTGTACACCTCCAATATTTTTAAAATTAATGTGATTTAAGGGATGTTATTCAATGGAACAGACACGGGCGCTCCACTGAAACATGCTTTATTATCCTATAATATTTCGCATGGTTTGTCAATACATATTTTTGAAAAAATTGCAGAAACTACAACAAAAATACAGGAGAAGGAGAAAAGTATGATAGGAAAGTATAGGATGCGGACAGACCTGGCGATGGAGAATCAGGAAAAATTTGAGAGGGACCATGTGGAGATCTCCGGGGTCGAGATTGAGAAGAAGAAAAGAAAGGCGGAAATTCAGACAACCATTGTGAAAATCACATCGGAGCAGGGTGCAAAAATGATGGGAAAGCCGAAAGGGACGTATGTGACGATCGAAGCGCCGCTGCTTTTGACGGCAGACGAGGAGGAGAGCCGGAAAGCGGCGGAGGAGTTTTCCCACTGTCTGATGGAAATGGTGCCGGAAGCGTGCGGATCCGTTCTTGTGGCCGGCCTCGGCAACCGCGGCATCACGCCGGATGCGCTCGGGCCGGAGACGGTGGAGCAGCTTAACGTTACGCGCCATCTGGTGCGCACCTACGGAAAGAAGGGCCGGGAAGTGAGTGCCCTTGCTCCCGGCGTTATGGCACAGACGGGCATGGAGGCAGTGGAAATCCTGCGCGGAACGGCAGAACAGACCCATCCAGATGTGATTCTCGCCGTGGATGCCCTTGCCGCATGCAGTATTCACCGGCTGAACTGTACGATCCAGCTTGCCGACACCGGAATCTGGCCGGGCTCGGGCGTCGGAAACCACCGCAATGCCTTAAATCAGGAGACGCTTGGCGTGCCGGTCATCGGAATCGGTGTGCCGACCGTTGTAGGGGCAGGAACGATCGTCCACGATGCCGTCGCAGGCGTTCTGGAATCGCTGGAGGAGTCCGAGATGGATGAATTTCTGGGAGAAGTCATTTCACCGGCGCTCGAAAGCCTTTACGTGACGACAAAAGAGATCGACGAGATGGTCCGCCGCCTGGCCGGGGTTCTTGCGGCAGGTATGAATCAGGCATTTTCCGGGGAACTGTAACATATCATGAATATGGTGATAATATGTGGAATGCCAGGCGAAATGGACGATGGTTCGGATGGGGATGTCTTTTCCTGTCCTGCAGTATACTGCTGTTCCGCAGTGCAGCGGTTCTCCGGAAAAATCATTTCTTAGAGGGGAAAGTTCTGCTGCAGCGGGCGGCAGCACAGGCGGAGCAGTTATCCGTGGATGTGATGATGCCGCTTCTTTTTTATGACGGAAAAGAGGACGGAAGGGGATGGATGGAAAATCTCCTCGCGGCAGTGCGGGATCAGATACCGGCGCTTCGGGAGGGAAGCACGGCAGAGAATACGCTGTCTGCCGGGACAGAAGCAGCGGAAACGGATACGGCGAAGCAGGATTCGAATCCGGGACCGGGAGCAGAAAGAGGGCAGACAGAATCGAAGGAGCAGGGAACTGAGGAAGATCAAAAGGATGGAACTCAAAAAGATGAAACTCAAAAAGATGGAATGGAAATCACGGAGCCGGAGCAGACGGAAACAGGAATCACAGAACCGGCAGCCGGAGAGTCGGCATCAACGGCAGAACCCGAAGCGCCGCAGTCTGTCCCGGAGGAGACCATCGAAACCGGCGGCGCACCGCGTGAGATTCTCTACCCGGAGGCCGACACGATTCAGGAGACAATTTCCCCTGACCTTCTTGCTGACCCGCAGGCGCTCCTGAACCGCTTCTTCGTTGTCGATCCCAACACTTCGGTCCTGCCGGGCGAGATCGACGGCAGCACCCTGCTCGGAAAAGACCTGACCCTGCCGGAAAATGCCGAAGGCCCGCAGATTCTGATCTATCATACCCATTCGCAGGAAACCTTCGCCGATTCCCGTCCGGGAGAAAGAGCGGACACGGTAATCGGCCTCGGTGATGATCTGCAGGAGCTTCTGGAAAAGCAGTACGGATACGAAGTGCTTCATATTACAGAGGCATTTGACATGAAAGAAGGCTGTCTCGAGCGGAGCCGCGCCTACAACTACGCGGAGCCGGTCATCGCAGCGGCGCTGGAAGAACACCCGTCCATTCAGGTCGTGATCGACCTGCACCGGGACGGGGTCAATGGTTCAAAACGTCTTGTGACAGAAATCAACGGAAAGCCGACCGCGCAGATCATGTTTTTCAACGGCCTTTCCCGCACGAAAGAAAGCGGCGAACTGACAAGCCTGCCCAATCCGTATCAGGCGGAAAACCTTGCATTTTCCTTTCAGATGGAGTATGAGGCAGAACAGTATTATCCCGGCTTTTCGCGCTGTATCTATTTAAAAGGCTACCGCTACAACCTCCATCTCCGCCCGAGATCTGTTCTTCTCGAGGTTGGTGCGCAGACGAATACGGTCGAGGAGGTGAAAAATGCAATGGGGCCGTTTTCGGATATCCTGCATAAGGTTCTGTCGGGCAAAAGTCCGGCATCAGGCGGATAAATTTATCTTGCTTTTTTGAGTGGAATTTCGTATCATACAAAATAGACAGATTGCGGGAGTACGAAATATGGAGCAATCTGGTATCGTAGGGAAAAAGCAGGAGGAAAAAACTTGTCAGGAATAGATCAGAGTAAAATTCGTAATTTTTGTATTATTGCCCATATCGACCATGGAAAATCAACCCTTGCGGACCGTATTATTCAGAAAACAGGCCTTTTGACCGAGCGTGAGATGCAGGATCAGGTGCTGGACAATATGGATCTGGAGCGTGAGCGCGGCATCACGATCAAGGCACAGGCAGTCCGTACCGTATACAAAGCGGCCGACGGCGAGGAGTACATTTTAAACATGATTGACACCCCGGGCCATGTTGACTTCAACTATGAGGTTTCCCGAAGCCTTGCCGCATGCGACGGCGCGCTGCTCGTTGTCGATGCATCGCAGGGTATCGAGGCGCAGACCCTTGCCAACGTCTATCTCGCCCTTGACCATGACCTGGATGTGTTCCCAGTCATCAACAAAGTAGACCTTCCAAGCGCCGAGCCGGACCGTGTAATTGCAGAGATCGAGGATGTCATCGGACTGGAAGCGCAGGATGCTCCGCGGATTTCCGCAAAAACCGGCCTGAACGTGGATGAGGTGCTCGAACAGATCGTACAGAAAATTCCGGCACCGGAAGGTGATCCGACGGAACCGTTAAAAGCACTGATTTTCGACTCCGTCTACGATGCATACCGCGGCGTCATCATTTCCTGCCGTGTGATGGAAGGAAGCGTGAAAAAAGGAACGAGAATCCGCATGATGGCGACAGGCGCTGTCGAGGAAGTTGTCGAGGTCGGCTACTTCGGCGCAGGCCGTCTGATCCCGTGCGACGAGCTCTCCGCCGGAATGGTAGGCTATATCACCGCCAGCATCAAAAACGTGCGCGACACCCGCGTGGGTGATACCGTGACCGATGCCGACCGTCCGTGTGCAGAAGCACTGCCGGGCTACAAAAAAGTCAACCCGATGGTATACTGCGGCATGTACCCGGCCGACGGCGCACAGTACGGCGATCTGCGCGACGCGCTGGAAAAACTGCAGTTAAACGATGCATCCCTCTTCTATGAGCCGGAGACATCGGCAGCACTGGGCTTTGGCTTCCGCTGCGGTTTCCTTGGACTGCTTCACCTGGAAATTATTCAGGAGCGCCTGGAGCGTGAGTACAATCTGGATCTCGTGACGACCGCACCGAGCGTTATCTATAAGGTTCACAAAACCGACGGAACCGTCATTGACCTGACCAACCCGTCGAATCTGCCGGACCCGTCCGAGATTGATTATATGGAAGAGCCGCTGGTAAAAGCAGAGATTATGGTGACGACCGACTACATTGGACCGATCATGGAGCTCTGCCAGCAGAGACGAGGCCAGTATCAGGGAATGGAATACATGGAGACGACGCGTGCGATGCTTCATTACCATCTCCCGCTGAATGAGATTATCTACGATTTCTTTGATGCTTTAAAATCCCGCTCCAAAGGTTACGCGTCATTCGACTACGAGCTGCTCGGCTATGAGAGAAGCGAGCTTGTAAAACTCGATATCCTCGTCAATAAAGAAGAAGTGGATGCGCTGTCCTTCATCGTATTCGAGGGATCTGCCTACGAGCGCGGAAGAAAGATGTGCGAGAAGCTCAAAGAAGAGATTCCGCGGCAGCTCTTCGAAATCCCGATCCAGGCGGCTGTCGGATCGAAGATTATCGCCAGAGAAACCGTCCGCGCGATGCGCAAAGACGTCCTCGCCAAGTGCTACGGCGGCGATATTTCCCGAAAGAAGAAGCTGCTGGAGAAGCAGAAGGAAGGTAAGAAGCGGATGCGCCAGGTAGGAAACGTGGAGATTCCGCAGAAAGCCTTTATGAGCGTGCTGAAACTGGATGAAAATTAAGAGATAAAAATGAGACCGGCCTGTCGGCGCCGCCTGCTGTTGCGGGAGCGCAGGGGCCGGTCTTTCGATCGTACGGAGGAAAAGCAGAATGAATAAAAAAAGAAAACCACTGGAACTCTATGTGCATATCCCGTTCTGCATCCGGAAATGCGCCTACTGTGATTTTGTCTCGGGACCGGGCACGAAAGCAATGCAGAAGGAGTATGAAGAGGCTCTGCTGGCAGAAATCGATGCAGCGGAAGAGACGGCAGAAAGTGAAGTGATTTCCGTCTTTTTCGGCGGCGGAACACCATCCGCAGTGGATGCCGGAATGCTCGCCCGTGTGATGGAAAAACTGCGGAGCAAGTACGTTTTTTCAGAGGATGCTGAGATTACGCTGGAGGCCAATCCGGGAACGCTGGATGCGGAAAAACTGAAATGTTACAGGAAGAGCGGCTTCAACCGGATCAGTATCGGCTGTCAGTCGGTTCACGATGAGGAGCTGAAACGGCTGGGAAGAATCCACACGTTTGCGGAATTTCAGGAGAGTTTTGCACTGGCACGGGATGCCGGGTTTGCGAATATCAACGTGGATCTGATGTCAGGTCTGCCGGAGCAGAGTGAAGAGAAATGGGAAGAGAGTCTTCGGACGATCGCGGAGCTTTCTCCGGAGCACATTTCCGCCTACAGCCTGATCGTGGAGCCGGGAACCCCGTTTGCGGAGCAGAAACTGGATCTGCCGGATGAGGACACAGAACGCGAAATGTATGCCAGAACGGCGGAAATCCTCGCAGAATACGGCTTTTTCCAGTATGAGATTTCCAATTATGCAAAGCCGGGCTTCGCATGCCGCCACAATATCGGCTACTGGAAAAGGACGGATTATCTGGGGTTCGGGCCTTCCGCGGCATCGTTATTCGGAAACCGCCGGTGGACGAACACGGCAGATCGATCTTTGTATCTGAAAGCGTGCGGAGCACTGGAAAAGATCCGTGAGGATGAGGAAATTCTTTCCCAGCAGGATGCCATGGAAGAATTTATGTTTCTCGGCCTTCGAATGACACAAGGGATCTCGACGGCGGAGTTTGAGGAGCAGTTTGGAAAGGAGATCCATGCCGTATACGGCGGGGTTCTGAAGAAATACGAAGCGATGCATCTTTTACAGGAACACAGCGGGCGTCTGGCTCTGACACGCGATGGGATTTCCGTCAGCAATGTGATTCTGGCAGATTTTCTGCTGTAAAAAGATGATAAAGAAATAGAACAAATGTTTGCATAACGCACGGCGGTGTGCTATAATGGGAGAAAACGAGACAAGATTCCTGTCCCTGTCCGGACAGGGATTCCAATTAATAAGAGGAACAGTTATGGCAGAGAAAAAAGAGTTTATCAGAATACGGGGAGCCAGGGAGAACAACCTGAAAGCACTGAATGTCGATATCCCCAGAAACCAGTTTGTTGTATTTACGGGCCTCAGCGGTTCAGGAAAGAGTTCGCTTGCGTTTGACACGATCTATGCGGAGGGCCAGCGGCGGTACATGGAGAGCCTTTCCTCCTACGCGCGCCAGTTCTTAGGACAGATGGAAAAACCGAATGTGGACAGCATCGAAGGCCTGCCGCCTGCTATTTCGATCGATCAGAAATCGACGAACCGGAACCCGCGTTCCACCGTCGGAACCGTGACGGAGATTTACGATTACTTCCGTCTTCTGTACGCGAGAATCGGTATTCCGCACTGTCCGAAGTGCGGAAAAGTCATCAGCCGCCAGTCGGTGGACCAGATGGTCGATCAGATCATGGCACTCCCGGAGCGGACGAAAATCCAGCTTCTCGCGCCGGTTGTGCGCGGCCGCAAGGGAAGACACGAAAAGGTGCTCGAACAGGCAAAACGCAGCGGCTATGTCCGCGTGATGATCGACGGCAGCCAGTATGAGCTGTCCGAGGAGATCACGCTGGATAAGAACCTGAAACACAACATTTCCATTATTGTGGACCGTCTTGTAGTCAAACCGGACATTGAGAAACGTCTGACGGATTCCGTCGAGAACGTACTGGATCTGGCGGACGGCCTTCTGGTGGTCGACACGATGGACGGAAATCAGCTCAACTTCAGCCAGAGCTTTTCCTGCCCGGACTGCGGCATCAGCATGGAGGAGATTGAGCCGAGAAGCTTTTCCTTCAACAACCCGTTCGGCGCCTGCCCGAGCTGTGCCGGCCTTGGCTACAAGATGGAGTTCGACGAGGATCTGATGATTCCGGACAAGACCGTATCCATCGCAGACGGAGCCATCACCGTGCTCGGCTGGCAGTCCTGCACGGACAAATCGAGCTATACGAGAGCCATTCTCGATGCGCTCGCAGAGGAGTACGATTTTTCCCTTTCCACTCCGTTCTGTGAATATCCGAAAAAAATCCACGATATCCTGATTTACGGAACGAACGGAAAATCCGTCAAGGTGCATTACCGCGGTCAGCGCGGCGTCGGTGTGTACGATGTGGCTTTTGAGGGGCTGATCAAAAATGTAGAGCGCCGCTACCGTGAGACCGGATCGGATTCTACAAAACAGGAATACGAAACCTTCATGCGTGTGACCCCGTGCCAGGCGTGCCATGGCCAGCGTCTGAAACCGACGTCGCTTGGTGTGACGGTCGGAGATAAAAATATTTTTGAAGTAACATCCCTTTCCATCGACAATCTGCAGAAGTTTATGCAGAACCTCGAACTCTCCGAACAGCAGCTGCTGATCGGAAAGCAGATTTTAAAAGAGATCCGTGCGCGTGTGAGCTTCCTTGCGGATGTCGGATTAAACTATCTGACCCTGGCGCGTGGAACGGCATCGCTGTCCGGCGGTGAGGCGCAGAGAATCCGTCTGGCAACGCAGATCGGCTCCGGCCTTGTCGGTGTCGCCTATATTCTCGACGAGCCGAGCATCGGTCTTCACCAGAGAGACAACGACAAACTTCTCGCGACGCTGAAACATCTGCGTGACCTCGGAAACAGCCTGATCGTCGTGGAGCACGACGAGGATACGATGCGCGCCGCTGACTGCGTTGTCGATATCGGTCCGGGAGCCGGTGAGCACGGCGGAGAGCTGGTGGCGATCGGAACGGCGGAAGATCTGATGAAAAATCCGAATTCCATCACCGGAAAATACTTAAGCGGAGAGCTGAAAATTCCGGTTCCGTCTGAGCGCAGAAAGCCGACGGGCTGGCTGAAGGTAGTCGGAGCAAAAGAGCACAATCTGAAAAATATCAACGTGAATTTCCCGCTCGGTGTCATGACCTGCGTGACTGGAGTCTCCGGATCGGGAAAGAGTTCCCTTGTCAATGAAATTCTGTACAAACGGCTGGCAAGAGATCTGAACCGTGCGCGGACGATTCCGGGTGCACACAAAGACATCATCGGTATGGAACAGCTCGATAAGGTCATCGACATCGACCAGTCCCCGATCGGAAGAACACCGCGTTCCAATCCGGCAACGTACACAGGTTTGTTTGATCAGATCCGCGACCTGTTTGCGGCAACGCAGGATGCCAAGGCGCGCGGCTACAAGAAGGGAAGATTCAGCTTTAATGTGAAGGGCGGCCGATGCGAGGCCTGCGGCGGCGACGGTATCCTGAAGATCGAAATGCACTTCCTGCCGGATGTCTATGTGCCGTGTGAGGTCTGCCATGGAAAACGGTACAACCGTGAGACACTGGAAGTCAAATACAAAGGAAAGAGCATCTACGATGTGCTGAATATGACGGTCGAGGAGGCACTGAAATTCTTCAGGCCGGTACCGTCGATTTTCCGGAAATTACAGACCCTGTACGATGTCGGCCTTTCCTACATCCGACTCGGCCAGCCGTCCACCACGCTGTCCGGTGGAGAAGCGCAGCGTATCAAGCTCGCAGCAGAGCTGAGCCGCCGCGGCACGGGAAAAACGATCTACATTCTCGACGAGCCGACGACGGGACTTCATTTTGCGGATGTCCACAAACTGGTGGAGATTCTGCACCGCCTGTCCGAGGGCGGAAATACCGTCGTTGTTATCGAACACAATCTGGATGTCATCAAGACGGCGGACTATATTATTGATATCGGACCGGAGGGCGGAGACGGCGGCGGAACCGTGATTGCGTGCGGAACGCCGGAGGAAGTGGCCAAGAGCCCGGTATCCTACACCGGAAAATATGTCGAAAAATATCTCTAAAAAATCCTTTCCATTTTAAAAGGGATTGTATATAATAAGAAGCGGGTTGGGTTCAGAACACATTCGATCCTTTTGTGTTTCGGGTGTTTTGAACCCGAACTTATTCTATACAAATTTCAAACAGATTAAAATAAAGAAAAATAAAAGAGAACAGGAAAGGGGATTACTATGGCTGCAACGACCGATATCGGAATTGATCTGGGGACGTCCAGCATCCTGGTCTATGCCAAGGGAAAAGGCATTGTATTAAAGGAGCCGTCCGTAGTTGCGTATGATAAAGATGCAGATAAAGTACGGGCAATTGGAGAAGAAGCGCGTCAGATGATTGGACGGACACCGGGCAATATTATGGCGGTCCGGCCCATGCGGCAGGGCGTGATCACGGACTTTCTGATCACCGAGCGCATGCTGCGCTACTTTATCCAGAAGGCAATGGGAAGAAGAGCATTCCGGAAACCGAGAATCAGCATCTGTGTGCCGTCCGGTGTGACGGAAGTAGAGCGGAAGGCTGTGGAGGAGGCAACGTACCAGGCGGGAGCCCGGGAAGTGCTGATCGTGCCGGAGCCGGTGGCAGCGGCAATCGGATCCGGAATTGACATTACGAAACCATGCGGAAATATGATCGTGGACATCGGCGGAGGCACGACGGATATCGCTGTGATCTCGCTTGCGGGAACCGTTGTTTCTAATTCGGTCAAGATTTCCAGTGAGACATTTGACCAGGATATCATCCGCAGATCGGAAGAGCACAC
>ERZ809758.385-NODE-385-length-10549-cov-3.67115_pt1 | contig 10549 bp, 10 predicted proteins | sample MGYA00520314_ERZ809758 | MGnify/ENA primary metagenome ERZ809758 (study PRJEB31588, sample SAMN03401228) | human gut metagenome | study: EMG produced TPA metagenomics assembly of the PRJNA231909 data set (A prospective, longitudinal analysis of the... | reverse complement strand
CTTCCGATCTTTCTTGAGGGCGTAGAGCCAGACCCTTCTGTAACAACAGTTATGAACGGTGCAAAGGTTATGCTCGAATTTGAGCCTGATTGGATCGTAGCAATGGGCGGCGGCTCACCTATCGACGCTGCAAAGGCTATGTGGATCAAGTATGAGTATCCTGACTGCACATTTGAAGATATGTGTAAGGTATTCGGTATCCCTGAGCTGAGAAAGAAAGCACACTTCTGCGCAATTTCTTCAACATCAGGTACAGCTACTGAGGTAACAGCATTCTCTATCATCACAGATTATGACAAGGGTATCAAGTATCCTATAGCTGACTTTGAGATCACACCGGATGTAGCTATCGTTGACCCTGATCTTGCTGAAACAATGCCACAGAAGCTGACAGCTCATACAGGTATGGACGCTCTGACACACGCTATCGAAGCTTATGTTTCAACAGCGAACTGTGCATATACAGATCCGCTTGCTATCCACGCTATCGAAATGATCCAGAAGGATCTCGTTGATTCCTACAACGGCGATATGGGCGCAAGAGATAGAATGCACGACGCTCAGTGTCTTGCAGGTATGGCATTCTCAAACGCTCTGCTTGGTATCGTTCACTCAATGGCTCATAAGACAGGCGCAGCTTTCGCTGACTATGGCGCACACATTATCCACGGCGCAGCTAATGCAATGTATCTGCCAAAGGTAATCGCATTCAATGCTAAGGACGAAACAGCTAAGAAGAGATATGGCGTTATCGCTGATTATATGCACCTGGGCGGTTCAAACGATGACGAGAAGGTAAAGCTCCTCATCGAGTATGTAAGAGGCATGAATGACAAGCTCAACATTCCTCACTGCATCAAGAACTATGGTACAGACAGCTATCCATGTGAGCAGGGCTTCGTTCCAGAGAACGTATTCCTTGAGAGACTCCCTGAGATCGCTAAGAACGCTATCGCAGACGCTTGCACAGGTTCTAACCCACGTCAGCCTTCACAGGAAGAAATGGAAAAGCTCCTCAAGTGCTGCTACTACGATACAGAAGTTGATTTCTAATTCTCCAGATTATAGAACAGAGAGCGTCCCGAACTTGTTTCGGGGCGTTTTCTGCTTTTTTGTGTATTTCGCTTAAAAACACTTGATTTTTGCTAGGCTTTATGTTATAATTTTAGTAGACTTGGGAATTTTTATTATATAAGCAGGGGAGAGTGTTTATTTTGCAGGATATGGACTATTATTTTTCTCATTTTCCTGTGCTGGAAACAGAAAGACTCATACTCAGGGCGAAGACCGCTACTGACGCAGAGGATATGAAAACCTATATGGCTGACGAGAACCTTTACAAATATTGGGGCAGAAACATGACAAGGCAGGAAAGAGAGCCGTCGCTTTTTTTTGGACGCACTCTTAACAACGGCAAAAAGGATCATATAAGCTGGGGGATAGAGCTAAAGAAAAATCATAGGCTGGCAGGGGAGGTAAATCTGTTCAATATCGAGAATGACAGACAGGCAATGATAGGCTATCGAATATCGGCGGCGTATCAGAACATGGGCTTTGTCACCGAGGCTCTCAGGCGTGTGATCAGATTTTGCTTTGAGGAAACAGGCGTGCAAAGACTTGAAGCTGAGGTCATGACGGTGAACGTGGCTTCAAACAGAGTAATGGAAAAATGCGGATTTACCTGTGAGGGAACAAAGCGTCAGGCAAAGTTTGTGAACATCTATACAGACTTCAATATCTATGGGCTTCTCAGAAGCGATATTATGGGAGAGCGTGCGGCTTCTACATAAGACAGAAAAATAACGGGCGGAAGATTTGGTCTTCCGTCCGTTTTGTGTTGTTCTGTATTAGCTTATCAGCCTATAGCTTTGAACGCCTCTCTTATTGAGCGCACACCAATTATTTTCATTGAAAACTTACTTGTGTCAACGCTTTTCAGTGAATGTGCAGGAACGATACAAGTTTCAAAGCCCATTCGTTCGCACTCCGCAAGGCGCTGTTCACAGTGGGAAATGCTCCTAAGCTCTCCGCCTAAGCCTATCTCGCCAAGGGCGATAAGCTTGTCGCTTATAACCTTGTCCGTCAGCCCTGAATAAAGTGCCAACGCCACCGATAGGTCAGCCGCAGTGTCATCAAGCTTTAATCCGCCTACAATGTTGATGTAAACGTCCAGCCCACCGAAAAAATAGCCAAGCCGCTTTTCAAGCACAGCTATTATTATCGCCATTCTGTAGTAGTCAAAGCCCGTGGCAGTACGTCTTGGGGAGGCAAGCACGCTCTTGCACACAAGTGCCTGGACTTCCGCCATAACAGGCCTTGTGCCCTCCATTATGCAGGCAACGCAAGTTCCCGAAGCGTCTGTCGGTCTGCCCTCCAAAAACATCATAGAGGGATTTTCAACTTCCAGCAGACCGCTGTCAGCCATTTCAAACATACCTATCTCATTCGTTGAGCCAAAACGGTTTTTTATGGCTCGCAGTATCCTGTAGGTGAGATTTCGCTGACCCTCAAAATACAGCACGCAGTCAACAATGTGTTCCATGACCTTTGGTCCTGCGATAGCACCGTCCTTGTTGACGTGGCCTACTATGAACATCGGTATCTCTTCCGACTTTGCCGTCCGCATGAACATATTTGTACATTCTCTTACCTGCGTCACAGACCCCTGCGCTGAGGATATCCCGCTTATGTTCATGGTTTGGATAGAGTCGATTATGACTATCTCAGGCTTTTCTTTTACTATCACAGAGCATATCTGCTCGCAGTCATTGTCTGCAAGAAGATACAGATTTTCAGAATCAACATGAAGCCTGTTTGCACGAAGCTTTATCTGCCGTACAGACTCCTCTCCCGATACATAAAGTATGGTGTGGTCTTGTCCTAAATACTGACATATCTGCAAAAGCATTGTGGATTTTCCTATGCCCGGTTCACCGCCCAGAAGCACCAGAGAGCCTTTCACAAGCCCTCCTCCAAGCACTCTGTCAAGCTCTTTCAGCCCAGTTGCATAACGTATCTCGTTGTAGCTTGCGTCAACACCGCCTATGCCAACTATCTTGTCGGAAATATCCCTGACAGTCGTGGGCTTAGACTTTGCACCGCCCGTCCTGACCGCAAGCTCGACCTCCTCAAAGGTGTTCCATTCGCCGCAGTTAGGGCATTTGCCGTTCCATTTTGAAGTTTCATATCCGCATTGACTGCACACATACGAAGTTTTCACCTTTGCCATATGGACGTTCCTTTCTGCATATTTATCTGATAATTTGCTGATATATAAAAATGCTGCGCCGATTTTGTGTAGGGGCTGGCGCCCCCGACAGCCCGTTTATGTTGCGGTGATCGCTCGTGCAAAGTGCTGAAATTACTTGCCCTCCAGCCCCTTCAAAGCCTTTATCTCGTCACGGTCGAGCCTTATAACAGAATCCTTTATTACATCAATATCGTCTTTCTTCACAACAACGACATTGTCGTTTTTATCCATTTTAACTCTCAGCTTGCCTGTGAGCAGATTTACTTCCTCAACAACGCCCTTTCCGTCAGCCGTTTTTACGATAGCGCCCACCTTTGGCGTGTGCTTGAGAAGATCCTCATAGCTGTCCTGCTCGTATTTCAGACAGCACATAAGTCTTCCGCAAGTGCCTGAGATCTTCGTAGGGTTAAGTGACAAGCCCTGTTCCTTAGCCATTTTAATAGAAACAGGCTGGAACTCTCCCAAAAATCTTGAACAGCAGAAAGGCTGTCCGCAGATGCCAAGACCCCCAAGCATTTTTGCCTCGTCACGAACGCCTATCTGACGAAGCTCTATCCTCGTTCTGAATACCGCCGCAAGGTCTTTTACAAGCTCACGAAAGTCAACTCTGCTCTCAGCGGTAAAATAGAAAAGAAGCTTGTTGTTGTCAAAAGTACATTCAACGTCGATAAGATTCATTTTCAGCTTGTGAGCGGCTATCTTCTGCTCGCATATCTTGAAAGCGTCCTTTTCCTTTTGTCTGTTTTTTTCGATAGTTTTCATATCGTTAGGGGTGGCAAGCCTTATAATGCCTTTTACGGGGTTTGTGAATCTTGTTTCGTCTATTTCCCTGTCCACAAGCGCAACTTCACCACATTCAACGCCCCTTGCGGTCTCAACGATAACTTTGTCGCCCATTTTCACGTCATAGTCTTTTGGGTCGAAGTAGTATATCTTGCCAACGCTTTTAAAGCGTACTCCGATTATTTTTAACATCTCTTTTTCCTTTCAAATATATATCACGGCTTTGCCGTCAGCTACTTTCCTGTGACAGAATATATCTGTCCTGCCAGACTGTTTATAGTCAGGCTTATGTTGCAGTTTGCGTCTATCCTGCCTATGTAGTCAGAAACTATATCGTAAAGCCTGACCGCCTGATCTGAGGAAAGGCTTCTGCTGAGCGTCTTTGCACCCTCTTTCGCACAGCTCACAGACTTTTCACTTTCTCCACCGAGCCTGAATGCCGCACTGTCACGGAGTATCTCCTGAAAAAGGCTCAGCCCCTCTCTCAGCAACGTTTTTTTGCCGTCTGCTACAAATAGCGTTTTCAAAACGTCATATTCGTTTCCGCCGCACATTGCGTCGCACAGACCTCTTGCAAGCTTCACGCTGTCAAAAAACTGGGAGTGTTCAAGATACTCGACACATCTGCCGATGTTTCCACGCCCTGCTGAAACAGCTTCGCTTATGAGCGCAGGGGCAACGGCAGGATATTTCTCCTGCAAACACTCCATGCTCTCCGCCTCCGTGACAGAGGTCATGCCAAGGGAAAGCACTCGTGAGATTATGGTAGGCAGAAAAATTTCCTTGCTTCTCGCCGTAAGTATTATAGCGGTATGCTCAGGTGGTTCTTCAATGACTTTAAGCAGAATGTTCTGCACCTGAATAACAGTGTTCACCGACAAGTCAAGGTCAGGAATTATGTATACTTTCATTCTCGCCTCGTTCGGTGCAACGGGAGCTTCCGCAACTATAGGTCTGATAGAATCGTCAACGATGTAGTTGCCGTTGCTGTTTGCCTTTGCCACCATAACGTCAGGGTGAGCTCCGTCGGCTATCATTCTGCAGGTTCTGCAAACACCGCAAGGCTCGCCTGTCTGACGTTCGCACAAGAGTGCCGCCGCTATCCACCGTGCAAGGGTCTTTTTACCAAGCCCCTTTTCTCCGTGTATCATTATGGAGTGCGGCTCTCGTTTCTTTTTTATCATCTCAGATACGAGCCTGCGAGGCTCGCTGTTTCCGTATATTATCAAGCTCTCAGACCCCTTTCTGAAAATTTTCTATCCCTTAGACTTTCTCGAAACGCTCGATATCAGTAACGAAAATAGTTGCGCCGCCGATAGCCACCTCAACAGGATATGAAGCCGCACCGTCAGGCTCCATGATAGTTGATGACGGAACGAACTGCTTTCTTTTCTTTGAATACTTTTTGCAGACCTCTATAACAAGGTCTACCTGCTCATCAGGGCAGCAGATAAGAAAGGTGGTGTTTCCTGACATAAGAAAACCGCCTGTTGAAGAAAGCTTTGTGGCTCTTATGCCGGCTTTCAGAAGTCCTTTATTTACAGCGTAGGTATCATCGCTGTTTACGATAGCATAGACAAGTTTCATGATTTTGCCTCCTGTTATTTTGATGTAATAATAGCTTTTTTAGCTACACCTTATATTATAGCACATTTATGCGTTCAATTCCATAGTTTTTCAAAATTTTTATTACCTGTGGTGTTATCTCCTCGCCGCTCACTGCCACAGGCACAGAGGGCTGACAGCTTGTGACGGTCATTCCGCATATAAGACCGCAGGCGTCCTCTACGTTTACGGTGTGCTGAGCCGAAAAAGCCGCCTGCCTTATACCCATGCGTTTTATCCCTTTTGGTATAGCGGGCAAGTCACCGAAAAGCCTTATCCTAGGCTGTTTTATCTCTGAAAACGCCTTTTCAAGTTTCAAAAAGTCCTCCTCGCTGTTGAAAGGCGACGGCATAAGCACAACATATTGTGTGTCGCTGTATTCAGGCTCGATGTCATATTCCCTCAGCCTGTCTGCAAGGTCGTCACCTGTGATACCGCTTTTGTATGCGGCAATGGTTATCTTCATAGGCTCTTCGCCTATGGTATGCCAGCCGAAAGCTGTTATCCTATCTTTGCAGACTTTCACCCTTTCCACAGTGCGTTCAAGGTCACGAGGAAAATCACCATTCACATAGTCAGCGCAAAGGTCAAGGCTCTCCATTATAAGATAGGAGGGGCTTGTTGAGCCGAACATTGACATTATCTCTTTGGCACAATCATCATAATTCGCAGGGGCGTGATTTGAAATATGAAGCATTGCTCCCCCTGTGTAGCATGGAAGCGTTTTGTGAGCAGAGTCACAACACATATCAGCCCCCAAGTCTATGGGGTGCAGGCTCTCAGGGAGAAACTTCAGATAAGCTCCGTGAGCGTTGTCGCAAAGAAGAGGTACACCGTATTTTCTGCAAACCTCGCTCATGCCCTTTATGTCACTGAGATCGCCAAGATAGTCAGGTGAGGTCACATAAACGCAATCTGCCTTTGTTCTTGACAGCACCTTCTCAACGTCCTCGGGAGTGACGCTTCCTGCGCATATAGACGTAAACTCGCCCTTTGGATATATCCACTCAACGTCCACATCTAGAAGTATGCAGGCATTTATAAACGCCTTGTGGACGTTTCTTGGTGCGGCAACAGTTATCTTTTTTTCTTGTCCACTGCGACATACTATGCCAAGCATTGCCTTTATGCAAAGGCTCGACCCCTCGGCAGAGTAAAAAGTCCGCCTGCTGCCATAGGCTTTTGCCATTTTGGCTTCGCTCTGTGCGATGATCCCCTCGGCTTCAAAAAGATAGTCCGCACCTTTTATTTCAGTGATGTCAAGAGCCTCAAGACCGTGAAATTTCTGCCCTTTGTGACCAGGCATATGAAACCTCGCTATGCCTGACTTTGCATATTCTCTAACGAATTTATTCACAGGTGCGTTCAATGCTATCTCCCTTTCAGTGCGCTTTTGAGCATGGCAGGCTTCATGCCGCAGGATATCCGTTTTCTCGCAAGCCCGATAGTCCTGGATACTGTGGATTTTGAAACACCCTCTGCATCGGCTATCTCCTGCATTGTCATGCCCTTTGTATAATACATTATTATATAACATTTCTGCCGTTTCGTCAAATTTTCCCGCACTATCTCACGCATGAGCCTGTTTTCTATGGCAGAGGCAGGGTCGGGACTATCTTTCTCAGTGTCACGAGAACTTGAGATATAGTTTTGTATAAGCTCGTATGATACCTTTGTGTGCTGCATAAAAATCCTTTCTTTATCTTTTTTTTGATGTTTTCTGACCATTTTTTTACCCACTATATATTGTGGGCAAATTTTTGGACAAACACAATTTTCAAAATTCTTGTTTAATTTGTGGGAAATTAAACGGACTGTTTGTGCATTTTACCATTGCAATTTAAAGAAATATGTGTTATAATGTATCTGCAAATTTGTTTGAGGGTGTTTTGTTGGACTTATAAATATAAATAAAGAAAAAAGCCGATATGAACATCTTTTGAATGAAAAGGGCGGTATTGTGTAAGCTGCCCGTTCTATTTTGAGCCGAATACTGCGGATAAAAATAAAAACACAGGGCAGTGTGAAGCTTTAAGGAGAAGTGTAAAAATTTATGGAGAAAGTAAAGCTTAACAGATTGTCTGAGCTTACTGCTATTGCGAGAAAAAGAGAGCTTACCCCAGAGGAGAAGTCTGAGCGTGAGGCTTTGAGAAATGAGTATCGCAGAAGCGTTATAGCTAACCTGACAGGTCAGCTTGAAGCCACGACGATCATTGAGCCGGACGGCTCAAGAATTAAGGTTTCGGATATGAAACGCAGCGGGGAGGATAAAATAAAGTGACAGGAGTTTCCAGACAGAAACAGAAGCTTTTGACCATGAAAAAGCTTTTTGAGACCAAGACAGACGAAAAGCACACCATTACAGGAAACAGGCTTATCGAGATCCTGGGCGACTACGGCATAAAAGCTGAGCGTAAGACTATCTATGACGATATCAAGACCCTCTGCGACAGCGGAATGGATATTGAGATAACTAAGGACGGTCACTCCAACGCTTATTATCTTGCTCAAAGGCTGTTTCAGGACGAGGAGCTGTATGTTCTTGCAGACGCAGTTGCTTCAAGCAGGTTTCTTACACAGAAGAAATCGAAGGAGCTGTTAAAGAAGATACAATCACTTACATCTGAACACAAGGCAAAGGATCTGCGCCGAATGGTCTATGTGTCAAACAGGACAAAGACCTTCAATGAGCAGATATACTATGCTATAAACAGCATACAAGAGGGCATATTCAGTGGCTTGGAGATACACTTCAAGTATTACGAATACACCGTTGAAAAACGCAAACAGCTTCGCCACGGCGGCGAGGTGTATACGGTTTCACCGTATTCTCTGGTTTGGGAAAACGACAACTATTACCTTGTGTGCTATTGCGAAAAGCATGAAAAGATATGCCGCTACAGAGTTGACAGAATGACTCAGGTCACTGTTACAGATATCCCCAGGAGGGAGCTTTCCGAGGAGGAGAAGACAGAGGTCACAAATCGTCAGACTATCTACGGAATGTACGGCGGCGAGCTTATGACGCTGCAATTGCAGTTTGACAATAAGCTCATAGATGTTGTAATGGATCGTTTTGGTGAGAAAACCATATGTCACAAAAATTCCGACAATACCTTCTATATAAATGAGGAGGTGCAGGTCGCACCAACATTCTGGGGCTGGCTTTTCCAGTTCGGCTCACAGGCAAAGGTGCTTGGACCTGAAAGGGCAGTGGAAATGGCAAAGGACGCTATTTCAGATATTGCCGATTGCTACAAATAAAAATTTGGACAAGGATAAAAGAGCCGAGATATAAATAGGCGAACGTCTGCTGTAAAAGGCAGGCGTTTTTTATTTGGATACACTGCTTCACTATTGATTGTAGCACATATGTTCGATGTTGTCAAGGGGTAATGTAAAATTTCCGTAAGATGTCGGCAAAAAGTTGACAGCACAGGGGCGAATATGTTATAATATTTACACAAGCAAAGGCGCTTTGAGTAGAAGATACCCAAAGCGCTATTTTTATAATAAGGTGAAAAGGGGTGATAAGCTTGACCACAATGCTCATTTTATCTTCTGTGATAGTGCTGTGCTGTGTGTTTTTCAATAAAATATCGGACAAGTTTGGGCTTCCTGCATTGCTGGCGTTCATTCTCCTTGGAATGTTGTTCGGCTCTGACGGGCTTTTTAAAATAGAGTTCGATAACTATAAATTTGCCGAGGAGATATGCTCGGTGGGACTTGTTTTCATAATCTTCTACGGAGGCTTTGGCACGAAATGGAGCGAAGCCAAAAAGGTGGCAGGCAAGTCACTTATACTCGCTTCCGCAGGAGTTTTGCTCACAGCCTTTGCAACTGGAGCATTCTGCAAGCTTGTGCTGGGCTTTGAGTGGCTGGAAAGTCTGCTTATAGGCGCTGTTATAAGCTCCACAGACGCCGCTTCGGTGTTCTCTGTGCTTAGAAGCAAAAAGCTGAACCTGCGATACGGTACGGCTTCAATACTGGAGCTTGAAAGCGGAAGCAACGACCCTTGGGCTTATATGCTCACGGTTATAATACTTTCAGTAATGAAAGGCGGTGCGACGGCAGGAGGCTTTGTTGTGAGCTTGCTTGCACAGGTGTTCTTCGGTGTGTTCTTCGGTGCGCTTATATCTTTGGGCGCAGTGTATCTCATAAAGCGTGTGCGATTTGACGCAGCAGGCTTTGACGCTATCTTTGTCACTGCCATAGCTATTCTTTCCTATGCTTTGCCCTCGGCGGTGGGCGGAAACGGCTATCTTAGCTGTTACATTGTGGGAATAGTTCTTGGCAACACAAAAATATCAGGCAAAACAGCCCTTGTGCATTTCTTTGACGGAATAACGGGCTTCACGCAGATATTGCTGTTTTTCCTCCTTGGACTTTTGGCATTCCCGTCACAAATGCCGTCAATAATACTTCCTGCGGCGGCGATAGCATTGTTCCTTACATTCGTTGCAAGACCTGCGGCTGTTACTGTTATCATGAAGCCTTTCGGTGCAAAGTGGAAGCAGATAGCCCTTATCTCATGGGCAGGACTAAGAGGAGCGACCTCCATTGTTTTCGCTATCATGGCGACAGTTGATGACGCATATATGAAAAATGACGTTTTCCATATCGTTTTCTGTATCGTGCTTATGTCTATCGGTATTCAGGGTACGCTTCTGCCGTTGTTTGCTAAAAAGCTCGATATGATAGACGATGAGGAGAACGTAATGAAAACGTTCAATGACTACAGCGACGAAACGGAAGTGCAGTTTATAAAGCTTTCTGTTCAGCCGGACAGCAATTGGGCAGGGCGGAAGATAAAGGATATACCGTTTCCGAGAGGTCTGCTTGTGGTGATGATACTCCGTGACAAAGAGAAGATAATACCAACAGGAGATCGGAAGAGCGTCGTGTAGGGAA
>ERZ809758.353-NODE-353-length-11017-cov-7.57964_pt1 | contig 11017 bp, 8 predicted proteins | sample MGYA00520314_ERZ809758 | MGnify/ENA primary metagenome ERZ809758 (study PRJEB31588, sample SAMN03401228) | human gut metagenome | study: EMG produced TPA metagenomics assembly of the PRJNA231909 data set (A prospective, longitudinal analysis of the... | reverse complement strand
TCATCGACAAGGACGACCGGGTGCACATGGCCCACATGGACATCCACTTCACCCATTCCACCAACGGCGTGGCAGCGCTGCACACCGAGATCCTGAAAAATTCCGAGCTGCACGGCTTCTATGAGCTGTACCCGGAAAAGTTCAACAACAAAACCAACGGCATCACCTTCCGCCGCTGGCTGCTGGAATGTGACCCGCGCCTGACCGCCACGCTGGAAAAGCACATCGGTTCCGGCTTCCGCAAGGACGCTGCCGAGCTGGAGAAGCTGCTGGCCTTTGCCGACGACGAAGCCGTGCTGGGCGAGCTGACCGCCGTGAAAAAGACCAACAAGGCAGCGCTGGCAGACTGGCTGCTGCGCACCCAGAAGGTGGCAGTGAATCCCGATGCCATGTTCGATATCCAGTCCAAGCGGCTGCACGAGTATAAGCGTCAGCAGCTGAACCTGCTGTACCTCATCCATCAGTATTACGAGATCAAGGCAGGGCACCTGCCTGCCATGCCGCTGGTGAGCATCTTCGGTGCCAAAGCTGCTCCTGCCTACACCATTGCCAAGGACATCATCCATGCCCTGCTGACCCTCTCCAAGGTCATCGCCGCAGACCCGGAGGTGTCCAAGTGGCTGCAGGTGGTATTTGTGGAAAATTACAACGTCACCGCTGCCGAAAAGCTCATCCCTGCCTGTGACCTGTCTGAGCAGATCAGCCTTGCCTCCAAGGAGGCCTCCGGCACCGGCAACATGAAGTTCATGCTGAACGGTGCGCTGACGCTGGGTACCATGGACGGTGCCAATGTGGAGATCAGCCAGCAGGTGGGCGAGGAGAACATCTATATCTTCGGCCAGACCTCGGATCAGGTCATCCACCGCTACGCCGTAGGCGACTACGACCCGGCCCAGTGGGTGGAGGGCGATGCCAACATCCGCCGCGCCATCAGCTTCCTCACCGGCCCGGAGATGCTGGCTGTCGGCCGCGCCGAAAACCTGACCCGCCTGCGCAATGAGCTGATCCACAAGGACTGGTTCCAGACCCTGCCGGACTTCAACGCCTATGTCGTCCGCAAAGGGCAGGCCCTCAGCGATTACGCCTGTGATCCCATGGGCTGGCGGCGCAAGTGTCTGGTGAACATTGCCAAAGCCGGGATGTTCTCCTCCGACCGCACCATTGCCGAGTATGACCGCGACATCTGGCATCTGGGGAAGTAATCGTTTTTACTTTGCGTCATCCCAGCATCCAGCAGTTTCTTGTAGAAGATGCACTGCTTTCTGGTTGTGTAACCTTCGTTTCTCCCCGCCGCAAAACATTCCATATTTTTGACTCCACACTCGCCCTCGCATCCTTCTGCAAACACTTTTCATTCTCCGATCTGATTCATACAATGCTATGGCATCGTAGAATCGGGTCGGATTTTTTGCATTGTTGTTTACAGCACACGGACTAAGAGGGTGGGCACCTAAATATATACCCCCAATACTGGATGTCCAGTATTGGGGGTACATATCACACAACATTTGTGCAGCAGCTTCCTTTTTATGGGAAGAGCTATCATTTCGGTACGCCGGAGCATCTGCGGACGCTCCGGTGTACTATTTTCACAGGGAAGGCTTCTGCTCCAACAGGTCTGTCATGCTGCGCAGGCTGATGCCAAGGGTGGAAAGGTTATGCAGCATGGCGCTGGTGGCAGGGGGCAGGATGCCCAGAGCCCCCAGAAGGATGAGGGCCGAGTTGAAGCTGAGCACAAAGCGGTAATTGCTGCCCACCCGCTTTTGCAGGGCGTTGGCAATGGCTTTTAAGGTCACCAGCTCTTCCAGACTGTCGGCGCGGATGGTCACATCGGCAATCTCCCGGGCGATGGCGGCACCGGAATGGATGGCGATGCCGATATCTGCCGCCGACAAAGCGGGCGAATCGTTGATGCCGTCGCCGATCATCACAACTGTATGTCCCTCGGCTTTGGCATCGCGGACAAAGGCGGCCTTATCCTCCGGCAGCACCTCCGCAAAGCAGCGGTCTACCCCCACCTGCGCCGCAATGGCGCGGGCAGTGCGGTCACTGTCGCCAGTCATCATGACGGTCTGAGTGATGCCCAGCTTTTGGAGCTGGCGCAGCACCTGTGCCGCCTCCGGGCGTAGGGGATCTGCGATGCAGATAACCCCTACCAGCACCCCGGATGCTGCCAGATACAGGTGGGAATACTGCGGATCCAGCCCATCAAACTTTGCCTGTTCCCCTGCCGGGATGGTGCAGCCCTCGTCCTCAAAAATAAAGTGGGCACTGCCGATGACCACCCGCTTGCCCCCTACCCGGCTGGCAATGCCATGGGCCACGATGTACTCCACCTCGGAGTGCATCTCTTCGTGAGAGATTCCCCGCTCCTTGGCAGCACGGACGACGGCGTTTGCCATGGAATGGGGGAAATGCTCTTCCAGACAGGCGGCAAGCTGCAATACCTCCTGCTCCCCGCAGCCGGAGAAAGGCACCACCTGCACCACCTGTGGGGTGGCACGGGTGAGGGTGCCGGTCTTATCGAACACGATGGTGTCCGCCTTTGCCAACGCTTCCAGATACTTGCCGCCCTTTACGGTGATGTGATATTCCCCGCACTCCCGCATGGCAGAGAGCACCGCCAGCGGCATAGAAAGCTTCAGCGCACAGGAAAAGTCCACCATCAAGATGGAGATGGCCCGGGTGACGTTGCGGGTAAAGGCATAGGTAGCCACCGTACCGGCAAGGCACCACGGCACCAGACGGTCGGCCAGCTGCAAAGCCCGGTTTTCGGTGCCGGACTTGAGCTTTTCCGATTCCTCGATCATGGCCACGATCTTATCGTAGCGGTTGGCACCGCCCTCTGCCTTGGCCACAAGGACGCATTCGCCCTCTTCCACCACTGTTCCGGCGTAAACGGTGGCACCGGTGGTCTTGCGTACCGGCATAGATTCGCCGGTGAGGGCAGCCTGATTGACCATGGCTTCGCCTTCCAGCACCGTGCCGTCCAGCGGGATCATGTTGCCGGAGCGCACCACCACTTCGTCCCCGGCGTGGACACGGGTCAGCGGCACCAGCACCTCGCCCTGCGGGGTGCGCACCCAGACCTTATCCACGTTCAGCGCCATGCTGCGAGCCAGGTCGTCCAAGCTCTTTTTCCGCGTCCATTCCTCCAGCAGGCTGCCCACCGTCAGCAGGAACATCACCGAACCTGCGGTGCTGTAATCGCCCCGCAGGAGGGAGGCGGTGATGCTGAGTGCATCCAGCACCTCAACTTCCAGCTTGCGGTGCAGCAGGCAGCGGACACCCTTCCAGACAAAGGCAATGGATCGCCATACCGTATATGCCGCCGCAATGGGCGCGGGCAGGAACACCTTGCGGAACACCCGGCCCACCACAAGGTTGACCATCTTTTCCTGATATTCCTGATTGATTTTCCGGCTGTCGTGGGAAGTGACCAGCACCTCTAACTCTTCGTTGTCAAAACGGTAGGCTGCCAGCAGGGCGACGGCATCCTTACGGTTGCCCTGGTAGGTCAGCACCACATCTCCGGTGCGCTCGTAGACGGTGGCTTTTTGAATGTTGTCCTGCCCGTTCAGGTAGGCTTCCAGCACATCTGCCCGGTGCAGGGTCATCCGCACGGCGCAGACATGCACCCGCATCCGTCCCCTGCCTTCATGTAAGATCGTACATTTCATTGCTTTTCTTACCCCTCTGCGTAAAAAAGAGCCGCCCAAGGGCGGCTCCGCTGCGTTGTATCACTGTGCAGTCTGCTCTGCGGGCTGTTCAGCCGTATCCTCGATGACCTCCTGTGCAGCCTCGGCGGCGCGGCTCTCGTTGATGGCCTTTGCATCGGCAAGGATGTCACCGGCCTCTTCCTGCACCTTGTTCACAGTCTGCATGGTGCAGTCCTTCATCCGCAGCACCGCAGCGGTGGTCTGGGTGTAGACCTTTTTGGCATCCTTGCTGGACAGCAGCTTGAAGCCGGCAGAGCCGAACACCACACCACCCAAAAACAGTGCAAGCTTTTTTGTATCAAACATATTTACCCCTCGTTTCTGTGTTTCCTATCTGAGCGCCCATCCCCTTGAGCGGGGCAGGCTCTTTATCTCTGTATTGTAGCACGCTTTCGGACTTTTTCAATGGTTTTTACCGATGTTAGGACGTGTTAACATTGTTAGCAGAAGCTTGATACGGAGGACCATTTTGGTCATGCTCACCTGCAGAGATCAGCAGAACGCGCCTTATCCAGCGCTTTCAGCTCGGCGCTGCGGGCGTTGTAGGCTTCTGACATCTCCCGCTCCAGAACCTCCAGCCCTTCCCGGTTGTGGTACAGTTCCATGAACAGCCATTCCAGCTCGTCCTTGTGCTTGGCAAACCGAGATGCGAAATTATCTTGACTTGTCATCTTTCTTTATCCTTTTCGTGTAAGATGAAGCTGCACGCTGGGGTAATCGCCAAACAGCTGCGGCAGGACAATCCCCGCATACAGCAGGGTGCTGCCGCTGAACCGCATCCCCTTGTGAATGCCGTCCTCTACGTCGTGGGCATACTGAGAGCCGAAATAGTCGATGCCGTCCAGCTCATACACAGCATCTTCTTCCAGCCCACGGAAGCACAGGTGGATGGGCAAGGGATTTGCCTGCGGGTGGGTCACCACCAGATTCAGCAGTGCCTCGCTGCCGTCCTCTGCGGCAAACTGCCATGCCGTGAAATATGCGTTTTCTGCCGGGTCGGTCAGCCGGTAATAATCGCCGGTACGGATCAGGTCGTTCAGGCGCTTGAACCGCTTGATCTGGTTTTTCACTGCGGTGCACTCGGCGCGCTTCAATTTGCCCAGATCCAGCTCGTAGCCAAAGGTGCCGCTCATCGCCACCACAGTACGGGTGTCGATGGGCGTAGTGCGGCCGGTCTGGTGGTTGGGGCAGGCAGAAACATGAGCACCCATGGTGCAGACCGGATAGCCAAAGGAGGTGCCGTGCTGGATCGTCAACCGTTCAATGGCATCGGTATCATCGCTGCACCAGATTTGAGGATAGTAGCACAGCATTCCGGCATCAAAGCGTCCGCCGCCGCCTGCGCAGCCCTCGAACAGCACCTCCGGGAAGCCCTGCGTCAGCCGCTCTGCCAGCGCATAAACGCCCAGCATATAGCGGTGCATGATCTCACCCTGCTGCTCGGCAGGGAAAGCGCGGCTGTACACATCGCTCATGCTGCGGTTCATATCCCACTTGATATACTCAATGTGATGCTCCCGCAGCAGCTTGCCGATAACCCCTGCCAGATAGTCCACCACCTCCGGGCGGGAAAGATCCAGCACCAGCTGGTTGCGCCCCATGGCGGGCTTGCGTCCGGGCAGGGTCAGCGCCCAGTCCGGATGGGTGCGGTACAGCTGGGAGTTCTCGTTGACCATTTCCGGCTCGATCCACAGGCCGAATTTCATGCCCAGTGCATTGATCTGCTCGATCAGCGGGTCCAGTCCGCCGGGCAGCTTTTCGCAGTTCACGATCCAGTCGCCCAGACCCTGATTGTCGTCGTTCCGGGTGCCGAACCAGCCATCGTCCAGCACCATCATCTCCACGCCGAGAGAGGCTGCTTTTTCAGCGATCTTTACGATCTTTTCGGTGTTGAAATCAAAATAGGTGGCCTCCCAGTTGTTGATCAGTACCGGGCGGCGTTTGTCTTTCCACGGGCCGCGGCAGATATTGCGCCGCAGAAAGCGGTGGTACTGCTGGGAAAGCGGGGTCAGACCCTCTGCCGCAAAGGAGAGGATCACCTCCGGGGTGTCAAAAGTCTCGCCCGGCTTCAGGTTCCACGCAAAACGTTCCTCCTGAATGCCGCTCACTACCCGGACAAGCCCGGTCTGAGAGCGCTCCACGTCCATCTGGTAGCTGCCGGAATAGACCATCATCACCCCGTAGCAGGCACCGCTGGTCTCCGTTGCATCCTGCTGGCAGAGGATCAGGAATGGATTATTGTGGTGGCTGGAGCTGCCCCGCACCGAAGAAATGGTCTGGATATTGGTGCCCACAGCTTCCCGCTCCAGCTGCCGTTCCATAGCGTGTCTGCCGTGGAAATGCAGCAGATCCCATCTGCCAAAGGGCAGATCCAGACAGGCAGATGCCGCCTTGTCCAGCCGCAGCGGGTTATCTCCGTGGTTTGTCAGCCGCGCCGCACGGGTGATGACATCCTGCTGTGCAAACACGCCGTACAGCAGCTCCAGCGTCAGACCGGTGGCCTCGTCCTGCATTCGGACAATCAGGGTCTCGGCATCGTTTTCCTCTGCGTGGGCACAGGGCAGACCGGTCAGCTGATATTTGCCCGCTTCCACCGTATGGCTCACATAGGTAAAGTCTGCGCCAAAGGCACCGCGGCTGTCGGCCACCGTCAGGCAGGAGAGACGGAAATCGCCCACATTGCAGCCGGTATACTCCTGCGGGAGCAGATCCGGGGAAACGCCCCGGTGGGTGCGGTAAGCGTAGTAATCCGGCGAGAATCCCCGGTCTGTGCGGGGATACAGCTGCATCAGGTCCCCGGTGCCGATGGTTTTGCCGTAGTACAGATGCAGCAGGTGCCCCAGCGCATCCACCTTCATGTGGTAGCTGGTATGGGCGGTCTCCAATACAAAAATGCGGGCCTCGGAATCAAATCGAATACTCATGGATCTTATACCTCAACGAGATTATTTTTAATAGAAATGCCGACAGACAGGCGGTCGGGTCGATTTTTCTGCTTTTTGTCAGCTCTTACAAAAGCAGCGAGAAAATTTTGTGCATCATCACATTGCACAGTTTCTTTTCTCTTATTGTGTCATTATTATACTATCTGCCAGTGGTTTCGTAAATGCAAAAATGCGACTTGTTATATCTCAATTTGAAGGAATACTGCGAATTATGTTGAAGTCAGCACGCATTTTGGTATATAACAAAAAAAGCGGGCAGGGTTTTCTGATCGCTCCCGGTCAGGTCACCACCTACCGTGCCGATGAACAGGAGCCGTGGGAATACACATGGATCGAGTTTGACGGTCTGCGTGCCCACGAAGCCCTGAACCTTGCAGGCATCAGCGGACAGAACCCTGTGTACTCGCCCGCAAGCGTCAAAGCCGGGCAGCTGCTGCAAGAGCAGATACGCCTTTCGTTTTTCCGACATATAAAAACACCCCATTTGTCAGACCGAATACTGTCAGACAAATGGGGTGCTGTTCATTCAGGGTCGCACCCTGTTTTTTTACTATGATTCATCATTTTCCACGCGCAGCATCCGGTATCCGACACCAACATGGGTCTGGATCAGATGCGGTGCATCCGGGCATCGTTCCAATTTTTTGCGCAGGGATGCCATGTAAACTCGCAAGGATGCAATGTCATTTTCCTGCGTACTGCCCCATACTTTCTGCGTGAGGGAGGTATGCGTCAGCACTTTGCCCACATTATGCGCCAGCACACACAGCAGTTTGTACTCGATGGGGGTCAAATGCAATTCATTTTCGCTCAACCAGACGCACCCGGCCGAGAAGTCGATCTTCAAAGGACCATTGACAAAAACCGGACTATTTATGCCGTCAGAAGCCAGCAGATTCAATCGGCGCTGCGTTACACGCAGTCTTGCCAGCAGCTCATCCACGGAAAACGGCTTTGTCAGATAATCGTCTGCGCCGTTGTCCAGTGCTTCGATCTTATCAGAATCTTCGCTCCGGGCACTCAGGACGATGATGGGCAGGTTCGACCATGTGCGGACGCTGCGGATGACCTCGATGCCGTCTATATCGGGCAGCCCAAGATCCAGCAGCATGATGTCCGGATTGTGGCTGGTAGTCATCATGATCGCCGTTTCCCCATTGGAAGCAGTCAGATATTTATAGCCGTGAGCCTTCAGGGTCGTTGTGATCAGACACCGTACAGGAACATCATCCTCTACGACCAGAATGGTCGGCTTATTCATGAATATTCACCTCGCTTTGCGGCAATGCAAAGGAAAAGACACTGCCATTGGGAATGTTGTCACGCAGGGTCAATGTTCCGCCGTGAGCCGTCAGGATTGCACGGCAGAGGGGCAAGCCCAGTCCAAGGCTGCGGTGGCTGTCTGCGATGCGGCTCTGCCCGGTATAAAACATCTCGAACACCTGTGCTTTTGCGCGATCCGGAATGCCGGGACCGTTATCTGCAACTTCCACTACGACCTGATGGTCTTTTCGGTAAGCCGAAATCTGAATGACCGAGCCTACAGGGGTGTATTTGATGGCGTTATCCACCAGATTGACAACGACCTGCATGATCAGCCGTGCATCCACATTGACCAGGAGGATCTCGTCCCCATACTGTGTTGTTATGGTGTGTTCACAGCTTTTCCGGTTGACATGATGCAGTGCTTCTTCGATCATCTCATCCATCAGCTGCGGTGAGATCTGCAGATTCATCCGACCATCTTCAATGCGGGTGATGGAAAGCAGATTTTCCACCAGACCGATCAGCCATTGTGCATCGTCAAAAATATCGGTGCAGATCTTGTTCCGGGTCTCTGTATCCAGCGTTTCTCCGTTGGAAAGCAGATTGCTGGCATTGCCGGAAATGGAGGTCAGCGGGGTGCGCAGATCATGGGAGATCGTGCGCAGCAGGTTTGCCCGCAGCTCTTCATTCTTTGCCTGCAATGCAGCTTGCTCTTTTTCCAGCGCATTTCTGCGGTTTTCGATGGCCAGCGCGCCTTCACCCAGAATGGAAAGCAGCACGCTGTTTTCAAAGGCATCCAGCGGTTTTTCGGACAGATCGATCCCGATCACTCCAAACACGCCGCCTCCGGTCCGAAGCGCAAGATAAAGCCCCTTTGCATTCGGGCAGCTATCCGTGCCTGCGCCGGAACGCTTTTTGTTTGCAAATGTCCAATTTGCTGCATTCCGTTCTTCCGGTGCAGAAAAGATGTTGCGCGGCACTTCCCCATCAATCCCAAAAACCTGTTCTGACCCAAGATCTCCGTTTTGTTCCGGGTAAACGATCAGGCTCCGGTTCAGCAGCTTCATCAACTGGGACGCTGTCTGAGAGAGGATTTCTTCCTCGCTTTTTGCTCTCTGTAAAAGCTGATTTGTATCAAACAGTATTTTTGTACGGAACGCTGCCTGCGCAGACATTTTTGCATGATCCTTCAACCGTGTTGTCAGGGTGCAGGTAATGATTGCAGAGGTCAGCATCAGGGCAAATGTAACCTGATAACCGGGATCATACGCATGGAATGTCAGGCGCGGTTCCGTCAAGAAAAAATTGTATAGCGCAACACTGGCAATGGAGCCCAGCACACCGCAGGTGTAACCGCTGGTACACAATGCGGTGAACAGCACCCCCAGCATATAGAGCATAATAATATTATAGCGTGCAAAGTCCAGTTGTAAAAAAAGAAAGCCGATGAGCGTGATGCAGCTCAAAATGCCTGCGGTGACCAGTAAATCGCGGACAGAAGGCAGAAACGGACGAATGAACAGCTTTCTTCCTGAACCGTAGCCGTTCTCTGCAGAAGCATCCGGGATGATGTAAATATCCAGATTAGGCGCAGTCATCGTCAATTTTTCAGTCAGTGACGGTCCACTCCAGAAATGGCGGCGATGTACGCTGGAGCTCCCCAGTACGATTTTTGTAATGCCGGAGATGCGGGCAAACTCTGCGATCTGCTGCGGAATGTCATCCCCGTAGATCGTAGAAATGTCGGCACCTGCCTGCTCTGCCATACGAATGTGCTGCTGCAAGCGCCGACAGTCTTCTTTTCCCATCTGATCCGAGTCAGGCGTCCGGACATACAGAGCTGTAAAGGTCCCTCCAAACGCCTTTGCCATCGTTGCCGCCGTCCGCACGATCTTTGCATTGGAGGGAGAGGACGACAGACACGCCAGAATATGTTCAGTGGGTGGGTCGTTCTGATTCATAAAGATCACCTGCCTTGCCCACAGTATAGCACAATTTGATGGTCACGACCACCAGCCACGTCTTTTTCCTTCCTGTCGAAGGATCTCCTTCCGCATGTGATCCAGCGCATCTGCTGCCCTGAAACCACTCAACATGACTCCAAGAACCATCAATAACAAAGCGACATCCATACGATCCGTCCTATCTTTTTTAGAGCCGGAAACACTTCTGGATCGATGCGTATTTTCCCAAAACCAGCATACTTTCATCCCGGCACAGCTGCGTATCCGGCGTGATGTTCATATCAAGTTTTCCGTCTTTTTTCAGCGCAAGAATATTGATGTTATACTTTTTTCGGATATTGATCTCACCGATCGTACGATCCATCCATTCCGGCGGAATGGTCACTTCCATGATGGCGTGGTCGTCCTGCAGCTCGATATAATCAAGAATGTGTTCGGAGCTGTATCGGATCGCTGCCCACTTTGCCAACTGCTTTTCCGGGTAGACCACTTCATCCGCACCGTTGCGCAGCAGGAACTTGGCTTGTACATCCCGCTCTGCACGCGAGACCACAAGCTTTGCGCCCAGTTCCTTGAGCAGTGATGTTGTTTCCAGTGAGCTTTGAAAATTGCCGCCGATGGTTACGATACACACATCAAAATTGCCGACGCCAAGGGAGCGCAGAAAGTATTCGCTGGTGCTGTCACCGATCTGTGCATTCGTCACATAGGAAAGCACGGCGTTCACACGGTCTTCGTTGCTGTCGATCGCCATGACCTGATGACCCAGCTCATTCAGTTCCTGCGCAATATGGCGGCCAAAACGGCCAAGCCCGATCAAAAGAATCGATTTCATACTTGTCTCCTTTATCCGATTGCGATCTTCTCCTGCGGCAGACGAGAGTGGGCAGGGCTGCTGCCAAATGCCGCATAAATCAACGTCAATCCGCCAACACGTCCCAAAAACATCAGTGCGATCAGCACCCCTTGCGAAAGGACCCCCAACTGCGGCGTGATGCCCAATGTCAGACCTACCGTTGCCACAGCCGATGCGGTCTCATACAGACAGACCGACATCGGCAGCTGCTCTGCCGTAGCAATGACAAAGGCTCCGAGAAAGAACAGCGTCAAAAGATCGGAAGAG
>ERZ809758.338-NODE-338-length-11162-cov-6.1238_pt1 | contig 11162 bp, 10 predicted proteins | sample MGYA00520314_ERZ809758 | MGnify/ENA primary metagenome ERZ809758 (study PRJEB31588, sample SAMN03401228) | human gut metagenome | study: EMG produced TPA metagenomics assembly of the PRJNA231909 data set (A prospective, longitudinal analysis of the... | reverse complement strand
GCCACGGCTGGCTGCTGATGAACGGCGGCAAGATGTCCAAGTCCGTGGGCAACGTTGTGGACCCCGTGGTCCTGTGTGACCGCTACGGCGTGGACTCCATCCGCTACTTCCTGCTGCGTGAGATCCCCTTTGGCAACGACGGCATGTTCACCAACGAGGCCCTGATCAACCGCATCAACAGCGACCTGGCCAACGACCTGGGCAACCTGCTCAGCCGCACCGTTGCCATGTGCGAGAAGTACTTCGGTGGCACGGTCCACAAGGCCGCTGGCACCGAGGCCATCGACACGGAGCTGGAGACCATGGTCAATGAGCTGCTGGGCAAGGTCACTGCCGACATGGACAACCTGACCATCCCCCAGGCCCTGATGGAGATCTTTGCCGTGATCCAGCGCGCCAACAAGTATATCGACGAGACCGCTCCCTGGGCTCTGGCCAAGGACGAGGCCAACAAGGCCCGTCTGGAGAGCGTGCTCTACCACCTGTGCGAGGCACTGCGTGTGGCAGGCATCCTGCTGAACGCTTACCTGCCCTCCACCGCTCCCAAGATGATGGATCAGCTGGGCCTGTCCACTGCCGACATCGACCTGAGCAAGGCTGCCTACGGCGTGCAGGAGACCTACACCGTCCACAAGGGCGATGCCCTGTTCCCCCGCATTGACGTGGCCAAGGAGATCGCCCACCTGAAGGAAGAGGACGAGAAGCGCAAGGCCGCTGCCGAAGCTGCCAACAAGGCCAAGGCCGAAGCCGAAAAGGCTGCTGCCGCCCCCGCCGCTGAGGAGAGCACCGTTGATTTTACCCACGAGGAAGAGATCGACTTTGACACCTTCTGCAAGGTGGAGCTGCGCGTGGCCGAGGTGCGTGCCTGCGAGAACCTGAAGGAGAGCAAGAAGCTGCTCCACCTGACCGTGTTTGACGGCGAGCGTGAGCGCTGCATCCTGTCCGGCATTGCCAAGTGGTTCAAGCCGGAGGATCTGATCGGCAAGAAGATCGGCATCGTCTGCAATCTGGCCCCCCGCCCCATGCTGAAGGGCAAGTATGTCAGCGAGGGCATGATCTTTGCTGCCGACACCGCTGACGGCGGCTGCTCCATCGCCTTCTACGGCGACAACACCCCCGTTGGCAGCCGCATCCACTGAGCCATGGAGACACAGCTGAGCCGCGCCGAAAAGCTGGACCGGCTTTTCGGCGCACCGGTCTTTGCCGTTATCATTGCCATCCTCTGCAACGCCATGTGGGGTTCGGCTTTCCCTTTCATCAAGCTGGGCTACCGGCTCTTTGCCATCGACACCGCTGACACGGCCTCCATTCTCTGCTTTGCAGGGGTGCGGTTCATGCTGGGCAGTGTGCTGGTACTGGGCGGCAGCCTGCTGCTGGAGGGCAGGCTCCCCGCCATGCCCAAGGGGAAGATCCTGGCCGAATGCTGTGCATTGGGCCTGTGGCAGACCACAGCGCAGTATGCCTTTTTCTACAGCGCTGTTGCCCTGCTCACCGGTGCCTTTGGCGGCATCCTGAACAGCACCCAGAGCTTTCTGGGGGTCATCTTCGCCCACTTCCTTTACGGCAGGGCTGACCGCATGACCCCGGCCAAGGCGCTGGGCTGCGGCATCGGCTTTGCAGGCGTTCTCATCGCCACGTTGGGCAACCACGGCGGTGGCAGCGCCCGGGGCATAGCCTACATGCTCATTGCCACCGTCCTCTTTACGCTGGCAGGCCCCTGGAACAAATCCGTCACCCGCCGGGCAGACAGCTTTGCCGTCTGCTTTGTGAACCTGTTCGTGGGCGGTGCGGCCCTGTTCCTGCTGGGCGCTGTTCTGGGCGGACGGCTGGAACACTGGTCTGTGCTCAGCGTGCTGGACCTGCTGGCGCTGGCTTTCATCTGCGGCGCGGGCTACATCGTCTGGGCCCTGCTGATGAAGAACAACCCCGTCAGCCGGATCGCCATCTTCGGGTTCGTGAACCCGGTGGTGAATGTCCTGCTCAGCGCCCTCATCAATGGGGAGCCGCTGTTCCGGTGGCAGTATCTGGGGGCGCTGGTGCTGGTCTGCATCGGCATCTGGCTGGTAAACAAGGCCCCCGCCAAAAAGGAGCGTGCCCGGTAATATGGAATACCCCATCTTTGATACCCACGCCCATTACAGCGCCCGCGCCTTTGACGCGGACCGCTTTGCCCTGCTGGACAGCCTGCCCGGCAAAGGAGTGGTGGGCGTGTGCGAGCAGGCCACCCATTCGGGCGATGCACCCAAGGTGCTGGAGCTGGCCCACAAATATCCCTGGGTGTACGCCGCCGTCGGCATCCATCCGGAGAGCCTGCTGGCCCCGGAGGATTGCGGTGAGGAAGGCCCCGCCCCTACTGTTTCGGTATACGGCGGCGACTGGGCCGCAGAGATGCGTGCCCTTGCCCCCTATTACGAGGACCCCAAGGTGGTGGCTGTGGGGGAGTGCGGCTTGGATTACCACTGGCCCGTGCCCAAGGATGCCCAGCTGGCGCTGTTTGAGGCCGAGATCCGGCTGGCGCTGGAACTGGACAAGCCCATCATCGTGCACGACCGCAGCGCCCACGCCGATGTCTACGCCCTGCTGAAAAAGTACCGGCCCAAGGGCATCGTCCACTGCTATTCCGGCAGCGCCGATGACGCGCTCTGGCTGGCAGAGCAGGGGCTCTACATTGGCTTTGGCGGGGCCTGCACCTTCAAGGGGGCCAATCGGGCCGCCAAGGCCATTGCCGCCCTGCCGCTGGAACGCATCGTCCTGGAAACCGACTGCCCCTATATGGCCCCGGAGCCTGTCCGCGGCACCCGCTGCGACAGCTCCCTCATCCGCTATGTAGGCGAGCATATCGCCAGCACCAAGGGTGAGGAACCGGAGCAGGTGTTCCGGCAGACGGTGGAGAATGCCTGCCAGGTATATAACCTCTCCGTCTGAAACCGACAGCAGCCGTGCATAGAGGGCAGGGCCTATCCGTTATCTACAAAAGCATTAAGCTTCTGTATAAATCAAGCAATAAACTACAAATAGTCAATTAAGGAGATATCACTTATGAAAGCTCGTATTCCGCAGCACCGTGAATTCATCATCAACTTCCCCGACACTGTTGACAACGCCAAGGCCAACGAGGGCTGGGCAAAGCTGCAGCAGATCGTGGAGGACTACAAGAAGGACCACAACGGTGCTTCCGTCTACGCACCCAGCTTCATCGAGGACTGCGAGCCTGCCGTCAAGAAACTGCAGGAAGAGTATGGTTTCGAGTACACCGTTGAATACGTGAAGTAAGTTCTGAGTTTTCAGTATATTGCATTAAAAAGAGCAGAGTGTTCCAGCCAGCTGGCTGGAGCGCTCTGCTCTTTGTTTTATTCCAGGTACTGCGGCAAATTCCATGAGCCGCGCAGTACACGGTGGATCTCCACCACCTTGACGTTCTCATTGACATGGTAAAACACCAGATACTGGTCTGCCACCAGCTTGCGGTAAGTCGGGTCAAGGGCATAGACTTCACACATCCGTGGGGTATCCCCCAGCTTTGTGATCTTTTCCCGCATTTCTTTCAGCACACGGCGGGCCGTTTGGGGGTAGAAGCCGGACAAATACCGGGCAATGTCATTCAAGTCCTGTACAGCAAGGGGCAGGTATTTGATCTTATACGTCATACTGTTCGTGGAGCGTCTCCCATACGCTTTCATGCTCTGTCCACTGCGTGTTGGGGTCTGCCGCCTGCTGTTTTGCCTTGGCAAGCTCCTCGGCAACATACCGCTGGTGCATGAACTCCTCATACTTGGCGTAGTCCTCAATGTTGATAAGGACGGATTCCCCACGACCATGATTTGTGATAATAACATGATTGTGGTCTTTCAACATCTCTGAAATTTCCGCGTAGTGGTTGCGCAGATCACGGGATGGGCGAACAAATGTCTGCATCATAAGTGACACCTCCTGTCAAAAGCATTGTATCACATTATGACTACATATACAAGGATCATTACAATCGTTTTATTTCAGCTCCATATTGATGGACTTTTCCGTAAAGCCATAGTTCCGGTACATCTCATACGCCTTTTTATTTCTGGCGTTCACCTGCAGTTCAATGGTGTCGCATCCCTTTTCTGCTTTGAGTTGCTTCACCTTATCAAAGAACTGGTGCCCGATTCCCTTCCCGCGATACGCCTCATCCACCGCCATGGTGCTGACGAACAAAATATCCTTTGTTACCTGCGCCGGGCCTTCCACATGGCGCTTGAAGACTTCCAGAACACCAACAACGATGCCGTCCGTCTCGGCAATATACCAGCTGTCTCCTTTCAGGAGTTCGCCAAACAGTTCCTTTGTGATCAACGGGCTGGCCGGCTTGTAGACATCCGGCCGCCAATCCACGTGCATCTGCTGCACCTGATCCATAATAGCAGAAAATCGGTCATAATCCTGCATTTGCGGGGTACGAATCGTAATTTTCATATCGTTTTCTCCTTGTTGTATCAAAAATACCCTGTCTGACACGGTTTCGGGTCCAGACAGGGTATTTTGAGTTTCTTTTCAGTTGCCCGCTTCCACCTTGCTCAGCAGGATGCGGTCATTGTCCAGGGCCTTACCGGCGTTCTCGCGGAACTTTTCCAGCAGGTCGTCCACGGTCATCTTACTGCGCTCCTCGCCCTTGACATCGAACACGATGCGGCCGCCGTCCATCATCAGGGTGCGGTTGCCCAGCTCGAGGGCCTGATGCATGTTGTGGGTGACCATCAGGCAGGTGATCTTTTTCTCGGCCACGATGCTCTTGGTCAGCTCCAGCACCTTCTCCGCCGTGGCAGGGTCCAGGGCTGCGGTGTGCTCGTCCAGCAGCAGGAGCTTGGGAGTAACGAGGGTGGCCATGAGCAGGGTCAGCGCCTGCCGCTGGCCGCCCGAGAGCAGACCCACCGGCTGCTTCATCCGGTCCTCAAGGCCCATGTTCAGCAGGGCAAGTTTTTCCCGGAACAGCTCCTTATCCTTGCGGGAGATGCGGGAGAAGATGGCGTGGGGGGCGGTTCCTGCCCGGAGATAGGCCAGCGCAAGGTTTTCCTCAATGGTCATATTGGGGGCCGTGCCCTTGAGGGGGTCCTGGAACAGGTGGCCGATGACCTTGCTGCGCTCGTACTCAGGCGCAAAGGTAATGTCCTGCCCGCCCAGCACGATGCTGCCCTCGTCGGCAATGAAACCGCCGGTGATGGCGTTGAACATGGTGGATTTGCCCGCGCCGTTGGAGCCCACGATGGTGGCAAAGTCGCCTGCCTCCATGTGCAGGCTCACACCGTTCAGGGCCACCTTTTCGTTGACGGTGCCGGGGTTAAAGGTCTTGTGCAGGTTGTTCAGCTCCAGCATTTCCATCTCAGTGCACCTCCTTCCGGGCATTGTGCTTGCGCTGCTCAAAGGCAAACTTTGCCCGGATGGCGGGCATCGAGATGGCCACAGCCACGATGAGGGCGCTCACCAGCTTCATGGCGGCGGCGGGCACATTGAAGCGCAGGGCCACGGCCACGATAAAGCGATACAGGCAGCTGCCGAACACCACGCCCAGCACCCGGCGCACCATGGTGCGCTTGCCCACCAGCGTTTCGCCGATGATAAGGGAAGCCAGTGCAATGGTCACCATGCCGGTGCCCACGTTGATGTCGCTGCTCTTCTGGTACTGGGCCAGCAGGCCGCCGGAAAGGGCGGTCAGCGCGCCCGAGATGCACAGGCCCACTGTGATGGTGAAGGCCGGGTTGATGCTGGAGGCCCGCACCATGGCGGCATTGTCGCCGGTGGCGCGGATGGAAAGGCCCAGCCGGGTGCCCAGGAAACCCACCATGGCGGCACAGGCGAGTACAATGACCGCCGCCGCGATGACCAGCTTATACCAGCCGCCCGTAAAGGCCAGCGCGGATTTTGCCAGCGAGAACACTGTATCGGTCTTGACCAGGGACATCGTGGACGAAAAGCCCATAACCGCCAGATTGATGGTATACAGGCCGGTGTTCACGATGATGCCTGCCATGATGCTCTCAACGCCCAGACGTGTCTGCAAAAAGGCGGTGACAAAGCCCGAACACACACCCGCCGCCATGGCCGCGAACAGGGCCAGGATGGGGTGGCCTGTCAGCGCCACCTGGCAGGCCACGGCACAGCCAAGGGTGAAGCAGCCATCGGTGGACAGGTCGGCAATGTTCAGGATCGAATAGCTCAGAAACAGCGCCAGCGCCACCAGACCGTAAATGCAGCCCAGCTCCAGCGCCGTCTGGATCACGTTGAGCGAAAAGATACTCGCCAGCATGGTTGATGTACTCCTTTTTAGAAATTCTCCTGCGTGGTCACTACCACAATTTCGGTGCAGTAGGGCTTGAAGGCTTCCTTAATCATGTTCAGGGTATTGTCGTCCATGCCCAATGCTGCGGCCGTTTCTGTATTGATGGTCACGATGCCGTTGTCGAAGGTCTGATAGGGCAGGTCGGCGGTGGTCTTACCCTCGCAGAGCAGCTCCACTACCATATCGGCGGTGGCCTCGCCCAGCTGGACGTAATCCACGCCGTAGCCCACAAAGGCACCGTTCAGTGCAAAGCTGTCCGCACCAGTGAAGTGCATCACGCCTGCATCGGTAAAGGTCTCATAGATGGACAGCTCGGCGGTCATCACGGTGTTGTCGGTGGGGGTGAACACTGCCTTGACACCGGCAGCCACAAGGGCCTCAGCAGCCATCTGCACCTCGGCGGTGGTGGTACCGTTCTTTTCAATGTACTTGATGCCCTTGCTGTCGCAGAACGCCTTGGCATCGGCGATGGCCTGGGTGGAGGCATCCTGGCTCAGGTCGTACAGCAGGCCGATGGTGTCAATGTCGGGGTTGATGGCAGTGATGAGGTTCATAATGGCCTCGGTGTTCAGAGCATCGGAGGTGCCGGTGATGCCCTCCTCACCATCAAACCCGGCGGAAACAGGATCGGTGACGGCAGAGTAGACCACAGGGATGTCGGTGTCCTCCACAGCGGCCAGCATGGTGGCGGCGGTGGGGGTGGCCACGGCCACGATCACGTCCACCCCGTCGGCCACCAGGTCTGCACCGATCTGGTTCAGGTTGGACTGGTCCGCCTGGGCGTTGGCGTAGTAATCGGCATAGTCGAAGGTCACGCCCTTCTCCGCGCCCACCTCATCCAGGCGGCTCTCAACAGAGGCCACGATCTGGTTCAGGGAAGCATGATCCACATAGTTGACGATGCCCACCTTAAAGGTCTGGCCTGCCTCAGAAGCGGCGGCAGCGGAACCGGCAGCGCTGGAAGCGGTGCTGGATGCTGCGGCAGAAGAGCCGGAGGAGCCGCAGCCGGTCAGGCCCAGTGCGGATACGACAGCGGCTGCGGCGGTAGCCTTCAGGAAGCTGCGGCGGGAGATCATGTTCATGGTTTTCATAGCGGTTGCTCCTTTCCCGGAGCGGGCGGCCCAAAAAATAAAACCCGCTCCACCTGCGGAACGGGTAAAATAAAAACGGCCCCGTCCCTGTGTGTTCATCCACAAGGACAGAGTCGAGAAATTCGAATCTGCGGTGCCACCTTGCTTGCTCCGCTCGTCTTCCCACCATGGAAAACTGCAGGAGCCCCTCAACGGAGAGCCAACACTCCCCTGCCCTGTAACGGAGGCTTCCGTCCCAAGCTACTAAAGGCACTGCCTTGTTCGCCCGGCCCTCGGCGGCCCACGAACTCTGCCCCGCTCTCTGCCCGTTTTCACCATTCGGGCTCACTGTAAGTGCGCTTGCAGGTTCTCTTCCGCCTCATCGGTTTGTTGATTGCATTATACGCTTTATTTTCATAAAGTCAAGAGGGAATTTTTCATTTTTTCGGCCGCAAAGATGAAATGCTTCTTGGATGCCCCGCAGCAGCCTTCCTGCCATAGGTCATACTTTCTCTCCGCTCCGGGACGCATTTCCACTTTCAGTATCCCCGTTGCTGCGCACAAAGTTCGCAGTTTCTGCCACAGATTCCACACTATTTTTATTCTTTTCCCGAGTTTTGCTCTAAATTCTCTTCAAAGGGCTTGACAGAAAAATGTTTTTTGCGATAAACTAATTCTATGAAATATTTTCGTTGTATCCAACGATGCCAAACATGCAACTCGGAGAGGACACTACCACCATGTCGATGACCCTGAATCCCGTCAACGAAGCCGCTTTTCAGAAAGCTGTACAGTCTCTGGAGACCCTGAACCGGGCCGCCGTGTTCCATCCCACCGGCACCGGCAAAAGCTGTATTGCCTGGAAGGTGGTGGAGGCTCACCCCCAGACCACCTTTTTCTGGCTGGTGGCCGGTGCACAGCGTCTGGCCCTGCGGCAGGCAGAGCTGACACGCTACAACGGCGGCACCCTGCCCGGCAATGTCCGCTTCTGTGATTGCGAAAAGCTGGCCGCCGCCACCCCGGAGCAGTGGGTGCGGCTGGGGGAGCAGAAACCCGGCTGCATCGTGCTGGACTGCTACCATGAGTTGAGCGCCGTGTGTTGGGCACAGTCGGTGCAGAAGCTGCTGCGGATGTGCCCCCAGGCAAAGGTGCTGGGGCTGGGTGTGCCCAACGGTGCCCCCGTCTGCGCCGCCGCGCAGGAGCTGTTTGCCGACTGCATCGTCTCCCACATGACTGTGGCCGAGGCCATGGCCGCCGGGACCATGCCGGTGCCCTCGGCCTATGCAGCCCTGCTCTGGCCTCAGGAGGAGGAGCTGACCACCCTGCGCGCCCGGATCAAAAACCTGTGTATGCCCAAGGGCGACACCTCCCTGCGCGTTCAATATGAAGAACTGAGCTGGTCTCTGCGTCAGGTGGAGAACCTGACCGTTCTGCTGCCCCGCCTGCTCAGCGATACCAGCGGCCATTATCTGGTCCTGTTTGAATCCGCCGCCTATCAGGAAAAGCTGGGCACAGAGCTGGAACAGCTGCTGCGCACTGTGGACCCTGCCGTCCGCTTTTACGCCGCGGATCACGCCTGCTTTGCGGATTCTGCCGCCGTGGAAACCTTCCTCTCCGATACAGCCCCCGGCCCCAAGGTTCTGCTCTGCGTCAACGCGCCGGGGGTCCAGCAGCCGCTGGAGGGGCTGGCCGGGGTCATTCTGGTGCGCCAGTCCAGCCTGATGTCCACCTTCAAGCAGATGCTCTGCCGCGCTTTGGTGGCTGCAGGCAGCCGCAGCGTGCCGGTGTTCGACCTTGTGGCGCAGTTCGAGGGGCTGGGCAACGGTCGTACCCTGCAGCGTGACTGCACCGAGGCCATGACCAGAGCCGGCAGCAAAACGCCGGGCTTCCGGCAGGAGCGCCCCATGCAGCAGACCTACCGCCTGTATGGCAAGCTGCGCCGGGAGATGGAGGCCCGCTGGGAGGTGCTGTGTCAGGCTGCCGCCGATGCCGCCGTCAAAGAGGGCACCCTGGAGCTGCCCCGGAGCTATACCATCCACAGCGGCGTGCCCGTGGGCAAGTGGCTTGAGCTCCAGCGGCAGGTACAGGCCGGGCAGCGCCCGGGCCGCCTGACAGCGGAACAGGCCGCCAAGCTGGAAAAACTGGGCATCCGCTGGAACCACCGGCTGGAAGCTGCCTGGGAAAAGGGCTTTGCCTCCGCGCAGAAATACCGCACCGAGCACGGCGACCTGCTGGTGCCGGTGCGCTACCGCGATAAAAATGATTTTGCACTGGGCGAATGGATCGTCTACAACCGCCAGCGCTATCTGGGCGGCAACCTGACCCAGAACCGCATCGAGCGGCTGGAAGCCATCGGCATGGTGTGGAGCACCTCCAACGACCTGTGGGAGCAGAACTATGCCGCCGCCACCCAGTATTATCTGGAACACGGCGATCTGGAAGTACCCATCAAGTACGAAACGCCCTCCGGCTTCGGTCTGGGGGTTTGGCTGGGGGCCCAGCGCGCCGCTCACAAGGCAGGCGAGCTGCCTCAGGAACAGGTGGAGCGGCTGGACGCTCTGGGCATGGACTGGACCAACCGCAACGACCGCAAGTGGATGTCCCTGTACGATGTTGCCGCCGCCTACTACCATGAGCACGGCAACCTGAACGTCCCCTCGGAGTATGTCACGCCGGACGGAGTACTGCTGGGCAAGTGGGTGGCACGCCAGCGCTATGCCTACCTGAACCCGGACCGCTCCAGCGCCCGGGTCACCCCTGAGCGCAAAGCCCTGCTGGACAAGCTGGGCATGGTGTGGGAAAAGTACGACCCCTGGCAGGAGCGCTATGATCTGGCTCTGGCCTACAAGACAGAGCACGGTGATCTGGAGATCCCCTCTGTCTACAAGACCGCCGACGGCGTTTGGCTGGGCAGCTGGGTCAGCCGCCAGCGGCAGGCCCTGAACTCCGGCAGCAGCGCCCTGAGCAGTGAGCGCCGCAAGCTGCTGCGCACCCTGTTCAAGGGCGAGCGCCGCCCCAGTGATCCCGCTGCTGACCACGGCACCGTGCGCGAGGCCAACTGGGAGCGGAACTTCCGCAGTGCCGCCCGCTACGCCCGCAAATACAAGCACCTGCTGGTCCCCGCCAGCTATGTGGACAGCGATGGTGTCCGGCTGGGCGTGTGGATCTCCAACCTGCGTGCAGCCCGCAAGAACCGCCCGGATTCCTATCAGGTCACGCCCGCCCACATCAAAAAGCTGAACAGCATCGGCATGGTGTGGGATGCCCGGGATGCCAAGTGGGGAACTGCCTATCAGCAGGCCAAGGCCTACTACAAGGCCCACGGCAACCTCCACGCCGCCGCCAACTACAAATCCGACGAGACCGGCTTCTGCCTGGGCGACTGGCTCCGCCGGATGCGGGAGTGGGATACCGCCCACGACCCCAAGCTCACCCCTGAGCGCCGCGCAATGCTGGATAAGATCGGGATGGAGTGGAGCGAATAAGAGAAAAAAGCCACCGGTTTTTACCGGTGGCTTTTCTGATGCAGATTACAGCTGATCCAGCTCCTGCTGCAGCTGGGCCAGCGCATTGCGGATGGGCAGATGCTGGGGGCAGGCCGCCTCGCACTTGCCGCAGCGGACGCAGTGGCTGGCCTTTTCGGCATCGGGGAAGTGGGCTTCCCACTGGTGCTTGATGGCCTCGGGCTGGCCGAACATCCCCAGCTTGTTCCAGATGCTGAAGTTGTCCGGGATGTCCACCCCCATGGGGCAGGGCATACAGTACCGGCAGCCGGTGCAGCC
>ERZ809758.335-NODE-335-length-11202-cov-4.76496_pt1 | contig 11202 bp, 10 predicted proteins | sample MGYA00520314_ERZ809758 | MGnify/ENA primary metagenome ERZ809758 (study PRJEB31588, sample SAMN03401228) | human gut metagenome | study: EMG produced TPA metagenomics assembly of the PRJNA231909 data set (A prospective, longitudinal analysis of the... | reverse complement strand
GTTCGGACCGACCAGACCCATGATGTAGCCGGACGGCAGGTCGAAGGTCACGTCATCCAATGTGAAGCCGGAATCATAATGCTTCGTCAATCCGGTTACGCTCAAGGCCAAGGTTGGCCGCGTTCCTTGGGGGAGTGAGGAATCGTTCATGATTGTTCCCTGTACGCTTTCTCGAACATGCCAAGCAGATCAAGTAGGCTGATGTCGGCGGCTTTGGCCTCGATGGAAACTTCACGGAGCTTGTCCATGATGCGTTCACGCGCACGTTCCTTCATGAGTTCGTTGCCTCGTTCCATCACGAATGTGCCTTTGCCCTGCACATTCTCCACGAGCCCCTCGTCGGCCAGTTCGTTATACGCTCTGGTCACGGTGAGCACGCTGACGCGCAGTTCCTTGGCGAGCTTGCGCAGTGAGGGAAGCGCCTCGCCTGCTGTAAGCTCACCCGACATGATCGCGGACCTGATCTGGTTCTTGATCTGTTCGTAAATCGGTTCTCCGGACACGGATGAGATGATCAGCTTCAATCTGTGCCTCTTTTTCTGTATGTTTCGTAGGTGATATATCTCCCGGCTGAACAGTTAGATGCAAACTGTTTAGCTGTTATATATAACAGTAACACAGAAAACCCGTACTGTTATTACGTGTCGCATAACAGTACGGGTTTTGTTGGAATATAAGGAAATCCGCCGCTCCATGAACGCCTCTTGCGGTCGACGATTGACGGAAGCGACATTTACTTGCGTTCGAGGATTCCCGTATGGACGGTTATGCGCGAGTCGGATGGATGATACGGCGGAAACACAGGTAGATCAGCTACGCCAACGGCATGGTCATCAACATAGGCAGTGTAGGGAACCGGCGATGAGTCCCACGCCAATCATGATTGCGATTTTCTTCGCGCCGAAGGAGAGAGCGTCCGTTTCGGCGCGATCCGTCGCCTGGGTGGTGTTGCTATCTTGCTGCATGATTGTTTGTTGGGGAAACCATCTGTTATTCCATTCCCTTATAGAGTTCTTTGGCTAGACCAATCAGTGACTTGTCTGAGCCTGCTGGGCCAATAAGGCATGCGCCGCATGGCAGTCCATCTGCTGTTTCCAATATCGCGTATCGTCCGTTCATAGTCGGGTAGTTGTTGAAACATCGACAGATCAATCAGACCGTGAACGCCTTTGGTGTGATATCAACGACTTGCGTCACGTTGAAGTCGATGGCAGCCGACAGCAGCAGGTACACTTGTTGACGTGGCATCTCGAACATGGCGGCAATCATATTGATGGCGTGTTCGACGCTTTGCGATAATGCGTCATCCAGCGTACTGCTGAAACCCATTGGAATCAGCGTGCCATGACTGATCGCAAATGGCAGAGGGGCTGCGGACGTTTTCTTGGAGATGATCACGCAGCCATTCCCTGGCTCTGACGGTATTGTACCGGACTCATCCAACCGAGCGACCGTTTGATGCGCTCGTGGTCGTACCAGCGGATGCAGTCGTCGACCGGGACGAGCACCTCGTCGTGGGTACGTTCCTCCCAATGCCCGGGATGGACGGACTCCATCTTCATGCGTCCGAAGGCCCCCTCCGCGCCGTCGTTCCTCGGGACCGAACATACGATAATCCTTTCATTCAGTCTCCAAGAAAACGTCCGCATCCTGTAACGTCCGGATTCTTGCATACTTTGGGTTTTCGGTCCTGACGTGAAAGGCGGGGACGTTTCCACGTGTCAAGTCGACAATCGGCCAGCCCATAATGATGTGCGTTGATTGGGGGTGTCCGCAGCGAAATCGGTGGAACTTGTCCAGCAGGTTCTGTGATACGTCGAGCATCGTGAATCCATGGGGTGGGGGAGTTGCGGCTGTGCAACTTACTTGAGTTCTAAGCGACGGTTCGCGGATTATTTGTCGATCGTTCACGTTTAAGGCGTTGCGTGTTCGCCTTCCGAGCCTATTTTGTCGCCCAGGCTGGCTTGTCTGACAGCTTCAATGTGGCAAAGCAGAAGAGGTAGAAGAATGAGGATAATGGCGAAAAACCATACGGCAACAAAGGAACAGCGGCAGGCAGGAGCCTGGCGCAAACGCGGTACCAAATCGGTGGGCGGTGGCATGCTCGCGTTGACAAGCGCTGTAGTGGCAGCGGCCATGCTCGCAACGCCAGCGGCTTTGGCTGGGGAAGGAACCGCCCGGTATTACAGCAGCAAGCAGCCGTATGTTGCACCGGCGAGCACATCATATTCAGCAATTCCGAGCAGATACCATCTTGCATACACCGAGTCTGTGGCAAGGCATGGCTCGCGTGGCCTGTCGAGCTACAAGTATGACGCTTTGCTGGCACTGATGGCTCAGTCTGCTGCGGAAAACAATTATGCTGGATTCGTTAGCCCAGAGGTTGGCAAGGAATTCATCAACAATGTCAATGCCATTACTGCGGTCAACGTGGGCAACGGGTATGGCATGCTCTCTGGTCAGGGCGCCATACAGCATCAGGGCATTGGTGAGAGAATATACCAGCGTGATGCTGATCTGTTCGCCAATGCCGCAAAGCAGGGACTGCGCGTCTCATACCAGAGCTCGGGTGAGCCTCGTGCAACCGAATCCGGAGAGAATTTCAAACTAGGATTCGATCAGGCTTCCAACGGTTTGCTGGCGAATGCGGTTGTAGCACCGAATAATCCTGCGGATAACAATTCCGGCAAGAATTTCGACAAGAACACCACCACGTTGTATTTCCATAAGACTGATAATCCGGATGGTACGCAGAAAACGGGCGAGGCCAAGGAGCGCGCGGAACGTTACCAGCAGTTCGTCGCGAATGATGGGGGCATCGCCGAGGCTGAGGAAAACGTGACGAACGATCCGTCCATGACCACCGCTTCGCATAATCTGCTCTCTCAAATCTTCACTGACGATTTCCTCGCGTCCATCGGCAAGGAGGAAGGCCAGCGCATCTGGTACAACACGGCTGACGGCACGAAAAAGGGTGCGGCCAATTGCGCTGCTGGCGCCGACCCTGCCAAGGATGCGAACGCGTGCGGTGACGCCAAGAAGAAGATCGCGTCGGAACAGGATGCGGCAATGGATTTGTACAATCTGTACATCATCGCGGCCGATATGGAACAGGAGAACACCGGATCCCACACGTTCAATTTCGACCAGTACTTCCAAGGTCAGCACGCCCAGGAGGCTAAGACGTTTGCTTGGTCGCTTGATGCCGAGGACTTCTATGAGAAGGGACCGGGGCGCGCAGGTCAGGATGAGACCTACCGCATTGCCCAGCCGTTGCTCGACGATTTCTTCAATGCGATCGACACGAGGGAGCGGGCCGGCACCGCCGCGACGTTCCGATTCGCACATGCCGAAACCATTATTCCGTTTGCGGCATTGCTGAAGCTGCCTGGATCGCAGCAGCAGGCGAGTGAACTGTACACGTATGAGAATAATCCGTGGCGTGGCGAAAGTGTGACGCCGATGGCTGCGAATGTGCAGTGGGATGTGGTTGTGCGTGATGGTACGGACGTCTCGGGGCAGCCGTATCAGCCGTTGGTCAGAATGCTGTACAACGAGAAGGAAATCGGATTCAACGATTCCTGCACGCCAATTGCGGATGGTTCGACCTGGTATAAGGAAAGCGAGCTGAAAAGCTGCCTGAATGGTAAGGGAACCACGGTTGATGCCCGACTGACGGATGAGGAAGGTCAGCCTGAAACGCCGGGCCATGAATCGACACCAGATGATTCGCAGAAGGCTCCGGGTGCGAATGATGCGAACGGCCAGCGGAAGCATCCGGTGAAATCGTCCGCGAACGGCGGCGATGCGGTCAAGCTCGCCAAAACCGGTTCAAACGTGACGCCCGCCATCGTGGCGACCGTCGTGATGGTGTCCTCCGCGATTTTTGGAGGAAGCTACGCGCGGCGTTCCCGCCGGAAGGCTTGATTTGAAACCTTATCTCGACCGGGTTACGGCCTGACTTGCAACTTGGCCGCAGCCGGACTTCGGTCTAGCGTTTTACATCTGATGCGCTGTTCCCAATTCCCATCCTCGGGCTTGGAAGCAGCGCATCATTGCGTCAAGGTGCGGTATGAGGTCAGTGCGTATGCAGCTGGGGCTTTTCGCGTACTTTGGCGGTGAGATAGTCCGCTTCCACCTTCCATACGGTGACGGCGCGTACCTGCTGGTCGGTGAATTCCGCATGTTCCATGCCGGCCTGCTGCTTCATCAGCAGTGCGAGCCCCTGGCGTGCCTCGTCAAGATCGTCGATGATGGATGCGGTGCCATTGCCGACGATCGACTTGAACGCCTCGCCCCAATTGCACAACGTACGTCCTTCGACCACCTCGCAGTCGGTCGCCATCTCGAACGCCATGGGAAGCGCGTTGTTCGCGGCCTTGACCGCGTCCATCTTACGTCCGGTCGCAGAACCATGGAAATACAAGGTGAGATGATTGGATTCCGCATCGAACACGTATCCGAAATTCAACGGCACGATGGTGATGCCTTCCGCATCGGTGTATGCAAGACTCACGATCTTGCACGTTGCGATAATCGCATCGATCTGCTGTGGTTCGGTTACCTCACGGTCGGCACGCCTCATCATGCGATGCCTTCCCGCAACCGTCCGCTCATCATTACGACGCGTCACCATGGCACGTTCCTCTCTGCTGGATTTACACACCCAGCCTACCGGCTCCCTCAGCCGATGCTGTACACGCCGGAACCATCATCCCACCAAGCATGATCCACTGGCTCCGGCTGCACAAGACGTTTCGGCTCCTTCAGCATTTCAATCGCCTTCAACTCCAAACGTTCACGCTCATCAACCAACGCACCGCCAACACGATCAAGCAAACCGCACATGCGAGCCGTGGGCTGACATGTCGGAAGACGATGATTTATTGTCGGAAGTCTGAGTCTCATCGCGCTTTTTCTCTTCTCATACGAGGCCGTGCCCCGTGCCGTTACGAGACCTTCAAAAGGCTCGCCGAAGAGCCATGTTCGAAGACATCGGCACACTGCACGACCGCTATCAGGAATTCGACATCTACCCGCTACTGACGCTGCTTGCGTCATTCGCACGAAAAAGCTGATCTATAAACAAAGCGGCATCGCATTCCAGATTAGAAAACGGAACCATCAAGCTTATCAAGCGCACGCAGCAGAGAATCAACATGACCTTTCGCGCGCACGTTGTATCGGGCAACACGAATCACTCCATCACCGTCAATCACAAAAGTCGAACGAATCACACCCTCGTAAACCTTGCCATACAATTTCTTCTCACCGTACGCACCATACAAACGATGCACGGTCAAATCAGCATCCGACAACAGAGGGAACGTCAAATGGTCGCGCTCGCGGAATTGGATGAGCTTGTCCAGCGGATCCTTCGATATACCGAGTACGGTGAATCCGCGGGAGCTTAGGCGTGCGAGGTTGTCGCGGAAGTCGCAGGCCTCGGTGGTGCAGCCGGGAGTCATCGCGGCAGGGTAGAAGTATAGGATGATATTTTGGCCGCGCAATGCGGAGAGCGTGACACTACCGCCGTTGTCGCTGGGAAGTGTAAAGTCCGGGGCCGTTAGCCCCGCTTCGAGTCGTGCAGATGTACGGGAGTCCTGCGCTGCTGGGGTTGCTGGCGAATTGATGTCGGACATGATTGCTCCTTATCGTTCTTCGGACTTCGTGCCGATACAAAGCGCGAATAGGTGTCATCATACCCGCCTTACGTGCGCGCGGCTTGCTTGAATCGTTGCGCGACGATCTATTTTTCTCGTTCCAAAGCGAGCGCAGTATCGAATATTTCGATATGAGTGGAACAGTTTTGTTCGTGCATGGGCTATTATTGAGATGACAAGTTTTGTGCCATTCCCCAAACCGGCTCACCGTCGGTCGGGGCGGCGGAAGGCTTGCAAGAGGTCACTGCCGGATACCTCCACCACGTCGAAAACGTCGCAGTAAACGAGCTCGGCGGCCTTGGCGACGCGATGTGCTCCGCCGTGGGAACCGGCTTGTACAAGGATTTCCAAGAAGCGTTCGACCACATGTCGAAGCCGGGCAAAAGATTCGAACCCAGAATCGACTAGACTGCCATCTACGACCGCAAGTACAAGGCCTACGAGTCGGTCCTGCGCGTCACGGACGCGGGATGGAACACCCTCCGCGTTATGCAAAACAGTCCGACCCACTGAACTAATCAACAGAAGCACACGAAGCAAGAGTCGGACACGACGTGTCGATTGTCGTGTCCGACTCTTATATGGCGTGCGTCTGTTGGATGCCGATTATGGTTTGAAGGTTTTTTTGGATTGGCGTCCCCCCCGGAATATCGCGAATGGGGCTAATGAAGGGAAACGAAAACATGGCGTCTAAACATGTTCTGAACTGCGCTCCGTTCATTGTCTGTTTTTGAGAATAAACTTGAAAGACAAAGGTGATTCCTTAAAGGCGAGGAGGGTCTCATGAGCGCTATGGAGCTGTCGGAGTGGGAGGGAAAGCTCAACGAAGAGGTCCGAATCGACTGCACTCTGGAGGCCTTGGCACCGGGTCAACTTATCGAATGTGCGGGTGGAGAAGAAAAAGGGAACGCAACACGAGTCGATGACGAGGTAACCGTCATCAATGCCGAATGCGAGGAAGCATCTGACGGAAAACAGGCCAACTATTATCGGCTGGCGTCGTGGTGTGGAGTAATCGCGGGTGCCATCGACTCGTTGTGGGTCGGACGATTTGACCTTGATCGTGCAAGAGAATGGGGGAGCGGTCAGATTGATTCGTTCGTGATTGCTGTAGCGAGGATGGATTCGGAATACAAGGGTGATGATCTGAAATCGGCGATTAGGTTCCTTGAGAAGATGCATCCGTTCGTCGGTGACAAGGTCACTCAGGAGTTCGGCGGCGGATACCAGCATCATTTGCGGGATTTTTCGCATCACATGAGCTTGGGAGGTCTTGCTTTCTCCATCCTGACGCAGTTCACGGGGAAGGTGTATGGGACGGACCGGCATGGGGAATTCCTGGCCGTGCCTGTGGAACGGGATGAGCTGATTGGTGGGAATCTGGAAGAGAAGCTCATGCTTGGCGTGGTGGGGTGGTTCTTCCATATGGTGAGCGATATGGCGGGGTCGAGCGGGTCAGTAGGGAAGGGGACTGGTACTCCTGGGCCGGTGTTGTCCCTGGTGAAGGAGTTGTCGGCATTGCCGTTATTCAAAGACGCGATGGCGGATGAGAGGTCGTTCCGTAAGATGCTGTCGAAATTGTTTAATGGAACACTGCTGAAGGATGTTGGTGAAGGTGGCGAACGGATTTATCGGCGCTTCGATCTCAGGGCGGAACTGGGCGTGGGACGTGAGCTGGCAAGGCAGTCCGTGCCTGTGATAATCAACGAATGTTTGGTATGCGTATGCTATACGGCGCAAAAACTGTATGAAATGTGTTCGAAGGGGATGTTGAACCGTGAATCGCTGATGCGGCTTGGGATTGATACGCTGCTGCCGAATGGGTCTGCAGTCGCTGCAAGGATGGTCACCATTGCGACGGGAGTGTTTTCGCTGTTTGACGTTGCTGACGGGGTTATCCGCGCGCTCGTGGGAGGTAAATCGAAGATAGGAGCGTTGGCGGTTAAGGATTTCTTTCTGCACGTGAACTTTGTCGGGATCGCTCGGTTTGCGTTTGCTGTGCGTACGGATTATCAGGTGAGTTCCGACACGCGCAAAAAGGCGCAATCGATCCCATATTCCGGGTTTGAGAATCGAGGCAATGGGTATGGTGATGATTCCTCGGTTATGCGATTCTTCGAAATGGATTTGGCGAAGACGAACATGTTGGTCTCCATCGAGTATCAGGCGCTTCTTGCCGATATAGAGCAGACGAAGAAAAAGTCTTTGCGGGCAGGCAAAGAGCAATGGCTCCAAGATTGGGAGAGAGACGTCAGTGCCGAATTCACGCTATTTTCCTTTGAAGAGCTCAGGGAAGAGGCGCAGAGAATCCAGACATATTCGGCAGTGGGATGGCAGGAGCTGGTGGCGTTGGAAGCTTCGCAGTTCGTGCCGTATCAGTTTATGTCTGAGGGTTCCGGAAATAAGACTGGCAAGAAACTGAAGTTCGATTCAGAGACGTTGGATGAGGTATGCGATAGATTACCGGGATTCGAAAAAGGAAGTTGCAGAAAATACGCGAAGGCGATAGCCGGGCAGGAGAAACGGCTGAAAGGCGTGAATGAGACAATACTGGTGGGTGCTGTCGGCAGTGTGTGCCTAATCACAGCGACAGGGGGAGTCGCATTTGTGTTGGCTCCGACCATCGCTCCGGTATTGGCTGGATCGACGGTGGCAGGCTTGTCCGGAGCCGCGTTGACGAGTGCGAGTCTGGCCGCGGTTGGGGGCGGATCCCTTGCGGCTGGAGGCCTCGGCGTGGCAGGAGGTACGGCCATCATTGCCGGTGGCGGCGCACTGGTGGGTGCTGCCGCCGGTGGAAGCGCCACCACACTAGGCACGTGGATGGTGTCGAATCAGGACGCATACGTACTCAACACGTGCGCGAAATTGACGGTGTTCTGCCGGAACGTGCTGCTCAATGATGAGCAGGGGAAACAGAGAGTTACCGAGATATGCCAGTACATACGTCAACAGATATGGATGGCTGAAGCGCAACTTGGGTTCATGTCGCAGCTTGAGAGTCTCGTGAAGAAAGAAGGCGGGATCTCCCTCGGTTCAGGACGTCAAGCCAAGCGGGACCGTAATGAGGCTGTGAAAGGGATTGAAGGCAGCATGAAGAACATGAAGAACAGTGTGAAATACATGAAGGCCTGCGAGAAACAACTCAAAAAGATCGCGGGTATTGATAGGGAGAGTGAAAAGAGTTCCACATGGAGGGTAGCTCCGCAAATCGAAAGCCAGTGAGTGATGGCGGAATAATGGAGCAAGCCGACGTGCCGGAAGAAGGCGATTCGCTTGTTGGTGGCTGGGGTCGTCGCGCTCTTTCCTCTGCAAGGACTTCTCCTGCGAGACGCCTAATTAATGCGCGTAAATTAGCTTGCACCTTTCATATGGAAAAACTGATTCAAAAGACCGCATCGCATTCCAAGCTAGAAAAACGGAACCATCAAGCTTATCGAGCGCATGCAGCAAAGAATCAACATGGCCTTTCGCGCACGTTGTACCGGGGCACACGAATCACTCCATCACCATCGATCACGAAAGTCGAACGAATCACACCCACATAGACCTTGCCGTACAATTTCTTCTCACTATACGCACCATACAAATGATGCACAGTCAGATCGGCATCCGACAACAACGGAAACGTCAAATGCTGTCGGGCTACTGGCGAATTGATGCCGGTGTGATTGCTTCTTACGGTTTTTGGACTTCGTGCCGATATAAAGCGCGAATAGACGTCTGTTGAGGTCGGTCGGAGGGCTGTGAGCCATGGCCGGCCTCAACGCGTTAGATGGTCGTTAGAGGTTAGAAGACGCTGTAGCCGCCGTCTACGCGAATGTCAATGCCAGTAACGTACGAGGACGCGTCGCTGGCGAGGAAGAGCACCGTGCTGGCAATCTCGTCATTCGTGCCGAAACGATGCATCGGCACGACCTCGAGCATGGCGTCGTGGCCAGGCAAGTCGATACGGCCATTGAAAATTCCAGACCACACGTATCCGGGGGAGATGGTGTTGGAACGGATACCATCCTTGGCGAGCGCGGCAGCAAGGTAACGTGAGTGTTCCATGATGGCCGCTTTGGTGGCGCCATACGCGTTCACCGGCGTCGGACTTCCCATCATGTAGTTCGCGTTGTGTCCGGACAGGGAGGCTGTGAAGATCAGTGAGCCGCCATGACCGTGTTCGCGCATGATTTCATGCGCGATGCGGCCGGTACGGTAGGTGCCGTTGAGGTTGATGTTGATGGTGCGCGTCCATACTTCTTCGGTGGCGTCTTGATCGTCGCCCGGTACGTTGACTCCGGCGTTGAGGAACGCGAAGTCGACGGTGCCCAGCTGTTCCACCAATTGTGTTTTGAGTTCGGCTACTTGTTCGACGTTGGTGACGTCGCAGGTGAGCGCGATGACGTTGGTGCCGAAACGTTCGCTCATGTCTTTCGCCAGTTCGGTGAGCTTGTCTTCTTGGCTGGGCAGGTCGACTAGTGCGACGTCTGCTCCGGCTTGGGCGAGCGCGGCCGCCGCGTTGCGTCCTAGACCGCCTGCGGCTCCGGTGACGAAGCCTTTGCGGCCGCGCATTGAGAATTTGTCGAGTATCGAGTAGTTTGAATCCTCCCATTTGTCGAGGGGATAACGTTCGTCGAAGATTTGTTCGACGGTTTTCTCTGGAATCTTCGATGATTCGTCTGCCATGTTTCGCTCCTTTGCGTGATGGTGACCGCTTTTTTGGATGCGTCCGCGCATCATGTTTTGCGCATCTATGGACCATGTTTGCGGTTGCCTATGTTCGTGCCTGCGGTCGTTCGGCGTCCGTGCCGAACCAATCCGAGTATAGCAAATAAAACGATGGCGGTGCTGTCAGTATTTGTCAGGTAAAACGTAATGAGGAAACCGTAAGGTCAATATAAGAAGATAGTTGATGATTGAAAGGGGAGTGGTGATGACGGATTTGAAAATGTTTTCCAAGCCTGTGGTGTTCACGGATTTCGATGGGGTGCTCAACGCCTTTCCGGATGACAAGCTTTTGCGCAGGGGCGGCGTGAACAAAGTTATGACCTGGGCGAAGCCCGACAGTCCCTACGCGAAAATGTACAATCCTGAAAAAGCGTTCCACCTGGACGGCAACGAAAAAGCCCACACGCCCGTAGGCTCATGGCGCATCCACTGGTCCAGCGAACTATCCGACGCCATGTACGCGTTGGCAGTTGACGGCATTGTGAAATTGTGGTGGCTGTCCACCTGGCAGCCATACTGCAGTCAGATTCTCGACCCGATGCTCGGATGGGATCCCATGCTGGTCGATGTCATCACCTGGTACGATCCTGTCACCAAATGGGGACGTGAGGCAGGCAAATGGCAGACCATCCAACGACGCGTACGCATCGAATGCGAAGAGAATGAACCCGCGCCGATCGTATGGATCGACGATGATGAATGCTTCGAACAGCGCGCGCAGCTCTTGGAGGAACTCCAGCCGAAAGCGCCGGTGCTTATGGTCCGCCCGGACTATCGTATCGGCATCAGCCGTCGCCAATGGAAACTGATCGATAGATCGGAAGAG
>ERZ809758.315-NODE-315-length-11480-cov-5.22311_pt1 | contig 11480 bp, 10 predicted proteins | sample MGYA00520314_ERZ809758 | MGnify/ENA primary metagenome ERZ809758 (study PRJEB31588, sample SAMN03401228) | human gut metagenome | study: EMG produced TPA metagenomics assembly of the PRJNA231909 data set (A prospective, longitudinal analysis of the... | reverse complement strand
TTCCGATCTGTAATGACTGGCAGGAATACCTACCTTGCCAAGCAGCAGACGATGGGCCAGGCCAAAGTTGCTCTGATCATCGCCAGGTGGCACGCAACGCTCGTCCACCCAATAGAAATAAATACGGGGCCAAGGGGTATATGCGGCATATTCACGCTCCCAAACCTCAAAAAGTGTGGCAGGAGTAGTTCCTCCGGAAAGAGCAATGGTAAAAGGCCGTTCAGGCTCTTTATCCATCGCTTCCAATATATGAGTTATCAAGGCTTGCGACGCTTGTACAGGCGACGCATACAAGTTATGGCCAATCATCTTATTCACTATTTATTACTCAGAGTTTGCTGTTTAAATTTACTATTCACAGATGACGACTTACAATTTACAGTATAAATTGGAATGTGTCAGATTCTTGCACGGGTTTGTCCATTCGGCATGACTGCGGTTGATCAACACATCCGCTTCTTTCGGTCCCCATGTTCCTGCAGGATACCCATAAAGAGGAGTTTCGGGATGCTTCTTCCAATAATCCAGAATCTTGTCAAAGTAAGTCCAGCTCTCGTCCACGGCATCGGAACGGGTAAAAAGTGTAGGATCACCCGCCAGACTGTCTTCCAACAGGCGTACGTACGCATCCCCCGTTTCCTGATCGTGCTGGTCATAGCTGAAATCCATCTCCATGGTTCCCATATAGAAACCGGCACCAGGTTCTTTCATGGCTATGCGCTGAAGAATTCCCTCGTCGGGCTGAATACGGATAATCAGTTCCTCGCCTTTGTACAAGCCCTCCTTCATTTGAAACATCTGCATAGGGGCCGGTTTGAAATGAATCACAATTTCGGTCACCTTGGTAGGCATCTGCTTGCCGGTACGGATATAAAAAGGTACTCCCTGCCAACGCCAGTTGTCCACATACAGGCACATCGCCACGTAGGTATCCGTACGGGAATCAGGATGAACATTCTTTTCTTCACGATAACCGATACGGTCGTCACCGGCAATATATTGTCCGCGGACAACGTTATCACGGATATACTCATCAGTCAGCGGACGAAGGGACTGATAGACTTTGATCACCTCGTTACGAAAACCATTCTTGTCAAACTTGGCAGGCGGTTCCATGGCAGTAATGGCAAGCAACTGCATCAGGTGGTTCTGTACCATATCACGCAGAGCTCCCGCCCCGTCATAATACCCTCCGCGAGTACCTATACCCATATTTTCCACCGCAGTGATTTCCACATGATCTATATAGTTACGGTTCCATATCGGTTCGTAAATGGTACTTCCAAAACGGGTCACCATAATATTCTGTACCGTTTCCTTGCCTAGGAAATGATCGATACGGTAAATATCCTCTTCTTTAAAATAAGCAGCATAGATCTTATTCAGTTTCTGAGCAGAAGCAAGGTCGTATCCGAAAGGCTTCTCGACAATGATACGCTTTAATCCGGGCTTTTTCAGCAAGCCCGCATCATGCAGATATTTCGGAATCAGTTCATAAAGCAATGGCGGAGTGGCCAGGTAGAACAAATAATTCCCATTATTCTCATATTGAGGTGAAAGCTCCTTCAGACGGTCATTCAGCAGAGAATAAGTGGTTTCGTCCGCCGGGTCCATGGACTGATAATGGACAGTAGAGAGAAAATCGTCCAATGTTTCCATCTCTTCTTTTGTAAGAGAACCGGACTTTATCAGTTCTTCTTTCAGATAAGCACGATAGGTTTCGTCCGTGTATGCAGTACGGGCACAGCCGATAATGGCAAAATGCTCGGGGAAACGTTTCCCGTTATGTATCTTTATCAGGGCAGGCATCAGTTTGCGCCGGGTTAAATCACCGGATGCACCGAAGATGACCAAAAATAAACTATGTGGTAAACTCATGATTCTTTCTTTTAAAAATGAATGTATAATGCTTTGTGTTGCGACGTATCAATAGTTGTCTTCCCAATGTTCGTGGAAAAATTCCCCCCGTGGACTGTCCACACGCTCGAAGGTATGAGCTCCGAAATAATCACGCATCGCCTGGATCATATTGGCCGGGGAATGGTTGGTGGTCAGACCCAGAAAATAATTCAACGCTGCGGAAAGTACAGGTACGGGCAATCCTTCTTTCAACATGACGCCGATGTATTTCTTCCACGCGGGCAGGGCTTCCGTTACTTCCCGTCCGAAATGCTCGTCCAGCAACAGATGCGACAATCCCGGCGCACGGCGATAGGCCTCGGCAATGTCGTTCAAGAAAGCGGAACGGATAATGCATCCGGCACGCCACAACAGGGCGATGGTGGAAAGATTCAATTTCCAGCCATATTGTTCACTGGCAGTGCGCATCAGAGCAAACCCTTGCGCATAACCTATCAGACGGGCGGCATACAAGGTACTCTCCAATCCGGCCACCGTATCCTGATAATTATATACCGGATGATTCTCCACATGCATATAATGCTGGGACATCAGCACACGCAAGTTCTTCTCCGCCGACAGATTACGGGCAAAAACAGCCTCGGCAATCACGTCCAGCGGCGTATTGAGTTGCAGAGAGTTAATGACACTCCAACGACCCGTTCCTTTTTGCCCGGCAGCATCCAGAATGTTGTCGAGCAAATAACCGCCTCCTTGTTCTTTATGACGCAGAATGGCTGAAGTAATCTCTATCAGGTAACTGTGCAGGCGTCCTTTGTTCCATTGTTCAAAAATATCCGCCATCTGTTCATTCTTCAATGCCAGCAGATGCTTCATGGCGAAATAACTTTCAGCTATCAACTGCATATCCCCATATTCTATGCCATTGTGCACCATCTTCACATAGTGGCCTGCCCCACCGGGCCCCACCCATTCGCAACACGGAGTGCCGTCCTCGGCTTTTGCCGCAATACTTTTCAGCATCGGCTGAATGACCGGCCATGCCTCTTGCGCACCACCAGGCATGATGGACGCTCCATGCAGAGCACCCTCCTCACCTCCTGAGATACCGCAACCTACAAAGTACATTCCTTTATCATAAAGTTCCTTCACACGACGTTCCGTATCTTCATAATAAGAGTTCCCTCCATCAATGAGGATATCGCCCTTATCCAGTAAAGGAAGCAGCTTATCCATCAGTTCATCGACAGCCGGACCTGCCTGTACCATCAAGAGGATGACACGCGGAGCTTTCAGCGCTTCGACAAAATCCGTCAGTTCATTACTGCCTATGATACCTTTTCCTTTGGCACGGTTTGCTATAAAGTTATCTACTACATTTTCTTCTTTTCCGGGAACGGTACGGTTCCATACTACGACCTTCCATCCCTTGTCAGCGAGATTCAGAGCAAGGTTCTGCCCCATCACGCCTAATCCGATTAATCCTATATCTGCCTTTTCCATAAATTGTTCTTTTTATATTTAACAATTTAATAGGTAATTTGTTCAATAATTCTATCTTTGCAATTTGAACAATAGCACATTATCATGAAGAGGTTAAAAATCGGCTTATTAGCCCGGATTATCATCGCCATTGCATTGGGTATAGGATTCGGAAACGTTCTTCCCGGCGAACTGGTGAGAGTATTTGTGACTTTCAACGGGATCTTCAGCGAGTTCCTGGGTTTCATCATTCCGTTGATTATTCTCGGGCTGGTCACTCCCGCCATTGCCGATATCGGCAAGGAGGCGGGAAAGATGCTGGTAATCACAACGTTGGTGGCATACGGCGCCACTTTGTTCTCCGGATTCCTGTCTTATTTCACCGGAGTGACTTTATTCCCTTCCATGATTGCTCCGGGAGCGCCGATAGAACAAATCAGTGAAGCGCATGACATTTCTCCGTTCTTCACCGTAGGCATTCCTCCGGTGATGAATGTGATGACTTCCTTGATCCTGGCCTTCACGCTAGGTCTGGGCATCGCACATCTGGATAGTACAGCGCTGAAAAACGTATGTAACGATTTCAAAGAAATCATAGTCAAGACCATCCAGACGGTGATTCTGCCCCTGCTGCCTATCTATATATTCGGTATATTCCTGAATATGACTCATTCCGGACAGGTATATAACATTCTGATGGTATTCATTAAAATTATCGGAGTAATTTTCCTGCTTCACATCTTCCTGCTGGTTTTTCAATATACCATTGCAGCGCTGTTTGTGCACCGGAACCCGTTCAAACTACTGGGAAAGATGATGCCTGCCTATTTCACAGCATTGGGCACACAGTCATCGGCGGCCACCATTCCGGTGACTTTGCGGCAGACCATCAAGAATGGGGTTACGGAGGATATAGCCGGATTTGTCATTCCGCTATGCGCCACAATTCATCTGTCGGGAAGCACGCTGAAGATTGTCGCTTGCGCACTGGCACTGATGATTATGCAAGGAATGCCTTTTGATTTCCCCATGTTTGCAGGATTTATCTTTATGCTGGGAATTACAATGGTAGCCGCACCTGGAGTACCGGGAGGAGCCATCATGGCTGCATTGGGGATCCTGGCTTCCATGCTGGGATTCGGAGAAAGTGAACAGGCTTTGATGATAGCACTTTACATTGCCATGGATAGTTTCGGCACTGCTTGCAATGTGACGGGCGATGGGGCTATCGCATTGATTATTGATAAGTTTTTCGGGAAGAAAGACCTCCGGCCTATACAATAGAAAAAGCATTATCGAACTAAATAAGGCCAGAAAGAAAAAGATATTTTTAGAAACAGGGCAGTAACAAGTTGACATTTTTTCATTATCTTTGTTACTATAAAATAGAGAAAGGAGAAAAATCATGCGAAGAACCGAAATTGTAGATATGATACGCAGTATCCTCCACAAAGTAGCACCAAATGCCCAAATCATACTTTATGGATCGGAAGCTCGCGGAGAGGCTCGCCCAGACAGTGATATCGATCTGCTTATTCTTGTAGATGAGCCACAGCTTACTCCAGAATACGAACAGGAAATTATCCGTCCGCTTTATGAACTGGAAGTAAAATCGGGAGTTATTATCAGCCCAATGATTATGCTGCGCAGATTATGGGAGAACCGTCCCTTTCAGACTCCATTTTCGCTGAACGTAATGAATGAAGGGATAGTGTTATGAAGCAGGAACTATCCCCCGAGCACCGCGTTGCCTTGATTCAATACCGTTTTGAACGAGCGTATAAGACTTTGGAAGAAGCTGACTATATGCGTGTGGGAAATTATTTTAACCCGCCATCAACCGCCTTTATTATACCTGCTTTTATGCAGCCATCGGTTTGTTAAATAGCTAAGGGAATCGAGGCAGGCACCCACAATGGAGTAAAAATAATGTTGTCCTATCACTTTGTGCGCACGGAAGTACTGAGTCTGGAACATGGCAGCACATTCAGCAACTTGTTTGACAAACGGCACAGTGGAGACTACGAAGACTTTGCCTATTGCGATGCCGCATTGGTAGATTATCTCAGACCACGTGCCGAAGCTTTCATCAAATCGGTAGAAAGTCTGGCTCAAGAATAAATGGATCGCTCCCAAACAAAAACAAACATATTCTTTCTGCCCTTCCATCGTCTTCATCCTGCCATTACGCTATCTCCAAGAGGAGGTAACGCAATGCAGAATAACAAACAAAAAAGGAAAACATGAGCTAGAATACAGGCATCTGCCAAATGAATCCCACTGACACCCGATGGGTACTGAAATTGTCCTCACCCAATGCCTTCGCACGATCGGTATATTTATAGGAACGCCCCACATATGCCAGGAAGAAGTGCAGATTGCTCTCCATCGGATAAAATTCTATTCCTCCTGCATATCCCCATGCCGTGCGATATTTACCTTTTTCCACTTCATCGCTTGCCTTATAAACGGAAGCCGTTTCATACATTCCTTTTGCAAACAAGTTCCACTTCGGGGCAAAACGATAATTCACATGCAACACATAGGACATATATTCGGCATTAAAAGCATTGTGTGCCTGATTATCAGTTCCTACTATACTAGTTATAATCCCTTTACGGTCTACCCCTTCATGAGAATACATCCAGTCAAAATAGGCGTGCCATTTAGGGCTGAAATTAAATTCATTACCCAAAGCATAATAATACATCTTCTCGCCTTTCGTTTCGTTCATGACAGAGGCAGACCAACGGGTTTTGAAAACATCCAGAAAATTACCATTCCAGTTCAAGGTATAAACCAACGGCAGTTTGGTACGTTCCAAATCCCCATACATCTCCTCGGACGGCCCGTTCAGGCTGTTCAATACCTGAAATTGTATCTGCTGATAAGGATTATAGTTGTATGCCACATTCAAACCGGTCATGAAGTTACTCATGTGCTCTATCATGTCACTATATTCGTAAATATCAATCGGATTCAAATCAAATTCTATACCACCATACGAGGCACATTGCTTTCCGGCGAAAAATGAGAACTTATTTAATTTGATGCCTACTCCCGCCCAATCTATGCTGGTAGGTACATTATCTATATTGCCGGAACCATCGTTACCCCGATTCAGACGCTGACGGTAACGATAGCTCAACCAGTCATTGATATCTCCCTTCATCTCGATACGGAGTTGCTTCATTTCGAATGCGCCCCGATCAAATCCGGAGTCGTTCCATTTCATATTGAAATCACCGTGCATATTAAGATAGAGATTGAACTTGTCCGTTTTCTTCTTGATACCGGTGACTTCTTCAAACAGGCTTTTGTCACCGGCCATGAAATCACTTTCGGAAGATTGGGCATATAAAGGGTAAGTGCCTGAGACAGCAAGGGCTGTCAGGCATACTAACATTATTCTTTTCATAAGTCAAAGTTTTAGGTTGTAATGTATTCTCTTTTTTCTTTTATGCGCGCAAAAGAAAAAGAGATAAAAAGAAAAAGTGCCGGATGGACTAGTATACGTTGAAGTATTCCTGAATTTTCTTCCAGTCTTTTGTCTTAGTCAACGCCAGCATCAACAACACACGTGCCTTCTGAGGGTTCAACTCCTGTGAGGCCACAAATTGGTATTTATTATCATCCACCTCAGCATCCAATGTAGTCGGTCCGGTAGGAACACGGCTGGAACGCACTACCAAAATACCTTGTTGACGGGCCTTTTCCAACATCGGAAACAAATTCTGATGAATGTTGCCATTCCCCACACCGGCATGAACAATACCCTGATACCCATCATTCAAGAAAGGAGTCATGATATCAGCTTCTACATTGGAATAACTGTAAACGATACCTACTTTCGGCAACTTGTCAAGGTGGGTTACATCAAAATCGGAACCGGTGGTATGGCGTTTCAAAGATTCCATATTATAGAAAACCTTACCATTCAATACATATCCCAACGCACCGGAGTTAGGGGACTGGAAAGTCTGTACATCCACCGTATTGGTCTTCATGGCTCCGTGAGCTCCCAAAATCAAACCGTTCATAGCAATTACGACACCTTTTCCCCGTGATTCCCTGGCAGCGGCAGTGACTACTGCATTATACAAGTTCAGCGGTCCGTCCGCACTCATGGCCGTAGAGGGGCGCATGGCTCCTACCAATACAACAGGCTTGTCACTCTTCACAGTCAAGTTCAGGAAAAAGGCGGTTTCTTCCATCGTGTCAGTCCCGTGGGTAATCACGATACCGTCCACATCTCCACGGCTGAAAAGCTCGTTGATACGCTTGGCCAACGTCAGCCATACGGCATCATTCATGTCCTGAGAGCCGATTTTTACAATCTGTTCCCCGGTCACATTGGCTATTTTGTTCACTTCGGGAACCGCTTCCAGCAATGTGCTGATAGCCACCTGTCCGGCAGTATAATTTGTTTTAGTAGCCGAAGCGCCTGTTCCGGCAATAGTCCCTCCTGTAGCCAATATATGGATATTAGGCTTTTGGGCGACAGCAGCCAATGTGGTACATACCAGCATTGCCGCCATAAGGCTGAGTTTTCTTAATCCGTTCATAATCTTTTCAAGTTTAGGTTTTATTACTATAATAATTATTTGGAAATTTTGTTCACACACAGAGGAAGAAGATGCGCCGATGATATATATGTGCACATCGAATCATTATAAATGTTACAGGCAGAAGATTACTCATGTTACAGATGAAAGATTACTCATCTTCAAGCCTGACCGCACCTATCCCTTTCCTTTCTAGAATACCTGTATCAGCAGCAGGCCTACCACAATAGAAACAAGGGTAGCCACCATTCCGGGCATCATAAACGAATGGTTCAGAATCCATTTTCCAATACCCGTTGTTCCTGTACGGTCAAAGTTGATGGCTGCCACCACCGTAGGATAATTAGGGATAAAGAAATATCCGTTGACGGCAGGGAACAAAGCAATCAGCATCATCGGAGAAATACCCAGTGCTATTCCTAACGGTACAATAGCACGCACCGTAGCAGCCTGGCTATAAAGTAAAATAGACATGACAAACAATGCCAGACCGAACAGCCAGGGCATTTGACGCACAATCCCTTCAATAGAACCTGTCAGTTCCGTAATGTTTCCATTGATGAACGTATCCCCCATCCATGCAATACCAAAAATAGCGATTACCGCCTGCATTCCGGCAGGAAACACGCTGCCTTGTGTAGCCTTGATTCCATCCGTACGTGAAATGATAAGAATAATAGCTGCCGCACACAACATCAAGATCTCAATAATAGAAGGCATATCCAAAGCCGCACCGTTGAACACAGGACGCATAGCAGGGATAGAGCCGAATAATACAATCAGCAGTGTGGCGGCAATAAAGATAATCACCGAGATACGGGCGTGAAACATATTCTTCACATCGTTCAGTTCCACATGTTTTGTATCAATCATTCCGGCTTCCAGACGGCGCAGGTATTCAGGATCTTCCAACAACTCCTTGCCGACCTTTTTTGAAAGGAAAGCGCCGACCAGCACACCGATTAATGTAGCAGGAATGGTAATCTTCAGAATATCAAACAAAGTAATGTCAAATCCTGTCAGCAGGCCCAGCAACGCTACGGTAGCGGCAGAGATAGGGCTGGCGGTAATAGCCTGTTGCGAGGCGATAACGGCAATGCCTAAAGGACGCTCAGGACGAATTTTAGTTTCCGTAGCTACCTCGGCTATGACAGGAAGCACAGAGTAGGCCACATGCCCTGTACCTGCGACAAAAGTAAACAGATAAGTAACCAACGGGCTCAGGATAGTCACCTGCGAGGGGTTACGGCGCAACAGCCGTTCCGCCAACTTCACCATATAGTCCAGTCCGCCGGCAGCCTGCATACAAGAGGCGGCAGAGATAACGGCGACAATCATCAACATCACATCAATAGGGGGAGCGGTAGGCTGAAGTCCGAAGACAAAAGTCAATATGGCAAGGCCTACACCTCCCATCACTCCCAATCCGATACCTCCCAAACGGGCACCTACAATAATAGCGACAAGTACAAATAGCAGTTGTAATAACATGGTTTTTATCCGTTTATAAATATACAATTTTAATTCCGAGAACAAAGATAGACCATTTCTGTTCTACAAACCTTAAAATTTCTAAGAATTTTTCCTTTTTTCACTACTTTCCCCCTAAAACATTCAATAAAAGTTAGTTGTTTTGTATAATGAATAATGTGCAAATTATTAAATTATTATATATGAACAGAATTTGCAACCTTTTTGGAATAAAGTATCCCATCATACAGGGAGGAATGATATGGTGTAGCGGTTGGAGACTGGCCTCCGCAGTAAGTAATGCCGGAGGGCTGGGACTGATAGGAGCAGGCTCTATGCATCCCGAAACCTTGCGCGAGCACATACGGAAATGCAAAGCGGCGACAGACAAGCCTTTCGGAGTAAACATTCCGCTGATGTATCCCGAAATAGACATCCTTATCAATATGGTAATAGAAGAGGGTGTGAGAATCGTCTTCACCTCTGCCGGAAATCCAAAGACTTGGACAGAACACCTGCATGAGCACGGCATCATTGTGGCCCATGTAGTGGCAAGCACCAAGTTTGCCGCCAAATGTGAAGAAGCAGGTGTAGACGCCATCGTAGCCGAAGGATTCGAAGCAGGAGGACATAACGGACGGGAGGAAACGACCACCCTATGTCTTATTCCAGCCGTCAGACAGATTACCACTGTGCCGTTGATGGCTGCCGGAGGTATCGGATCGGGAGAAAGTATACTAGCCGCTATGGCATTGGGGGCCGACGGAGTGCAGATAGGCACGCGCTTCGCATTAACCGAAGAGAGTTCCGCTCATTTCACATTCAAAGACCGATGCCTGCGACTGAACGAAGGAGATACCCAACTGACATTGAAACAGCTCTCTCCCGTCCGGCTGGTCAAAAATGATTTCTTCAAACAAGTGGAAGAAGCGGAAAGCCGTGGCGCGACAACGGATGAACTACGCACTTTGTTAGGAAAAGGACGTGCAAAAAAGGGAATCTTTGAAGGAGATTTATTCGAAGGGGAACTGGAAATAGGACAAGTCGCATCCTGCATACATAAATTACAGACGGTGGATGAAGTGATGAAAGAACTGGTGGAAGATTTCAATGCCGCATTAAACAGGGTCAATGAGTTGCAAAGACTTATCTGATGGTGCGGACAATGAAACGATCAAAAAAACCGGAGAATGAATCAAAAACAAGATGAACATTCTAAAGATTACAGATTGTAACCGACAAATACATAAAAGTGGATGTGTCCAAATTCAGTTTTTGGAAATATGAACTTATAATCTGAAATTTGAGCATCCTAAAAGACTAAGAAAGGGTCGTATCATTACTCCATACAGAGCTTGATACGACCCTTTTAAGTGTTATAATTACTATCTGTAACCATTAGGAGCAGTCATTTTTGTTTTGACACGCCTAATGCATAAAATTAAGTTATTCTACTTACACCTTCTCTTATTAAACAAATTAGCACTCAGGAATCCCACCAAAAATATCAGCAACGTTCCGAATACGATAGCCAGATTAGCATGTACAAAAGGGGATATCACAATCCAACAAACCAGAATTACCCCACAAACGACTCCCAGTACCGCATCAAAATTACGTGCCTTCTTCGAAATATACCCCAATAGAAACAGTCCCAACATGCCTCCGCTGAAAATAGACGCCAACGCCCACCAGGCATCCAGCGCACTTTGCACACTCATAAAGGCAAAAGCCACCAGAATCCCTGCCACTCCCACTCCTACACTGGAGAGTTTCAGCACCAACATCCGCTCCCTGTTTCCGGCATGTTTGCGGAACCGCTGATAATAATCCGTCAGAATGATGGTAGACGAACTAGTGACACTGGTCGCAATGGTACTCATACCTGCGGCAAAGATAGAAGCAATCAGCAGGCCTGTCAACCCCACCGGCAACTCATTGACTATAAAGAACGGAAAGACATAATCCGCCCCCACTCCGTCGGGCAAGACCCCCGGATGCACTTTATAGAACGCATACAGTCCAGTCCCTATCATAAAGAAAACGGCCGAAACGGGAATAAACAAATATCCTCCGAACAAGGCCGAAAACTTAGCCAGATCG
>ERZ809758.258-NODE-258-length-12492-cov-5.50832_pt1 | contig 12492 bp, 10 predicted proteins | sample MGYA00520314_ERZ809758 | MGnify/ENA primary metagenome ERZ809758 (study PRJEB31588, sample SAMN03401228) | human gut metagenome | study: EMG produced TPA metagenomics assembly of the PRJNA231909 data set (A prospective, longitudinal analysis of the... | reverse complement strand
TCTCGTTTTGCTTATAGATGATAAAGCCGAGAACCAGAATCACGAGAATTCCCAGAACTGCCTCTATTATCACAAATGTTTTTTTCCCATGTTTCATTTTAAGAATCCTCCGGCATATGGTGTTCCTCAAATTTCCTGCAGTTTTCCTCACTGTAAACAATCTCTGGGATGATAACTGTCACTGTCGTTCCCTCATCCAGTTCACTTTCTATCTGAAGTCCGTATGGTTCTCCAAACAATAACCGGAGCCGGTTATTTACATTTACAAGCCCGACTCCGGAGCCTTTTTTATGTACACGGTTTGTATCCTTTAATAACAGGTCAATCTCCTCTTCCGGAATCCCCATTCCGTTATCCGATACCTGCATAAAGATATTTTCTTGCTCTTTCCATCCGCGAATGAGGATTTTTCCGCAGTCATCCATCTCCCTTACGCCGTAATTGATCGCATTTTCAAGGATCGGCTGCAGCACAAGTTTCACGATACAATCATCCAGAATATCCGGACGGATATCAAATACAACTTCAAACTTGTTTTTATACCGCACTTTTTGTATATTAACATAACTTTGCGCGTGCTGCAGTTCATCCCTTATGCGGATAACCGTATGTCCTTTTGAAAGGCTGATCCGGAAAAGCTTTGCCAGCTGCGTGATCATAAAGGCAGCTTCCTCATTTTTACCGCTCTCTATCATCCAGGTGATGGAGTCTAATGTATTGTATAAAAAATGCGGGTTGATCTGGCTTTGCAGCACATCAAATTCGCTTTTTCTTCTTTCATTCTGTTCCCATATGACTTTTTTCATCAGTTCGGAATTCTGCCGGTAGGATTCCTGAATGGATTGTCCCAGATGCCGGATCTCTGTTGAGCCTCCGATTGCAATCTTTTCTTCTTTTCCTTCCTGATATTCACGCACCGAGTGATCCAGTTTCATAATCGGCCGCGATATCCGCACGGAAATGATGCGGTTTACAAATACAAGCATCATTGCCATAAGCAGTAAAATAAGCAGGACAAACTGCTTTACATCGGCCATCTTATTTGTGAATATTTCATACGGCATAACACAGACCAGGCGCCATCCTGTATAACTGATTGCACCCACCATAACTTTTCTGTGGTTTTTTCCCAAATATTCATCGTAAATTTTTTCTTTGGACGAAGCTGCCTTTACGCTGCTTTCTGTATTCATGCCATTGTCAATTCTTGCCTGATGCGGATGATAAATAATATTTCCCTCACCATCACACAGATAAAAATACTGTCCTTTTCCTGACGTATTGATCCGTTCCATCATACGTGAAATCCCGGAATAGTCCATATCCACAAGCAGCACTCCCAACTGTGTATCTGTCCCATTCGTAAGTTCCACGACACGGCTGGAAGAAATCACCCAGTAATACCGACAGGTACCGTCATCAAATAAATTCTGGACATGGGGTGTGGAAAAATGGATATTCTCCATACGTGTTTTTGCCTGCATAAACCATCCCTGTCTGGTCACATCCGGTTCTTCTTTCTGGGCAACAACCGGCTCTGCTGCCATAAGGCTTCCGTATCCATTATATATAGCAATGCTCCTTAAGTTCTCTTTATTTGCCTCATATAAAAGATTTAACCCTTTGTGGATGGATTCGTTCTGTTCCCGGATATCGTTTTCCTTTATAACATCATAATATGCGGCATCCGATACCTGCCTCATATTCACAAGATAATTTTCTATGGAATCCACCGTCTGATCCATCATCTTTCGGTTATTATCCACAATATTCTGCTGTGTGATCCCCGAAAATCTCCAATATACCATCATGCCCATACAGACCATAATTAAGGTTGATATTACAGAAAATGCAACCATGATGGTTGACTGGATATCTCCCGGTTTATTTTTCATTTTTTTCATATGCTGTCCTGTATTTTGAAGGGGATACCCCAAACTGTCTTTTAAACACATAACTGAAGTAATTTGGATCGGAATATCCCACACTCTTTGCAATCATATAACTTTTTTCCGCGGTTTCCACAAGCATGCGTGCCGCCTTATCCATACGGTATTCCGTCAGGTATCCGACAAAAGAATTCCCTGTTTCTTTTTTGAACATGCTTGAAAAATAAGAATTTGACACGCCCAATTCTTTACAGATATCGTCAAGCCCTAAATCTTCCTGCTGATAATTGTCGTGCACATATTCTTTTGCCCTCCCGATCAGGGATTTCTTGGAATGATACCTGGCATCTGCCATGTCATCATGCAGCATACAGCAGAATTTTAAAAGCCATTTCTGCAAAACCTGCGGTTCTAAATTACACAGTTCATTATACAAAGAACCGATACCTCCCGGTATTTTTGTGGTATCCATTTCATTGTTGACCATAAAATGATACAGTTCGCCAATGAGTTCCATAACTGCCACATGATATTTTTCCAATGATTTCAGGTCAAGGAATTTATGCTGCATGTAAACTTCTATGGCATTTGCAATATCTTCATTTTCTCCAAGGCAGATCTTTTTGAACACATTGGACAGTTCTGTTTTCTCTCCGGCATCCCTTTGGATTTTTCTCTGTGGAACAATCTCTTTTAAATTTATCGCCCGGTTGCTTCCATATAAAACACGATAGGAAACCGCTTCCCTGGCGCTTTGATACGATGCTGCAATCTTTGCAATGTGCCCACATACCTGACCGATCCCTATGGTTACTTTTGCCCCCATAATATGATGGATATATTTACAGAAACGGTCACAGGCATCCGTCAGTTCTGAAATTTCTTCCTCACTTTTTAACTGCATAATCATAATGGTATCCCCAAGATAGCGAAAACGCTTCGCGTTCCATTTTTCCCCGAGGTTCTCCCCTGCCTGCCGGTCTACCGATACCGAAAGCAGCCGTATATCCATGCCCTCCGGAACCTGACTTGCCGATGTGTGTATGATCAGGCAGCAATACCACGGGCCTGTAAAAGCAATCTGGTAATCCTTAAAATAATGCGGCATCTCCTCTTCCGGAATACGTCCTTCAATAAGCGTTGTATACAAATTCGCCTGCAGCATCGGAAGGGAATCCGCATAATATTTTTTCAAAAGATCCGTATTTCTTTTTTCACTGATCTCATAGTCCAGTTTCTCTTTCAGACGCTTAAACACTTCTGTTATTTCAACAGCATTGAGCGGCTTTAAAATATATTCCTCGATTTCAAGATGCACGGCTTCTTTTGCATATTCAAAATCATCAAATCCGGTAAAAAGCAGAATTTTTGTTGCCGGATACTTTGCTTTTATATGCGCACACAATTCCAGCCCGTCCATATACGGCATCCGGATGTCCGTCATAACAACATCCGGCTGCATTTCTTCAAGCATGTCCATTGCTTTAAATCCGTTGTTTGCATGCCCGGTAACCTGAAAGCCGAGTTCCTCCCATTTGACTTTTTTAACGATGGCTTCAATGACTTCTTCTTCATCATCCACCAGCAATAATGTATACATACCTCTTCCCCCATGTTATTTTATTTATTATAGCAATTTGTCCAGATAAAGTAAAACCTTTCCAACATAAAACAGAGATGCCCTGCATGTTTCATGCATCACCGGCATCCCTGCTTTTTCATTATAGAGGAGAGTATATGTTTTATTTTTTCTGAACGTATTTCAGACAATCCAGTGTTACTGCAACAAGGATGATAATACCTGAGAATACGAACTGGAGGTTTGTATCAATACCCAGTATTGTGAGGGAGTATGTTAATGCTGTAAAGATACATACACCGGTAACAACACCGGAAATCTTACCAATACCACCGGTAAATGATACACCACCGACAACACAGGCTGCAATGGCATCCATATCCCAGCCCTGTCCATAAGCGGCGGAACCAGATCCAACCATTCGGGTACATTCAAGCCAGGAACCGAATCCGTAAAGGATACCGGCCATAATAAATGCACCAAGTGTTACTGCAAATACAGAGATACCTGAAACTGCTGCTGCCTCCGGATTTCCTCCGACTGCATAAAGATTTTTACCAAAGGTTGTTTTGTTCCAGATAAACCATACAATGACAATTGCTGCAACTGCCCAGAGAATGATGGTCGGGAATCCATTGACTTTTGGAATTACCATATTCGGAATGGTCGGCTCGATCGCTCCGAAGGAAACACCTTTTGTCGCATAAGTTACCAGACCAAAAATGACAAGCATGTTTGCCATGGTCGATATAAACGGATGCATCTTGAATTTCGCTGTAAAAAATCCGGCTATACTTGTAAAGAACGTACATAATACAATACATGCTACCAGTGCAAGAATGACTCTTGCCGGTGTCGGTACTTTCGTAAAATCAAAGATGTGTCCGAACACACCACCTGTATTTACACCCTGATGCATGATAATGGTTGCGGTTGTCATTCCCATACCAACCATTCGTCCAACGGAAAGATCCGTTCCGGTAAGAAGAATGAGTCCTGCAACTCCAAGTGCCAAGAACATTCTTGGCGATGCCTGCTGGAGAATATTTAAGATATTGTTATAGGTAAGCAGCGGCGTTCCTTTTTTGATTGGAGTTATGATACATAACGCAACAAAAATAAGAATGATCGCGATGTAGAGTCCATTCTGTAAAAGGAATGTTCTCCGGTTAAATGTATACTTATAATTTTCCCATTTCTGTGCCTGATTTTCTGCAAATGTGAATTTGGACAACCGGAGCAGATCAATCAGATGATACTTGTAACTGTACGCATCATGCTTCCGGTCTTTGATCCTCTGATACTCTTTTTCCAGTTCAATCTTTTCATTGGAAACACGGTTCTTATATACATAATTTTCTTCTTTGACCTCGGCCTGGGCGGAAGTCTTTGCCAGAGTTTCTTTGTGTTCCTTTTCAATCTTTGCAAGTTTCTGCTGATGCTCCTGCAGTGCCTGTTCCTTTTCCGCTATACAACTTGCCTTAACTGCATTATAATACTTGTCAAAATTATTTTTGAGATAATTTTCTGCTTTCCCGATCAGTTTTGCGATCTGGTCTTTGTTCTGTGCCTCTACCGCTTTTGCCTGTTCAAGCTCCTTCTGGCAGGATGCAATCTCAGAATCTTTTTCCCTTTTGGAAAGTGTTTTATCTCTTTTTACGTTTTCGATCCTGCTCTGGTACATAATAACTTTTGCCGTACCATCTTTTCTGAGTTCATCAATCTCTTTTTGTATTTTTCCGACATATTCCTCAATCGGCTGACGCAGTGTTTTTTCCTGCTCCGCTGTAAGAATCTTGCTATTTGCCATATCTGTCCCCCCTGCCTATAAATATTTCGCGCTGAGGCGAAGTAATTCTTCCTGATTCGTTTCCTTTGTATTGACAATGCCCGCAAGCCGTCCGTTCGACATGACACCGATCCGGTTTGTAATACCAAGGATTTCCGGCATCTCAGAAGAAACCACGATAATGGTCTTTCCCTGTTTTGCCATCTGTATGATCAGGTCATAAATTTCATATTTTGCGCCGACATCAATTCCTCTTGTCGGTTCATCCATCATAAACACCTTCGGTTCACGCTCGAGCCACTTTCCAAAAATAACCTTCTGCTGGTTTCCTCCGGAAAGACTTGAAATCATATCGTTTGGTCCCAGACATTTTGTATGCATGACTTTAATTTCATTTGCGGTAGCCTTTGTCATTTTCGGTTCTGAAAGTGCCGCGCCTTTTTTATATGCATTAAGATTTGCAATGGTTGTATTAAATGTAAGATTCCCTTTCAGGAATAATCCATTTGCCTTCCGTTCTTCCGTAATAAGCGCGAATCCATAATCCATTGCCTCTTTTGCACAGCTGAAATTCATAAGCTTATGGTTCAGATAAACACGGCCTGCGGCTCTTGTGCGGATACCGAATATGGTTTCCAGCAATTCTGTCCGTCCGGCTCCCACAAGGCCATATAAGCCAAAAATCTCCCCTTCACGGACATCAAATGTAACATCCTGTAAATACGGCTCATATTTTGTGGACAAATGCTGGATTGATAAAATAACATCTTTCGGCTGATTATCCACCGGTGGAAAACGGTTTTCCAGCACACGGCCTACCATTGCAGTAATCAGTTCATTCATATTTGTTTCTTTTGCACTTTTTGTCATGACCAGATTTCCATCCCGGAGTACGGAAATATCATCACAGATCTCAAATATTTCATCCATTTTATGGGAAATATAAATAAGGGAGATGCCCTGGTCACGAAGCATCCGCATCATATCAAAAAGTTTATCCACTTCCTGTACGGTAAGTGATGATGTTGGCTCATCCAATACGATTACTTTCGAATTATATGAGATCGCCTTTGCAATTTCACACATCTGCCGCTGGGAAACGGACATATTTCTCATCGGCTGATCCAGATTCACCGTCATTCCCAGTTTCCGGAATAATTCCGAGGCTTCATTTTTCATTCTTCCCTCATCGATCATCCCAAGGGAATTTACCGGGTATCTGCCAAGAAAGAGATTATCCACAACATTTCTCTCCAGACACTGGTTTAACTCCTGATGCACCATTGCAATCCCATTTTCAAGTGCATCCTTCGGACCGGAAAAATTCACTTCTTTTCCGTCAAGGTATATAGTTCCTTCGTCTTTCTGATAAGTTCCAAAAAGACATTTCATCATTGTTGACTTACCGGCACCATTTTCTCCCATAAGTCCCATAACTGTTCCTTTTCTCACATCAAGGTTGATATGATCAAGTACTCTGTTGCGGCCAAATGATTTACTCATGCCACGTATCGATAAGATAATATCTTTGCTCTGATCCCCCATACTATCCGCTCCTATCCTTTTGTTTTCGGGGAGAGAACCGCATTTCTCCCCCCGAAGTTAAGTTGTTTTACTGATTTAAAAGAGCTGTGTAAGAAGCTGCATTATCTGTTTTCACCATGTTGATGGCAAAAGCATCGTACTGTCCCGGATTGCCCAGACGGTTTGTGATATTAGACTCTGTCTGTCCGTCACCACCAATGTACTCAACATCCAGATTTAAAAGGTCATCATACTTCTGTAACAGCGGCTGATAAGTAGAACTCAGGAAGTTATCAGAAGCATTGTAAATATTCAGCCATACCTTCTTTGTCGGATGGGCAGATGCATCTAACTGCTTGGATACCGGTTCCCATACAACGGTAGAATCTGTAAAATCTTTGTAGTTATCAGAGGTTACTGCCACGTTCAGGGAGTAGTAAGATCTCTCGTCTTCTTTGTATACATAAACATCATTGCTTAATACATTTCCTGCATCGTCTGCGGTTCCGATACCCGTGTCAACATCTACACCATCCAGTGCATTTCTAAGAACACGCAGTGTCAGGTATGCCTGTACGTCTGCATGCTGGCTGATCGTTCCACCGTAGCCTTCTGCAATTGCTGCAACTGCATCGCTGTTTGCATCATATCCGAATGTCGGTACACCGTTATCCTTTGACCATGCATTAAACATTGACATTCCCATTCCATCATTGTTGGATACAACGACATCAATGGAATCCCCGAAAGAAGATGACCATGTACCAATCGCGTTGCCGGCTGTTGCTGCATCCCATGTAGCACCTGCTGAGTTTTTCATTTCCTGGGAAGCAAGTTCACGGATCACATAGGTTTTTCCACCTACTTCAATGCTTCCGTCCTGAACCTGTGATGCTTTTCCATCGGTATTGGTTCCTGCCGGTGCACTGTCTGCCTCGCCGTTTTTATCCACTGCTGTTCCAAGTGCTTTTCTGACACCTCTTGTACGGGCAATGGAATCATTGTGACCGATATCACCGATTGCTAAAACATAGCCGATCACGCCATCTCCGTTACGGTCAATCTTGTCAATATTTTTCTCGATGTAATCTTTTACCATGGTACCCTGAAGTTCTGCACCCTGATTTGCATCAAACCCTACATAATAAGTATCTTTGTTAAAATTGAGTGCTGTCATGTCAAGCTCTCCTGTAGAACTGTTTGACGGCTGACGGTTAAACCATACCAAAGGTTTATCCTTGTTTGCGACAGTTGAGGTAGAAGTGCCTCCCCCTGTATTGCCTGCCTGTGTGCCACCGCCGTTGTTTCCCCCATCGGCTCCGCATGCTGCGGTTGAAAGTGCAAGTACCGCCATCATCATAATTGCAACAATTTTCTTTTTCATAAGAATTTCCCCCTTCTTGTTTTGTTTGTAATGCTAGTATACGGGATTTTTATCTCATAAACTATAGAATATTTTTTGGTTCACATTAAAAATTTTCATATTTTTCCGTTATTTGTTCAATTTTTTCATATTTTTTCTTTGCCATTTCGTCACTTTGCCGTTGATTTGTACTAAAAAAAGCCATCTTTCTTTACAAAGATGGCTTTTTAAATCTTTTATAAAAGGCTCTGTTATCCTTGTTCCAGAATCACATGCCACGCCTCACACAGCCGTTCCAGCGACCACGCGGCATTTGCCGGACTTGTGGATGGAAGCACCATCGCTTCGATCCCCGTGACCGGAAACTGGTATCTTTTATAAAGCTGTCCTGCCTTGTTTCCGTTTGCATAAATACGTGTTATGTTCGTTTTTTCCAGAATCATGCCAATATCCGTCGGCTGTACATTTTTAATACTGCTGTCACTTGAGCCTTTGATGTCACAGCTTTGGATCACATCCCACAGGGCAATCCGGTGGGCAAGCAGCATGGCTTTTTTCTCCTCAATTGTATCCGGAACCGGCTCCTTTAAAAGTGTTGCAAGCACTTTCCAAAAACGGTTCTGTTTGTGCCCGTAATAAAAATTGTTTTCTCTTGATTTGACGGACGGCAGGGTTCCTAATATGAGAATTTCGGAAGCTTTGTCGTACACCGGTTCAAACGAATGGACAATGTGTTCATATTCCATGGGATTCTCCTTTTAAAGTTACCACCCTATCCGTATCCATCTTACTGCTTATCCTTCTCTAAGATCTGGTCAATCGCAGCTGTCACCTTTTTGTAAACTTCATCACTCGTGATTCCGCCCATGATTGGATCTCCGACAATGTTGCCATTACGGTCAACGAGAACTGTCGTTGGAAATGCCATAATATTTGTTGCGTATTTACCGGCCTCACTGTCCGAATCAAGGGAAAGGTTGGTATAGTCTGCCCCCTGTTTTTTCAGGATGCTTTTTGCTTCCGCAATTCCCTCTTTGTTACCATCGAGTGAATCCGTGTTTACGCCAATGACCTGACCGCCCTTTGCCTTCAGTTCTTCATTTAATTTGTTGAGTGCCGGAAGTTCCTCCACACATGGCGTGCATCCATTAAACCAGAAATTAACAACCGTTACCGCATTCTGTGAAAAAATGCTGCTATCCACCTTATTTCCATCCAGATCCTTCGCCTGAAAAGACGGAAAGACGGATGTTTCTGCATTCGCGCTTTGGGCGCCGGAATTTTCTGTTCCCATCTGCGCGGTAAGTTCCGTTACCTGATCCTCGATTTTCTTAATCTCTTCGATATCCTTATCCAGCTTTTTCAGGTCTGCCTCCGAAAACTGGTCCTTCACATGATCCAGCTGTGTCTCCAGAAACGTTCCATAATTTTGTTCTCCTGCGTCTGCAGCTTTGTTTTTGTCAATGTTATTAAAAACCGTATTCCACAATTCCTGATGTTTCGCAATAATGGCATTTTCCTTTTCGTACAGTTTGTTGAGTTCTGCATTACCAGCCCCTGTATCTTCTGCAGACTGTGCCTGCGTTTCCGTCACATTGCTGCCTTTTTCCGAGGCATTGCCACAGGCGGCAAGTCCAAATACCAGAGTCATAACCAGTAACATTACTGTAAGTTTTTTCATTTTAATTAGTCTCCTTCTTCTTTTTTGATTTTTCTGCAAATCCATACTTATAACTGATTGCCTCTACCGGACATTCCTTCACACATGCTCCGCAGCGTATACATTCCGTATGATTTGGATGCCGGACCACATCCACATCCATTTTACAGACACCGGCACATTTGCCGCAAGATACACATTTACCGGTATCTATATGCATCTGTAAAAGAGATACTTTATTAAAAAGCGCATAGACTGCGCCAAGCGGACAGATCCATTTGCAGAACGGGCGATAAAACATAAGGCTTAACAACACGACCGCAACCAGTATTCCGGCCTTCCATGTAAACAGCTTTCCCAATGCCGCACGGATGCCTGCATTTGCAATCGAAAGTGGAAGTGCCCCCTCTAATACTCCCTGTGGACAGAGGTATTTGCAAAAAAATGGGTCCCCCATTCCCAGCTGGTTCGTCACCAATATAGGAAGCAGAATAACGAAAACCAAAAGAATTCCATATTTGATAAACCGATTACACTTTCCTGCCGGGATAAAGATTTGTGTCTTCTGGCGGATACGCTCAACCAATCCCTGGAACAGCTCCGTGCCATGCAGCATTGTTTTAAACAGGGAAACACCCAGCTGCAGGCTGCCATCACGAGCATTTCCCACGATCTACGCACACCGCTGACTGCCATCTGCGGCTACCTGGAACTTTTGGAAAAGGAACCGTTATCTGCTGTCTCCCGCCAGTATGTTGCCATCATCCGGGAACGCACAAAGGTGATGACACAACTGACGGAAGAACTGTTCCGGTATTCGGTTGTCCTGTCTGTGCCTTTGGCACAATCCTTGCAGGAAGTGTCGGTAAATCGCATTTTAGAGGGAAGCATTGCCGCAATGTATGCGGTGCTCAAAAGACACCGGATCACACCGGACATTACCATGACCGACCGGACTTGGGCTTTCATTGCACGGACACTGGTGGAGCAGATGCACGGGCAGATGAATGCGGCTTATAAAGCGGGGAGGCTTGTCATCCGGATGCAGATTTAGTTTATTTTTTTATAAAACAGACCAAAAATAAAGCAACTACAACAACTCCTGTGCCTATGATTATACACCTCTTTGCTGTAGTAACTTCTTTTTGATATAAGCGAAATAATTCTCCGGAATGATTCTTTCTATTATGAAGACCAATCATTGCATAGATCAAAAAGAATGCAACTCCGAATATTAAAATTACACTCAGTCGTCCCCAAGCAGAAGGAATGGTGTATTGACCGATTATGATACATAGCAGGATCATAAAATACACGATTTTATTTTGCCCATATCCTAAAGGAAGTTCTTTTTGATAATTTCTATACATCATTTTTCCATAATAAACGATCATGCATATTAAAAACAATAGATAGATTATCATGACCATCATCCTCATTGTATACCTCCTTAATTTTGTCTCATACGAGAAAATGTCACATCCGCCTCCGGATCGGTAAGCTCTATATTGATCCGACTGTTGCGCCGCTCATGAAGCAATAATTGTTTTGCTGTCTCTGTGCTGATTCCCTTTTTCTTTCTTCTCATTGGTCTGAACATACTGTTTCCCCGATAGTATCACTGTTCTTTTCGAATCGTATCTCATATAGTTACAAAAAATATAAAATTTTTTAGTCCGGCATAATAATCCGGATCAGATGTTTATCCAACATGATTGTCCGATTCCAGGGATTGATAATAATCCCTGCGATCTCCGGCACAGTAAGTGCTGCTTCAAACATCCTGCCGATCTCTGACAAAAATGTCGACTTCACCTGATCTGCACCTTTTAATTCTTTCTCAAAGCTGGTAAATGCCGACCACCAGATTTTACCGTCCGGAGTTCTCACTGTCTGTAACTTCATTTGTGCCTGTGCCGGATCCGGTTCCACAGCAATGATCAGTTGTCCTCCCTCTTTCATCCGCCGCCGGATCACCGTCAACGTATGTGCAAGCTGCTCCTGTGTGGCTTCTTTCTGAAGCGCCAAAATTGCATCTTCTATTCTTTCATTGCCCTTTAATCCCTCATCCTGATATTCATTTTTCTTATTCATATTTCATATCCTCTCTTATCTGCTCCTTTCTATTATAAAATGAGAGGTTTCTTTTTGAAAGCTATTTCTTTCAGATTCTCCTTTTGGGAGAATTCTTTTGACGGAACCGTCCTTCTCTTTCTCTGAGACTGCGAACCTCCAACTCTCCAACTCATAGATTGTATTCTCTGCACGTTTCTTCTATACTGAAAGCAGACAGACACTGCAGCAACTGTCTCTTACGAAATGGAGGTTCCACTATGTCACAAAATAATATTGGCGAATTTATACAACAATCCAGAAAAGCCAAAGGACTCACGCAGAAAGATCTCGGTGATCAGATCGGTGTCAGTGATAAAACCATATCTAAATGGGAAAACGGAGTTTCCCATAGTTAAAGATACCACACCAAATATGATGAACCCACGCTTATACACTACCAGCTATAATAAACCGCAAGGACAGCAATTTGATGATACTGCTGTCCTTTCTTTTATAAAATTGCAGTACACATAAAAAAGCTGTAAAATGATAAATATATTTGTCCTTGTAACATTTCGCGGACATTTGCCTGTTATACTATCTGCAAAAAGCAAAGGAAGTGAGGATATGAAG
>ERZ809758.240-NODE-240-length-12899-cov-6.58105_pt1 | contig 12899 bp, 15 predicted proteins | sample MGYA00520314_ERZ809758 | MGnify/ENA primary metagenome ERZ809758 (study PRJEB31588, sample SAMN03401228) | human gut metagenome | study: EMG produced TPA metagenomics assembly of the PRJNA231909 data set (A prospective, longitudinal analysis of the... | reverse complement strand
GCCAAAGATGCCCCAGAGGGCAATGGTTCGGATTTGGGTTGCTTCGCTCCACCAAGATAAAACACCTAGAGACGTAAGTTTCTGGGTGTTTTTCTTTTGCTATAACCCACAGTCAAACCCACTTTTGCGGGAAACTATGCGAAAATCAAGCAAAAAAAGGCTGCCACGCATCACACTTGCATGGCAGCCTTTTCGTTACCCTCTCACCACGGCATTGTAAAGCATCTCCAGGAACTGCACCGCGCTGGGTGCGCCGGTCAGCGGGTAGCCAGCCAATTGCTGAACGCCCTCGGGGTTCAGCGCCCAGGCCTTTTCTGCTGCACGCCGGACGGCGCTCTGAATGGCGGACCACTTGCAGTGCCGCTGGTCTGAGATGGGGATATAGATCTCCTTCTGTACGGCTTCCAGCCGATCCTCCTGCTCACAGATCAGAGCCATACATTCGCAGAGAACTCGGTAATTCTTTGAGCTTCGGGTAATCCCCAGAGGCCTAAGAATTTGATCCAGCTGGGCAGGGGAGTCCGTAATTTTCACATCGGGCATTGTTTGCACATCCTTTCCATCCAACTTTAACCGGAAAATGTCAGAATGTGCCGGATAATGCGGAATGCGTCGGAATATGCCGAAACATGCCAAAAGAAAACAGCCCCGAGGAACCATCAGGCTCCCCGGGGCCGTTGTCAGCTGCCGTTCTTTTCTTCCGCCCGCTGCTTCAGCACGTCCACAGCACGAGTCAGCGCCGCCGGGATGGGCACACCCATCAGTCCGGCATTCTCCACGATACTGATAGTCTCATTGCATACAAACGCAATGACAACGGTGTCCCGAATAAAGTTCGACCCGATGACAGCATCCAGCCTGCAGGCCACCAGTACCACCAGCAGGCTCACACCCTTGCGGCACAGGCCCTTCCAGCCTGCCCGGCTCTCAAGGGTGCCAGTTTTGGTCTTGGGACTGGTGTGGAACACCCCCGCCACGATCAGGCCGGTGATGTAGTCGATCGCCATAAAGATGATAAGCGTCTGCAGCGCCGTGTCCCAGCCGCCCAGCAGGCTGGCAATGGCCCCACCCACAATGCCGATGGCCGCACAAATCTCATTTTTCATTGTCATTCTCCTTTCACTTTGCCCAGCCCCTTGCGCTGGATGATGCCCGCGTAGTCCTTGTAGGCCACGCTCAGGTCTACGCCTGTGGCAATGCCGGGAATCTTTCCGTTGCGGGTGTACTGCCACATGCCGAAGGGCCAGTCAGGGGCGGGCTTCTTGGTGCGATAGGCCGCCAGCCATACGTCGTAGGGTTTGAGGGCCGCGCCACCCATGTAAAGGTTGGTCTGCCCGAAGTTCAGGCCGGTGTAGAGCATGGCGTACACGCCCCAGTTTTCCACCACGCTCAGGCAGTGGGCCACAATGTCAGTCAGAGCAGACTTGCTCATGGCCTCCTGCAGCTTGTCCTCGATGTCCACAGCCACCGGCAGCTGGAAGGCTCTGCCGCCCAGCGCCTGCTTGAACAGGGCCAGCTCCTTGTCGGCCTGTGCCTTGGTGGTGGCTTTGAAGTAGCCATACACGCCCACCGGGATGCCCAGCCGGGTGCACTCGGCGTAGTTGCGGGCAAAGTAGGGGTCGATGTAGGGCTTGCTGGCCTTGCGCGCCCCGCTGTTGCCCATGGCCCGGATCATCACGCCGGAGACAAGGCCGCTTGCCTTGACCTTGTCCCAGTCAATGCGGCCCTGCCAGCGGGAAACATCAAGAATTGTTCTGGGCATTCTGCGCCTCCTTCTCGGCCAGCAGTTCGGTCAGCTCCTTGTACTCGTCATCAGTCAACTTGCTCGCGGCATAGAAAACGTCCAGCTTGGTGCTCATGCCCTCCAGATTGCCGCGTTCGATCATGCGTTTACAGGTACGGTACAACATAGGTTTGTCCTTTCCGGGGCGCTGCCCCATCTTAAAATGTTATCATCCTCTTGGCAGAGGGTTTTACTCAGTGATCCCCAGCTCCAGCAGGGTCAGCCGGTAGGCCTGGTCAACGTTCAGCGCATCGGCATCTGCCTGGGCGCTCTCCACCGTAGCAAGCCGCTCCTCCAGTGTAGGGGTCGGCTTCGGTGCATCGGCAGGGTCTGGCTGCGTGCCAGCCTCCACCACAACGTAGGCCTCCGGCTGGTCGTCCATGCTCCACAGGGCCTCGCCCACGGTAGCCGCTGCATTGTGGGCGGTAATGGCTTCCACAACGGCAGAATAGGCATCACATTCTTCCTGCGTGATAACCGGCTTCGGGATTTTTGCTCCGGGTTTGATCTCCATTTGCGTTCACCTCACATCCAACGACCAAATGCAATCCAATGGACTTTTACTGTTCCACCAGAGGTGTTAATACGCATGCCGGTTGTACTACTGTCTTCAAAACCAAAATTATAGCTCCCAGGATACTGAGCATCCAGTGACCCAATAGGTGTATAATTTGTATTAGCAAAAGATACAGGAAAACCCACTCTCCCACTGTAATTGGTTCCCCAGCATATCTGCGTACCATCTGAAAATCTCACCCAGTTGCTGCCGCTGGCTGCTACTGCCGAAGCACCCGCCGGGCCCTGCGGGCCGGTCGCGCCTGTGGGACCTCTGGCTCCAGTTGCACCGGTAGGCCCTTGCGGCCCCTGTGGTCCAGTGGCTCCGGTTTCGCCCTTGGGGCCCTGCGCACCGGTATCTCCTTTGTCGCCCTTTGCGCCTTTCAGGCTGGCGATCCAGGCGGCTTCACTGCCGGTGTACCCCAGCTGAACAGCCAGCGCATAGGCCGACTGACCATCAAAGGCTCCGGCTTCCTTGGCCTGCTTCACGGCATTGGTGGCCGCATTGGCCGCGTTGGTGCTGGCTTTCTCTGCCCGGTCGGCATCGGCCTTTGCCGCCTCCGCGCTGGTGGATGCCTCCCCGGCCTTGGTGGCGGCGGTGGAAGCGCTCCCCGCAGCGGCGGTGGCCTGCTGGGTGGCAGTTTTTGCCGCAGTGGTAGCCGTCTTGGTGGAGGCCGCCACGTCGTTCAGGGCCGCGGTGCGGGCCTGTGCGATGTCCTGCAAGGCGGCGGTGTGCTCCGTCTCCGTGTCCTTCAGGGCCTGCTTGGCGGCGGTCTCACTGGTCTTGGCTGCCTTCTCGCTGGCGGCGGACTTGGTCTCGCTGCTCTTGGCTGCCTCCGCGCTGTCCTTGGCGGCAGCGGCACTGCTGGTAGCTTTCTCCTCCAGTGCGCCGATGCGCTCCTTGGCAGCGGCCAGCAGCTCGTCGGTGGGGATGCCGGTCACACCGTCCCGCACGAGGCCGCAGAGCGCCTCGTCCAGCCGGGTGTCAGTGATCTGGCCCGTAGAGATGCTGGTGGAGCCTGCCGGGCGGGTGATCTCGGCAAGGCAGAGGTCGTAGATCAGCTCGGTGCGGGAGATGACGGGGGCCGTGGGTGTGCTGGATGCCGTGCCCTGCAGCACCTGCAGGCTGGCGGCTCTGGCACCGGCATCATAGCGCATGACGATGCGGTCGATGCGGGGGAGAGACGGGTCGGCCAGCGGCATGGTCAGGGTGTCGGCCTCCCGCTTGGTGATGGAGTAGCCGGTGAAGCGGCTGGGGTGCACCCAGCCGCGGCCCGCCCCCACGGTGATCTTCAGCCCGCCTGCGGCTGTCACCGGGAAATCCTCATCTCCGCTGAACGCGCCGCTGGTGAGGCCCGCAAGGTAGGCCGCCACGTCTGCGGCATCGAAGTCGTAGCCGTTGGCGGGGTATAAAACGATTTTGCTCATCAAAAGATCATCTCCTTACAACTTGCGCCAGACCGGCGTACCCAGCCGCACGGTGCGGGTGGTGCTGTCGCTCTGGCTTTGGGTGATGACATCGGCCACCCGGACGGTGGCCTTGTAGCCCAGCTCCGGGATGGTGCAGTAGGCTACATCCCCGGGGGAAAGCCCATCGGCATCGATGGTCAACTCAATGCTGCCGGTGCGGAGCTGTTCCAACAATTTGTTGGTGCCCCGGGCCATGAGCCGCTCGAGGTAGGCTTGGCTCTTGGTGGTCTCGCCCTTTTCCTCGTCCGGCTGTACGTCCCGGGCATCGACGTAAAGCTCCCGCCGGTCGGCACCGGTGGCCTCCGTCAGGCCCACGGTGACGGTGGCCCGGGCATCGCCCTCGCCAGCGCCCTGCACGATGGCGACGTTGGCGTAGTCGCTGTCGCCAAAGGCCCACGCGGCCTGCTGCAAGTTGCCCCACTTGGTGGAAAAACGGTTGTTTGGGTCAGCGGTGGGCCGGTAGACCTCGAACAGTAGTTTTTTCTGGTCGTTTTTACCACTGAGCCGCACCTGGAAGCCCAGGTCGCAGGCCGCGCCGATGGTCATCAGGTAGTCCATGATGCTGCCGCCGGAGGTCTGTGCAGTGTAGGTTGTGTCGAAGCCCACAGCAGCACCCAGCTCCAGCTTGGGCCACGGCTGCATTGAACTGACCAGTCTGCGCATGGCGGCTTCGGCGTTCTCGTTCTTCACGATGCTGGTGCAGGCCCGCTTGGTGAAGATCCACGTCCCCGGGAAGCCGGTGACCACCAGATTGCTGTCGGTGTTCTCGTTGCTCCGGTGGCAGATGCGCATGGGCACATCGCTGTCACTGCGGCGCAGCCAGCGGCCCTCCCGGAGCAGGGACAGGTTCTCCTCGGTGGGTCTGACTTCCAGCGTGAACTCGCCCGCAGTGTTGTAGGGCTCGTCCCAGTAAAGACTCACCCACACCTCAATACGGCCCAGCCGGGCAAGGGTCAGTTCATCCAAAACGTCCAGTGTCACGAGATCACCTCCGGCAGAATACCGCTCACCATGGGATAAAAGCGCACCGTCACCTGCAGGCTGGTCTCGCCACTGTCGGCGGTGGCTTTGAGCAGATTGTCCCCGGGGGCCAGCTCCAGCAGGTCAGAATCTTCATCCAGCAAAGAAAAGATATTCTCTTCCGTGCCGTCCTCTGTCCGCTTGACTGCCAGCTTGTCGGTGGTGGTGCGATAGATCTCGATGACCTGCCCTGGGGTCAGGGTGGTCAGGATGCGGATGCTCTGGCCCGTGATGATGTTCAGCACGGTGGGGTTGACCACAGCGCCGTCGCTCTTGAGGGTGGCCGTGAAGGGCACGCTCAGCGCCCCCGGGTTATAGGCATTCAGCCAGCCGATGGAGGTGCGTACGCCGAACCGGTGGGGCGTGGAGTAATTCACCGGCAGCCTGAACGATGGCACAAAGCCGTTGATACAGAAGCTCTGGGCGGTCAGGTTGTACCAGAAGGGTTTCGGGCAGAAGAGCATGGCATCCAGCACCGGGTAGGGGTGGATGCTCTTTGTGTAGGGGGTCTTGGAAAGCACAAAACGGCAGAAGAATCTATCCTCGAAGTACATTGTGCCGCTGGTGAAATAGGGCAGCTTTTCCAGCAGTAATTCCGCATCCGCATCGCCGTGGGGGCTGTGGCAGTGGATAATGAGTTCACGGCTCACCCCGGCCACGCTCTGGCGCTCCACCGTTTCACCGATCTGGTTCACTCCCTGCGCCTTTTGCAGATTTACATCTACACCATTGATGGGGTCGAGGGAGTAGGGCGTGCCGTAGTCCCACCCGATGTCGAGAGTGGCCCCGGCATCCGTGACCAGCTGCAAATGGTCTTTTCTGAACGGCATCTCGGTGCCCTCCTTTCATCGTTTCTGAGCCTTGGCCCGGTCGGCTTCCCAGCGTGCTTCCCGCTGGAGGTCTGCCGCCGTCTGGGCCTGGGAGTAGATATTTTGGGTGATGTGGGTGTCGCCCTCCCGGTGGTAGTTGTTGGCAGCCGCAGCCACCTGTGCCGTGCCGGAAGCGGCAACGGACCGGCTGATGGCCATGTTGTCAGACAGCACCAGCGTGTTGGCCTGCCGCACCATCTCGGCCAACTTGCTGTTTGCGGCCAGCAGGGCCTCGGTGTTGGCATCCACAGCGTCGGTCAGGTCTTTGTCCGGGGTGGGGGCTGTCGGCGTGGTGGAGCCAGGTTTTGTGCCTGTGGTGGTCTTAGCGATGTCATCCAAACTGCGCTCCACCTTGGTCTGGAGGCCGTCCACATAGGTGGTCACGGTCTTGTAGGAGCGCTCCACGCCGTCCACCAGCTTGGTACCTGCCTCGGTGACGGTCTTGGTCACCCTCTGGGTGATCTTGCCGGTCTCGTCCTGCAGCTTCTCGGTGAGCACTTTGGTGGTCACGGTGCTGCCGTCAGCATTGGTGGTCTTGCTGGTGTCGGCCATGCTCTCGATGACCTTCTGGGATTTGGTGGAAGTGCCGGAGCTGCTGGGGTTGTTGGCAGCTTCCTGCTGCTTTTTTCGCTCGGCCTGCCGGGCTTTGCGGTCGGCGGCGATCTTGTTGGCGTAGTCCCAGGCTGGATTGCTGATGTAATCCACATGGTCGCCCCAGAGCCACGCCACAGCGTTGTAGGCGGTGATCAGGCCGTTGATGAGGATGATAAAGCCCTCGATGCCCGCCGCCACAATGCGCATCAGGCCCTCGAAGATGTAGCTCATAAAGTCCTCAACGCCCGCCCAGACGGACTGGAAGCCGTTGGCCACATCCTTGTTTTTGCCGGAGAAGTTCAGCAGGGCACCCACCAGCATCCCGATGAGGGAGATGACAAAGAGGATGGGGTTTGCGTCCATAGCGGTGTTCAGTGCAATCTGGCTCGTGGTTGCGCTGGCTGCGGCGGGCACGAACTGCGCCACCAGACCCATGGCCATTTGGCTCAGGTTCCCGAACACGCCGCTCAAAGCGCTGCCCAGCTGGTTCAGGGCCCCCAGAGCGATGCTGTTGATCTGGGTCTGCTGCTCCTTGGTGCAGGCCTGCCAGAAGTAGCTGGCAGCCCACAGGCCCAGGCTCTCGAGGTCACCGTTTTTCAGGGCGTTGGCCAGAGTCTCGATGGCCCCCAGCGCATCCGTCTGGATGTCGGACTGGATCTGCGCCCAGCCCTCGGTGAGCTTGGTGCGGAACTGCTCTGTGAGCAGCTCACCCACGCTGCCGTACTGGGGCCCGGCATCCTCGATGGTTTTTGCCACAGTCTGTGTGCCGTCGGCGGCGATGGTGGTCACGGTCTTGACCGTGTGCTGCACGCCCTCGATGACCTCAGTGCCGGTGCTGGTGATGACCCGCTTGACCTGCTCGCTGCCGTCTGCCAGCGTCTCGGTGGTGGTCTGGGTGGTGACCTTGGCCCCGTCCACAAGGGCGGTCTGGGTCGCGGTGACCGTAGAAACTACGTCACGGACAGCCTCGATGCTCTGCGTGACCTTCTTTGTGCCATCTGCCGCTGTAGTGGTGATGGTCTTAACGTCCGAGAGGACCCCGTCCACCATCTGACGGCTGGTTTCGGTGACGGTCTGCTTCTGCTGTTTCGTGCCGTTTTTCAGGGTCTCATGGACCGTTTCGGTGGTACGGGTGACCCCGTTCTCAATCTGCGTGCTGGTGGAGGTAATGGAGTTCACTACCTCAGATGCAGCCTTTTTGGCGGAAGAACTGGCCTTTTTCGAGGATGCGGAAACAGCACTGGCCGCTTGCTCAGTGGTCTTTTGTGCAGCTTTGGCCTCCTCTTGCAGTTCCGTCCAGCTCTTGGTGCTGATGCCTTGCCCGGCCTGGGCTGCCTTGTGTCGGGCCTCCCGGTTGGCTTTGGAAGTGGTCGCTGCGGCCTGTGCATCCTTGTCTGCTTTGTAGTCATCGTAGCTGGAAAAGCCGGTATAGCCATCTTTCCCGAGGAAGCTGTTCAGCTTGTAACTGAGCTTATCAAGCCATCCGATGGCCGCTCCAATGGCGCTCTTTGCGATGTTCGCCACAGCCTGAAAGGCTCCGTCCACGATGTTCCGAAAGGTCTCGCTTGTCTGGTAGGCAGTCACAAGGGCCGTTGCCAGAGCGGCCAGAACTGAAACTACAAGCCCGATGGGGTTGGCTTTCAGGACAGCGTTCAATCCGGCCTGTGCTACAGCTAGACCGGTTGCCCCACTTTCGGCAGCCTTATGTGCAGCAGCAAGGGCAGTAGTCGCAGCTGTTTGTACTACAGTGGCGGCAGAGGTGGCGGTCAGGTAGCCCTTGTAGGTCAGAAATGCCACGCCGACAGAGGTGACGACGGTGATGACCAGACCAATGGTGTCTTTCAGCTTGGTCAGCTTCTGGTCATCCTCCGTGATGGAACCCACCAGCTCGTTGGCCTTGACGATGAGGTCGCCGAGAGCCGAGAACAGGCCGTCAGTCAGTTTGCCGGTCAGGGCGGCCACGTTGTCCTGCAGGGTAGACAGCCGCCCGTTGAAGGTCTGGCTGGCTTCCAGCATACCGTTGTAGAACTGCCCGCCTTCACTGGTGGCGGCTTCCACAGCGGCCTGCAATTCCTCAAAGCCCACCTTGCCGTCCGAGATGCGCTTGTACAGGTCGGACATGCTTTCGCCGGTGGCCTCGCAGATCTGATTGAGCGGGTTGAAACCCGCGTCGATCATCATGTTCACGTTTTCCAGCGTGACCTTCTGGGCGCTGGACATCTTGCCATAGGCCCGGACAAGGGTCTGCATCTTGTCTGCGTTGCCCAGAGAAATGTCGCCCAGCATCTGCAGCACGTTGGTGGTGTCGTCTGCCGCAATGCCGAATTGCAGCAGGGTCTGGGTTCCCTCAGTCAGATCAGACAGGGTGAAGGGTGTGGATGCTGCCATTTTGCGGATCTCTTCCAGCTTTTCGGCGGCAAACTGTTCGTCACCCAGCATGACCTTGAAATTGGTGAGGTAGCTCTCCATGTCCCGGTTGTAGGACAGACCGCTCTTCACCACGCTCAGCAGGGCATCGGCGGCTTTCCGGGCGAAATCGGCGATCATCTGCCCGGCGGCTACCGTCCATTTATTGACGCTCTGCTCTGCCGGGTCGCTGTTCAACCGGACATCACCCGTAATACTGAAATCAGCCATTGGGGGCGCTCACCTCCTCATCATCGCCATGCCTGAGCCGCTGCAGGAAGGCGGCATTGTGGTCGGCCACCGTGACTGCCGTCCGGGTGTGCCGCAGTTCTTTGGGCAGGGCAAAGGTCTCCTTCAGGTCCTCGTACTGCTGGCGCTGCCTGCCCTCCATGCCGGAGGTGTCCATCGTGCGCCAGGACATGATCTTCGCCATGGTGGTTTCCTCCGGCAGCCCTCGCAGCAGAGCCAGAAAACGCCACCAGTGGATGCGCTCTGCCGTAAGGTCGATGTGGTAAGCCTGCTGAAAAGCTGCGGTCAGATAGTCCGCGTCACAGGCAAAATCCATGGCAAGCTCACCGGAACCGCTGCCTTTGCCGCCGGAACGTCCGGGTGGGTCAGCCCCGTGGTAAAAGCGCAGCAGGCTTTCATAGGCCTCCGGGGCCAGCTGAGGCGGGATCGGCTCCCGGTAGAAGCGCCGGAATGCTTCCTGCGCAAAGGCAAGGGTGTCCTTTTTCTCCCGCTTGCGCTGATACTGGTTCGAGAGCCAGACCATGGGCCGAAAGTCCGGGTCGATAGCGCGGCCCTCCCACTTGGTAGGCAGTGGCTCCAGCAGGATGTCAGCCATGATGACGGCGGCGCTTTGCCTTGCGCCGCTGCTCACGGTTCAGCTGAGGAGCCAGAAGGCTGGGGTCGAACTTCTGCTTTTCCTGATTTGTAGCCCGGGTCAGTTCGGTCATCACGGTCAGGGCCTTGCCCAGGTCATTGCCGTCCAGACCCAGAGCAGCTGCAGAACCTTCGCCCAGCACATCATCGACAAACGCTTCCACGATGCGGCACTGGCCGCGGATACCCTCGGCATAGCTCATGTTAGGGGTCTGCTGTGCACGCTGACGCTCGGCCTCCTCGGCCTTTTCCAGCTTTGCCTTTCCCAGCTCCAGCCGCTCGATATCGTTGGCGTTCAGGCTGGAAAACGCGAATTCCTTATCAAAGATCTTCATGGTCGTCTCCTATCAAAAAAGCCCTCGCCGATCAGGACGAGGGCACAGAGCTACGGGCAGGATCAGCCTGCCGCAGCGGTAGAATAGTCGAACTTGGCAGGGGTGCCGATGCCCTTTACATCGCAGGCAAAGGTAGCAATGGCACCGGCAGAGCCGCCCACGTCGCTGGTGACGATGAATGCGGCTTCGCCCTTCTCGCCCTTGCCGGTGCGCAGGGAGAAATAGACGTAGGGCAGGATGACGCTCTGGCCGAAACCATAGATCATCTCGTGGCCCAGAATGAAGTCCTGGAACGCATCGCCCTTGCAGCGGTCGCCGTTGATGGCGAGAGTGCGCTGAACGCTGCCCTTGGTGGTAACGGGGCCGGTGCGGATGTAGGTATTGTCAGAGGTGGAAGCGTTCAGTGCGCCGCTGTGCTCCCGCACATGGTCGGCACAGACGGTCCAATCCTTAACAGCATCCTTCTTGCTGGCCTCGGTGCAGATGGCCAGCACAAAGTCATCGGTGTTCTCGATGCCCTTGTAGTCGGCGCTGGGGGTGATGCCGGAGGCGGTAACAGCTTCAGTAACAGTCATGTTGAAACTCCTTTCGGTTGGTAATAAACGAGCCGGAGTTGCATCTGCATTTTGCAGCTTCCGGCGCTGCTGGTAACGATATAGCCCGATGCGGTGACCGATACGCTGAGGGGCTGCTTTGGGGCTTCCAGCTGGGGCAGGTCATGCCGGTCATTCTGGGCAAGCACCCAGTCGGCCAGCTGCTCAAAAAAGCCGCTGTTGGCAATCTGGGTGCTCTGGGCCTCGCTGTATTCCCGGCGGCTCAGGAATACATAGCTTTTGGCCATGTTCCTGCCGGAGAAATAAGTGGTCAGCACCGGGTCTGTGGGGGAATCCTCGATGGAGAATTCAGCCACCGGTTCCGGGGAAAGCCCGGAGATACGGAATGCTGCCCCGTTCTCTGTCTGTTCTTCGGCGATGAGAGGGCAGGTCTTGAGCCACTCCCGCATGGCCGTGATGGTGGCTTTCTCGCTCATAAGTGGCCCATCCCTCCCCAGAACATGGTAACGGCACGGGTTGCATAAAGGGCCAGATGCTCTCCCATGTCTGCAAGTGCCCGCTGGCCCCAGTAGGAGCCGCGCAGACCTTTGTACTTGTCGGCTTCCTGCCCACGTTCTTTGTTGCCCATGAAGGTACGCAGATCGCTGCCCTCGGCGTGCAGGTAATACTGCTTGCGGGCGTAGGGGGTGTTGTAGACCAAAAGGCCCTCGTCATACTTGGAAGCGGTCTGTACGCTGTTTTTCAGTTTGCCAGTGTCCAGCGGAACATAGCTGTCGATGAGCCGGGCCGCTTCCTGTGCCATGGCATACTGAGCCTTTTGCAGGGCAGCAGTCTTTTCGGCACCGAAGTCAGGCCGCCAGGAAAGCTGCATCTGAACGCCGTCCACCTTGTAGCGCAGGCCGTAGGGCTGATCAAAAACAGGCTTGCTCATTTTCTCAGCTCCCCTCTACATGAAAATGCGGCAGCAGCGGTTCCCGGTTGTCGGAGACCGCCGCCACCGTGCAGCAGATGTGTGTTTTCTCGAGGGCAGCATACTCGGCCTCGGTCAGGCTGCGGACAGCGCCGCAGATGAGCTTGCCGCCCCGCTTGAGCGTCCAGTGTGCCGCCTTTTCCCCGGGCGGGAGCTTTGCCCACTGGAAATAGGGCAGGTAGCCCGCCGCAGGGGGCAGCCGGATGTGCACCGTCCGCTGGGGGTCGCCGCCGGAGGTGTCCAGCTTCTCCCGCCAGCTGCAACCGGGGATGACATGGCAGACAGGCCGGTCAATCTCGGTGGCGGTGTCGTGGATGAGGTTCACCACAGTTACGCTGCACTGCATCAGAAACACCCCCGATACAGCAGGCCGTGGGGATCATTGCCCAGCGCGTTGGAGAGGATGCCCTGCGCTTCCGCTGCAAGCCGCTCGGAAAGCGCCCCGCTAGCGAAGGTGACGGAGTAGCCATCGTTGGACACGCTGGAAGCCCCGGGCACGGCACAGGTGCTCTGTGCGGCGCTCATGGCATCGACGATCTGGACGCAGGCATCGGCTAGCAGGGCGGCGCACCCGGCACAGGCCCCGGCGTGGGACTCTGCCCGGCCAAAGGTGTGCCGGTCGATGAGCCGGGAAGCCCGGGCGCACAGCGTGTCAAAGGCGGCCTCGTCCAGCGTGCCGCTGCCCGCTGTCTGATACTGTTCGTAGGTGCAGTAAAGCATGGCGGCCTCCTTATGCTGCGACCTTCTTCTTAACAAGAATGGTCTGGCCCTTGGTGACCTTGTAGGCGTAGACCTTGCGGCCCTGCACGGCAGATGCGCCGATGAAATCGCCAGAGCCGGAGAGATCCTGCAGGTGAACGGGAACGGCCCACTCGTCGATGACGGCGAACCAGTTGGGATGACCGGCCACATACTCCACGTTTTCGCCCAGGGTGGAATCCTCGAACACGGTGTAGCCTGCGATCTTGCCCACAGCGCCGGTCTGGACGACTGCGTCGCCCAGGTCGGAAGCCTTGATGAACTCGGGGCTCTTCAGGAGCAGGCCGTAGGTGTCCGGGGAGACCAGCAGCCAGCGGCCTGCGGTGGGTACGCCGATGGAGGACTGCTGGGTGCGTGCATCCACGATGTTGGCGTAGATGGTCTTCTCGGTCAGGGCGGTGGTATTGCCGAAGGCAGTGCCTGCGGTGGTCAGCTCCACGGAGCCGTCAGAATCCATCTGCAGGCCCAGAGAGTAACCGGCGCTGTCCAGGCGGTCAGCCACCAGATTGCCGGGAACGCTCTCTGCATCGAAACCATCGATGATCTCATTCACGGCCTTGTCGTGGTCGATGTTGACGGTGAGGTAGGTGGTGTCACCGCTGGTCTGCTTTGCACCCTTGGCCTTGTCGTAGTCGTTCACCACAACCTCGGTGTCACGGACGGGAACCTTGACGGAACCTAGATCGGAAGAGCACACGTCTG
>ERZ809758.227-NODE-227-length-13153-cov-7.50428_pt1 | contig 13153 bp, 5 predicted proteins | sample MGYA00520314_ERZ809758 | MGnify/ENA primary metagenome ERZ809758 (study PRJEB31588, sample SAMN03401228) | human gut metagenome | study: EMG produced TPA metagenomics assembly of the PRJNA231909 data set (A prospective, longitudinal analysis of the... | reverse complement strand
ACCATCGACATGGACTTCATGAACCTGAACCAGGCCGCACACGGCGACCGTGAGTTCGGTTACATCCTGACCCGTCTGGGCATCAACCGCAAGATCGTGGTCGGCCACTACACCGATCCGGCCGTTGCCGAAGAAATCGGCACCTGGGCACGCGCCTGCGCCGGCTGGGATGCTTCCAACAACATGAAGGTCATGCGTTGGGGCGACAACATGCGCAACGTGGCCGTCACCGAAGGCGACAAGACCGAAGCCGAGCGCGTGTTCGGCGCATCCATCAACACTTGGGCCGTCAACGAGCTCGTCGCAGCCTACGAAGCCGTCAAGGACGATCAGGTCAAGAGCATCATCGAAGACTACAAGGTTAAGTACGACGTTGATCCGGCTCTGCTCGACGCCAAGTACGATTCCCTGTTCATCGCGGCCAAGGAAGAAGCCGCCATGGTCAACATGATGCGCGCCAATGGCTGCACCGCCGGCGTTGACAACTTCGAAGACTTGGGTGCTCTCCCGCAGCTGCCGGGCGTTGGCCCGCAGCGCTTCCCGTCCGAGTACGGCTTCGGCTTCTCCGCCGAAGGCGACTGGAAGACCGCAGTGCTCGTGCGCATCGGCGCAGTGATGGGCTACGGCCTCGAAGGTGGCGCTTCCCTCATGGAAGACTACTCCTACAACTTCACCCCGGGCAACGAGATGATCATGGGCTCCCACATGCTCGAAGTCTCCCCGTCCGTCGGCACCATCGCCAAGCCGAAGCTGGAAATCCACCCGCTCGGCATCGGTGGCAAGGCCGATCCGGTGCGCCTGGTCTTCACCGTCGCCCCGAAGAAGGACGCCGTCGTCGTGTCCATGTCTGACGTGCGCGAACGTTTCCGCCTGACCATGAACCTGGTCGACGTGGTCGAGCCGCTCGGAGAGCTCAAGCAGTTGCCGTGCGCCCGTGGCCTGTGGAAGCCGCAGCCGGACCTCAAGACCTCCGCCGAGTGCTGGCTGCGTTCCGGCGCCTCCCACCACACCTGCATGACCACCTCCGTCGGTCGCGAGGCTTGGGAAGACTTCGCCCGCATCGCCGGTGTCGAACTCGCCACCATCGACGCGAACACCAAGGCCGCAGAATTCGAGCGCGATCTTGAGATCTCCGAAATGTACCACCGCCTCAACAACCGTCACTGACATAACGGAGCGTTAACGGCACGGCAGAAGACTCGACGTACCCTCGTACGCCTTCGCCTTCTGCCGCACCGTTACCGCACGCGTTATGCACTGACGGAACCGTCACTGATTGTCGCTTTACTGACAATGGCTGATGGAGTGTCGTTAGCCATTCTGGATTCATCACTAATCTCTGCCATATGAGCGCCGGCGGGTCGGATCGCTTCCGATCACCGGCGCTCGTTTGCATTCCTTGAAAGTTGTACAGACAGAACAAAAGCGTGGGGTACGAGAGAATACAAACGTTCTCTCGTACCCCACGCTTTTATGTATTATGCGATTCAGCGCTTGCCGGAGTACAGCTGCTGATCGATCACCTGTGCGAACACGCGGTTCACTGCCGGACGCACCACCTTCAGCGACGGGGTCAGGCACTTGTTATCCTGCGTGAACTGGGTATCCAGCACTACGAACTTACGTACGGATTCGGCGCGGGAAACGGTCGCGTTCGCCTTGTCGACGTACTTCTGGATTTCGTCGTGAACGGCGGCGGTCGCAGCCACGCGATCCAACGGCGTATCGGCAGACAGTCCAATGGAAGGCAGCCAAGCCTCCAATCCTTCCGGATCCAACGTGATCAGCGCACCGATGAACGGACGATTGTCGCCGACAACTACCACATGCTCCACAATCGGACATTTCACAATCTCCTGCTCCATCGGAATCGGAGAAACGTTCTTGCCGCCGGCGGTGATGATGATGTCCTTCTTACGGCCGGTGATCGTAATACGTCCCTCGTCGTCAATCGACGCCAAATCACCCGTTTTCAGCCACCCATCCTCGGTGAACGCTTCCGCCGTCTTCTCAGGCAGGTTGTGGTAGCCCCTGAACACGTTCGGGCCCTTCACCTGAAGTTCGCCATCATCGGAAATGCGCACAGACGATCCCGGAGCCGGTTGGCCGACAGTGCCGATCACATTGTCGGTGACGCGGGTCGCGGCGAACGGCGCAGCGGTTTCCGTCATACCGTAACCCTGAATCATCGGCAGGCCGATACCGTTGAAGAAATGCGCCAGAGACACGTCCAGAGGAGCACCACCGCATGCCACGTAGCGGATGCGCGGGCCGAGAGCGCTACGCACGGTACGGTATACGGAAGCCTCATACGAAAGATGCTGCGCGATCTGCTTGGCGGTCGGGCGTTCGCCGGCCTGCTGCATGCGCGACCAATCGCGTGCGGCTTCGGCAGCCTTGAGGAACAGGCGTCCCTTCCAACCCGTGCCGGCCTTGCGGGAGGCCGCGTTATACACCTTCTCGAACACTCGTGGTACGCCCAGCAGATATGTCGGTTCGAAGGAACGCAAATCGGGCAGCAGCGTCTTTGTGTCCGGCAGATAACCAACCACGCCGTCGTCGGAAGCAATCGACGCGTACTGGATGAACCGTGCGAAACAGTGGGCGAGCGGCAGGAAGAGAAGCAGTCGCGGATGATCTTCGAGAACGATCTCATGCAACGCCAGACTGCCTGCGCGCGTGATCGATATGAAATTGCGGTGCGAAAGCTCGGCACCCTTTGGAGCTCCCGTCGAACCGGACGTGTACACGATGGTGGCCAGATCGTCTGCATGCACCGAATCGATGCGCGCTTCCAGCTCCTCGTCGGACACGGTGACGCCCAAGCCTTCCAACGCGCCCATGGCGTTGGAATCGAGCATCAGAATGTGCTTGAGAGACGGGCAGCGGTCGATTACGGAGTCGAGACGGTCGAAGCGCTCGCGATTGTCGGCGATGGCCAGTTTCACATCCGAATCGTTGAGGATACGCTCGGCCTGCGCCGCGGAATCAGTGTCGTAGATCGGCACGTTCACCGCGCCGATGGCGGCCAGTGCGAAGTCGAGCACGCCCCACTCGTAGCGGGTGGTGGAGAAGATGGTGACGGCATCGCCCTTGTTGATGCCGAATGCGATGAGGCCTTTTGCGGCGGCGAGCACGGCATTGTGGAATTCGCCGGTAGTGACCTTCGTCCATTGGCCGGGGGCGGTTTTGTGTTCCGCGATCACGGTATCTTCGCCAGTGCGCGCTATGCGTCCAGTAAGCAGGGAATAGATGGATTCGTCGTCGCGCACCTCAACGGATTCGCCCGGGGTGGTGTACTCGGTGAGCATGAAGCGTTCTCTTTCTCGCGGTTTTTGCGTTGTTTCCGCGTATTTCTGCTTGTGATGCGTGCGGGAGCGATACAAACCGTGTGTCCGCGTTTCCTACCCCTTGCGCACCTTGCACATTCTAAGTTACGGGGCCGTAAGTCTGCATTGTGAGAAGCGACAAGAAATATTTCATCAACTTTGTATGAACTGACAAATGGTGCTATTCCGTCAAAAATCAAGTGTTTGGTGTCGCGCTGTATCCGTTCGAAAAAAGGCTTGACGTAACGGTTGCGGGGGGAACCGCCATGCTTCCCATATATCCCCGAAAGGACCGTAAAACCAGCGAAATGCGAAGAAATGGTGGTGCAAGCGTTTTTTATCGAGTACACTCACGAGTGACGCAATTTACCCCTTGCGTCAGAGGGCTGCCTGCTCAACGGCGAACATCCAGCCTTTCTCTTTTCAACGTTGCTGATTTGAGGTCGATTATGGCAATTCGATTGCGACGGTTCGCTGTATGCAATGCGCCCTTGACGATTGCGAGCTGCCTTGGATAGGCTGAAAACGGTTTGCCACGCACCGGTTTTCCCGTATTGGCCTGTTGCGATTCGTTTGTTGGATGCATGGCGATTGCGCTTTGGGCCGTAGGCGAGCTGGCAACGCGAGTGCGCTCATTGGACGGAAGGTGTTTATGTTTGACAAGAGGCTGTTTTCCCTCGCTCCCGGCGTGGGGCGGTTGGTTGCGGCGAAAGTGCTCTGCCAATGGGTCGGATTGCTGTCCAACGTCGTGTTCGTGGTGACGGTGGTGGTCATGCTTTCGCCGGCGCTTGCCGTGGTGGAATCGGCGTTCGACCCCATGTTCTCCATGGGTGATAGTGGCCTGATTTCCCGCCTATTCATCGGCTTTGGCTATGGCGGATTCAGTGCGGAAACATACGTCGGATGCGTACTGGCGATCGTGGTCTGTGCGGTACTGCGTTTTCTGATGATGCGCGCAGCGGCCTATTTCGGCGCGGAAGCGGCTGAGCGTGTCAAACTCGCGTTACGTGAACAGCTTTTTAATAAAATGCTTGCGATCGGACCACCATATTCGCAACATATCAGCACTGCCGACGTGGTGCAATCTGCCGGTGAAGGCATCGAACAAATCCAAAGCTTCTTCGAATTATTCCTACCGCAACTGTTTTATGCGATTCTTGCACCGGTAACATTATTTTTTATAGTTGCGCCGATTAATATGCCGACGGCTGTTACATTGCTTGTATGCGCGCCTTTGATTGTATTGATTGTTGGCATGGTCGCAATGCGCGCAGCCCGAGTATTCAAAAAATATTGGGGAAAATACACCGACATGGGATCTGTGTTTCTTGACAATGTACAAGGTCTTGAAACGCTGAAAACTTTTGACGCGGATGCGCATGCCGCCAAGAAAATGGGCGAGCAAGCGGAACAATTCCGCGTAATGACCATGAATGTTCTGCAAATTCAGCTGCGCTCGCTCACCGCCATGGACGTCGTCGCATACGGGGGTGCCGCGGCCGGCGTGGGCGTATCGATCTGGCAGTATGCGAGTGGTGCCGCATTGCCGCTTGCCGGCGTGCTGTTGATAGTGCTTCTTTCCGCGGATTTCTTCATTCCGCTGCGCCAATTGGGGTCGTTCTTCCATGTTGCGATGAACGGCATGACTTCGACCAAGCGTATTTTCGCATTGCTTGATACGCCGATTCCTGCGCATGGGATGCAGGAAATGCCGGAATTCGGCGCTTCCGATAACGGTGTGGACGTGTGCTTTGATGACGTGTCGTTCCGATATGTGGACGTGAATACGGACGCTGCGGCGGCTGTGAGTGTGGCTGCGGATACGGCTGTGACGGCGGATATGGAAACTGGAAAAACTGGACAAATCGGGGGAAAATCCGGTGTGGTTGGTGCTGGAAAAACAGGCATGTCGAAAGATGATGATGGTTCGGTCGTCGCATTGCATGGCGTCTCTTTCACTGCGCGGCGCGGGCAGGTGACCGCCATCGTCGGTCCCTCCGGATCCGGTAAATCTACCGCCGTCGAACTGCTCTCCGGAAATCTTTCCGGATATGAAGGATGTATGTGGCTGCAATCCGGAAACACAGGAAACAACTCGACGCAACGGTACCAAATCAACGATCTTTCCATCGAATCCCTTACGAGGGAAATCGCCATAGTGGCGGCGCAAAGCCACCTTTTTGCAGGAACGTTGCGTGACAATCTGCTGATGGCCAAGCCGGATGCCACCGAAAGCGAACTGTGGCAAGCGCTGGAAGCGGCGCACATCGACGAATTCGTGCATGCGCAATCGCAAGAACTTGACCTGGCCATCGAACAGGGCGCAAGCAACCTGTCTGGCGGCCAAAAACAGCGCATCGCCATTGCGCGCGCATTGCTGCGGGAGCCTGCCGTCTACATTTTCGACGAAGCCACCAGCAGCGTCGATGTGGAAAGCGAAACCCTGATTCTGCAAACCATTCGGGCGCTTGCGGATCGGGGCAAAACCGTGATCATGGTGACGCACCGTATGGCGAATGCAGCCGACGCCGACCATGTGGTGGTATTCGAACACGGGCGCGTGTCGGAACAAGGCACGCATGCGGAACTCATGCGTGCCAACGGAACATACGCCAAACTGTTCCACGCCCAACAAACCGTGGAAAACATAGGTCTACGCAATAACGCAACCCATTCCACCTCTGCATCCCACGCACTTAAAGCGTCCGATTCTGCAGAATCAGTCACGCAGCGTGCGGAAATGGGTCTCCAAGTGTCCGATTCTGCAGAAACGGACGCACAGGGTGCGAAAACGGGCGTTCGGATGTCCGATTCGGCAGAATCGGACGCGAAGACAATACCCACGTCTCGCCTTATTGCGCGCCTGTTGAAGGAAGTTGGGCCGCAGCGCAAGTACATGATCGTTGCGTGCGTCTGCGGCACGCTCGGCCATCTCGCCGCCACTTTCCTGCCGGTGTTCGGCATCGCGGCGGCCTTCGCTGCAGTCGGCTCGCCGGTCTGGAACCTCAGCGTTCCCGCGGCGCTCGCAGCCATGGCCGTATGCGCGCTGATCCGCGGCGGCATGCGTTACGCCGAACAGTTCATGAACCATAACGTGGCGTTCCGTCTGCTTGCGTTATTCCGTGCGAAAGCCTTCGCGGCCCTGCGCCGTCTCGCCCCCGCCAAGCTTGCAGGCAAAGGCAAAGGCGACCTGATCGCACTGGTCACCACCGACGTGGAACTGCTGGAAATCTTCTTCGCACACACCATCAGCCCGGTCGTCATCGCCATCGTGACTACCGTCGTCTACGCGCTCGCGCTACTCACCCTCAGTCCGCCCCTCGCGGCGACGCTCATCATCGCGCACCTCATTATCGGCGTCATACTGCCGAAACTCTTTGCATCCGCGGTGCGCGGCATCGGTCCGGAACTGCGCAAGGAGTCGTCCGCCCTCGATGACGAAATGCTTGACGACATGCGTGGCATCGGCGAAATCATCCGCTTCGGCCAAGGCGATGCCCGGCTTGCGTCCATTCAGCGTCGCACGCGCTCGCTGTGGGTCAAACGTGTGCGTCTGAGCGTGAAAAATGGCGATTTTGCAGGATTTGGCGCGGTATTGGTGATGCTGTTCACGGCGATTGCGGCTTTCCTTGCGATGACGTTGTGCACTGCGGTTTCCACTGCCGCCGATATGTCGGAAGGCCTGATGTGGATGGGTTCCGTGGGATCGAACGCCCCAGCGTTGGTTGCGGCTTTCGTGCTGCTCGCCAGCTCGTTTGGGCCGACGCTTGCGTTGAGTGCGTTGCCGGCGAATCTGACGCAAACGTTTGCTTCGGCACGCCGCCTGTTCGCGTTGATGGATGAGGCTCCCGCTGTGGTCGAGCAGGGGATCGAACGCCCGGAATATCAGGGCATGACAATGCGCGATGTCACATTCGGCTATGGATCCGGCGCCCGTATTTCCGTCGAACGCACGCCAAACGGGCGGTCGGAGCATGCGACTGGCATGAGTCCGGCACGCCCCGCGGAAGCGCAATCCTCCGGCGAACAAGGTGCCGGCATCGCCTCGCAACCGGTGCTCGACCATGTTTCACTCGATGTTTCACGGCAGGGCATTCTCGGTATTCAAGGCCCGTCCGGGCGTGGAAAATCAACGATGTTGAAACTGCTGATGCGCTACTGGGATCCGGATTCCGGCACGATTTCGCTGTCGGATGTTCCATTGCCGCAGGTTGACGCCGGATGGCGTCGGCGCGTGCAGACGATGATGGGGCAGGAGACGTATCTGTTCGACGGAACGATTCGCGAAAATCTCGCTATTGCCTGCAATGACGCCGATTTTTCGGATTCTGACAGTAATTCTGGCAGTAATTTCTGTAGTAATTCCAGCAGTAATGCTGGTGGTGATTCCGCTGATTCCTCCGATTCGGATCTCGCGCACGACATTCCCGATTCCGTATTGCGCGAAGCCCTCGCCAAGGCGTCCGCGCTCGAACTGGTCGATGCGCTGCCGAACGGCTTGGATACGCGGGTCGGCGAGCTGGGTGGCCGCCTTTCGGAGGGTGAGAAGCAACGCATCGGATTGGCCCGCATGTTCCTTCGCGACGCCGATTTGGTGCTGTTCGACGAGCCGACGAGCCGTCTTGACGCCTATAACGAGTCGGTGATTCTCGGGTCGATCAATGATCTTGCCGAGCGGGGGAGCGCCGTCGTGCTGGTGTCGCACCGCGATTCCACCATGCGCATCGCTGATCGCATACTGCGTATGTAGTGCGCAATACGCGAATCCATCTGCACCCCCGTCCGCAATGTGGTCGTATGAAAATCATGCGTCATTCGTATTTCTTATAGCGTGCATCGAAAGTGCGGTCGAAAGGAGCCGTGCGCGCGAATCGAAAGCGAATGGCGCATATCAGGCAAGAAAAGCGAATGAAATTGCGGAATCGTCGGCAGAATCGAAATCGTAAGAAAATGAAACAATCATGAAAATGATAGTCAGAATTTAAGAAAAGCAACTTTTTAAGACGTGCAAATATTCAGTTCACATGATTTTGTAACGAAAAATCGTTAGTATCTGTGTCAAGAGATATCCGCTCTGCAGCAGGGTGGAATACGATTCGACGAAAGGCTGGCGATGGCCAACAACAGGAACGAACTGAACAAGAATCTGGCGCAGATGCTCAAGGGTGGCGTGATCATGGACGTCACCACCCCGGAGCAGGCGAAGATCGCACAGGACGCGGGCGCATGCGCGGTGATGGCTCTCGAGCGTATTCCGGCCGATATTCGTGCTGCCGGCGGCGTTTCCCGCATGAGCGATCCGGCCATGATCAAGGGCATTCAGGAAGCCGTGTCCATTCCGGTCATGGCAAAGGTTCGTATCGGCCATGTTGCCGAAGCCCGCATTCTGCAGGCCATCGAAATCGACTACATCGACGAATCCGAAGTGCTGAGCCCCGCCGACGACGTGTACCACATCGACAAGAACCAGTTCGACGTGCCGTTCGTGTGCGGCGCGAAGAACCTGGGCGAGGCGCTGCGCCGTATCGCCGAGGGCGCTTCCATGATCCGCACCAAGGGCGAGCCGGGCACCGGCGACGTGATCCAGGCCGTGCGCCACATGCGCACCATGAACAAGCAGATCCGCGAGCTCGTCTCCCTGCGCGACGACGAGGTGTATGAGGCCGCCAAGCAGCTGGCCGTGCCGTACGATCTCGCCAAGTATGTGCACGACAACGGTCGTCTGCCGGTCGTCAACTTCGCTGCCGGTGGCGTGGCCACTCCGGCCGATGCCGCGCTCATGATGGAACTGGGTGCCGAAGGTGTGTTCGTCGGTTCCGGCATCTTCAAGTCCGGAGACCCGGCCAAGCGTGCCGCCGCCATCGTGCAGGCCACCGCCAATTGGCAGGACGCCGACCTGCTCGCACGCCTTTCCGAGAACCTCGGCGAGGCCATGGTCGGCATCAACGAAGACGAGATCGAAACCATCATGGCCGCTCGCGGCGAGTGATTGCGCTGTCATTTCGTGCGCTGTGCGCTGCGTGCGGCTGTCGGCATGTCTGTTCGATGCGCCGCGCGCAGCCCGTTTCGCATGATTCGCGATGGTTTGGGTAAGGAGATCCGATGGTTGTTGCCGTTGAATACATTTCGAAGGAAGAATCGACTGACGTTGCCGAAGGTGCGGCTTCCGCGCAGCATGGCGTGACCGGCATCCTTGCGGTGCAAGGCGCGTTCGCCGAGCATGCGGCGATGCTGGATCGGCTTGGTGCGCCGTGGAAACTGCTGCGTGCCGCCGAGGATTTCGACGATTCGATCGACCGCGTGATTCTGCCTGGCGGCGAAAGCACCACGCAGGGCAAATTGCTGCGTTCGACCGGCTTGTTCGATCCGATCGCCGCGCATATCGCCGCTGGAAAGCCGGTATTCGGCACCTGCGCGGGCATGATTTTGCTCGCTCGTCGTCTCGATAACGACGAGAACGTCTATTTTGGCGCGTTGGATGCGGTCGTGCGCCGCAATGCGTATGGACGTCAGCTTGGTTCGTTCGCTGCGTCCGCCGATTTCGGCGCTTCCGACGATGCGGATGCTGTGGTGGTTGCGTCGGGGGAGTCTGTCTCTTCTGCGATTTCCGCGGCTGCTGGTGAGGAGGGGGCTTCCGAGGCTTCGGATACGTCGGTGGTGCTCAAGGATTTCCCTCTGGTGTTCATTCGCGGACCGTTCGTTGCCGAGGTCGGCGAGCGGGCCACGGTCGAAACGTCGGTCGACGGCAATGTGGTCGGTTTGCGTCAGGGCAAGATTCTCGCTACGGCGTTCCACCCCGAACTGACCGACGATACCCGCATTCACGAGCTGTTCCTCAGTTTGTAGGCTCATCGAGCGGTGCGGAGTCCGTCTCTTCGTCGTATGCGTTGTTTTGGGAGGTTTGCGATTCGCAGACCTCCTTTGTATATGTTCTTTATATGTTTTCTCTTGTGAGGTAGCTTTCTTGCGATCCATTTTTTGGTTGAGATGCGCGGACAATCGCAGATTATTGTGCAAACGATGTCATTCTGTTTGTGCGAAACGCCGATGATTTCGTTGGCGCTTCAATAGCGCACAACAGTTGCAGGGGGGCTATCGAACCGGTTTGCTTGACACCTTGATACAACCGTGTATCATCGGAGCTAATGGTACACGGTTGTATCAGAAAGGAAACAAAGCCATCCTACCAGTCCAAACATCACCACGGGGGTATTGTTTGGCAGGTCGCGAACATACAAACATCACCAAGTGGAAAGCACGGCATGTGCATTCCGCGGCGGATGTTCCGAAACATATGCGACCGACATGCAATCAGCATGCGAAGCGGATGGCAGAAAGGGAAAAGAACATGCGCAACATGAAGAAGGCTCTCGCAGCGGTAGCAGCAGTGGCAACCCTCGCCAGCCTCGCGGCCTGCGGTGGCAGCGACGGCGGCAACGACGCCAAGGCCAACGCCGGAGACGCAGACAAGGCGGATCTCGTTTTCTGGGGCTGGGACACCGGCAACACCATGAAGGCCCTGATCGCCGACTTCGAAAAGGCCAATCCCGGAATCACCGTCAAATTCAACAACACCGGCACCGCATCCGACACCCAGACCGCACTGAGCAACGCCGTCGCGGCAGGCAAGGGTGCCCCCGACGTGGTCATGCTGGAAGACCCGACCGTCACCCAGTTCGCGGTTACCGGCGACCTCGTTGACCTCACCGCCTACGGTGCCGACAAGCTCGAAGACGACTTCTCCGCAGGCCCGTGGAGCAAGCTACAGTATGATGGCAAGCCGTATGCGCTGCCGATTGATTCCGGCCCGGAAGTCTTCTTCTACAACGATGCCGTGCTCAAGAAGGCCGGCGTCGACGGCTCCCAGATCAAGACTTGGGACGATTATTACGAGGCAGCCAAGAAGGTCAAGGCCATCGGCGCCTACATGACCAACAATTCCGGCTCCTCCATGGAATACCAGCCCTTCACCGCCCAGGCATGGCAGGCCGGTGCGCAGCCGTGGAAGGTCGATGGCGAGAACATCACCATTGACATGACCAAGGATTCCGGCATGAAGAAGTACATCGAATTCCAGCAGAAGCTCATCGACGAAGACCTCGTCGACACCAAGATCGCCAACTGGTCCGACGACTGGAACCGTGCGCTCAACGAAGGCGACATCGCCACTCTCACCATCGGCGCATGGATGCCGGTTAACCTCATGAACGGCGCTCCTGACCAGGCCGGCAACTGGCGCGTGGCCCAGCTCCCGCAGTGGAACGAAGGTGACGAGGTCTCCGCTGAAGACGGCGGCTCCGCACTCGCGGTCGTCTCCCAGTCCAAGCAGCAGGCCGCGGCCTACAAGTTCGTCGAATACTTGACCCACGGCGACGGCGCCCAGACCATGGCCGACACCGGCACCTTCCCGAGCCTGAAGAAGATCCTCTCCTCCGACTCCTTCACCGATCCGAACACTGAAGCCAACAAGAAGGTCAACGACTACTTCGGCGGCCAGAACGTGAACGAGATTCTCTCCGAAGCCGCCCAGCGCAAGGTCTCCGCCTTCCAGTACCTGCCGTACAACCCGTACGCGCAGTCCACCTTCGGCGATCAGATCTCCAAGGCCTACAGCGAGGACATCACTCTGGAGGAAGCCTTCGTCAACTACAGCAAGGCGCTCACCGATCACGGCAACCAGCAGGGCTACACCGTCACCAGCAAGGACTGACGGCGCCCAGCCGCTGCCGTGCGGCACAACGAAAAACGCGATAATGCGATCCGACATACGCAACGCACCATCGCAACCATGAAGATCGACGGCAGGTGGGAATCGTCTGACGTGACCCGCCTGCCTCACTTCGCAAAAATAATTTTAAAAACGAAATCTTACAATAGAAAAAGATTTCAAAAAAATAGCAATCCTGTAATTCAAACAATAAAAGATTTTGCGGATTAACAATTGCACATGGTTGTGCGATCAATAGAGCAAAAAGCATACAGAAAGAAGAAAGCATGTCTCAGCAAGCAGCAGTCGCGGCGGATGCGCTGCATACGCCTGCGGACCAGGTTCGCGTCAACCGTCATCGTGCGGATTGGCGTGGTTGGAAGTTCATGTGGCCGTTCGCGTTGGTGTTCGTGTTCGTGTTCGTGATCCCGATTCTGTACGCGATCTACATCAGCTTCTTCCAGAAGCAGATGATCGGCGGCACGAAGTTCGTGGGAATCAGCAACTACATTCGCCTGTTCCACGACCAGCAGTTCTGGAGCTCGGTCGGCAGGGTCGCGCTGTTCACCTGCGTGCAGGTGCCGGTCATGCTGTTCCTGTCGGCGGCGATGGCCCTGGCGTTGGATTCCATGAAGCTGCACGGCGCGAAGTTCTTCCGCATCTCCACGTTCCTGCCGTACGCGGTGCCGGCCGTGGTGTCGACTTTGGTGTGGGGCTTCATGTACGGCGCGAAGTACGGTCTGGTCGGCTCGCTGAACGACTGGCTGGGCACGAACCTCGACGTGCTGAGCCCGAACGTGCTGCTCGCTTCGATCGGCAACATCGTGACGTGGGAGTTCACGGGCTACAACATGCTGATCTTCTACAGCTCGCTGTCCACGATCCCGCATTCGCTGTACGAGGCCGCCTCGATCGACGGGGCGTCCGAGTGGCAGATCGTCAAGTCCATCAAGCTGCCCGAACTGAAGGGCTCGCTCGCGATCACGGTGATCTTCTCGATCATCGGCTCGTTCCAGCTGTTCAACGAGCCGAGCATCCTGCAGAACATGGTGCCGGGCAACTCGATCACCACGTACTACACGCCGAACATGTACGCGTACAACCTGAGCTTCGCGGG
>ERZ809758.222-NODE-222-length-13278-cov-5.90305_pt1 | contig 13278 bp, 8 predicted proteins | sample MGYA00520314_ERZ809758 | MGnify/ENA primary metagenome ERZ809758 (study PRJEB31588, sample SAMN03401228) | human gut metagenome | study: EMG produced TPA metagenomics assembly of the PRJNA231909 data set (A prospective, longitudinal analysis of the... | reverse complement strand
CGGTATGTCTGCATGACCGACCCCGATGCCGCCGCCCGGCTGGACGCGGCGCTGGCGGGCCGTGCCAACGCCCCCCGGCTGCTGACCGGCCCCGAGGGCCTGAAGGAGCTGGCCGCCATGGACGGCCCCGATGTGGTGTTGAACAGTGTGGTGGGCATCGCCGGTCTGGGTGCCAGCCTGACCGCCATTGAGAGCGGCCACGATCTGGCTCTTGCCAACAAGGAGAGCCTTGTCACGGGCGGTCACCTGGTGACCCAGGCCGTGGCAAAGCACGGCGTGAAGCTGCTGCCTGTGGATAGCGAGCACTCCGCCATCTTCCAGTGCCTGCAGGACAAGGAGAGCGCCAAGAGCCTGACCAAGATCCTGCTCACGGCCTCCGGCGGCCCCTTCTTCGGCATGAAGACCGAGGAGCTACGGGGCAAGACCAAGGCCGATGCCCTCAAGCACCCCAACTGGAACATGGGTGCCAAGATCACCATCGACTCCGCCACCCTGATGAACAAGGGCCTGGAGCTGATCGAGGCGGTCTGGCTGTTCGGCCTGCCCCCCGAGAAGATCCAGATCGTGGTGCAGCGCCAGAGCATTGTCCACTCTGCCGTGCAGTACAGCGATAACTCCATCATCGCCCAGCTGGGCGTGCCCGATATGCGCATCCCCATCCAGTACGCCCTGACCTACCCGGCCCGTGTGCCCGGTGTGGTGCCCGAGCTGGACTTTACCACCCTGAAGCTGCTGACCTTCGATGTGGCCGACGAGGAGACCTTCCGCTGCCTGGCTGCCTGCAAGAAGGCCATCAAGAAGGGCGGTCTGGGCCCCTGCGCCGCCAACGGTGCCAACGAGGAGGCAGTCAAGCTCTTCCTCGAGGATAAGATCGGCTTCCTCGATATCGGCCGTCTGGTGGAGGCTGTTGTGGACAGCGACAGCTTTGGCGGCGACTACACCCTGGCCGATGTGTATGAGTGCGACAAGATGGCCCGCGCCTTTGTGAGAGCGCACCTGTAAGGAGAACTGATGTCTTTTATTGTCACCTTTATTGCTGCGGTGTTCGTGTTCAGCGCCGTGATCGCCATCCACGAGTTCGGCCACTTCATGGTGGCAAAGCTCTGCGGTGTGCAGGTCAACGAGTTCTCCATCGGCATGGGGCCGGTGCTGTGCAAGCGGGTGCGCAAGGGCACCCAGTACAGCATCCGCGCCCTGCCCGTGGGCGGCTTTGTGGCGCTGGAAGGGGAGGAAAGCCCCGAGAGCAAGCAGGCGGAGGAACGGTCAAACCCCTCAGCCGCCGATGGCGGCAGCTCCCCTGATAGGGGAGCCCTTGGCATAGCGGAGACTTCCCCCGAGGAGGAAAAGCCTGTTGGTATTCCTCTGAATGAGGCCCCTGTCTGGCAGCGGGCCCTCATCATGCTGGCGGGTGCCGGGATGAACTTTGTGCTGGGCTTTGTGGTCATGGCCATCCTCATCACGGCCCAGAGCGAACCCATCACCAGCAAGGTCCTCTATCAGGTGGAGGAAAACGCCCTCTGCGGCCAGACCGGCCTGCAGGCAGGGGATAAGATCCTTGCGGTGAACGGCCGCCGCTGCTTTGTGGCAAACGATATCCTCTATGAGCTGATGCGCACTGAGGACTACACCGCCGATTTCACCGTTCTGCGGGACGGCAAAAAGGTGGAGCTGCCCGGTGTGCAGTTCGACACCTGGCAGGATGACAAGGGCGAGACCCACATGAGCCTGGGCTTTACAGTCTACGGCATCAAAAAAACACCGCTGAATGTGCTGAAAGAGGCGGGCAACAGTGTGCTCTACTACGGGCGCATCATCTTTGCCTCCCTCTCCGACCTGCTGCGGGGGCGGGAGAGCATCAACGACCTCTCCGGCCCGGTGGGCATCGTAACGGCCATCGGGCAGGCCGCCAGCTACGGCTGGCAGGACCTGCTGGAGATGCTGGTGCTCATCACCGTGAATGTGGGCATCTTTAACCTGCTGCCCTTCCCGGCGCTGGACGGCGGCAAAGTGGTGTTCCTGCTCATTGAGGGCGTGACCGGCCATGCCGTGCCCGAAAAGATCCAGAGCGGCCTGACCGTGGCAGCTTTTGCGCTGCTGTTCGGGCTGATGATTTTTGCAACTTACAACGATATCCTCCGGCTCATTACCGGGGCAATGTGATACGGAAAGGAAAACGACCATGCGGCAGCTGAAACGAGAAGTGAAGATCGGCAATGTGACCATTGGCGGCAACAACCCCATTGCGGTGCAGACCATGCTGAATGTCCCTGTGGAGGACATCGAGGGCAACGTTGCCCAGGCAAAGCGCTGTGAGGCGGCGGGCTGCCAGATCCTGCGTGTGACCTGCCCCAGCGCGGCGGATGCCAAGTGCATCGAGGCCGTGAAGAACGCGGTGAACATCCCCATCGTGGCGGATATCCACTTTGACTACAAGGCAGCGCTGGCCTGCGCCGATGTTGGTGTGGACAAGATCCGCATCAACCCCGGCAACATCGGCGACGATGACCGGGTCAAGGCCGTGGTGCAGGCCTGCCAGCAGAAGAACATCCCCATCCGCATCGGTGTGAACGGCGGCAGCCTGGAAAAGCACATCCTGGCAAAGTACGGCGCGCCCGTGCCCGAGGCCATGGTGGAAAGCGCCCTGTACCATGTCCACCTGCTGGAGAAGTTCGATTTCAACAACATCGTCATCTCCATCAAGAACTCCAACGTGCCCCGCATGATGGAGGCCTACCGCCAGCTGAGCGCCGTGACCGATTACCCCCTGCATGTGGGCGTGACGGAGGCCGGTACTTACCAGATGGGCCTGCTCAAGAGCGGCATGGGCATCGGCGGGATGCTGCTGGAGGGCATCGGCGATACCATCCGCGTCTCGCTGGCTGCCGAGCCTGAGAAGGAAGTGGAAGCAGGCTACAACATCCTGCGCGCCGTGGGCTTCCCCGTGGCTGGCCCCGAGGTCATTACCTGCCCCACCTGCGGCCGCACCCAATACCCCTGCACCGAGATCGCCAACGAGGTGGAAAAGCGCCTGCAGGGCTATAAGAAATCCATCAAGGTGGCCGTCATGGGCTGCGTGGTCAACGGCCCCGGCGAGGCCCGCGAAGCCGATATCGGCATTGCAGGCGGCAAGGGCGAGGCTGTCCTCTTCATCCACGGCCAGCCCATCAAGAAGCTGACCGGGGATAATATCCTCGACCAGTTCATGGAGGAGATCTATAAGATCTGAGAGACAGCCCTCTCAGTCTCGCTGCGCTCGACAGCTCCCCCAAAGGGGGAGCTAACGCATCTGCAAGGGGAAAGGGTGCTGATGGCTAAACCTCTCCGTCATCTTCGCTAACGCTCGATGCCACCTCCCCTAGTAGGGGAGGCCTTGGCATAGGGTTCATTTTTCGCAATGATCGCCTATCGGCTCCAAAACGCACTCCTGCCGCAAGGGTAAGACTTTGCGCCAGCAGGGCAAATAGGAGCGAAGCGCCAGACCTCGAAAACGCGACGGCCTGCCAAGGGCTCCCCTACTAGGGGAGCTGCCGAGCGTCAGCGACGGCTGAGAGGTTTAACCCCGTCAGCACCCCCTAAAGGTCATGCCGCAATCGCCTCTCCCTTTGGGAGAGGTGGCATCCCGCAGGGATGACGGAGAGGGCGCAGGCGAAGCGCCTGAGAGGTTCAGAAATAATATCAAAAGGAGTAACCCATCGTGACACCACTTGTATCTCAGCTATGGCCGCAGTTCATGGCGGACCCGGATTTCGCGGCCAGTTTCGGGCGCGTGATCGTGGAGCATGCCCGGATGCTGCGGCAGGAGCGGCAGGTCGTTTTTACCCTGCGCAGTGCCGCCCCGCTGGACAAGGGGCTGTGCGCCCGGCTGCTGGCCTCCCTGCAGCCGGATTATGAGGGCTTTGAACTGAAGATCGACAACCTCTTTGGCTATGCCACGCTGGACGAAGCCGCCCTGCGGGAGCTGATGGAGGAGATGAAGCGGGACGGCATCCCCATCAACGGCTTTCTGGACCGGTGCCGGATCACCATCACCGGCCAGAACATCACGGTGGGGGTCTGCCACGGCACCAAGTTTTTGCAGGAGATGGAGTTTGAGCGCCTGCTGGCGGACCGCGTTGCCGCCCACACCGGTGTCAGGCCCAAAGTCACCCTGACAAGCGCGGTGGACGAGGCCGAACAGCGCCAGATGGAGGAAAAGCTGGAGCGCAAGATCGCCCCGCCGGTGGTCAAGTTCGAGAAAAAGAACACCGCCCCCTCCATCAAGGTGGAGGGCCTTGACCTGACCGACAAGCCCGTGACCATTTTCCACGGCAAGATGTTCACCCCCAAGAACCTCACCCCCCTCAAGGATCTGGGCGGCGAGGGCGGCAAGTGCGTGATCTGGGGCGATGTGTTCTTTACCGAGGTCAAGGGCAACTACCGCAAGATCTACACGGTGTCCATCACCGATTACACCGGCTCCATCAACCTGAAGATCCGCGCGCAGGAAGGGGAGGACTGCTCCAAGTGGGAGAACATCCCCAAGGGCACCACCCTGCTGGTGCGCGGCGACTGCACCTACGACAAGTACGAGCATGACTACATCGTTTACCCCTACGATGTCCTGTTCGTGGAGCGGAAAAAGCGGGAGGACAACGCCCCGGAAAAGCGGGTGGAGCTTCACCTGCATACCAAGCTGTCCAGCATGGATGCCTTCTGCGACCCGGGCGGCATCGTCAAGCTGGCCCACCGGATGGGCCACCCTGCCATTGCCATCACCGACCACGGTGTCTGTCAGGGCTACCCGGAGGCCATGCTGGCCACCGACGAGATCCACAAGAGCGACCCGGATTTCAAGCTGATCTACGGCTGCGAGGCCTACTTTGTGGATGATATGGTGCCCTGCGTCTACGGCGTGAAGGACCAGCCGCTGGACGGCGAGTTCTGCGTGTTCGACACCGAGACCACCGGCCTGGACCCCGGCGTGGAGTACCTGACCGAGATCGGCGCGGTGATCGTGCGGAACGGGGAAGTGGTGGAGGAGTTCGACACCTTTGTCAAGCCGGGCAAGCCCATCACCCCCAAGATCACCGAGCTGACCGGCATCACCAACGAGATGGTGGCCGATGCCCCCGGGGAGAAGGAAGCGCTGGAAGCCTTTCTCCGGTTCGCGGATGGCCGCATCCTGGTGGCCCACAATGCCCATGCGTTCGATATCCGCTTCCTGAAAGCCGCCGCCAAGCGCAGCGGCATTTCCTTTGAGCCGACCTATATCGACACCCTGACCATGGCGCAGGCCATGTACCCGGGCCTGCACAACTACAAGCAGGGGACCATCAACAAGCATCTGGAGCTGCCCAGCTACGAGGCCCACCGCGCCTGCGAGGACTCCGCCGCGCTGGGCCGCATCTTCTGCGTCATGCTCAGTGACCTTGCCGAGAAAGAGGTCACCACCGTGGAGGGCATCAACACCGGTCTGGGCGGCAACCGGGAGGTGCTGAAAAAGAAGTACTTCCACCTCATCATTCTGGTCAAGAACCAGATGGGCCTGAAGAACCTGTACAAGATCGTGAGCGAGGCCCACGTCAACTACTTCTTCAAGAAGCCCCGTGTGCCCCGCAGCCTGCTGAACAAGTACCGCGACGGCCTGATCCTGACCAGCGCCTGCGAGGCGGGCGAGCTTTACCGTGCCGTTGTGGAGGGGCGCTCCTACGAGGAACTGAAGAAGATTGCCTCCTACTACGACGTGCTGGAGATCCAGCCCCTGGGCAACAACGAGTATATGGTGCGGGACGGCAAGGTGGAGAGCGAGGAGGTCATCAAGGACTTCAACCGCACCATCATCCGGCTGGGCGAGGACCTGCACAAACCGGTCATCGCCACCGGCGACGTGCACTTTACCGAGCCGGAGGATGCCATCTACCGCACGGTGCTGCAGGCGGGCAACGGCTTCAAGGATGCGGACACCCAGCCCCCGCTGTTCTACCGCACCACTGAGGATATGCTGAAGCAGTTCAGCTACCTGCCCAAGGAAAAGGCCTACGAGATCGTGGTGACCAACCCCCGCAAGATCGCGGCCACCATTGACAACAACGTGCGGGCCATCCCACGCGGCACCTACCCGCCCAGCATCGAGGGTGCGGAGCAGCAGCTGCGCGATGCCACCTGGGAACACGCCAGGCGGGATTACGGCGACCCCCTGCCCAAGATCGTGGAGGACCGCCTGAAAAAGGAGCTGGACTCCATCTGCGGCCACGGCTACGCTGTTCTGTACGTCATTGCCGTCAAGCTGGTGGCCTACTCCAACGCGGGCGGCTATCAGGTGGGCAGCCGTGGCTCGGTGGGCTCCTCTGCCGTGGCCCACTTCTCGGGTATTTCGGAGGTCAACAGTCTGCCGCCCCACTATCGCTGCCCCAAGTGCAAGTACAGCGAGTTCATCACCGACGGCAGCGTGGACGACGGCTTTGACCTGCCTGACAAGGACTGCCCCCACTGCGGTACCCGGATGCTGGTGGACGGCCACGACATCCCCTTTGAGACCTTCCTGGGCTTCTACGGCGACAAGGAGCCTGATATCGACCTGAACTTTTCGGGCGAGTATCAGTCCAACGTCCACCGCTATACCGAGGAGCTGTTCGGCAAGGCCAATGTGTTCAAGGCGGGCACGGTGTCCGGCATTCAGGACAAGACCGCCTACGGCTACGTCAAAAAGTATCTGGAAGCCCGCGGCAAAACCGTCAACCACGCCGAGGAGAACCGCCTGACCCTGGGCTGCACCGGTGTCAAGCGCACCACCGGCCAGCACCCCGGCGGCATGGTGGTTGTGCCCGATACCTACGAGATCTACGATTTCTGCCCCATCCAGCATCCGGCGGACGATGTGGCGGGCGGTCTGCTGACCACCCACTTCGAGTTCAAGTACCTCCACGACACCCTGCTCAAGCTGGACGAGCTGGGCCACGATATGCCCACCTTCTATAAGTATTTTGAGGAATACACCGGCATCCCCGTGGACAGCATCCCCATGAACGACCCCCGGGTGTACAGCCTGCTCACCAGCCCGGAGGAGCTGGGCGTGACCCCGGAGCAGATCGACAGCCAGACCGGCACCTTCGGCATCCCGGAAATGGGCACCAACTTCGTGCGCGGAATGCTGGTGGAGGCCCGGCCCCGGAACTTTTCGGAGCTGATCCAGATCTCGGGCCTGTCCCACGGCACCGATGTCTGGACCGGAAATGCCGACGAGCTGATCCGCAGCGGCACCTGCACCATCGCGGAGGTCATCGGCTGCCGTGACAGCATCATGCTCTACCTGCTGCGCAAGGGGCTGGAGCCCAAGATGGCCTTTGATATCATGGAGGCTGTCCGTAAGGGCAAGGTGGCCAAGGGCGGCTTCAAGCCCGGCTGGGAGGAAGCCATGCGGGAGCACGAGGTGCCGGACTGGTACATCGAGTCCTGCCGCAAGATCAAGTATATGTTCCCCAAGGCCCACGCTGTGGCCTACCTGATGAGCGCCATCCGGCTGATGTGGTTCAAGCTCTACCGCCCGGCAGAGTTCTACGCTGTTTACTTCACCGTGCGCGGCGATGATATCGACTATGAGGCCGCTGTGGGCGGTGCGGCTGTGGCCCGCGCCCACATGGAGGCAGTGAAGCGCCGCCTGAAAGAGGAGAAGAACGCCAAGGACGAGGACGTGCTGGTCAGCCTGCAGCTGGTCAACGAGATGCTGTCCCGCGGGTATGCGTTCCTGCCCATCGAGCTGGGCAAGAGCCGCGGCAACAAGTATATCGTGGAGGATGGCAAGGTGCGCCTGCCCTTCTGTGCCCTGAAAGGCGTGGGCGGCACTGCCGCTGCCTCGCTGGAGCGTGCCACCATCGACGGGCAGGAGTATATCTCCGTGGAGGAGCTCCAGCAGGCCACCGGCGTGACCAGCGCCGTGCTGGAAAGCCTGCGCACCGCCGGTGTGCTGGCAGACCTGCCCGAAAGCAGCCAGGTGAGCTTCTTCTGACCCCTTGACTTTTGGGGGAAGGCAGGCTCAGGCTCCGAATCGTTCATCAAGTGCAACAAAAAATCCCCTGCCAATATCCGGCAGGGGATTTTTGAGTTGTGTGGTGCAGCTGTGGGTATTAAACCTCTCCGTCAAAACCTGACGGTTTTGCCACCTCCCCTAGTAGGGGAGGCCTTGGCATAAGGTTCATTTTTCGCAATGATCGCCTGTCGGCTCCAAAACCGGCATCTGCCGCAAGGATAAGACTTTGCGCCAGCAGGGCAAACAGGAGCGAAGCGTCAGACCCCGAAAACGCGACGGCCTGCCAAGGGCTCCCCTACTAGGGGAGCTGGCGCGGAGCGCCTGAGAGGTTTAGCCGCAAGCAGCACCGCTTCCCTTGCAGATGCATTGGCCCCTTTACGCGTCCTTTTCCATAGCGGCCAGCGGGGTCAGGTACTCCTTGCAGCACTCCTCGTACATGAGGGAGTATTCTTTGCTGGGGTTGTGGTGCATCAGGCTCTTGAGGGTGTGGGAATCGTAGTCATCGCCCTCGCTGGTGCCCACCAGACGGGCCGCCACGTTGGAGCAGTGGTCGGAGATGCGCTCCACATTGTTCAGCACATCCAGGAACACCACGCCGGTATCAATGGAGCAGATGCCATCCTTCAGGCGCTTGATGTGGCCGTCGCGGAGCTTCTCCACCAGAATGTCGATGACCTCTTCCAGCGGCTCCACCTGACGAGCCAGCGCGATGTCATCGTTCTCAAAGGCATCGTTGGTGCGGGTCAGGATCTGCTCCAGCGCGGAATCCAGCAGCTTCAGCTCGTTCTTGGCGATGTCGCTGAAGGAGGCCTCTTTCTCGTAGAGCTCCACAGCCTTTTCCTGAATGTTCACGGCGTAGTCGCCGATGCGCTCGAACTCGGTGACAAAATTCAGCAGCTCGGTCACGGCGTGGCTCTCGTCGTCGCCCAGCTCCTGGTCAGTCATCTTGATGAGGTAGTTGGAGATCTCCACCTCCATCCGGTCGATGAGGTTCTCCCGCACATTGATGGCACTCACCACGTCCTCATCCATCTTGAGCAGCAGGGGAGTGGAGAGGCTGACGTTGCGGGCGGCACGGCGGGACATCTTGACCACGGCGCTCTTGGCCTGCTGCAGGGCCACGGCCGGGCTTTTGAACAGACGCTCATCCAGCACGGGCATACTCATCTCCTGTGCTTCCTCGGCACTGTTGGGCACGGTGAGCATGGCCAGCTTGGAGAGCACACTGCTGAAGGGCAGGAACAGCAGCATGGCCGCCACACTGGAAAGGGTGTGGATGTTTGCAATGGTGCTCTTGTTCATCACATCGCCCCACACCGGGATGCCGATGGTGTACCGCACGGCGTAAATGGCACCCAGCAGCACAAAGCTGCCGATGATGTTGAAATACAGGTGGATCAGGGCGGCGCGCTTGCCGTCCTTGGAGGAGCCGCCGATGGTCAGCAGCGGGGTAAAGGCGGTGCCGATGTGGGCACCCAGAATGATGGGGATGGCGCTGCCAAAGGTGACAAGGCCGGTGCTGGACAAGGCCTGCAGGATACCCACCGAGGCCGAGGACGACTGGATGATGACGGTGACGACCATGCCCACCAGCACGCCCAGCACGGGGTTGGTCATGCTGACGAACAGCTCCTGAAAGGCTGCGCTCTCCCGCAGGGGGGACACGCCGGTGTCCATCAGGCTCATGCCCGTGAACAGGATGCCGAAGCCCAGCATGATCTGGCCGACGTTCTTCTTTTTGGCGTTGCGCAGGAATACATAAAAAATGCAGCCGACAAATGCCACCACCGGCGCAAACGTCTTGGGCTGGATGAGGGTCAGCAGAAGGCTGTCACCCGAGATATCCGCCATGCGGATGAGCTGACCGGTGACCGTGGTACCAATGTTTGCACCCATGATGACACCCACCGACTGCGTCAGGGTCATAATGCCAGAGTTGACAAGGCCGACACAGATGACGACTGTGCCCGCGGAGGACTGGATCACGCCGGTGATGAGGGTGCCGAAAATGACACCCTTGATGGTGGAGGAGGTCAGCTTTTGCAGCACGCCCTGCATCTTGCCGCCCGCCAGCTTTTCCAGGCCGGCACCCATGATCGACATACCATAGAGGAACAGCGCAATACCGCCCAACAATGAGGTGATGTGTGTGATATCCATCTCGATACTCCTAAAAACTTCCTTTTGCTCTTAAAACAAACCAAGGACGGCCGCCCGGGGCTTTCTGCCCTGAACGCCGTCCTTTTTATTATAGCATTGAACTCCCCCGGACAACAAGCGTTATTTTACATGTTTTTTGCATTTTTACTGCATTTCCGCGCCGTTTTGTCCTTTTGTCAACTGTTCTTTTCTTATATTTTACAGGTATTTTACATTTGAGCTTTCCCCGCGCGCTCCTGACATGTTTCCGGGAGCTGCCGGGAATGTGTCATGCGGCCTCGTCCAGCTCCTCCATGGCCTCCCGCACCGTGTCCGCTGAGAAGAGGAACACCCCGCCCCGGGTATAAACCTCCACATGGCCGCCTACAGATCGGATCTCGTACTCACTCATGGTGTTCCCTCCTGTTCCTGCAGCCCGCCTCCGGGCCGCTCCTGTTTTGTTCGACAAGAGGAGTATACCAGATACAGGGTACGATAAGGGGGACTTTCAAGTTGCCTGCTTGACTTTTTTCATAAGCCAGCATATAATGAATATGACACCACATACGACACCACAAAGACGAGGGAATAAAAGATGTCTCAATGGGATAAGCTGCTGGCACGCATTTGTGCGCTTTCCAAAGACCTGCGGTTTGATGAGCTGCGCAAGGTGCTGGAAAGCTACGGCTATCAGATGACTGTCCCCCGGAGCGGGAGCAGCCACTATACCTTCCGCAAAGCGGGCTGTATGCCCATTACGATACCCAAGCACGAACCAATCAAGAAAGTATATGTGGAAATGGTGCGTCAAATCGTAGAGAGTGAGGCGAAAAACGATGAAAACGCTGAATGAATATCTGGCTCTCCCGTATCGGATGGAGATTGTAGAGGACAGGGAAGAGGGCGGCTATGTTGTCTCCTATCCCGATCTGCCGGGGTGCCTGACCTGCGGCGAGACCATTGAAAGCGCTGTGGAGAATGCTCGGGATGCTAAGAGGGTCTGGCTGGAGGCCGCACTGGAAGAGGGCGTATCCATTCCGATGCCGGACAGTCTGGAGGATTACTCCGGGCAGTTCAAGCTCCGCCTGCCCCGCAGCCTGCACCGCGCTCTGGCGGAGCACTCCCAGCGGGAAGGCATCAGCATGAACCAGTACTGCGTTTACCTGCTGGCAAAAAATGATGCCCTGCACGCAGGGTAAAAGGAAAGCTTTCCGGCCCTTCGCTCTGGTGAGCGGGGGCTTTTCTTATTTTCTCCCTCTTTTTTCGCATTTTTCGCGCGAAAAATCGCCAGAACATACTCGTTGACGGCACAACCAAAAGGTGTTACACTTTGGGTAACAAAACAACGCTGTGTAATGCGAAAGAAAGAGGTGTTTCCATGAACGAAATGAAGGAAGCAGTGGGGAACTGGCGGGAGGCAAAGCAGTTCAGCCCGGCGGACGAGAACGATTTCCTGCGGTGGCTGGACAAGGCCGACACCGAGGAAAAGCTCTTTTCCCGGCTGACCTTCTGGTTTACCTTCCGGGGCCTGCCTGCGGACCAGAACCAGCGGTATCATCTGGTGCAGGAGCGGGCCCGGGAACTGCGGCTCTGGAACGGACTGGAGCTCAAACTCCGGCGCTGGCAGGACCGTGTGGCCGACGAGTACGAGCAGATCGGAAAGGAGGCGTTCGCGGCCCGCATCGGCGAGGACTACGCCGATTACATCAACAGCCTGACCGACCCGGAGGCCGCCCCGCAGCAGGCTGCCCCGGAGCCGGAGACCGCAAAGCCTGCCGGGGTGCAGGCGTGGTCGGCCCGGGAGCTGTCTGAAATGGTGCTGCCGCCCATCCGCCATGTGGTGGAGGGCCTGCTGCCCATGGGCATGGGGGTGCTGGTGGCTAAGCCCAAGCTGGGCAAGAGCTGGATGGTGCTGGACCTCTGCCTTGCCGTGGCACAGGGGGAGCCGTTCCTGGGGTTCCCCACCCGGCAGCACGGCACGCTCTACCTCGCCCTGGAGGACGGCAAGAGCCGGATGCAGACCCGCCTGCGCCGCTTGCTGGAGGGCAGGCCTGCCCCCGCCAACATGCACGTTATGTTTCAGGCCCAGCGGCTGGGCGAGGGCCTGCTGGAAACGCTGGGGGAGTATCTGGATGCAAACCCGGACATCCATCTGGTCTGCATCGATACCTTATCCAAGATCAAGCCCAAGGCAAAGCCCTTTGAAAATGCCTACGATGCCGACTACGACTACATGGGCAGGCTGAAGGCCTTTGCCGACAGCCGGGGCATCTGCGTGCTGCTGGTGCACCACACCCGCAAGAGCAAGAACCCCGAGGACAGCTTCGACAACATCAACGGCTCCACCGGCATCCTGGGTGCGGCGGATTTCACCATCGTGCTGGACAAGCAGAGCCGGATGGACGATGAAGCAGGCTTTCTGCTCACCGGCCGCGACATCGAGCAGTGCGAGCGGGTCATCCGCTTTGATAAGGCCCGCTGCCGCTGGGTCATGCAGGGCACGGCGGCCCAGCTGGCCGCGCAGCGCCGGGTGGCCGAGTATGAGGCAGAGCCCATCGTCAAGACCCTGCGGGTGCTCCTGCAGCAGGGGGATGGAACGTGGAGCGGCAATGCGCAGGCATTGATGCAGATGGGAGAGCGCTATACAAACGAAGAGCTTGCTTCCAGCACACGAGCATTGGCAGGACGAATCAAAGAGCTGCAACCAATGCTCTGGGAAAGAGATGCGATCAAGTGCTGGGATAAACAGAATGGAACAGGCGGAAAACGATACTGCTTTAAGATGAATCGAATTGATAATACTGCGCCTGTTATGGATTCTGCACAACTGTCGTTAAGACATAAGTATTGTTGATTTTGTTGTTTTTGTTGGTGCTTGCAACAGAATCAACAAATCCAACAAAAATAGAGAGTATAACGAGAACCCCCTCCGGTATGGTGTGTACCGAAGGGGGTTCGTTGGGGTTTGATGGCGTGCCCTCTCAGTCTCGCTGCGCTCGACAGCTCTCCCGAAGGGAGAGCCAACGCATCTGCAAGGGGAGAGGATGCTGAAGGTTAAACCTCTCCGTCATCATCGCTTCGCTCGATGCCACCTCCCCTAGTAGGGGAGGCCTTGGCATAGGGTTCATTTTTCG
>ERZ809758.200-NODE-200-length-13820-cov-5.80116_pt1 | contig 13820 bp, 10 predicted proteins | sample MGYA00520314_ERZ809758 | MGnify/ENA primary metagenome ERZ809758 (study PRJEB31588, sample SAMN03401228) | human gut metagenome | study: EMG produced TPA metagenomics assembly of the PRJNA231909 data set (A prospective, longitudinal analysis of the... | reverse complement strand
ATGCGAAAGCTCTTCCGGCAGCACGCGGTGCAGAAATTCGCTCTCCTGCGCGGCCTGCACGGCCTCCTCCAGCGTGGAAGGCAGTCTTTCCAGCCCAAGACCTGCGGCCTCGGTGGGATCGAACAGGTTCTTGTTGATGGGGGCCTGCAGCACCATCCGGTGCTCGATGCCATCCAGACCGGCGGCCAGCACCAGACCCACGGCCAGATAGGGGTTGCAGGCAGGGTCAGGGCTGCGCAGTTCCATGCGGCAGTTGTTGCCCTTGACCTGCGGGATGCGCACCAGCTGGCTGCGGTTCTGGCGGCTCCAGCTCACATAGCGGGGGGCCTCGTCACAGCCAAAGCGCTGGTAGCTGTTGGGCAGGGGATTGGTGAACACGGTCAGCTCCCGGCTGTGGGCCAGAACACCCGCCATAAAGCTGCCTGCAATGCTGTCCGGGGCAATGTCGCCCTCAAACAGATTGCGGCCGTCCATGCAGAGCGAAAGGTTGATGTGCAGGCCGCTGCCTGCCTGATCCGGCAGGGGCTTGGGCAGGAAGCTGGCGTGGATGCCGTTGCGCATGGCAACAGCCCGCACGATCTGCTTGAACATCATCACATTGTCGGCTGTTTTCAGGGGGCCGGCGTAGTGGCAGTCGATCTCGTTCTGACCGTGGCCGCTCTCGTGATGGCTGTGCTGGGGGCTCATGCCCATCTGCTCCATGGTCAGGCAGATGTCCCGGCGCAGGTTCTCACCTGCATCCAGCGGGGCTACATCAAAGTAGCCGCCAAAGTCGATGGGGATGCGGGTGGGGCGGCCCCGGTCGTCATTCTCAAACAGGTAGAACTCGCACTCAGCCCCCACGTTGCAGGTCAGGCCCAGCTTGCGGAAGCTGCGGCTCATCTGGCGCAGGAAGCCACGGCAGTTGCCGCCAAAGGCAGCGCCGTCCGGTTTTTCCACGTCACAGAAGAACTGCATCACCCGGCCCTCGGTGGGCCGCCAGGGCAGGATGGTCACGGTGGAAAGATCGGGCCGGAGCACAAGATCGCTCTCCTCCACCTTCATAAAACCGGCAATGGAGCTGCCGTCAAAGCAGACACCATCCTCCATGGCCTTGGGCAGGTCGCTGGCAAGTACGGCGATATTTTTCTGGGTGCCAAAGATATCGCAGAAGGCAAAGCGGACGAATTTGACGTTGTTGTCCTCCACAAAATCAAGGATGTCCTGTTGGGTATTATAGCTCATAGTGGTTCCCTCCGAGCCGCAGGGCGCGGCAAATGGCACAGCAGTGCAAAACTGGAAAAATCAGCTTACGTTCTTAAAAAACGCCTAAAGGCCTGCTTCGTATGCGCAAAGCAGGTCTTTAGGCTGGTGTAAGAAATAGGAAAAGGGGAATGGCTTAAAAATCCAACAACCCAGCGATGCTTATCAAGCTATGTCAGAAAGATCAGACGTAGTAGAGCATCTTGCTGTAGCTGGGCAGAGGCCAGTAGTCCTCACCGCAGATGGTCTCGGCATCGTCGGCAGCGGCGCGCAGAGCATCCATCTTGGGCAGAACGTCATCGTGGAAGGAGACAGCCTTGGCACTCTCATCGGTCATGGCCTCAGCGGTATCCACGGCAGCCTGCAGGGCATCGATGGCATCGCTCATGGCATCGGCATCGGTGGACAGGCGGGTGAGAGTCTTGGTCTCGCTGCGCACGCTGATGGCCTCGCTGACGGCCAGCTTGGATGCGGCGGTGTTGGCAACCTCGCTCATGTAGGCGTTGATGGCGGGCAGCAGCTGCTTGCGGGCCATCTCCAGCATGGTCAGAGCCTCGATGTTGATGATCTTGGAGTAGTGCTCCATCTCGACTTCGTAACGGCTCTCCATCTCGATCTTGGTCAGAACACCGAAATCCTCCATCAGCTGGATGTTCTTCGGGTCGATCAGTGCGGGCAGAGCGGCGGGCGTGTTCTTCTTGTTGGGCAGGCCGCGGCGTGCTGCTTCCTCTTCCCACTCGGCGGTGTAGCCGTTGCCGTTGAAGATGACACGGCGGTGGTCACGGATGGTGCGCTTGACCAGAGCAATGGCAGCGCTGGTAAAGTCCTCAGCGCCCTCCAGCTCGTCGGCGTAGCCCTTCAGCTCCTTGGCAACAGCAGTGTTCAGGATGGTGTTGGCATCGCTCAGGTTCTCAGCAGAACCGGGCATACGGAACTCGAACTTGTTGCCGGTGAAGGCAAAGGGAGAGGTACGGTTGCGGTCGGTGGTGTCCTTGCTGAACTTGGGCAGGACATCCACGCCCAGATCCATCTTCATCTTGACGGGGCCGGCATAAGGCGAATCAGATGCAATGGCATCGATGACAGCTTCCAGCTCCTCGCCCACGAAGATCGAGATGATGGCCGGGGGAGCCTCGTTGGCACCCAGACGGTGATCATTGCCCGGGGTGGCAACGGAGGTACGCAGCAGATCGGCGTATTCGTCCACTGCCTTGATGACAGCAGCCAGGAATACCAGGAACTGCAGGTTCTCCATGGGCGTGTCGCCCGGGTCCAGCAGGTTCTCGTGGGTGGTGGACATGGACCAGTTGTTGTGCTTGCCGCTGCCGTTCACACCCTCAAAGGGCTTCTCGTGCTGCAGGCAGACCAGACCGTACTTGGGAGCGATCTTCTTCATCATCTCCATGGTCAGCAGGTTGTGGTCAATGGCAACATTGGTGGTGTCGAAGATGGGGGCCAGCTCATGCTGGCAGGGAGCCACTTCGTTGTGCTTGGTCTTGGCAGGAACGCCCAGCTTCCACAGCTCCTCGTCCAGCTCCTTCATAAATGCGGAGACCTCGGGACGGATGACACCGAAGTAATGCTCCTCCAGCTCCTGACCCTTGGCAGAGGGTGCACCGAACAGGGTGCGGCCGGTGAGGATCAGATCCTGACGTGCCTCGTAGTCTTCCTTCTTGACAAGGAAGTACTCCTGCTCGGGGCCGACGGTGGTGGAGACGTAATCAACATCCTTGCCAAACAGCTTCAGGATGCGGATGGCCTGACCGGACAGTGCGTTCATGGAGCGCAGCAAGGGGGTCTTTTTGTCCAGTGCCTCGCCGGTGTAGCTGACGAAAGCGGTGGGGATGCACAGCACGTCATCCTTCACGAAAGCGTAGCTGGTGGGGTCCCATGCGGTGTAGCCGCGGGCTTCGCAGGTGGCACGCAGGCCGCCGGAGGGGAAGGAGGAAGCATCGGGCTCGCCGCGCACCAGCTCCTTGCCGGAGAACTCCATGATGGCGGTGCCGTCGCCCACGGGGCTCACAAAGCCGTCGTGCTTCTCACTGGTGATGCCGGTCAGCGGCTGGAACCAGTGGGTGTAGTGGGTGGCACCCAGCTCCATGGCCCAGCGCTTCATCACGCTGGCCACAACGTTTGCCACCTCGATATCCAGGGGTGCGCCCTTGTGCAGGGTGCGCTCCAGGCTCTTGTAAGTAGCGCTCGGCAGGCGCTCCTTCATTACATGCTCGTTAAAGACCTTGCTGCCGTAGATTTCCATAACATTTGCTGCCATAAATCCTACTCCTTACTTGATCTTATGTCTGTCCCTTCCGAAACTGTCTCCCGCCGCCGAACTGCGGCCCGGAAACAGCGAAAAGCTTTTTAACAAAAACGGCGCTGCGAGTCAGGAGGTGACCCACAGCGCCGTTGCTGTCTATGGTTTGATTATATCCCGGAACGGCTCAAAAGGCAATTGACAAAACTGACGATTCTGCACAAACACGTTCTCGTTTTTTTGGGAGATATCGTATTTGGTATTACTTTTAGATCACCTGGAACAGGAAGAACTTCAGGTAATTGGTCTCGGGCACGCCCCACAGGATGGGGTGATCCGGTGCCTGCTGCTTCACCTCGATCTGCCGCAGCTGCCGGTGGGCATCCTTTGCGGCGGCGTGCAGCATCTTGATGAACAGCTCCTCCGTGGCAAAGTGAGAGCAGCTGGCCGTGGCCAGATAGCCGCCCCGGGGCAGCAGCTTCATGGCGCGGTAGTTGATCTCCTTATAGCCGCGCATGGCGTTTTCCACCGTGCGGCGGGCCTTGGTAAAGGCCGGCGGATCAAGGATGATAAAGTCGTAGGGATGGCCCTCTTTTTCCAGCCGGGGCAGCAGCTCAAAGGTGTCCTCGCAGAGAAAATCCATGTTGGTCAGATTGTTGCGCTGGGCGTTCCGCTGGGCCATGGCAATGGCCTCGACGCTGATGTCAGCGGCAGTGACCCGGGCAGCCCCGCCCTTGGCAGCGTTCAGCGCAAAGCTGCCGGTGTGGGTAAAGCAGTCCAGCACAGTGTGACCGGCAGCAATGCGGGCCACAGCCCGGCGGTTGTATTTCTGATCGAGGAAAAAGCCGGTCTTCTGGCCGTTCTCAAAATCAACGTGGTAGAACACGCCGTTCTCGCAGATCTCAGTCTGGGTGCTGTCGGGGTGCGTCTCGCCGGGCAGGTCAAACCAGCCCTTGTTCTGTGCCAGGCCCTCCTTGGCCCGCAGAGCCTCGTCGTTGCGCTCGTAGATGCCCTCAATGGTCTGGCCGTCAGCGCGCAGGACTTCCGCCAGCAGGGGGAAGAGGATGGGCTTGAGCTTTTCCATGCCCACGCTCAGGGTCTGGGTGACAAGGATATTGTTGAACCGGTCCACAGTCAGGCCCGGGAACTGGTCAGCCTCGCCAAAGATGACACGGCAGGCGGTCAGGTCGGCGGGCTCCAGCACAGTCTTGCGGTAGGCCCAGGCGTATTCGACACGGCGCTTCCAGAAAGCGGCATCAAAGGTGTCGTTGGCGTTGCGGGAGATGAGCCGCACCCGGATCTTGCTTTTCAGCGAGAGAAAACCGGTGCCAAGATAGGCACCCTTTGTGCTGACTACATCGACCAGCGTGCCGTTTTCAGGCTCTGCTTCCGGGGAACTCTGGATGTCGTTTTCGTACACCCAGGGGTGGCCGCCCACCAGCAGGCCCTCGGCGTGTTTGTTGACGGTGTAAACGGGGTAATTGCGAGAAGATTTCATAGTTGCTCCTGTTATAACTGGCTCGCCCTCTCAGTCTCGCTCCGCTCGCCAGCTCTCCCAAAGGGAGAGCCTTTGGCAATTTTCGATTCAGTCTCATCAAACTTGAATACAGAGCGGCATTGACTGAGAGGGTGAGGATGCTAAAATTTCTTACTGATATTTATTCTAACATAAAAACGTGCTAGAATAAATACAAAAACACAGAAACGAGGAAAACGTCATGGAGATCGAACGCAAATGGATGGTGAACGGCTGGCCGGAGGGCGAAAACTTCCCGGCTCTGCCGCTCAAGGAAGAGTTTGCCATGCGGCAGGGATATATCAGCGTGCGGCCCACCGTGCGCATCCGGGAGGAAGCGCTCAAGGGCGGCGAGACGGCCTATATCCTCTGCTTCAAGTCCGGAAGCGGGCTTGCACGGGAGGAGATCGAGCGCCCCATCGACAAGAAACTGTTTGATGAACTGGAAACAAAGATCATCGGTAAGCCCCTGATCGGGAAGATCCGCAGAAGCTACGCCCTGCCTGATGGCCTTGTGCTGGAGGTGAACCATGTGGATGAGGGCCAGCCCACTGCGTTCTGGTACGCTGAGGTGGAATACCCCACCGTGGATGCCGCCCGCAGCTGGAAGCCGGAAGCCTTTGGTCTTGCAGACTATCTGAACGATGATGTCACCGACCAGCCCGGCCAGAGCATGGGAGCCTACTGGGAACAGACAAGAGCCTAAGAAGAGAAAAGCAAAAAAGCAAGTGCAAACCCATTGTTACAGGAAACTGTCCTGAAAAATGCGTTGCACTTGCTTTTTGTTTAATCAAAAATGGAGCTGGGTATATGATGCGCCATGCTCCATATAGGAGAGAAGGTGTTTCGCTACATAGGAAGCGAGATCAACAGGAACGGCGTTTCCAATCATTTGCTCCAAATCGGTTTTGGTACCCTGAAAATGAAAGTCGGCAGGAAAAGTTTGGATTCGTGCTCGTTCCAAGGTTGTTAGACAGCGCAGACCATCCAAATTCTGTGTAGCATCTCCCGGATGCACTTTGTAATTTTGGGGAAGAGGACGATTGACCCCCCGAACCGTTGGGCTTGGCTCGTCAATACTGAAAATACCACGTCTGGCGTAAGAACGGGGATGGCGATAATAATACTCAACCCCAAATTCATTTTGGAGGTAGTCACGAATCGTCATGCAATGGGAAGATTGGTCATTTTGCAAAGCGAATTCTAAAGCACAATCTTCACCGTTTAGTTCACCAATCAGAAAAAAACGTTTTCTTTTTTGTGGAACACCACATCTGGAAGCATCCAGAACAACTTGAGATAATCCATAGCCAGCGTTACGAAACAATGCCAAAGCTTTTGGCAATGTGGATGACTTTAAGATTCGATCGACATTCTCCATGACGAACCAGCGAGAACGTACAGAACAGACCAACTCGGCATATCGTAAAGTTAAATTGGCTCGTCCAAGCGTTTCATCTTGTTTTCCGGCAGAAGAATAGTCCTGACATGGTGGGCCACCAATGATTACGTCAGGTGAGAATGACTTCAAGTAATCTGGAGATAGCTGATTGATATCTTGCAATTCTGCAGGATGAGAAAAATTGAGGTTGTAATTATTTATGGCTTTATCCCAGATATCAAAAGCACGCAAAATTGTAAAACCTGCATTTTGAAAACCGAGCGAAAGACCACCACAGCCACAGAATAAATCAATAGCAGTAGGCATTTAGAGGAAATCCTCCTTGAACAAATCAGGTGAGTTATATATGATGGCATCAAATCTCCGCTCTGGGCTTAACAAATTTTGTCCACCACCCAAGATGATATTTTTGATTTCTCCCTTGGTGATTCTTGGATGGGTGAGTTCTGGACAAGCCATAATGGGATGAGTGCGTAATCCATTTGAAGAAAAAGCTTTATCATTTTTGGTATTGTAAGAGAGTTCATCAATGATTTTAGAGCCGTTGAAATGACCAGTATCAGCATAATCTTTCAGCATTTTGAAGAGCCAAATCATTGTGCGAGTATGACGACTTATTTTATCTAATGTTTTTACTGTACCTACAGAAATAAAGTCCTGTTCGGATGGCATAAATAAATTCAGAAGACCACAATTGCTCCAAACAAAAACATCAAGGCAGTCGTTAGCAAGCTGAGGTGACTTTCCTCGAGTCTTCCATACAGGTTCCATTACAACAGGAGATTGGAATGACGCACTTATAGAAACAAGTCGTTTGATGGCCTGATAGATATCATATAAATGCGGAAGAACGCAACTTGCAGAAGTCCAGTCGATAATAGCGTTACCAGCATCCTGAAGAATGCTTTGTAGAATATTACGATCATCGTTGCAAGCATAAATAAAAGCACAGGCGAGATAGATGATGGTATCCGGACGAATTACAATTTCAGAACCATATGCATCTTCAGAAAAATCACAGGTTGGATTGTCAGGCAACGCAGTAAGCTTGATTTCCAAAGAACTGACACTTTGGGTGCCATTCATGATTACAAGATCGTTTCGAGGAATAGAGCCAAGGACATATTTTTGAAAGGGCGTGAATTGAGTTTCAAAAGCAAAATATGTATCGTCCCCCAAAGGGTCGGCTTTGTAGAGATCCTCAATACCAATATGCTCAATAACCGTTTGCATGGAGGAATCAGTTTTATAATAAACTGCTTTTAACTCTTTCGAATAAAGATAACAGGCTAAGGCTGCTGGAAAAGACGAGTTAAACTGATTCTTTCCCCAGGTATCTTTCAAAGAAAAATCTCGGTTGGAATGTGTAATACCAAAAAGGCCTGGTACAACAGCCATTTAAAATCCTCCCGTTTTGTGAATCCTTATGAAACTGCAAATTATCGTTGCAAACGATAGAAAATTATTTCTTATGATACATCCGGTCTGCTTCCTCATAGGTGGGCTCGCAGGTCAGATACATGCCCAGCTTCTTCACGGTATCCATATCCACGCTGGACAGGATGACGGTGGAGTGCATATCGCAGCCCTTCAGGTGGGAGAGCTGCTTGAGGGCGGCTGCAGCAGTGGGATTCTGCGCGGCCGAGCTGGACAGGGCAATCAGGATCTCGTCGGTGTGCAGACGGGGGTTTTTGCTGCCCAGATAGTTGGTCTTGAGGGTCTGGATGGGCTCGATGGCGGCGGCAGAAACGAGGTCAAGCTCCTGGTCGATACCGGCCAGCTTTTTCAGCGCGTTGAGCAGAGCGGAGGAAGCGGCACCCAGCAGGGGGCCGGTCTTGCCGGTGACAACGGTACCGTCCGGCAGCTCAATGGCGGCAGCGGGGGCACCGCCGGTCTTTTCAGAGACTGCATGGGCGGCCTGCTCCACCGGGCGGCTGCCCTGGGTCAGTCCGGCCTGATTCATCAGCAGCTCCAGCTTGTAGACCTCGCTCTGGATCTGTGCGCCGTTCTTGAGGTCGCACAGGGCCTTGAAGTAGCGGCGGACGATCTCGTTGCGGGAAGCTTCGCAGCAGGCCGCATCGTCCACGATGCAGTTGCCGGCCATGTTCACGCCCATGTCGGTGGGGGAGTGGTAGGGGCTCTTGCCTGCAATCAGCTCAAACATGGCGTTGACCACGGGGAAGATCTCAATGTCGCGGTTGTAGTTGACCGCGGTCTTGCCATAGGCCTCCAGATGGAACGGGTCGATCATGTTCACATCGTTCAGGTCGGCGGTAGCGGCCTCGTATGCCAGGTTGACCGGGTGCTTCAGGGGGATGTTCCAGATGGGGAAGGTCTCAAACTTGGCATAACCGGCCTTCACGCCCCGCTTGTATTCGTGGTACAGCTGGGACAGGCAGGTGGCCATCTTGCCGCTGCCGGGGCCGGGAGCCGTGATGACCACCAGCGGGCGCTGGGTCTCAATGTACTCGTTGCGGCCATAGCCCTCGTCGCTCACGATGCGGGCAACGTCGTTGGGGTAGCCGGGGATCTTATAGTGCCGGAAGGTGCGGATGCCCAGGCTGTTCAGCCGCTTCTCAAAGGCTTCCACCTCGGGGGCAGCGGTGTACATGGTCACGCATACGCTGCCCACAAACAGGCCGCGCTCCTGGAATGCGTCGATGAGACGCAAAACGTCCAGATCATAGGTAATGCCATAGTCACCGCGCACCTTGCTGCTGACGATGTCCTCAGCGTTGATGACGATAACGACCTCGGCCTGATCCTTCAGCTGCAGCAGCATCTGCAGTTTGGAATCGGGCTGGAAGCCGGGCAGCACGCGGGAGGCGTGGTAGTCATCGAACAGCTTGCCGCCGAATTCCAGATACAGCTTGTTGTCGAACTGCGCGATCCGCTCCCGGATGTGCTCCGACTGCATCTGCAGGTATTTGTCGTTGTCAAATCCTTTTTTCATTCGTTGCTCCTCTTCCTGATTTCGGTTCCCATATCCTGCCCGGGCAGCGGGTTCCACAGCGGAAGTGTGCCCGGGGAATTGCACAATACAAAAATTAGTATATCATATCAGAGGAGCGGGTGCAATAAAAAATCAACAAAAGTCCCGCTCCTTCCAGCAGAGAGCTTTTGCCGGAAAGAGCGGGGCAGGGAGGAACAGTGCGGATTACAGGGTCAGCTGGATGCCGCTGAGGGTCACGGTATCCGGATCGGGCTCCTCATCCTTTGCTTTGGCGCGGGTCTGTTTGGGCAGAGCGTCCTCGTGGACTACTTTGCCGCATTCCAGCTCAGGGATGGCAAAGAAGGCCGCTTCCAGAGCATCAGGCAGCTCTACTTCACCGGTAACATGCAGGAATTCGATCTGAGCCAGCAGGTCTGCGCTCTCTGCGGGGATGACAGCATCACCCAGCACATAGAGACGGGTGCCATACCGGCGCAGGGAAGAGGCGGTCAGCTCCAGGTCGTCTTCCACCACGGCGGTGCCGTCCGGCACGATGATCAGCTCGGTGGAATCCGGGAAGAGCGGGGCCAGAACGGGCGCAAGGCTTGCGCACAGGATGGCCTTTGGAGCGGAAAAGCTGCAGCCCTTTGCGGCCAGTGCGGCAGTGTCGAGCCTGGGGTCAACCGCCAGGAAGCGATGTTCATTCCAGTACAGGCGGCTTTGTGCCCGCAGCAGGAAGGTGTTGTCTAGCTTGATGGAGCTTCCCGGCAGGAGCACTGCATCATCGGGGTAGACCGCCAGCTTTCCGTTCAGGATGCAGCGGGCGGATACCACTGCCGAGAGGCACTGCGGGCAGTAGATCATACCGTTGACCAGAATGCAGGCGTATTTCTGTAAAACCTCCGCAGCATCCGGTGTGATCATCAGCTTGCCGTTGACCACCAGTACCTGCCCGGCGGCGGTCTGGCTGGCAGAGCTCAGCGTGACCTTGCCATTGACCACACCCACCGAGACCTCCTCCGGGACATTTTTGCAGAGCATCGAATCCAGAGAAATGTTGTGCTGGCTCAGGAGCGCCTGCACCCGGGGCGAGGTCAGCGCGATCATGCAGTCCAGCTTGATCTGCTCATAGCGGTCAAGAAAATCCTCCTGCACATTGCGCAGGTCCAGGATCATAGCGTCCACGTTCAGGTTCTTTTTCATCATTTAATCCTCCGTAAGTTCAGTTTTGAGGCGATGGCGTATCTGGGCAAGGCGGCTGCGGACCGTGCCGGGCGGGAGACAGAGCAGCTGACCGATCTCGCTGGCATTGTAGCCCGCTGTATAGCGCAGGGTGAACAGCCGCCGTTCTTCCGGGGTGAGCAGAGCCAGCAGACTGGCGGCTTCCACTGTGTCCAGCGCGGAATCCGGTTCAGCACTGTCCTCTTCCGGGAAAAAGGTGCTGAGCAGCTGCTCCTCCTTTGCCGTCCGGCGGAGCTGGTCGCAGTAGAGATTCCGTGCAGTGGTAAACAGCCAGGCCTTGCACTGCCGTTCCGTAAAGCTGTTGATAAGGGTCCGGTTCTGCAGTGCCCGCAGAAAGACTTCCTGGGTCAGATCCTCCGCCCGGGCTTCGTCCCGGCAGAGATTGAAACAGAAATGCTCCAGCCTGTCCCAGAAGGTCTCGTACAGCAGCTCCCACATGGGGCTTCCTCCTTTCATTGCGTCGTTCTGCCTGTAAGACGAAGGAGACCGGGGAAGTGTTGGATAGATCCGGAGAAAAATAAACCCTCAGTCTTGCTGGCGCTCGCCAGCTCCCCTACCAGGGGAGCCTTTGGCATGGCGGTAAACAGCGTGAAACTGAGGGGAACTCCTTGATTTAATGTTTTATTTAATGTTTTGCTTCCAGTGCTTCAAGATCTTCTTTGATCTCTTCCACATCTTCTTTCAGGAACATCAGGCAGAAGCTGACGGCCAGCAGCAGGCAGGAGAACCAGATGGCCTTTGCGCCGCAGAGATCCAGCGCCAGGCTGCCCAGGCCCGCGCCCAGCGCAAACAGGAGGATGATGCCCCAGTAATAAAGGGATTTTTTCAGGGCGGCAGGATTGCGGTTGAGCACCCAGCTGCAGAGGGAGTCCATGCCGCTGCGCATGTTGCCGATGCACATGGTGCTGGCAAAGGCATAACCGTTCACCTTGCGGAAGGTCTGCACCTGCATCGCACAGGCAAACGAGACCAGTGCGTTGGCCATAAGATTCCACTCCTGCGGGAAAAAGCCCACCACGAACAGCATCACGATCTCACACAGCACCACCAGCTGCCGCCAGTGGAGCCGCTGCAGATTCTGCAGCTTCTGGTGCATCAGCTCTGCCGCGAACACGCCCAGTGCAAAGAAGCACAGGGGCACAAGATAATGCAGCACACGCCCCCACTCCCCGGCAAAGGCATGGACAGCCATCAGCACGATGTTGCCGGTCTGGGCGTTGGCAAACACCTTGCCCCGGAACAGATAGGTGTATACGTCCTGCAGGCCGCCGGACAGTGAAAGGAACATTGCCGTGCAGAAGGCTTCCGACATCTGGCCGCGGCGCTTTTTCTTGGAATTCATACAAATTCCCCCTCTGTTTTTTTACCTCTATACTATAGCGCGGGTTGACGGATTTGTCAAAAACAAAAGGTGATTTTTGGCGGTTTTGACTATGTAAAACGAATATGCCTGCCATGTATTTTGCAATTGCATCCGGGTTGTGCTACAATAAGACCATTCATACAGAAAAAGGAGAATCTCCCCATGCCCAATATCATCGAGATCACGGATTTTCACGCGCCGGAGCTGGACCCCTACGCCCGCCTGACGCAGAACCAGCTGCGCAGTCGGCTGGAACCCGAAAAAGGCATCTTCATTGCCGAGAGCCCCAAGGTGATCTCCCGGGCACTGGATGCAGGCTTTGTGCCGGTCTCCCTGCTGATGGAGCGCAGGCAGATCACCGGCCCAGCGGCGGAGATCCTGACCCGCTGCGGGGATGCACCCATTTATACTGCTGACCGGGAGCTGCTGGCTGCACTGACAGGCTACGAGCTGACCCGGGGCGTGCTCTGCGCCTTTCAACGTCCGAAGCCCCGCACCGTGGAGGAGCTCTGCCGGAACGCCCGGCGGGTGGCCGTGCTGGAGGGCATTGTGGATTCCACCAACGTGGGTGCCATCTTCCGCAGCGCGGCAGCGCTGAACATGGACGCAGTTCTCGTCAATCCCTCCTGCTGTGACCCGCTCTGCCGCCGGGCCGTGCGCGTGAGTATGGGTACGGTATTTCAGGTGCCCTGGGCGCAGATCGGTGAAACGCCTGCTGATTGGCCCGAAAAGGGGCTTGCTCAGCTGAATGCCCTGGGCTTCAAGACGGCTGCCATGGCCTTGAGTGACCGTTCGGTCAGCATCGATGACGAAGCCCTTGCCCGGGAGTCGAAGCTTGCCATTGTGCTGGGCACGGAGGGAGACGGCCTTTCCCATACTACCATCGCATCCTGCGATTACACAGTCAAGATCCCCATGTCCCACGGGGTCGATTCCCTGAACGTTGCCGCCGCCAGCGCCGTGGCGTTCTGGCAGCTGGGCAAACAGTAAATCATAAGCCACACAGCAAAAAACTCCCGCCCGGAGCGCATCCGGGCGGGAGTTTTGCTATGCCTTAGAAGGATTCAAAGGAGAAATTACTTTTTCATGTAGATGTGGTGGGGCAGACCTGCAATGTACAGCGGAGTCAGCTCAGCCTGGATCAGCGGGCGGGCATACTCGAGGAATTCCTCGGTCATCTGGGTGTGATTCTCGTTCATCCAGCTCAGGGGGACCTTCTTCTCGAGGTTTGCAACTTCACTGATGGGGTGCAACTCGGTGATGTACTGATAGGGGCTGTTGGAGATGCGCTTCAGAGCAACCATCTGACCGGTGACACCCTCAAAGGCAGCCTTGGCAGCAGCGCCGCCCACCTGGTAAGCCTCGGTGATATCGGTGCGGCTGGTCAGGTGACCAGCGCAGCGCTGCAGGGTAGACAGTTCGATGCAGCGGGTCTTGGTATTCAGATTGCGGGCGACCACATTCGCCAGATAGCGTGCGGTACCAGTCAGTGCCTTGTGGCCGAAAGCGTCCACTGCGTGCACATCATCGGCCAGCTCGCAGACGTAGCGGCCGTCCTCGAGCTTGACACCCTCGGAAACAGCGATCACGATGCTGGGCTTCTTTTCCTGCATGGCGCGGACCTTCTCAATGAAGTGCTCCACGTTGAAGGGGACTTCGGGCAGGCAGATCATATCCACGCCCTCGCAGTCATCGCTCTTGGCCAGAGAGGCAGCAGCGGTCAGCCAGCCGGCGTTGCGGCCCATGATCTCGACCACGGTGACATAATTGGTGCCGTAAACGGTGGCATCGCGGATGATCTCCTTCATCACCACACCGATGTACTTTGCCGCAGAGCCGTAGCCGGGGGTGTGGTCGGTCACCATCAGA
>ERZ809758.194-NODE-194-length-14055-cov-4.32543_pt1 | contig 14055 bp, 12 predicted proteins | sample MGYA00520314_ERZ809758 | MGnify/ENA primary metagenome ERZ809758 (study PRJEB31588, sample SAMN03401228) | human gut metagenome | study: EMG produced TPA metagenomics assembly of the PRJNA231909 data set (A prospective, longitudinal analysis of the... | reverse complement strand
CGTCAATGACAGGCATCTGAGCTTCTTCCAGTTCATCGTACTCGTCCTCTTTCACCGGGAAGAAATAAGCCGCAATTCCTGCAATGATCAGAGTAATGATGATAATACGGAATCCGGATGAAATATTCCTAAGCCCGGGTGTTTTGTCAAATAAAAAGCTGGCTGCCATGGAAATGACAACAACACCTGCGAGTACACGGTTGTTACGGGCCGGCGGAATGATGATCGCCAGAAACATACCATAAAGTGCGACACTTAATGCACTGACAACACGAGCCGGTAATATATTACCGGACAGGATTCCAAGAAATGTACCGAATACCCATCCGAATACAGAGATAAATATAACCCCGTAAGAATAAAACGGACTCAGTTTTCCACCCTTGCAAACTGTGACGCCGAAGATCTCATCGGTCACACCGTAAGCAATGAGAAAACGGTGGAACAGCGGCGCTTCCGGATCAATCTTCTGCGAAAGCGCACAGGACATCAGACAGTATCTTAAGTTGATGATAAGCTGTGTGATGGCCATCTCTATATAAGAAGCAGTCGATGCGATCAGCGACAGCCCTGCAAACTGTCCGGCACTGGTCACATTTGTCAGAGAGATCAGAACCGCATCAAAGATCGAAATTCCGACTTTTTTTGCCATGATCCCAAATGTAAATGAAACCGCTATGTATCCAAGACAGATCGGTATTCCGTCCTTGAAACCGGCGGTGAAATATTGTCTTCTGGTCATAATAAATTCCCCAATCTTATGTATAGTTTCTGTAAATAACGAGAATATTATAAGCTTTCTGGGAAGAAGCGTCAATGATGTGAAAAGTGGAAGCATATATGAATGATGGGAAAATATAAGAAAAAATTAGAAGATGATATCCGGTGTCCGCTCGAATATGGCCTGGTTATATTTGGTGGAAAATAGAGCGGCACTTCAGATCTGTAATTGTGAAGAACACGAAATATAGGTGCCGTTAAAAAATATAAAATAATGTGATCAGTCTGACTTGCAGGACGAAAAACAGAGAAGTATACTAAACATGAAAATTTTAAATTCATTCATAGCACACCGGGGAATCATCTACGGTGCAAGGAGGGCAATATATGTATACACCTGCAAAAGAACGATACAACATCATGGAATATAACCGCTGTGGAAGAAGCGGATTACTGCTTCCCAAGATTTCGCTTGGCTTATGGCATAATTTTGGGGATGCATCCGATTATGAAAATATGAGGCAGCTTTGCTTCACAGCATTTGATAATGGTATCACACAGTTTGATCTTGCCAATAATTACGGTCCGGCTTACGGAAGTGCGGAGAAAAATTTCGGCAGAATATTAAAAGAAGATCTGATGCCATATCGTGATGAACTGATCATTACGACAAAGGCCGGATTTGATATGTGGGAAGGCCCTTACGGCAACTGGGGCAGCCGCAAATATCTGCTGGCGAGCCTGGATCAGAGCCTGAAACGTATGGGACTGGATTATGTGGATATTTTCTATCACCACAGAATGGATCCGGAGACACCGCTTGAGGAGACAATGGGAGCTCTGGCAACAGCTGTTTGTCAGGGAAAGGCACTCTATGTAGGACTTTCAAATTATGATGGAGAGACTTTGGAACAGGCAGCAGCGATCCTGAAAGATCTGAAATGCCCGTTTGTGATCAATCAGAACTGTTATTCTATATTTGACAGAACAGTAGAAAAGAATGGATTAAAGGATATGACCGGCAATCTGAAAAAAGGACTCATTACATTCAGTCCTCTGGCACAGGGACAGTTGACGGACCGTTATCTCAATGGGATCCCGGAAGACAGCCGTATTCGAAAGGACGGAAGATTTTTGAAAGAAAGTATTCTTACCGCAGAGCGTATGGAACAGATTCGTAAGTTAAATGAACTGGCGGCTCAGCGTGGTGAGAAGCTTGCGGATATGGCACTTGCCTGGCTTCTTCAGAAAAAAGAAGTTACCAGTGTCCTGATCGGTGCATCAAAAACGCAGCAGATCCTGGATAATATAAAAGCAATACACAGTGCGCCATTTACAGAGGAAGAATTGCAGAAGATTGATGAGTACAGTCTGTAGTCCTTGACATCCCGCCCGCTTATATGCTACGATTTAAATTACGAGTGGATATATGACAAACGCAGTGATGAAGAGAGTATGTAACAGGAAATCTTACAGAGAATCCCGTGAACTGCCGGTGAGGATGCCGCAGTGTGCTGCTGAGAGGGATAGGTGGAATGTTACAGAAGATGGCTTACTGAGCGGTGTGGATGAGCATTGATAAAGATAGATAAAGATGTAAGTTCACGAAGGGCTCCGCCCTTTACAGCGGTGAGGTGGAGTGAACAGCTTCACCCGCAGAGACTATCAGTTGCGAGACTGGCAGTGAATGGAAGTGGTAACACGGATTTTCGTCTTCCCTGAGATTTATAAATTGTAACAGAAGTTATGAGGAGTGAATTCAGGGAAGATTTTTTGTTTATATAGAAAAGAAATCTGTTGGCAGCCAAAGCCTGCAGGCAGCAGGTTATGTAGATATTCAGATTCTGCGAAGGAAATATATCCGGTAAACATAAAAGGAGAGAAAAAGACATGTGTGAAAAATGTAATAAAGGAAAATATTATATTACAACAGCAATCGCTTATGCATCAGGCAAACCGCACATCGGTAACACATACGAGATCGTGCTGGCAGATGCCATCGCAAGATATAAAAGAAGTCAGGGATACGATGTATTCTTCCAGACAGGAACAGACGAACATGGACAGAAGATTGAGCTGAAAGCAGACGAAGCAGGTGTTACACCAAAGGAATTCGTTGACAATGCATCAGGTGAGATCAAGAAGATCTGGGATCTGATGAACACTTCTTATGACAAATTCATCCGTACAACAGACGAAGATCATGAAGCACAGGTTAAGAAGATTTTCAAAAAATTGTACGATCAGGGAGATATTTACAAAGGAGCTTACGAAGGAATGTACTGTACTCCGTGTGAGTCTTTCTGGACAGAGTCTCAGTTAGTAGACGGCAAATGCCCGGACTGCGGACGTGAGTGTAAGCCTGCAAAAGAAGAAGCATATTTCTTCAAGATGAGCAAATACGCAGACAGACTGATCAACTACATCAATGAGCATCCAGAGTTCATTCAGCCTGTATCCCGTAAAAATGAGATGATGAACAACTTCCTGCTTCCGGGACTTCAGGATCTGTGTGTATCCAGAACATCCTTCAAGTGGGGAATCCCGGTAGACTTCGATCCAAAACACATCGTATACGTATGGCTTGATGCGCTGACCAACTATATCACAGGAATCGGATATGACTGTGACGGCAACAGCACAGAGCTGTTCAACAAGAACTGGCCTGCAGACCTTCATCTGATCGGAAAAGATATCATCCGTTTCCACACGATTTACTGGCCAATCTTCCTGATGGCACTGGATCTTCCACTTCCAAAACAGGTATTCGGACATCCATGGCTTCTGCAGGGCGACGGTAAGATGAGTAAGTCCAAAGGAAATGTACTTTACGCAGATGAACTGGTAGATTTCTTTGGAGTAGATGCAGTACGTTACTTCGTACTTCACGAGATGCCATTTGAAAATGATGGTGTAATCTCATGGGAGCTGATGGTAGAGCGTATGAACTCTGACCTTGCAAATACACTTGGAAACCTGGTAAACAGAACTATTTCCATGACAAATAAATACTTCGGCGGTGTTGTAACAGATAAGGGTGTTGCCGAGACAGAAGAAGAAAAGGCTGTCGATGCAGATCTTAAGGCTGTCACAGAAGATACTCCGAAGAGAGTCGATGCGAAGATGGATGAACTGCGTGTCGCAGATGCAATCACAGAGATCTTCGTACTGTTCAAACGATGCAACAAATACATCGATGAGACAATGCCATGGGCACTTGCAAAAGACGAGGCTAAGAAAGATCGTCTGGAGACAGTTCTCTACAACCTGATCGAGAGCATCAAAGCAGGAGCAAAACTTCTGGAATCCTTCATGCCAGAAACATCTGAGAAGATTCTTGCTCAGCTTGGTGATGGAAAAGTAACAGAGAAACCAGAAATCCTTTTCGCAAGACTGGACGTCAATGAAGTAATGAAGAAAGTAGAAGAACTTCATCCACATGTAGAAGAGAAGAAAGAGGCAAAAGAAGAAGCTGACGAAGAAGTGATCGACATCGAAGCAAAACCAGAGATCACATTCGATGACTTCGGAAAGATGCAGTTCCAGGTTGGTGAGATCATTGCCTGCGAAGAAGTGAAAAAATCTAAGAAACTTCTCTGCTCACAGGTTAAGATCGGAAGCGAAGTAAAACAGATCGTATCCGGAATTAAGAAACATTACTCAGCAGAAGAGATGGTTGGTAAGAAGGTTATGGTTCTTGTGAACTTAAAACCTGCAAAACTCGCCGGAGTATTATCTGAAGGTATGTTACTGTGTGCGGAAGACGCAGAAGGCAACCTGGCACTTATGACACCGGAGAAAAATATGCCGGCCGGTGCAGAGATCTGCTAATGTAAGTATAGAAAGATACAAAGAAACTGGTTGATAATAGTTAGTTTTGTATATGAAAGAATGAAAATGAGGACGGAGGATTTTTGGAATCACCGTCCTTGTTTGATATATATCTCCAATATCCGACATCTATATACAGTATCTGTCACACAAGTTATCCACATGATGTGGATAAGTATGTGGAAAACCTTGGGATAAGGGTGGGATAACCATGAAATTCCTTGGGATAACGTGTGGAAAAGATGGGATAAATATTGGGATACTGGGGACAGGACATTTTTGATTTGGGACGGAGGATTTAAGACATTATTTTTGAAAATCCGCCGTCCCCGGAGGGATATATGATATTTGATACACATGCACATTATGACGATGAGCAGTTTAATGAGGACAGAGTAGAATTGCTGAATTCTATGGAAGAGCAGGGCGTTGGCACAATTATAAATGTCAGTGCAACATACAATTCATGCAGAAAGGTTATCGCACTTGCAAAGGAGTATCCATTTGTATATGCGGCAGTCGGGATTCATCCGGATGAGGTCGGAAGCCTGAATGAAGAGACCTTTGCACAGATGAAAGAGCTGTTTAAAGAGGAGAAAGTGGTTGCGGTAGGCGAGATCGGTCTGGATTATTACTGGGACAATGAGCCGAGAGAAGTGCAGAAAAAATGGTTCATACGGCAGCTGGAACTGGCAAGAGAGTTGGATCTTCCGGTTCTGATCCACAGCCGGGAGGCAGCGGCAGATACCATGGAGATTATGAAGGAGCATGCGAAAGGACTAAGCGGAGTGATCCATTGTTATTCTTATTCAAAAGAAATGGCACAAGAATATATCAAGATGGGATTTTACATCGGCGTTGGCGGAGTGGTAACGTTCAAGAATGCGAAGAAGTTGAAGGAAGTAGTGGAAAATATTCCGCTGACATCAATCGTACTTGAAACGGACTGCCCGTACATGGCGCCGGAACCAAACCGTGGAAAGCGTAATAATTCTGCTTATATCCGTTATGTGGCAGAGAAGATTGCGGAATTAAAGGGCATTACGTATGAAGAAGTAGTCGAACAGACGGAGAAAAGTGCCAGAGACATGTACCGTTTATAGCTGACAAAATACGCTAAAAACATACAAAATTATCATAGCGCGCTATGAAATGTGAAATCAACAAATTGATGATCTGGGCAATCTGGTTACAAAACTTAATGTTCCGTCATACAACGGATGAATTCCTGACAGATAGAGGAATTTATCCGTTTTTTCGTGCCGGCAATTACGACAGGAAGCTTTACCGGAGGCGTAAGCGGCAGTGTCTTTACGTGCTCATGATGAAAGAGCTTGAAGTTACTGTATGGAAGGAGGCTTACGCCCTCCCCGATGGCAACGGCGCTGATGATCGATTCGACACGTCCGGTTCTTAGAATCTGTGGGTGGATCGGCACATTTGCGAACAGTGCCTGACAGATCTGATAGACGGAGGTGTAGCGGTTCATCAGGATGAATGACTCGTCTGCAAGAGCGGAAAGTGATACGGGTCCGTCAAGCGGATGTCCAACGGGAAGGACGGTGACCAGTTCATCGTCCGCAAGATAGACGGAAGAAATGTCGCTCTGATCGGCTATCATCTGTTCCCGGCAGATAATAAGGTCATACTGACTGGATAGCAGTCCTTTTTTTAAGTCATTTTCTTCGACTTCATCGAGAATGAGATGAATGTCCGGATGGGATTCGGTGAACTGACGGAAATGTGCGGTCAGTCCGTACTGTGTCAGGATCGGCAGTGTTCCGACACGGAGTTCATTTTTATTTCCCGTGAAAATCTGATACTTCTTCATGTGTCTGTTCATGATCTCATACTGCCGGCGAAGGGCCAGGGCGTCCTGGTAAAAGGTCTCTCCGGCGGGGGTAAGGGAGGCCTTGCGGCGGGAACGGTCGAGCAGGGCGACGCCAAGTTCTTTCTCTAGTTTTATGATCTGTTTTGAAAGTGCAGACTGCGAGATATTTAGTTCTTCTGCGGCGTCAAAATAGGTATTGCATTCAGCGATGGCAATAAAATACTGAATCTGATCAAATGTCATATCTGAGGTCTCCTTATATTGTGCGAAAATTTCTTGCAATTCATTCCATTTTGGAATCAATTATAGCATAAGTAGAATTGATTTTGCATCTGAAAATCCTTAAAATTGGAATAAAGAGTATGAGTAATGATTTCAATAAAGAATGAAAAAATAGGAGGATTATTTTATGGCAGCAAAAGTCACAGATCTTAGAAGTGCATTAAAAATGTTAGAAGATATGTCGGGACAGCTGATTGAAACAGATGTGGAAGTCGAGCCGATGGCAGAGCTTTCCGGTGTATACCGTCATGTCGGGGCGGGCGGAACCGTTATGCGTCCGACCAAAGAAGGACCGGCAATGATATTTAACAATGTAAAAGGACATCCGGGAGCAAGAGTTGCGATCGGCGTGCTTGCGAGCAGAACAAGAGTCGGTGCATTGCTGGAATGTGATCCGAAAGATCTCGGAAAGAAATTATATCACAGCGTGGATAACCCGATCCCGCCGGTGCTGACAGAAGAAGCAGCACCTTGTCAGGAAGTTGTACACAAAGCGACAGATCCGGATTTTGACTTATACAAATTAGTACCGGCACCGACGAATACGCCGGTAGATGCGGGTCCGTACATTACGCTTGGAATGTGCTATGCATCGCATCCGGATACCGGAGTAAGTGATGTGACGATCCACAGACTCTGCATCCAGGGGAAAGATGAATTATCGATCTTCTTTACACCGGGTGCACGCCACATCGGAGCAATGGCAGAAAGAGCAGAAGAGCTTGGACAGCGTCTGCCAATCTCGATCAGTATCGGAGTAGATCCTGCAATTGAGATCGGCTCTTGCTTTGAGCCGCCAACAACACCGATGGGATATGATGAACTTGCAGTTGCAGGTGCCCTCAGGGGTGAACCGGTCAGACTTTGCAAATGCCTGACGGTAAATGAACGTGCGATCGCCAATGCGGAGTATGTGATCGAAGGGGAAGTTGTTCCGAATGTAAGAGTACAGGAAGATCAGAACAGCCATACCGGATACGCAATGCCGGAATTCCCGGGATACACAGGACCGGCAAGTGACCAGTGCTGGATGATCAAAGTAACAGCTGTAACACACAGAAAGAACCCGATCATGCAGACTTGTATCGGACCGAGTGAAGAACATGTATCTATGGCCGGGATCCCGACGGAAGCAAGCATTTACGGAATGGTGGAAAAGGCAATGCCTGGAAGACTTCAGAACGTATATTGCGCTTCACCGGGCGGCGGAAAATATATGGCCGTTCTGCAGTTTAAGAAGCTTACGGCCAGTGATGAAGGCAGACAGAGACAGGCAGCGCTTCTGGCATTCTCTGCATTCAGTGAGCTGAAACATGTATTCCTGGTTGATGAAGATGTAGACTGCTTCGATATGAACGATGTACTGTGGGCGATGAATACAAGATTCCAGGGAGATGCGGATATCATCACAATTCCAGGAGTCAGATGCCATCCGCTGGATCCGTCCAACGATCCGAGCTGCTCCGGCAGTATCCGCGATCACGGAATCGCATGCAAGACAATCTTCGACTGTACTGTTCCGTATGATCAGAAAGACAGATTCAAGCGTGCACAGTTCATGGATGTAGATCCGGAGCATTGGGTGAAATAAGATGTGCAGGGAGAGTAGAGAAGATAAGGAATGTCTTCTGACGAAAAGCAGAAAAGACAAAAAGGACAGAAAACGCATAGTTGTGGCGGCAACCGGTGCGAGTGGTCTTCCGATTCTGAAAATGTGTCTGCAGATTATCCGGGAGGATTCAGACTATGAATCCATTCTGATTTTAAGTGACAGTGCGAAAATCACATTACAGCAGGAAACAAAAGACACAGTAGAAGAAATCGAAGCACTTGCAGATCAGGTATGTGATACAAAAGATATCGGAGCCGGACCGGCAAGCGGATCCTTCCGTACGGAAGGAATGCTGATCGTTCCATGCAGTATGAAGACTGTGGCAGGTATCCACAGCGGCTATGCAGACAATCTGATCTTGCGAGCGGCAGATGTGACGATCAAGGAACAGCGGACACTGGTCCTTGCAGCAAGAGAGACTCCGCTCAGTGCGATACATCTCCGTAACCTTTCCGAACTTGCGACGATTCCGGGGTCCGGATCATTCCGCCGATGATGACATTTTACCATCAGCCGGAGAATATCGAAGAGATGACATATCATATTGCGGCAAAGCTGGTGGAACCGTTCGGGATAGAGGCGAGAGAATACCGTCGATGGACCGGACTTGTGTAGAGAAGGGAGTGTCACAGTATGGAGACCGATAACTTCTGGGAAATAAAGAAAAAGCTGACATTTACTGAAATCTGTGTGGAAGTTCGCAGACTCGGCGATGATTACCACATATTAGTAAGCGGTGGGGAATGCCCACATATAGGCTGTACCGTCCTTGCAATTCCAAGACCGTCTCTTGACGGTAGCGGCAAGATGAGCAGCACGGCATCGGTACTGAACGTGACGGGGCATAAGGACGAGGAAGTATGCCGTTATCTTGCTGAAAAAGTATCGGCAGGAAAGAAAACGACCGTGGTGTGCACCGGAGGTATTCACATGGACGGGATCATGAAAGAACAGATTGCGGAAATTGTGGAAGCCATGCGGATAATTGCGGGGGAAATCGTGGACAAGTAAAAAGGGACAGGGCAATTTTAATTGGGGACGGAGGATTTCCAGAAATCCTCCATCCCCAAAAGGGGTAATATGTTTAATAATTACGAAATTGTAGAATACACACACAGCCTTCCATTCCAGATCCAGAACTTCACAGGCCGGACCATACAGGACGACCGGGGCGATATCAAAGACGTTCTGGAACACTGGCATCAGGAGCTAGAGATTGTATATACATTTGAAGGATATGCATTACATTACATCGATGGAAAAGTTCACCGGGCAGCACCGGGAAAATTATTCGTTACCAATTCAGAGAGTATTCATAAAGTAATATCCGATGAAGGAACACTTGGAATACCAGAAGTAATTGCAGTAGTACTTCTGGTAAATGTAGACTTTGTAAAAAAGCTGGTTCCGAACCTGGAACAGATGTATTTCCTGCCGGAGGCAGATTCGGATATGGAGAAAATCGAACAGCTGATGAAAGAATTTTCTGGCTATGCCGGGAAAGAAAAAGAGCATGAACCGTATGAAAATCTAAGACTTATGTCTATGTTGTATGAGCTGATGTATCTTTTATGCCGGGATGATCTGGTGGTAAGGGAAACGGTATTTCCAATCAATAATCAGAAGAATCTGGAGCGTTTAAGAGGAATTATGCAGTACGTGGAGGTACATTATACAGAAGAGATCACGCAGTATGAGGTAGCAAAACGATTCTATTTTACCAAAGAATATTTTTCCAGATTTTTCAAAAAGAATACGGGCATGACATTTAAGGAATATGTCATGCATTACCGTCTGAAACAGGCATATGATCCGATTGTGTATACGGAACGATCAATTCTGGATATTGCGCTGGATTGCGGATTTGCGGATGCCAGAGGACTGATCAATGCGTTCAAACGGGTGTATGGAGATACGCCGTATCAGTACCGGAAGATGCATATGCAAAAGAAAGAACATGAAACAAGATAATAGAAACATTGCCGGGAAATTGTATTTTCCGGCTTGTTTTTTATGTAAATAAAAGAGAAGATGTGCAATTTTTTGTAATTTTAAAGCTAATAATTGTAAAGAAGACATTTGCAAAAAGAGGTAAGATAATACCGTCAACAAGATGCATGCATTTCGAAATGAAAAAATAATCAGAGATTTTGAGAAAGGGAATTTTTATGAATACGAAAGTTAGCGTAAAGGAAAAGATCTGTTATGGTATCGGTTCAGGAGGCGGAAATATCATTACACAGATCCTGGGAACATTTTTAACAGCTTACTATACGGATTCAGTCGGAATCGCAGCTGCGGCAGTTGGAACGATGATGCTGGTTGCAAGACTTCTGGATGGTATCAGCGATGTCATGATGGGTGGAATCGTTGATAAGACAAGAACAAAATGGGGAAAAGCAAGACCGTGGATCCTGATCAGTGCGCCTGTTATCTGTATCGGTCTGATCCTGACATTTAACGTGCCGGAATCACTTAGCAGCTCGGCAAAACTGATCTATGCGTATATTACATATGTATTTTTGAACTGTATTGCATTTACTGCATACATGATCTCACATACGGCACTTCTGTCACGTGTGACATTAGACGTCAATGACCGTCAGAGTATGACATCCATTAACCAGATCGTCAATAACATTGTACAGCTTATCGTTACCGGATTTACGATTAAGTTCGTAACGGCAGCCGGTTGGAGAAGCGTATCTATCGTGTACGGCCTGCTCACAGCGCTGATGCTTCTGATTTGCTTCTGGGGAGTCAGAGAACATCTGGATATGGATGCAGAGACAGAAGAAGTAAAAGTAGAGACGGTTCCGTTAAAAGAAGCAGTTCCGGCTATTTTAAAGAACAAATATTTCTACCTTGTAGCAGCATTATTTATCCTGGTACTGAGCATTGCGTCAGGCAACGGATCCATGACTGTATATTATTGTGGAAATATTTTAAAAGACATGAACATGATGACACCACTTTCTATGGCACTGACACTTCCGGTTATTATTGGAAACTGTTTTGTACCTGCAATCGTTAAGAAAATGGGACATCAGAAGACACTGATCCTCAGTTCGATCCTGATGCTGGCGGGTTTCCTGATCGTGGCAATTAATCCTTACAGCGGAACACTTGCTATTGTCGGAACAGTCGTAAGAGGATTTGGAAATGGAGCAATCTTCGCTTGTGGATTCGCATTATCGGCTCAGGTTGTTGACTATGGTGAGTGGAAATTCAATGTGCGTTCCGAGGGACTTGTAAACAGCTGTGTAAGCTTTGGACAGAAAGTAGGATTAGGACTTGGAGCAGCTATCGCAAGCTGGATCATCGCAGCCGGCGGATATGTGGGAACTGCAAAAGTACAGACAGCATCTGCCAACTCAGCCATCATCTTTGCATATGTATGGTTTGGAGTAATCCTTGCAGCACTGCTTCTGGTAGTCAGCCTGCTCCTGAACATCGATAAATATGAAGGACAGATCAAGAAAGATCTGGAGCAGAGACACAAAGCGTAAGCAATCATAAAAGAATACCTATAAAAACATTTGAACAAATCAAACAGGCAGGAGAAAAGGACAATGTGTAAATTAGTATTCGATCAAGAAAAATATACAGTAGAAACTGTCACAATGGAGGGACAGACACTTACTTACCGGGCATATGAGGATATTCCGTATGTAACTAATCCGGTTGATGACAAGATGGAGAGACTCAGCATATTTGTACCGGAAGTATTCTACGAAGGAAAATCTGTGAATGGATATAACCTGGAAAATGCACCGATTTTTCTGCCGAATACAATCGGCGGATATATGCCGGGACCACAGGAACGACCGGGAAAGAATATACATGGGAAGACAAATGCAACATTTTTCGCGTTGCTTCATGGATATGTTGTAGTATCTGCGGGAGCGCGTGGAAGAGAGATGGAAGATGCAGACGGAAAGTTCTTAGGCTGTGCACCAGCAGCACTTTGCGATCTGAAAGCAGCGATCCGTTTCCTGCGCCATAATGCAGAGACCATTCCGGGAGATGTGAATAAGATCATTTCCAACGGAACCAGTGCAGGCGGGGCAATGTCTTCTCTTCTTGGGAGCACAGGTGATCATCCGGACTATGAGCCATATTTAAAAGAGCTTGGAGCAGCAGAAGAAAGCGATGCGATCTATGCAGCATCCTGCTATTGTCCGATCACCAATCTGGATCATGCCGACATGGCATATGAGTGGGAATTCTGCGGATTAAATGATTATTCCAAGAAGATCGAGATCCCTCCGCAGGAAGGGGAGACGGATCCGACATTCATCGTGGATGAAGGAACGATGACCGAAGCACAGCAGAAGATGGCAGAAGAATTAAAGTCATTATTCCCGGCTTATGTGAATGGACTTGGTCTGAAAGACACGGCGGGAAATGCACTGGAACTGGATGAGAACGGAGACGGAAACTTCAAAGAATATGTTCTTTCTTATGTGAAGAAATGTGTACAGAAAGAGTATGAAAAAGGCACCGATCTGTCAGGCCTGGACTGGATGACGATCGAAAATGGTACCGTAACAAAAGTGGATTTTGACAAATACATCAGATTCCGTACACGTATGAAAGCGACACCGGCATTTGATAACGTATCTATGGGAACGCCGGAAAATGAGCTGTTCGGAACGCCGGATACAAAATATCGTCACTTCACTGCCTTCAGTAAAGAACACAGTGCAGTGAAAGGAGAACTTGCCGACGGCCAGCAGATCAAGATGATGAATCCGATGAATTATATCGCAGATAACAAAGCAGTAAAAGCAGAACATTTCCGCATCCGTCACGGAGCAGTCGACAGAGATACATCACTGGCAATCTCAGCAATGCTGACGGCCAGCCTTGAGAATCATGGAGTAGACGTAGAACTTCAGTATCCATGGGGCATGCCGCATGCCGGAGACTACGACCTGGAAGAGTTATTCGCATGGATCGATAAGATTTGTGGATAGTGTGAATATGAAAACAGGAAGGACGTATGAAAAAACGAAAGTTTTTTCATACGTCCTTTTGTCATACCATAGTATGCAAGAGATTAATCGGGTTCCAACTTATTAGTATTCCGCCAGCTTCTTGGCGAAGTCCCATAGACATTCTTAAATGCTCTGGAAAAATGTAACTGATTTGGATATCCTACAGCATTCCCGATATCAGCAATAGACAGAGATGTTAACTTCAAAAGTTCGGCAGCTTTTGTCATACGGTAACTAATCAGAAATTCCTGTGGCGATTTTCCGATGGTATCGTGAAATATTTTCCCAAAATAACTCCGGTTCAGACCGCAAAAGGCTGCAATATCTTCAATCGTAATATTGTTCTGGAAATTCTGTTCAATATAAGATAAAGCTTCTTTTATGTAAAAATCCCTGATCTTTCCACTCTGATTCATGCGCACGGTAGCAGCGGAACGCATGAAATAATCTAAAAACAGATATAAATGGCCGATCATATGAAATGGCGACTCGGAAGAAGAACCCGGATGCCGGGCAATATATAGCATTTCGTTCATCATTTCATTGCGAAGGTCTTTTGAACCGGCGTGATAGACCGGATGATCGGGACTGAGTCCGGCGGTAGAAACAATCTCTTTAGCGCGGAGTCCGTCAAATTCAACCCAGGTATATTCCCATGGCAGATCCTGATCTGCAATATAAGTATTGATCTGATTAGGAAATAACATAAAACCCTGTCCGCTTTTTATTTGATATTCTATCGTGTTACCAGAAGAATCATTGGCCATTAAGGTACCGGT
>ERZ809758.187-NODE-187-length-14199-cov-5.30854_pt1 | contig 14199 bp, 7 predicted proteins | sample MGYA00520314_ERZ809758 | MGnify/ENA primary metagenome ERZ809758 (study PRJEB31588, sample SAMN03401228) | human gut metagenome | study: EMG produced TPA metagenomics assembly of the PRJNA231909 data set (A prospective, longitudinal analysis of the... | reverse complement strand
TTTCTTCCCTGCAGCTGATACCGGTCAACGTGATTGCATACCGCAGCCAGTATGGCAGCGTGCATCCAACGGCCATTGTCGGACCGGCACTGGCGGCAACGGCAGCAAGCACGGTAGCGGCTGTTTTATTCTGCAAATGTATGGAAAAATGCAAAAGCTGAGAATGCGGTCTGCCCAGGAATATTTATAAAAAAACAGTAAATTCGCCTTCTTAGGACTAGCCGCCGCGGCAACGGCTTGGTACAATAAAGGAAATGAGGGATATTGAATTTTACATAGGAGGAACACAAGAGCATGGCAGGATATGTGAGTCTTCAGGATGTAACCAAGACATACAAAATGGGTGAAGTCACCATCAAGGCCGCGGATGGAATCAGTTTTGATGTGGAAAAGGGTGAGTTTGTGATTGTTGTTGGACCGAGCGGTGCGGGTAAGACGACGGTGCTGAATATTTTAGGCGGAATGGACACAGCGACTTCCGGAAAGGTGCTGGTGGACGGCGCGGAAATCAGCAAATACCGCGGCAAGAAGCTGATCCAGTACCGGCGGGAGGATATTGGATTTGTTTTTCAGTTTTATAATCTGATGCAGAACCTGACGGCGCTCGAGAATGTGGAGCTGGCGATGCAGATTTGTAAGCATCCGCTGGATGCGTCGGAGGTGCTTGAGGAGGTTGGGCTGGAAGAGAGAATGAATAACTTCCCGGCGCAGCTTTCGGGCGGAGAGCAGCAGCGTGTGGCGATTGCGCGTGCGCTGGCGAAGAATCCGAAACTGCTGCTCTGCGATGAGCCGACCGGCGCGCTCGATTATGTGACGGGAAAAGCGATCTTAAAGCTGCTGCAGGATACCTGCCGGGAGAAGGGGATGACGGTCATTGTCATCACTCACAACTCGGCGCTGACACCGATGGCGGACCGCGTGATTAAAATCCGAAACGGAAAAGTGGCGGGAATGAAAACAAATGAGAACCCGACGCCGGTGGAAGAGATAGAATGGTAGGTGGACGATGAGAGCATTTCGAAAAGACTTTATCCGGGAAATCACAAAGAACAAGGGGCGGTTTCTGTCAGTCTTTTTCATCGTGCTTCTTGGCGCGGCGTTTTTCTCGGGCATTCGGTCGGCGGAAGGAGATATGAAGGTTTCGGCGGACCGGTATTATGATGAAGTAAATTATATGAATTTGAGAGTTCTTGGAACGCTGGGGCTGACGGACGATGATCTGGCGGATATCGCGAAGACGGACGGCGTGAAAGCGGTTTACGGCGGAAAGACGGTGGAAGTGCTGCATGACATCGGCGAAAGCGAGCAGGTTGTGAAACTGATTGCGCTGACGGACGGTGTGAATGAGCCGCGCGTGGTCGAGGGACGGATGCCGGAGAAAGAGGATGAAATTCTTGTTGATACGCAGTTTCTGAAAAGTTCCGGCTGTGAGATCGGGGATCAGGTAACGTTCACTTCAGGAACGGAGGATCCGCTCTCAGATTCGCTGACCGGGGATACGTTTACGATTGTTGGTTCGGCGACGCTCCCTTATTATATGGATCTGAACCGCGGAACGGGCTCGATTGGAAATGGAAGCATCAACAGTTTTGCACTGCTGCTTCCGGAGACATTTACCTCGGATCTCTATACAGAGATTTACGTCCAGGCGGACGGCGCACAGGAAGAGGCGAGCTACAGCGATGCGTATGATGAGACGGTGAAGGCTGTACAGACGAAGATTGAAGCGCTCGAGGATGCGGCGTGCGACCGGCGGTATACGGCAGTCAAAACCGAAGGACAGGAAAAGATTGATGATGCAAAACAGCAGGTCGCTGATGCAGAGCAGAAATTAGCGGACGCAAAAACAGAGCTGGATGACGGTGCACAGCAGCTTGCCGACGCGAAAGTGACGATTGCGGACAAAGAGCAGGAACTTCTCGACGGCGAACAGACGTTAAAGGACAAAGAACAGGAGCTTCTTGACGGAAAGCAGACGATTGCTGAGAAAGAACAGGAACTCCTTGACGGAAAACAGACCATTGCCGACAAAGAGCAGGAACTTCTCAGTGCGAAAGCAACCATCGCCGACAAAGAGCAGGAACTGGTATCCGGCAAGGCAACGCTGAAAGACAAAGAGGCGGAACTTGTGAGCGGAAAAGCGACGCTGGAAGCAAAGGCGGCAGAGCTGGAAAGCGGAAAAGCGGAGCTGAATCAGAAAGCTGATGAACTTGCAAGTGGAAAAACCACACTTGAGGCAAAAGCGAAAGAACTTTCCGACGGAAAAGCACAGCTTGCAGAGAAAGAAACAGAACTGGCATCCGGCAAAAAAGAGTTAGAGGAAAAAATGACGCAGCTTTCGGCGGCAAAAACCGAACTGACTCGGAAGCAGACGGAGCTGAATACTGCAAAAGAGCAGCTTTCCGAAAAAGAAACGGAATTGAATATTGCAAAGGAGCAGCTTTCCGCTGCACGCGAGGAACTGGACAACAAGAAAGCAGAAACCGCTGCAGGACGCACACAGTATGAAGCGCAGAAGGCAGCGTATGAAGAACAGAAGAGTCAGTATGAGATAGCCAAGGATCAGTTAGCCCAGATTTCCAGGCAACTTCCGATGGTGGAGGCTGCGCAGACAGAAGTGACTGGTCAGATCGAGGTGATTGAGGCTCAGCTTGACGGACTGACAGAGGAAGATGAAGCATATGTATCCCTGTTGGAACAGAAAACTGCGCTGGAAGCAAAGCAGACAGAGTTAGCACAGCAGCTTTTCACGATGCAGGAGCAGAAAACATTTCTGGAACAAAACATCGCAGCGTTTGAAGCAGCAAGCGCTGATGCGGAAGCCCGGCTTGCGGCTGCAGAAGCTCAGATTACCGACGCAGAAAGTCAGCTTGCCGCTGCAGATGCACAATTAACAGAAAAAGAGCAGGAATGCGCCGCAGGCGAGGCACAGATTGCTTCTGCAAAAGAAGAACTGGAAAGCGGCGAAGCTCAGATTACAGAGGCTCTTGCCCAGCTTCAGGATGGAGAAGCACAGGCAGAAGCTTATCAGAAACAGATTGAGGATGGCGAAGCCCAGCTTGCATCCGCCAAAGCAGCGATTGCCGACGGAGAAGCTCAGATTGAGACGAACCGCAGTAAATTAAAAGACGGAGAAACTCAGCTTGCGGCTGCCAGAGCCCAGCTTGCTGATGGGGAACAGCAGATTGCATCGTACCGACAGACGATTCAGTCGGGTGAGGCCCAGCTTGCCGCTGCAAAGCAGACAATTTCCAGTGGAGAAAGTCAGCTCGCCGACGCGAAACAGACGATCGCCGACGGCGAAACCCAGTTAGCAGAAGCAAAGCAGACGATCGCCGATGGAGAAAGTCAGCTCGCCGACGCAAAGCAGACGATTGCCGACGGTGAAACCCAGCTTGCCGACGCGAAACAGGAAATCGCCGACGGAAAAATCTCCCTTGCGGATGCGAAACAGGAAATTGCCGATAAAGAAAAAGAACTTGCGGACGGCAAAGCCGAATACGAAAAAGCAAAAGCCGACGCCGAACCAGAAATCGCGGATGCGAAGCAGGAAATTGCGGACGGTGAGAAAACACTCGCAGACCTGAAAAAACCAACGTGGTACGTCTGGGGACGGGATAAGGTAACGTCAACTGAGAGCTTCGGTCAGGATGCCGGCCGTATCTCGAATATCGGAAAATTCTTCCCGGTTATCTTCTTCCTCGTGGCTGCTCTCGTCAGCCTGACGACGATGACACGAATGATCGAGGAACAGCGTCAGCAGATCGGAACGTTAAAAGCCCTCGGTTATTCCGACGGCGTGATCGCCTTTAAATATTTCGCATACGCGATGCTCTCCACCGTATCCGGCGCTCTCGCGGGCGTGGTGGTTGGAGAAAAAATCCTGCCCTGGGTTATTATGAATGCCTACGGCATGCTGTATACCGGACTCCCGTATTACATGACCCCGCTGAATTGGGAGCAGGGAGGCCTTGCGATTCTGGCGAGTGCAGCCTGCACCGGCGTGGCGACGATCGCGGCATGCTACAAAGAACTCGCCGCAGGTCCGGCAGAGCTGATGCGGCCGGAAGCACCGAAAAACGGCAAACGGATTTTCCTGGAACGTATCGGCGTACTCTGGAAACATCTGAACTTTACGCAGAAATCAACCGTGCGGAATCTGGTACGGTATAAAAAACGATTCTTCATGACCGTTATCGGAATCGGCGGATGCATGGGTCTGATCCTCGTCGGTTTCGGCCTTCAGGATTCCATCACCGCGATTGCGAAAAACCAGTTCGTCAGCCTCTTCACCTATCAGGCGAATGCTGTGCTGAATTCAGATGTGGATGAATCCGAAAAAGAAGCATTGCAGACCGATCTGGAAAACCACAGCGGCATCGATGAGCTGCTGGAAATGTACTGCCAGAACATCGAACTGCAGACCGACAAAAAGACCGTGGATGCAGTGCTTGAAGTGCCGAAAGAACTGACGAATTTCAATGACTTCTATGCCTTCCGAGACCGGAAAAGCGGAGAAGTTTACGAATTCCCGACCGACGGCGGCGCAGCCATCAGCGAAAAGACAGCAACGATGCTCGGCGTAAAAGCAGGCGACACGGTTCAGCTGAAAAAAGGCGACGATATTGTGGACGTAAAGATTTCGATCATCGTCGAAAACTACGTGCGCCATTATCTGTATCTGGCCCCGGATCTCTACGAGGAGCTGTTCGGCGGAGCGCCGGATTACAACCAGCTTCTGATGAAATATCAGGACACGTCGAGCAATTATGAGACAGCACTCGGAGAAAAAATCATGACGTACGACGGTGTAGCGGCAATCTCGTTCACATCCGACCTGATTGATCAGATTGACAACATGCTTCGTTCCCTCGACATCGTCATCGTGGTGCTGATCGTATCGGCGGGCCTGTTGGCGTTTGTGGTGCTGTACAACCTGAACAACATCAACATCACCGAACGACAGAGAGAGCTGGCAACGCTGAAAGTGCTCGGCTTCTTCGACGGCGAGGTGGCATCGTACGTGTACCGGGAAAACATGGTGCTGACACTGTTCGGCGTTATCGCGGGCATGGGAATTGGAACGTTTTTACATCATTGCGTAATTCAGACCGTCGAGGTCGATATGATGATGTTCGGACGAAACGTGTTCCCGCGGAGCTACGGCTGGAGCGCCCTGATTACCCTGGCGTTTGCCCTGTTCGTCAACTTTATGATGTTCTACCGGTTAAGAAAAATTGATATGATTGAATCGCTGAAAAGCGTGGAGTAAACAACAGAAAAAGGCCGTCCGCGGTGATGCAGAGAATCTGCAGAAACCGTGGGTGGTTTTTTCATTTTGAAAGTGAAATATGAGCCGGAATGCTTGTTTTTTCAGACATTTCGTTGTATAAAAAAATAAGGGTTTTTATTAGAACAGAATCAAAAAACAAAGAGTAAAGGGGATTTTTACAAATGGGAACAACAGAAACGAAAAAAATGAGAGTCGGCGTTGTCGGCTGCGGAGCGATCAGTGATATTTATCTGACGAACATGATTCATAACTTTGAGAATCTTGAGGTAGCAGCATGCTGCGCAGGCCATCTTGAACATGCGAAAAAGAAAGCAGAGCAGTATGGCATCAAGGGCTGTACCTACGAGGAAATTCTGGCAGATCCGTCGATTGAAATGGTAGTCATTCTGACACCGGCACCGACCCACGAGGGGCTGATCCGTCAGGCACTGGAAGCCGGAAAACACGTTTACACTGAAAAAACAATGACCCTCGCACCGGAAACGGCAGCGAAACTGATCGAGCTGGCAGAGGAGAAACATCTCTATCTCGGTTCCGCACCGGACACCTTCCTTGGATCGGCACTGCAGACCGCAAGAAAAGCGATCGACGACGGGCTGATCGGCGAGGTGACATCTTTCGAAGCATGCGCAAACCGCGATCTTGATTTGCTGGCGAGCATCTTCCGTTTTCTGCGGATGCCGGGCGGCGGTATCTGCTACGATTTCGGTGTTTATTATCTGACGGCAATTGTGAGTCTTTTTGGTCCGGTGGATCGCGTTGTATCGTCCGTGCGAAACCTTGCGGCGAAGCGTGTGAACATCATTCCGGGCAGCCCGGAATACGGACAGGAATTTGACTATACAAACGAAAGTCAGGTCTTTACCATTCTGGAAATGAAAAACGGTGTGACCGGTACATTCTGCGTCAATGGTGACAGCGTCATCAATGATCAGGCGGTATTCACCATTTACGGTAAAAAAGGTATCTTAAAGCTTGTTGATCCGAACAATTTCGGCGGCGATGTTGTCTATATTCCGGGTGTAAAAGACTGGACACAGCAGACTGTTCCGGAAGTTTTACATTATGGCTTTGATTACAGCGAAAACAGCCGTGGTCTTGGCCCGTCTGAGATGGCAGAAGCAATTGCCGAGGGCAGACCAAACCGTGCGAGTGCCAAAATGGCATATCACGTACTCGATACGATCGATCAGATTATGAAGAGTGCGGAAACGGGTGCATTTGAGAAGGTTCCATCCACCTGCGAAAGACCAGAGGCCATGCCGAATTCATAGCCTATTTCTGATAGGATTGCAGGTACATCTGACGGAAGTCGGTAGGGCTTACATTTTTTGATTTCAAAAAGACTCTGTTAAACGTAGAAATACTGTTAAAACCGGATTCGAGCGACACTTCGGTGATCGTGAGATCCGGTTTTTTTAACAGGTTTTCGGCGATATGGAGCCGTTCCCTGGTGACAAAATCCGTGAAGGAGAGACCGGTGTATGCGCGGAACAGCTTGGAAAAATGGCAGCGGGAGAATCCGGCGACCTTTGATGCTTCTTCCAGGGAAACCGGTTCGGTGCAGTGACTCGAGATCCAGGTACATGCAGCAATCATCTGGCGGTGTACCTGTGCGGAATGGCCTGTTTTTTGCGGTGTGGCAGTTTCGGTCGGCACGGAGAGATTTTCGCCGAGCAGAATAAAAAACTGATACAGCAGAACGCATCCGCGCAGCTCGGAAAAACTGATACCGGAGAGGGAGAGCCTGCGCAGTTCTGTCAGAAATCCGCGGAGCTTTTCGATTTCCGGGAAGTTGTTCTGATTCAGAAGACGAATCTGATAAAAAAGATAAGCAACAGACTGGAAATCCACGCGTTTTTCCAGAAAATCTGCATCGAGCTGAAGCATGATCAGGCGATGTTCTCTGTTGGTTGTGGAAACAGCGTGCAGCTCGCCGGGCCAGATAAAGAGAAGATCACCGGGCTTCAGTGGAAAGGCTTCTCCGTTTACTTCATAGATAATGCCGTCATCCTGTGCAAGCACAATTTCAATATAGTGATGCCAGTGCAGACCGAAATAGGCGGGGACATGCGAAATAGAGATATCGTAAACATAGCTGTTAGCAAAATGATTGTTTTCGAAAAAAGAAGTCGAATCGTTTTTCATGGCAAAAGAATCCTCCGTATCTGATAAACGGTATTATACAACAGAAGAGAGAAAAAATATAGAAAAAATCGAAACATCTGGGCAATGATCGGCAATATATAAGTAGTGTTTTACGAGGATCTGTATTATGGTTAAGATATGAAAATTGTGAAGAACGGCAGAAATCGGAAAAAGAGTGATGTGATTTTGGCGAAAATTCACAATAAAAGTTTATGAAAAGTGAAGAAGTGAGAGGTAAGCGAAAAATGCAGATTTATGTAGATGGAAATGCTGTGCGAAGCGGAAATGGGCAGAAGGAATATCCATTTCAGACGATTTCCGAGGCGGCAAAAATTGCAATGCCCGGCGACGAGGTGCTTGTAGCGCCTGGCGTATATCGGGAATATGTAGATCCGGCGAATGCGGGATGTGAGGATGCAAGAATTGTGTACCGTTCTGTGGAACCGGGAAAAGCTGTGATTACCGGTGCGGAAATTGTGGATAACTGGGAGCATTTGGAAGGTGATGTGTGGACAGCGCGCGTTTCGAACGGATTGTTTGGGGATTACAATCCATATACGACACTGGTCAGCGGTGACTGGTTTATCGCATCCTACACGGCACACACCGGAGAAGTGTATCTGAATGGAAAATCTATGTATGAGGTGACAAGTCTGGATCAGGTGAAAAAGCCGGAGATCTATAAAAAATCCTGGGATCAGGCATTCACGGTTTACACCTGGTATGTGGAGCAGGACGAAGAGAAGAATGAGACCGTTTTCTATGTGAATTTCCAGGGGAAAAACCCGAATGAGGAAACGGTGGAAATTAATGTGCGCGAGAATTGCTTTTATCCATCGAAGGAGGGCATCGGTTATATTACGCTGTCCGGCTTTGTTGTAAAACAGGCGGCAACCCAGTGGGCTCCGCCGACGGCATATCAGGAAGGAATGGTCGGCCCGCACTGGTCAAAGGGATGGATCATCGAGGATTGTGAGATTTCAGATTCGAAGTGCTCGGGCATTTCACTTGGAAAATACAGACAGCCGAACAATGACAATAAATGGCTCAAATGGAAATTCAAAGATGGCACACAGACGGAGCGTGACTGTATCTGCCAGGCGCAGCGGGAGGGATGGACAAAGGAAAACATCGGAAGCCACATCATCCGCCGGTGCAACATCCATGACTGTGGACAGACGGGTATTGTAGGCCACTTAGGTGGTGTGTTCTCGATCATTGAGGATAACCACATTCACCATATCAATAATAAACAGAACCTTGCGGGTGCGGAGATCGGCGGCATCAAGATGCATGCAGCAATCGATGTGATCATTCGAAGAAACCATTTCCATCACTGTACGAGAGGCCTCTGGCTCGACTGGCAGGCACAGGGCACACGTGTTACGCAGAACCTGTTCCATGACAATACGCTGCCGAACGAGGAAAATGCAAATCCAGAAGGTATGGACGGCATCGGCGAGGATATCTTTATTGAAATTTCCCACGGACCGACGCTGGTGGACAATAACGTACTGCTTTCGGACCGCGCGATGAAGCTGGCAACGCAGGGTGTTGCGGTAGTACATAACCTGATCGCGGGATCGTTTACTGCTGTCGGCCGAGGTGTCAACAATGGCTCCGACAAGCTGCCGTCGCCGCGCTACACACCGTACCATGTGCCGCATCGCACGGAGATCAACGGATTTATGACAGTTCTTCACGGTGACTGCCGGTTCTACAATAATATCTTCATCCAGAAGCCGGTTCGTGCGGGAATGGAAGAAATCCGTAAACTGACCGGAGATAATGAGTGGGATGACGGAAATCTGACAGCAGGAACCGCACCGTACAGCGGATATCCGACATTGGAGGAGTACGTGGCAAGATTTGAGGGCTACTGCGGAATGGGCTCCGGAAAGTCACCGGATCTGTATTACGAGAAGCTGCCGGTATGGCTTGGCGGCAACGTTTACTTCAATGGGGCGAAGCCGGCAGAGCAGGAACAGGACGCTGTAGTGGATACCGAGCATGAAATCACCATCGGTGTAAAAGAAGAGAACGGAAAATGGAAACTGGAGACTAATGTTTACGATTATCTGCCGCAGAATGCCTGTGCAGTGATCTCAACGGAGACGCTTGGCATGGCATTTGAGCCGGAACAGAAATATGAGAATCCGGATGGAACGCCGATCGTGTTCCGATATGACTACTTCGGAAACCGTCAGGGCATTCATCCGCTGCCGGGCCCGTTTGCATCAAAAGAGGTTGCGGAAGAAGCATTATCATAAAGAAATTCTATAGACCCGCAAAAAAATAGCGTAAAAAATTCAGAGCCGCAGAGAGTGAATGATTGCGTCACAGCCTTTTTTGCAGTGTTTTCAGGTTTTACTATAACAAAAAGGAGTATAGAGAAATGATTTACTATGTTAATAATTCCGCTCCGAAGAATGGAAACGGAACAAAAGAGATGCCGTTCAAGTTCATCAACGATGCGGCAAAAATTGCAAAGGCAGGAGATGAAGTTCTGGTTGCACCTGGTATCTACCACGAATATGTCGATCCGGTCAACGGCGGAACCGAGGATGCGAGAATCGTCTATAAGAGTGAGAAGCCGCTCGGCGCAAAGATCACCGGTGCGGAAACGATGAATGACTGGGAGCATTACAAAGATCATGTGTGGGTATGCCGTGTAGACAACGGAGTTTTTGGAAATTATAACCCATACACGACAATGGTCGGCGGTGACTGGTATTTTGCACCGGTGGTACGCCATACCGGCGCGGTTTATCTGAATGACCGCCAGTTATACGAGGCAGAGACGCTCGAGGAGTGTATCAAGGGCGAGGTTTATGCGCCGTCCTGGGAGCCGGAGTGGTCGGTTTACAAATGGTATACCGAGCAGGACAAAGAGAAAAATCAGACGGTCATCTACGCAAACTTCCAGGGTAAAAACCCGACGGAGGAAAAAGTAGAAATCAACGTGCGCCGGAACTGCTTTATGCCGTCGAAAACAGGCGTAAATTACATTACGTTCAGTGGATTTGATGTCAGCAAGGCAGCAACGACATGGGCGCCGCCGGCTGCTTATCAGGACGGTATGATCGGTCCGCACTGGTCGAAGGGATGGATTATTGAGGACTGTGAGGTCAGCAACAGCAAGTGCTGCGGTATTTCGCTCGGAAAATATTACGATCCGGAGAACGACCATTACTTTACCAGAAAACACGTAAAAAGCCCGACCCAGATGGAGCGTGATGCTGTGTGCCGCGGCCAGTATCACGGCTGGACGAAGGAGAACATCGGAAGCCATATCATCCGCCGCTGCCACATCCATCACTGTGAGCAGACCGGTATTGTCGGACGGATGGGCGGTGTGTTCAGTATCATTGAGGACAACCACATTCACAACATCAACAATATGCAGCAGCTTGGCGGAGCCGAGATTTCCGGTATCAAGATGCATGCAGCGATCGATGTTGTGATGAGAAGAAATCACATTCATCATTGTACGATGGGCATCTGGTGCGACTGGGAGGCACAGGGAACACGCCTGACCCAGAACCTGCTGCACGACAACTGCCCGCCGGAGGGAACACCAAAAGCAGAGGGCGCAATGATGAGTCAGGATATTTTCATCGAGGTTGGCCATGGTCCGACACTGATCGATAACAACATTATGCTCTCACCGGTCAGCGTTCGTATGGCGACCGATGGTATTGCCTGCGTACACAATCTGATGCTTGGCTCATTAACTGCAGTTGGCGGCGGAACAGGAGACCGTTACACGCCGTATCACATCCGTCACCGTACCGAGGTTGCCGGATTCATGACATTCCTGCATGGCGATGACCGGTTCTACAACAACATCTTTATCCAGAATTACCCGGTTGAGGAAACAGAAACGGTTGAGGACATGGGCTTCAAGATGGAGGATAACCAGGAGGTCGGAACGCATGTGTTCGACGAGTATCCGACCTATGACGAGTGGATCAGCCACTTTGAGCTGGATAAACCGGCCGACATGAGCAAGCTGGAGCCGTATCACAATAAATGCCATCTGCCGGTTTGGGTAAACGGAAACGCTTACTTTAACGGAGCAAAGGCGTGTGTGAATGAAAAAGAGAATCTTATGGATAACGAGAACCAGGTTAAGGTGGAACTTGTGGAAAAAGACGGCCACTATTCCATCAAGACGAACGTGTATGAGTTCCTGAAGGATTTCCGGACGGGAATGATCAACAGTGATATTTTAGGATACGCCTTCGAGCCGGAGCAGAGATTCGAAGATCCGGACGGAAGCACGATTATCTTCGATCAGGATTATCTCGGCGAGCACCGCGGCGTGGCAGCAATGCCGGGACCGTTTGCGGATGGAGCTGAGGCAGAGAAGATTCTGTGGTAGAAGAAATCAGAACTTACCGGTTGATACGAAAAAAACAGGGCGCTGTGCAGGAAATGGCACAGCGCCCTGTTTTGGTAAAAGGAAAGTCAGGATGCCTTTGCAGAATCTTTTGCCGTCGGCATTTTCGCGTATAAGATTTTCAGTATAATCGGTGTTGCAATACTCGAGAAAAGAATCAGCAGAATCACGGCACTGAAGAAATCGCCGGATAAAAAGCCTGCATTCAGACCCTTTTGCGCGACGATCAGACAGACTTCACCGCGGGTCATCATACCGACACCGATTTTCAGGCTGTCGCCCCAGGTAAAGCCGCATCCCTTTGACATCAGGCCACAGCCGATGATTTTTGCGACAAGGCCGACGATGACGAAACAGATGGCAAAGAGTACGAATTTCTCGTTCATGCCGCTGAGCGTTGTTTTGAGTCCGATACTTGCAAAGAAAATCGGTCCGAAAATCATATAGGAGCTGATATCCATTTTTTCTTCGATGTAATCGGAAGAATCGAGGGAACACAGGATAACGCCCGCAACGTATGCACCGGTAATATCGGCGATGCCGAAATATTTTTCGGAAATGTAGGACAGTCCGAAGCAGAGCGCAAGACCCAGAATCGGGAGACGGCGGGTGTGCGGAAATACGGAGTTCATGCGGTTGAACAGCTTAAAGCAGAGAAAACCGAGCACAATCGCAAGGGCAAAAAACAGAATGGTGGAGGCTGCTACTTTCAGCGGATTGGATGTCGGATCTTTAAAACCGATGACAACAGTCAGCACAATGATACCAATGACATCGTCGATGATGGCTGCATTTAAGATGGTTGTTCCAACCTCTGTTTTCAGCTTGCCGAGTTCTTTCAAGGCCTGTACGGTGATGCTGACCGATGTCGCAGTCAGAATAACACCGATAAAAACAGCGTGGTAAAATTCTTCCGTTCCGACAGCAGAGAAGCCATAAAAGCTCATGTATAAGATGGCTCCAAGAACGAGAGGAACAAAAACACCGGCACAGGCGATCAGCAGGGATTTCACTCCGGTGCGGAGCAGATCCTTCAGGCTGGTGCCAAGACCTGCGGAGAACATCAGCAAAATGACACCGATCTCAGCCATCTGTGCGAGAAAGTCAGACTGCTGAACGAGTCCCAGCACACTGGGTCCAAGGACAATACCGGCAATCAGCTCGCCCACAACCTGCGGAGCCTTGCATTTTCTGGCAAGAATACCAAACAATTTTGCGAATACGATAATGATTGCCAGGTCTTTTAAAATGACATACGTATCCATGAAAAAGATACCCCCTTTTATGAATTTTATGTATGTGTCGGCAGCTTGAAAGAGCAATGCCGGAGTTTGATACGCATACATTTTCAGTATAACAAAAATTGAGAAAAAATACTATCGGCAAGAAAGAAAAAATAAAGTAAAACGGAAAAATGATGCAGGCGTATGGAACCGTTCTTTTGTAAAACAAAACTGGAAAAGAGGATTGTGAGGGTTATTGTCAGATTAAGAGCAGTGAATGGTAATGGAAAAAGAGATATAGAAAAGAGCATGTAGATATAGTATGATCAAAGCAGCAAATAAATTTTACATGGAGTTTAAAAAGCGGGATCAAAGAAAAAACGAAAGGGGAAATAAAAAATGAGAGTTGGGAACGTGAAAGAAATTGTATTTTCCAAAGATCCAAAACAGATGAACTGGCTGCGGGAGGAGTTCCCATACGCCGAGGTAAAATGCCCGCCGGAGTTTTCGGCTGAGGTGCAGAATGAGAAAGACGGAGATGTGCTGACAACGAAGATTGTGGTTTCTTACAACGGTGCGCATCCGTATTTTACAAATGCCGGAAGTATTGGGGTTTCATTTCCGTTGCAGGACCGCTACACGGACAGTGTGACCTGCCGTGATTACCGGTGCCATGCACATATTTTCTGCGGGGAAAATACCAGTTATATCATGGCACTCCGCATGGGCGGTGCGGCTCCGCATCTTGGAATGGTACTCACAAAAGGCAGTCTTTCTGCTTACAGTATTGAGCGCGATCTGAAACTGCAGAGCAATGACAGAGGCTGCTTCTGGTTGCACCCGTCCGCACAGGAATTTGCGCCGGGAGATACAATGAAGCTGGAGTGGAAGGTATTTCCGCATCGGGGACGCGAAGATTTCCGGGAGAAATTAAGAGCATTTCCCCGGGTGATTCTGGTGGATGCTGAGCAGTATGTGATTTATCCGGGAGAGACGAGTAAGGTAACCATTGAGCCGACATTTCCAGCGGAAAAAGTGACGATAAACGGAGCATCGCTGGAAAAGACGGAAAATAGTGTTTATGAATATCTGTTTGAAAATGAAAAAACAGGGGAGTATGTACTTTCGATCTG
>ERZ809758.185-NODE-185-length-14375-cov-7.29756_pt1 | contig 14375 bp, 10 predicted proteins | sample MGYA00520314_ERZ809758 | MGnify/ENA primary metagenome ERZ809758 (study PRJEB31588, sample SAMN03401228) | human gut metagenome | study: EMG produced TPA metagenomics assembly of the PRJNA231909 data set (A prospective, longitudinal analysis of the... | reverse complement strand
CTCCGTGCCGGAAAGCACCCCAAGGGGAGCGCAAAGCGGACGAAGGAGCAGGATGTCAGGTTTGCGGATACGCTTGAGAAGATCTTGAACTGCAACCATTGATACATACTATTGAAAGTCTGGAGAAATCCAGTCTTCTTTTTTCATGAGAAAATTGTAACATTTTTTGCAATTTGGTTGCGTTTTGAGGGGGAGTGAATCGGCCCCGTCGTTCTTTCGGCTCGTTTTCTTGCATCTGCTTTCCCGAATCTGCTATACTGAAGTCACTTTTTTAATCGGAGGCTTTCATGACAACCCTTCTTCTCTTGCGCCATTCCATCCCGGAGCGCGGCGGTTCCAGCCCCGACCCCGGCCTTTCTGCCGAAGGTCTTCAGCGGGCCGCCGCAGTCTTTCAAAATGACGCTTTCCGCACGGTCTCGCTCGTCTGGTCGTCCCCTTCGCTGCGTGCGCTCCAGACCGCACAGCTGCTGGGGCTTCCCGTCCGGCAGGACACCCGCCTTGCCGAGCGCCGCACCGGCGACACGACCGGGCAGGACGCTTCGTTCTGGAAACGCCAATACGAAGACCCGGACTTCAAAAATCCGGACGGCGAGTCCTTCCGTGAGGTCAGCGCCCGGATGGCAGACTGCATCCACGAACTGCTGGATTCGCTCCCGGAGGGGCAGAACGCCCTTGTCGTCTCCCACGCCGCCGCTATTTGCAGCTACTTGCAGCGCTTTTGCACCGTTGAGGTGACCGATGCCGCACAGAAGCTCCGCCGGATTACATTTCAGGGCGAAGTTCTGTTGGATGGACACTTTTGGGAGACTGATGGATTTGTGCTGCACATCGAAAATCGCCGCCCTGTTCTCATCCGCACCATCTTTGCCGCAAAAAAGGCACCAGCCTAAGCCGGTGCCTTTTATTGGCGGAGATGGTGGGATTCGAACCCACGTGCCCGATTAAGGACAAAACGATTTCGAGTCGTTCTCGTTACGACCACTTCGATACATCTCCATATTCATAGCTTTATAATTATAGCAAAAAGCCGCCGTTCCGTCAACACTTTCTGCCGGAGGGACCCACAGCGCCAAAGAGGCCCTCTGGTCAGGGATGAGCGGAAGCCGCTGCCTCCCTCTGCGGGGACGGACACCCTCTTTTTCGTCTCTGCTTCGGGGAGCCTTTTCATGCTGTGCTGTCGTTTCTAAGGGCCAGATTGTAAAATCGTGGAATCATCGTCTGGATTTTCACAAAATATTACTATTTTGCCAAAAGATTGTACAAACCCTACCTCCCTCTGATGTGCTATACTGAAATCAACAACCGGCCTGTTTCCGGCATTTCTTCTGCCATACAGGCCGCCGAAACAAAGAAGAAAACCAGAAGGAGCAGTATCGATGAGAGAGATCATTTCCTTGAACGAAAACTGGACCCTGTCCTTCCCCAAGGGCGAGCGTCCCACCGAGCAGGTCACCCTGCCCCACACCTGGAACGCTGTGGACGGCATGGACGGCAACGGCAGCTATCTGCGCACCACCGGTGTCTACACCCGCACCTTTACCCAGCCCAAGCAGCCTCTGGCTGGCGGCCGCACCTACGTTGAGGTGCTGGCAGCTGCTCTGGCCGCAACCGTGAAGGTCAACGGCCAGGTGGCAACCACCCACGAGGGTGGCTTCTCCATCTTCCGTGCCGATGTCACCGACCTGTGCCACGAGGGCGACAACGAGCTGACCATCGAGGTCTCCAACGAGGACACCCCCTCCATGTACCCCGCTTCCGCCGACTTCACCTTCTACGGCGGCCTGTACCGCGGCGTGAACCTGATCAGCGTGCCCGGCACCCACTTTGACCTGGACTACTTCGGCGGCCCCGGCATCAAGGTCACCCCCAAGCCCACCGAGGACGGCGGTGCCACCTTTGAGATCGAGAGCTGGGTCACCAACGGCGAAGAGGCCTATACCGTGATGTACAGCATCGAGGACTGCTACGGCAACGAAGTTGCTTCCGGCGTGCGCCCCTGCGACAGCACCAAGGTCACCCTGTACGTTCCCGATGCCCAGCTGTGGAGCATGGACGAGCCCAACCTGTACACCGTGACCGCCCGCCTGCAGAAGAACAACGAGACCTTTGATGAGATCTACGCCAACGTGGGTGTCCGCAGCTATACTGTGACCCCGAACGACGGCTTTTCCATCAACGGCGTGCCCACCCCGCTGCGCGGCGTGGCTCGCCATCAGGATCGTCTGTACAAGGGCAACGCCCTGACCGCTGAGGATCACTATGAGGATGCCCTGCTCATCAAGGAGCTGGGTGCCAACACCATCCGTCTGGCCCACTATCAGCACAGCCAGGACTTCTACGATGCATGTGACGAGCTGGGCTTCGCCGTCTGGGCTGAGATCCCCTTCATCAGCGTCTTTAAGAAGGACCCCTCCGCTCACCAGAACTGCCGTCACCAGATGACCGAACTGATCATCCAGAACTACAACCACCCCTCCATCATGTTCTGGGGCCTGTCCAACGAGATCCTGATCGGCGGCATCTGCCAGGAGCTGGTGGACAACCACCACGACCTGCAGAAGCTGGTGCGTGAGCTGGATCCCACCCGTCTCACCACCATTGCCCACGTCTCCAACACCCCTGTTGACGGCCCCATGCATCACATTACCGATGTAGAGAGCTACAACCACTACTTCGGCTGGTACGGCGGCAAGATGGAGCAGAACGGCCCCTGGCTGGACAAGTTCCACGCCGAGCACCCCGACATCTGCATCGGCATCTCCGAGTACGGCACCGAGGGCATCATCAACTGGCACAGCAACGATCCCCAGTGCAAGGACTACACCGAGGAGTATCAGGCACTGTACCACGAGCATCTGGCTCAGGTGTTCGAGGATCGTCCCTGGGTGTGGGCTACCCACTGCTGGAACATGTTCGACTTTGGCTGTGCTGCCCGCCACGAGGGCGGCGTTGCAGGCCGCAACAACAAGGGCCTGATGACCATTGACCGCAAGACCAAGAAGGACAGCTACTTTGTCTACCAGGCATACTGGTCCAAGCTGCCCATGATCCACATCGCCGGCCGCCGCCATGCACAGCGCGCAGGCGAGACCACCGAGATCAAGGTCTACTCCAACCAGGACACCGTTGTGCTGTACGTCAACGGCAAGGAAGTCGGCCAGCAGACTGCACACCGCGTGTTCAAGTTCAATGTTGCTCTGGAAGAGGGCTTCAACACCATCCTGGCCGTTGCCGGTGACGTGAAGGATTCCATCACGCTGGAAAAGGTCGAGAAGGAGCCCGATTACTACACCCTGCCTGAGTTCAACGAGCGTCAGGAGGGCGTTGCCAACTGGTTCAAGCAGGTCGGCAGCCTGGATCTGAAGGCTCCGATGGAGTTCCCCGAGGGCTATTACAGCATCAAGGACAGCATGGAGGATCTCTCCAAGAACGAAGAGGCTCTGGCTCTCGCCACCAGGGCTGTCAAGCTGGCCACCAACTTTGACATCAAGCCCGGCGTTGGCATGTGGGATATGATGAAGCGCATGACCCCTGAGACTATGGCTAAGATGATCAACATGCCCGATGGCTTTATCGAGAGCCTGAACGCACAGCTGATCAAGATCAAGAAGTAAGTACTTCCTGCATCTGAACACCAAAAGCGAACGAACCGCCCCGGCACTGCACAAAGCAGCCTTGCCGGGGCGGTTTTCGTTTCCTCATCTCCACACACGCTGGCAAACCAAAAGGGCCCTGCGGCATTTGCTGCAGGGCCCTTTCGGTTATGGGAGATCATGAAATAGCAAAGCATCTTTACCGTGCTGCCCCAGCCTGTGGCTCAGCGCTTCTTGCTGCGCTTCTTCTTGCGCGGGGCAGAACGGGCAGGGTTCTGGGTGGGAACAGAATCATTGGAGCGCTTCTGCTCCATCCGATATCTGACGTAATTGGGAATCACGACCGCGATCACGATCAGCAGGACCCAGACCAGGATGCTGGGCTGCTCGTGGTTGGTGTTGAACAGAAACTGCATGACATTATCCATAGGGTGTTTTCCTTTCCGGCCCAGCAGGCCGCCAGAGGGCTTTTTACAGCCAGATGTTGCCGTTCTCGTCCGGTTTCATGGGCACGGCAATGATGAAGTCCACGATGGTCATAGCGGCAGAGAAACCACTCCAGAAGGTTGCCAGATACAGCAGGCCCAGCACCGGGCGCTTGGCATAGAACTGGTGCGCACCAAACGCACCCAGAATGCACAGGCGCATATACTTCTTACGGCTGACACAGTGCTTTTCACGGTGTTCTCTCCAGTATAACAGGTGGTCGATGGTGTTCCAGATGAACCCATGGTCCGGGTCCTTTACCCACTGTGTCTTTTCTTCCATTTACGATGTACCTCTTGTCTGAATTTTGTTCCAAAAGCAGAAAACCGCCCGCCGCAAGGGCGAGCGGTTTTCCTATTTGATTTTACAGGTTTCCGCAGAAAATTGCAAGTACCAATCAGGCGTTCTCCGCCATGGTCTTTATCTTGATCTGAGCGACCTCATCCTGGATCTCTTCCATCTTCTCCTTGGTCAGGGGATAGAACTTCATAGCGATCAGGTTGCAGACCAAGCCGATCATGATCATGCCGTATGCGCAGAAGACAACGCCGCCGCGCAGGCCCGGGGTAACAGGGTCACCCATAACGGGGTTGTGGTCGGTGAAGCCGCACATGCTGAACATGATACCGGCGACCATGGGAGCGAAAGAGGAGACCAGCTTATCCACGAAGCTGAACAGGGTGCCCATCAGGCCGGGGACGTACTTGCCGGTACGGTAGACTTCGTAGTCAGCGCAGTCAGCGGTCATGGGGATAACGATGTTACCGGAGATACCCTGGAAACCGGCGGTGATGATGGTCAGAACGAGGTAGAGGATCAGGAAGTAGCCCCAGTTCAGAGCACCGGTAGCGGGGTTAGAGGTCATGGTGGTAGGATCACCGAACAGCCACAGAGCTGCCAGGATACCATTGGTGATCAGACCGCCCACAGAACCGATCAACATAGCCTTGCGCTGACCCAGACGGGTAGCAAAGAAGCTGATGAACAGGAAGCACACGATGGTGCTGGGGATGGTCACCAGACCGGTAACATTACTCTGCAGCAGGTTGGAACCGGCGATGCAGGCGAACATGGCGACCATGACGGCGCTGGACTTTGCAGAAGAACCAAGCTTATCGGTAGATGCGGACAGGACCAGCATCTGAATGGCGCGGTTGTTCTTCAGGGTATCCCAGTAATCCTTCAGGCCGACCTTGACAGGTTTGCCGGTGCCGAAGAACTCGGAACGATCCTTGGGAGCGATGGAGATCACAGCGATGATGGTGAAGATCGCAGACATGACAGCAGTCATCTTCCACAGGGTGTCAAAGAACTCCAGAGATGCGTAACCGCCCACATCGTTGTAGCTGTTGGCGATACGGGGAATGATGATGCCCAGGATAGCAAACACCAAGGTGTTATACACACCGTCGAAAGAAGCGAACATGGGGCGCTGTTTGGGATCGTTGGTCACACAAGACTGAGCGGACTTGGTAACGACACACTGGCAGGTGTAGCCCAGGTAGTAGACCATCAGAACGACCACATAGAAGGGGAAGCGCACGCCCTGAGGCAGCTTGTGGGTCACATGGAATGCGACCCAGCTGGTGACGCACAGGATGATCTGACCGATCACGATGAACGGACGGTTCTTACCGAACTTGCCGTTGGTCTTATCGACCATGAAGCCGACGAACGGGTCAGTGACACCGTCCCAGATACGCATCATCATGGTCAGGGAAGAAGCGACCATCATGCCAACGCCGACCCAGCCCATCAGGTAGTAGGTGGCGTAGTTCATCATCATCAGATAAACGTTGGTTGCGGTGTTGTTCAACGCGTAGCCTGCAATGCGCCACAGGGGAACGCGGTGGATGCCGTTGTGCTCATAGTCCTTATCATAGAACTTGTCCGGCAGGCTTCTGATTTTTGCCATTTCATTCTCTCCTTTGTTCACACAGGAACATTCTCCGTTTTCTCCATGGGGCTTACAGCTGCCACTGCGTGCCAACCCTTCCGAAGCTTTATGTCTATATAATGAACGTTTTTTTACATATCCGTTAGTAATATTTTAAGGTAAAACAGGTCAATTTTACGATTATGGGAAAAGTTTCACGAATGTGAAAAATTCTATTGTGCTTATTGCACAATCAATTGATATACTAGTATAGCACAACGCCAGTTAGCTGCCACTATGTTCTGCGCCGGAGAACGGGCCTGCAAACGCCAGAAAAGGCCCACGGCAAATGCCGCAGGCCCTTTCTGGCGCTAGGAGGTAAATGAATGAATAGAGGAAGATGTCAGATCAGGATGTCGCCGTTCTCATCAGCCTGCATGGGCAGTGCAATGAGAAGGTCGGTCACGCAGAGGAAGAAGGGCACCACGCTCCAGAAGAACAGGGTGTAGAAGGCCGCCAGCGCATACCGCTTTTCATAGTAGCGGTGGCCGCCGCACCAGCCCAGAAACAGGCAGAGCAGAAGGTACTTCTTTTTGTTCACCTTGTGCCTTACGCGGTTCTTTTTCCAATCGTGATACTTACCAATGAGGCCCGGGCTCTTCTCCTTTTCAAGATCGATGCCGGCTTCCAGCTTGGCATCCTGCAGCGCCAGCTCCGCCTTGATAAAGTCATCCCGTGTGAACTCTTCGCCGGTCTCCAGCTTGTGGAACACATCGTCCGTTACCTGCTGGCGGCTGCCGGTGCCGTAATAGCCGGTGCTCCAATCGTCCTTTTCCTCGTCGTAGTGCTCCACATCGCCCAGCAGCTCGCCGGTGGTGGGGGCCTTTTCCGGGGCCTCAGCGGAGGGGGCCGGGGTGATCTCAGGGGTCTGGTTCAGCTTGTTTTCTTCTGCCATAGTGGTATTCCTTCCGGGTCTCAGGGTATCAGAAAGTCCCGCGGCAGAGGATGGCTCGCCGCAGGACATTTCCGGTTACGATGCAGGACAGCGGCGCTGTCCCGGATTCAAAATTTCCGCAGGGAGATGGTTGGCATTAAGCCTGCTTTGCAGCAGCCTCAGCCTTGATGCGGCCGATCTCAGCCTGGATCTCTTCCATCTTCTCCTTGGTCAGGGGATAGAAGTGCATGGCAACAACGTTGCACAGCCAGCCAACGATGGGCAGCAGGACGAAGCAGCCGATGGTTGCCCAGAAGATGCCGTCAGAGTACGGAGTCATGGTGTCGGGCAGAGCGTCCTTGAAGCCGACCATGGAGTAGAACAGAGCCACAACGGTAGCAGCCAAAGAGGAGACCAGCTTATCCACGAAGCTGAACAGGGTGCCCATCAGGCCGGGGACGTACTTGCCGGTACGGTAGACCTCGTAGTCAGCGCAGTCAGCGGTCATGGTGATAACGATGGAGGAGGACAGTGCCTGCACGCCGGACCATGCGATGACCAGCAGCACGAAGATCAAAGCGGTGATGGTCCAGCCGGTGAACAGGGTGCCCCAGGTGTCAGGACGGATCAGGCGGAATGCGGGCAGAGAGAACTTGGAAGCATCGCCCTTGGGGTTGAAGAAGAACAGGAACAGGGTGATGGCGATGGAGCCGATGATGCCGCCCCAGGTACCCACCAGCATGGATGCCTTCTGGCCCATCTGACGTGCGATCTTGTTCATCAGCAGGATGGAGATCAGGCAGATGGGGATAGAGGTGATCTGAGAGTAGCTGGAGTATGCGGCATAGTTGCCGAAGATGATGCCGAACAGGCAGATCATAACGGTAGCGTTGCTCTTGGTGGACATGAACAGCTTATCGGTAGATGCGGAGACCACCAGCATCTGGATGGCACGGTTGTGAGCCAGGGTGTCAACGTAATCCTTGATGCCGACCTTCTGGGTGGTGCCCAGACCGAAGTACTTCGGATTGTCCTTACGCCACAGGGCGATGATGGCGCAGACTGCAAAGACAGCGGACAGGCCGCCGAACATCAGCTGCATGGTGGTGAACAGGCCGGGGTTGTAGAAAGCGGACAGGCTGCCGCCGGACTTCTCCACGATGCCTGCCAGAGCAGGGTTCTGTGCCACCAGAGAAGCGATCTCGGCAGCGTTGGCCTCGGCAGTCAGGGTGAACTTGGGCACCAGGACATCGGTGACAATGATGGGGAAGAGAATGTTCATCAGGATGATGTTGTACACGGTATCGCACATTGCGAAGATGGGGCGCTGCTTGGGATCGTTGGTCAGGCAGGTCTGAGCAGACTTGGTGACAACGCACTGGCAGGTGTAGCCCAGGATGTAGACCATGTAGATAATGATGAACGCAACAAAGCGGACACCAGTGCCCATCTTGGGGATGAAGTTGAACATCACGAAGGTGGTGGCGAACATGATGATCTGACCGATGACAATGAACGGACGGTTTTTGCCGAACTTGCCGTTGGTCTTATCGACCATCATACCAACGAACGGGTCGGTGACACCGTCCCAGACACGCATGATGGTAACAATGGAACCGGCCAGCACGGATGCCAGACCGACGATACCGATCAGGAAGTAGCTGATGTAACCGACCACCAGCATGTAGGTGTTGGTGGAGGTGTTGTTCAGAGCGTACATCATGATCTCCCACATTTTCGCTCTGTGGATGCCGTTTTCTTCAAGCGGCTGTTTGACCTTTGCCATAGAGAAGCTCTCCTTTCAATTCTGCGGCCGGTGTGCTGCCACTCACTCCGGCCTTTCATTCGGTCCCCCGTGGGCTGCGGCTGCCACATCGCGAACCGGGGGATTTTTATGTATACATTATGAACTATCCATCAAATTTCTGTTAGTAAAATTTTGTGGGAAAACAGGACAATTTTACTCTCCTTGGGCGAAATCAACAGTTTTAAAAAACAGCGTTCGTCATTTTGCACATGATTGTAAGATACCAGTACAGCACATTCCACAAAACGGGCTTGTATTCTAACCGCGCACAAAAAAAGAATACAAGGAAAGTGCGGAAATATCCAAAAAATTTTCTAGTTGTTCCGCGCGGCGGCCTATTATAATAGGTATAGCATCTGCGGCTCTGTGGCATGGGCCGCTGCGTTCAAAAGAAAAGGAGAAAACACTATGGCAGTGAAAGCATCCGAGCGTGTAAAGCGCTACCAGAACCCCAACGGCCCCACCATCAGCACCGTGGAGCGCAAGGTCATCGAGCAGAACGGCCTGTATTTCAAGGACATCGACGGCACCGGCACCGTCAGCGCAGTCAACGACTGGCGCTTGACCCCGGCTGAGCGCGCCGAGGCCTATGTCAAGGTTCTGACCACCAGCGAGAAGATCGGCCAGATCTTCACCTCCGACTGGCGCATGGGCCCCAAGTATCCTTCCCCCCGTCTGGCAGCCAACGGCCACAAGCCCGTGGCGGACGAAAGCGGCCTGCTGGACGAGGCCCCCGTGAACGTCTCCGACAGCATCTTCGGCTCCCAGTCCCTGCCCAGCACCTCTGACATGGTCAAGAAGAGTTTCAACCGCCACGTCATCCTGCGCGAGAGCCCCACGCCCGAGGATCTGGCAGATTACCTGAACCAGCTGCAGTACCTGACCGAGACCTGTGATCATTTTGTTCCCATGCAGGTCATGTCCAACAGCCGCAACGAGAACGGCGAGGTCGTGTTCGGCATGAACGATGCCACCGGCGTGTTTGCTACCTATCCCGGCACCCTGGGCATTGCTGCTGCCGTCAAGGGCACCGCACGCATCGACATCATCGACAAGTTCGCCGACACCATCCGCCGCGAGTGGAATGCCTGCGGCCTGAAGAAGGGCTACATGTACATGGCCGACTGCGTCACCGACCCCCGTTGGCAGCGCACCTTCGGCACCTTTGGCGAGGATCCCGAGCTCATTGAGGAGATCTTCGACCACCTGATCCCCGGCATCCAGGGCGGCAGCAACGGCGTTACCCCCGAGGGTGTTTCCATGACTGTGAAGCACTTCCCCGGCGGCGGTGCCCGTGAGAACGGCTTTGACCCCCACTATGCAGCAGGCCAGTGGAACATCTACGCCACCCCCGGCTCCCTGCAGAAGTACCACATCCCGGCATTCCGCGCAGCCATCCGCCACAATGCTGAGTCCATCATGCCCTACTACTCCAAGCCCAGCGCCGAGAAGAGCGCTCCGCAGGAGGACTTCAACGGCAACCCCATCGAGCTCCAGCCCTACGGCTTTGCCTACAACAAAGTGTTCATCGACGGCCTGCTGCGCGGCCAGATGGGCTTCAAGGGCTACATCAACTCCGACACCGGCATTGTCCACAACATGTGCTGGGGCGTTGACATGCTGGACGAGCCCGAGCGCATCGGCTATGCTGTCACCCAGAGCGGCGTGGACCTGATCTCCGGCCTGCTGGACAACGAGCTGGGCGAGGAGAGCTACGCCCGCGGCACCAACGACTACTACGACACCCACGCGGTGCCCGCCGGCTTCAAGAAGGAAGATCTGGTGCTGACCGATGCCAGCCTGAACCGCGCTGTCAGCCGCACCCTGACCGAGCTGTTCCGTCAGGGCATGTTCGAGGACACCTACGCCGACCCCAGGAAGGCCGCCGAGGTCGTTGCCACCAAGGCCGACTGGGAGGAAGCTTCCCGCGTGCACCGCGAGTCCGTTGTCCTGCTGAAGAACGACGGCACCCTGCCCCTGAAGGACGGCACCAAGGTCTACGCTGAGGCCTTTGGCAAGAGCGCCGAGGCCGGTGAGGCCGCCACCAAGGCCCTGCGCGAGATGCTGGGCAATGTCACTCTGGTGGACACCCCCGATGAGGCCCAGGTGGCCCTGCTGATGGTCAGCCCCCAGTCCGGTGCATACTTCAACGCCACCCCGGGCTACCTGGAGCTGGACATCTGCGAGGACAAGACGGTCTGCAACGTGGATGAGAGCGGCAAGCCCACCACCGAGACCCACAAGGAGACCACTCTGGTGGGCGCAAACCGTCTGGCCGGTATCGCTGCTGCGGTCCACGCACACGGCGGCAAGGTCGTTTCCAACATCAACTGCCCGCTGGCCTGGGAGGTCGGCAATGTGGAGAAGGTCTCCGACGCTCTGACCGTCGGCTTTGACACCTACCCCTCCGCAACGCTGGATGTGATGTTCGGCCGCTTTGCTCCCGTTGGCAAACTGCCCCTGACCCTGCCCAAGGGCGACGAGGTGCTGGCTGTGAACGCGGACGGTGTCTGCATCAGCCCCAACGACGTGCCCGGCTTTGCAAAGGATGCCTACATGCCCGACAGCATGAAGGACGAGAACGGCAAGGCTTACGCCTACCGTGATGCCGCGGGCAACTACTACGAGATGAACTTCGGCCTGACGTTCTGAGGGCAGCCCTCTCCGTCTCGCTCAAACCAAAGGAGACACTTTCCATGGCACAAACGCAGAAAAAACAGCAGGATATGGGCACGGGTGACGTGAAAAAGCTCCTGCTCCAGCTGATGATCCCCGCCGTTGTGGCGCAGGTGGTCAACCTGCTGTACAACATCGTGGACCGCATCTACATCGGCCACATCTCGGGGATCGGCGCGGCGGCTCTGACCGGCGTGGGCCTGTTTACCCCCATCCTGATGCTCCTGAACGCCTTTGCCATGCTCATCGGCTCCGGCGGCGCGCCCCGCACCGCCATCGCCATGGGCCAGGGCGACAAGAAGCAGGCAGAAAAGATCGTCAGCAACAGCTTTACCATGCTGCTGCTCTTCTCGGTCGTCCTGACCATCGTCTTTTACGCCGCCGCACCCACCCTGCTGCGGCTGTTTGGTGCCAGTGACACCACCCTGCCCTACGCTCTGGCTTACAGCCGCATCTACATTCTGGGCACCATCTGCGTGCTGATCGTGCTTGGCATGAACACCTTCATCACTGCGCAGGGCTTTGCCAAGATCAGTATGCTGACCACCGTTATCGGCGCGGTCATCAACATCGTGCTGGACCCCATCCTCATCTTTGGGCTGGGCATGGGCGTAAAGGGTGCTGCCATTGCCACCGTGCTGAGCCAGGCAGTGGGTGCCATCTGGGTCATCCGCTTTCTCACCGGCCCCAAGACCATCCTCAAGATCCGCAAAGAGGACATGAAGCTGGAAGGGAAGATCATCATGCCCGTGCTGGCACTGGGCATTTCCACCTTCGTCATGCTCTCCACCGAGAGCCTGCTGTCCATCAGCTTCAGCTCCAGCCTGGCCCGCTACGGCGGTGACGTGGCCGTGGGTGCCATGACCGTGATCACCAGCGCCTCCCAGCTGTGCACCATGCCTATCTCGGGCATCTGCCAGGGCGGCCAGCCGGTGATGAGCTTCAACTTCGGCGCAGGCAAGAAAGACCGCGTCAAGCAGGCATTCCGCTTCCAGCTGACCCTCTGCCTGAGCTACACCACCATCTTCTGGCTGCTGATGATGCTGGTTCCCGGTGCAGTGGCTGGCATCTTTACCTCGGATGCCTCCCTGATCGATTACACCACCTGGGCCATGCGCATCTACATGGCGGGCATCTTCTCCACCGGTGTCCAGATCGCCTGCCAGCAGAGCTTTATGGCGCTGGGTCAGGCCAAGGTCAGCCTGCTGCTGGCCTGCCTGCGCAAGCTCATCCTGCTCATCCCTCTCATCTTCATCCTGCCCCATGTGGTCGCGAACCTCGTGTTCGGCGTGTTCCTTGCCGAGCCCGTCAGTGACATCATCGCCGCTACCGTGACCGCCACCACCTTCTTCCTCCAGTTCAATAAGATCCTGGACAAGGGCGCTGGCAGGGTCTGATGCCTTGTCCGCCTGAAAACAATCATCCGTATCACCACAACCATCTGATCAAAAAAGGAGTATCCTCGTGGAAAAGAATGTTCTGAACACCGACCTGTCCGGCAAGGTTGCCGTGGTCACCGGTGCCAGCGGCACCCTTTGTTCCATTTTCGCCAAGGCTCTGGCCCGGGCAGGAGCCAAAGTGGCTCTGCTGGGCCGCAACATGGAGAAGCTGAAGGAGCTGGCCAATGCGATCGAAGCAGAAGGCGGCGTGGCCAAGGGCTACACCTGCAACGTTATGAACAAGGCCAACTGCCTGCAGGTGGCAGAGGAGGTGATGGCGGATCTGGGTCCCTGCGACATTCTGGTGAACGGTGCCGGCGGCAACAACTCCCGGGCCAACACCGACAAGGAATTCTTCGAGATGGCGGATCTGGACGATGACACCGTGACCTTCTTTGATCTGGACGAGAGCGGCGTGGAGATGGTGTTCAACCTGAACTTCATCGGCACCCTGCTGCCCACGCAGGCCTTTGCCCGGCAGATGGTGGGCCGCCCCGGCTGCAACATCATGAACATCTCCAGCATGAACGCCTACCTGCCCCTGACCAAGATCCCGGCCTACTCCGGCTCCAAGGCTGCCGTCACCAACTTCACCCAGTGGCTGGCAGTGCACTTCAGCAAGGTGGGCATCCGGGTCAACGCCATTGCCCCGGGCTTCTTTGCCAGCGAGCAGAACGCACGGCTCCTCTACAACGAGGACGGCACCCCCACCGCCCGCACCGAAAAGATCCTGGCTGCCACCCCCATGGGCCGCTTCGGCGACAGCGAAAAGGATCTGGTGGGTGCCCTGCTGTTCCTGCTGAACAACGAGGCTGCCGGCTTCATCACCGGCATCTGCCTGCCCATTGACGGCGGCTTCTCCGCCTACTCTGGTGTCTGATGAGGGCCCCGGCCTGAGCCGCAGACCCTGAGAGAAACAATAAGAGCCCTGGGGCTGCAATTTTCTGCAGCCCCAGGGCTCTTTCTCGTTTTTACAGACCAGCCAACAGGATGGCCAGCACGGCTTTCTGCACATGGAGACGGTTCTCGGCCTCGTCAAAGATCTCGTCGGCGTGCTCCTCAAAGACGGCGTTGGAGATCTCCTCGCCCCGGTGCGCAGGCAGGCAGTGGAGGAGCATGGCATCGGGCTTTGCGCCCTCCATCAGCCTGCTGGTCACCTGAAAGCCCGCGAAGTCCCGCAGGCGGCGCTCACTTTCGGGGGTACCGGGGGCCGTGTTCCATGCGGCGGTCACCACCACATCGGCATCCTTCACACCCTCGGCGGGGTCGGTGAGCAGGTGAAACTTTTCGCCATACTTGTGGGCGAACATCAGCACGTCGGCGGCAGGGCGGTAGCCCTCGGGGCAGACACAGGTCACACGCATCCCTGCCAGCAGGCCGCCTACGATGAGGCTGTTTGCCATGCTGCAGCCATCGCCAATAAAGCAAAGCTTCTGGCCCTCCAGCGTGCCCCGGCGCTCCCGGATGGTCATCAGGTCGGCCAGCACCTGGCAGGGATGGGCGTAGTCGGTCAGGCCGTTGATCACGGGCACACCGGCCAGCTCGGCAAACTCTTCCAGATCGC
>ERZ809758.184-NODE-184-length-14388-cov-8.1371_pt1 | contig 14388 bp, 10 predicted proteins | sample MGYA00520314_ERZ809758 | MGnify/ENA primary metagenome ERZ809758 (study PRJEB31588, sample SAMN03401228) | human gut metagenome | study: EMG produced TPA metagenomics assembly of the PRJNA231909 data set (A prospective, longitudinal analysis of the... | reverse complement strand
TCATTGACTATAAAGAAGTAGTACAAATACGCTCTTGAGTTCTCAAACCACCACCGCTCACCCGCCTCGAGGCACCCCAACCGGGGAACCACTCGCCGAGCGGCAGCAAGAGATAAACCTACAGCACAATCCCATTCCACGCAAATCGGGCATGACGAAACAAGACGCGGACCCTTGCAAACACTGGAAAGCGTCGGCGTGTCGAAATCCGTCTTTCTTACACCATAAATCGCAAAACCAACTCCAACACAACCCAAAAATCGTCAGAAAAAGCTGATTGCCGCGTGTCACACAACGCAACAACACGGCAATCAGCAGATCAACAGCGCATCACAGCAAGTCACAGACGATCGGAAAGCCAATCGAACACCAAACGCAATGCGCGAGCGCTACGGAATCCGTAACAGGCATGGCAGGCGTTATCGAGCTTGTAGAACGTCACATCCTTGCCAAGCGCTTTCAACGTGGCATACAGGCGACAACTCTGATTGAACGGCACCAACTGATCGCGGCCACCATGCATGATCAGCGTTGACGGAGTGGGCATATCGGCACTCAGATAAGTCATAGGCGAAGCCGGGGCGCTCAAATCCGGATGTTCAAGCACGTCACCGCCACCAATCACCACACCTTCCGGGCACTGCGGATCACTGTGGTTCTGCGAACTCGGATAAAAAGTTCATCTTCGCGAAATCAGTAGGGCCATGCCAATCCACGATCGCGTTCACTTCGGCGCTTTCCTCGGCATAGGCATCCGTATCAGGCGCGCGATTGCCAGTGAACCCAGCCATCAACACCGTATGACCGTCCGAAGAATCGCCCCACAGCGCAATACGATCCTTGTTGCAATGGAAGCGTTCGGCATTCTTGCGCATGAAACGCACCGCAGTCTTGCAATCCTGCATCTGCGCGGGGAACGGCGCAATATCGCTGTGACGATACTTCAGCGCAGCCACCACATACCCCTGCTCGGCAATACGCACGAAATAATTCGAGTAATCGGTCACATTCTGCTCGTGGAATGCCGAACCGCGCACAAACACAATCACCGGCCAACCACCTTCCGGCATTGCGCCCTCGGGCATATTGTCAACGCCAGGCGTGAACACCCACATCGGCAAATCAACACTGCTGCCATCAGCCAGCTGACGGGTCACGTATGTAACCTGCTCGATATTCACGGGATATCCGAAATCATCCTGGTCCAAGTCGGAAATCACTTGGCAGCCTTCCGGAAACTCATCAGTGTGCGGGAAGAACTTAGTCTGCTCGACCGGCGTCGGAATCGGGGCAAGCCGTGTCGGCGACGGCGGCGCCACCATCAATTCGATATCGATTGCCCCGATCGCCGTAACCGTCTCGGTCGTTTCGGCAGTCTCGGCCGCATCAGCGCCATCATCTGCAATGTTTTGTGCAATATCAGTAGTCATAATGCACCTCTCATTCCTTTCCATGCATGATTATTAAGATTGCTTTTCTCGAATTTGATTGCCCGATGTTCCCTGTTTCACGTGAAACATCAGAAGTTACGTCGTGCGGCTATACCTAAGATATGAGCAAAAAGATCGCAGTATTGACGGGGGCGGGGATTTCCACGTCCGCAGGTATTCCCGACTTCCGTGGACCGGATGGCGTCTGGACTAAGCACCCTGAACAAACGAAAGTGTATGACATCGAAGCATTCCTTTGCCACGAGGAAGATCGCAAGTATTCCTGGCGTTGGCAGAAGGAATCACCCGTGTGGACCGCACAGCCGGGCACCGCGCATAAGGCGCTCGTCAAACTGGAACAGGCTGGCATGCTGACGCTGCTCGCCACACAAAACTTCGACGCATTGCATGAAAAAGCCGGCAATAGCAGCGACGTCATCGTCAATCTGCATGGCACCATCGGTACCTCGCACTGCATGAAGTGCCATGCAAAATATGACACCGCCGACATCATGGCGAATCTCGACAACGAACCCGATCCGCACTGCCATCGCAGACTGCCCTACAGCGGCAACATGCCATGCAACGGACTCATCAAAACCGACGTGGTCTACTTCGGCGAGGCGCTGCCGGACGGCGCGCTCGAAAAATCGTATCGACTCGCAACGCAGGCCGACGAACTGTGGGTCATCGGATCCACGCTGGAAGTCATGCCCGCGGCAAGCATCGTGCCCATAGCCGCAGAGGCGGGCGTGCCGATCACCATTATGAACATGGGACGCACGCAATACGATCGGTTGGCCGACCGGCTTATCCACGACGATATCGCCGTCGCCCTGCCGCAGCTCGTCGACGAAACCATCACCGCCGAGCAGTAAGCCGCACAGTAAATACGTTTTCTCGTACGTCTTGCAGTACCGGCACAAATCGTTGGAATTACACCGGTTTTGGTTGGTCGTTACCAAAATCCGAATTTTTCAACGACAAAAATCCGAATGACGTAACGGCTAGTCAAGCAATATAAACAACAAAAGGGTCTTGGATTGCTTTGCGACAATCAGAAATCATCGCAAGGCTTTCCAAGACCCTTATTGGTTATCAAATACTGAAAAACGGTACTGAAATCAGTAAATGCGCTTCGGCTGGAAACCGGCTTCCCGCAATGCCTCGAGCACACGATCAATGTGGTCGGGACCATTCGTTTCAACCGTCACGCCCAAAGCCACGGCATTCGCGTAATGGCTGGACGCCTTGAACTGGTCGTGATCCAGCGCGATAACGTTCGCACGCTGCTCGGCCAGCAATGTGGCGACCTTCACCAGCTGTCCCGGGGTATCGGGCAGCTCGACCTCGAAATGCATGATGCGGCCACGCGTGATCATACCCTTCTGAATCACAGCGCCAATGGACACAGTGTCTTCATTACCGCCAGACATGATCGGCACCACCACATGCGGACCCTTCGCCTCAGCGAACTTGCGCGAGCGCAGGTTGAGGTGCTCGAGCGCAGCCAGAGACACAGCGCCGGCAGCCTCAACCACCAGCTTGTGCTTTTCGAGCATGAGCAGGATCATCTCGTTGATGTCACGCTCGGTCACGGTGACGATGTCGTCAAGGAATTCGTTGAGCAGCGCGAACGTGAGATCGCCCGGACGCTTCACGGCGACGCCCTCGGCGGACGTGCGCACCTGGTCGGCGGCAACCACATGACCTGCGGCCAGCGAATTCTTCCATGCTGGGCTACCCTCCGGAATCGCGCCGATCACGCGCACTTCCGGCTTGAACGTCTTGATGGCGAGCGCCACACCGGCACCAAGACCGCCACCGCCCAGCGGCACGACCACGTCGGTGACGTTCGGCACGTCTTCGAGGATTTCAAGGCCGATGGTGCCCTGACCGCACAGCACCTCGTAATCGTCGAATGGCGGCACGTAGATCATGCCTTCGGTGTCGCTCAATTCCTGGGCGCGGGCTGCGGATTCGTCGAACACCTCGCCGTACAGCACCACGTCTGCGCCGTACGCCTTGGTGGCGTCAACCTTCAGCGGCGGAGTGATCTGCGGCATGCAGATCGTTGCCTTCGCACCACGTTCGCGAGCCGCATAGGCCACGCCCTGCGCATGGTTGCCCGCGGAAGCGGTGACAATGCCGCGAGCCAGCTGCTCATCACTCAGGGATGCGATCTTGTTGTAGGCGCCGCGAATCTTGAACGATCCGGTGACCTGGAGATTCTCAGGCTTGAGCAGAATCTCATGTCCGGTCATGTCGGACAGCACCTTGGACGGAATGATTTCCGTGTGGCGCGCAGTGCCCTTGAGTCGTTCGGCGGCTAGTTTCAGTTCAGCTGCGTGATCGCGCTGCAATGCTTTGAGAACCTCGTTTTGTTCCATGAGCGTTATTGTAAGCGTACGTCTGCCGAAACTGCCTTATCATGCGGCTTTCGCGATGAAAAGTGAGATTGCTTGCGAAAAGTAATCACAAGCAATCAGGAATAATCGCAATACATAATCTGATAAATCACAATACAAATAAAGAAAAAGCGTTCGTACGATCCCGTGATGAATCGCACGAACGCTTTTTGCAGAGAGTTTATAGGAAAGATCGATCAGAGCTGGATCACGACCCCCTCCCAGCGAGCAAGCTCGCCGCGAGCGACCGACTTCACGCTATGCACGGCATCATAGGTGCTGAGCAGTACCTGCGACTCGCCCACGCCATCCTCAAGCAGTTGCGCGACCTCAGCAGGCACCTGCGCCGTCTTATCAGTGAGATTGACGATGACGAGAATCGTGTCGTCGCCGCTGGTACGGGTGAAGGAATACACCTGCTCGCTGTCTGCCGCGACCAGATTCCATTCGCCCGTCGCGATGGTCGCGTTGTTGTGACGCATGGCGATGAGCTTCTTGTAGAAGCTGTACACGGATCCGGGATCGTCGAATTCCTCGGCTGCGTTGATCTCCACATGGTTCGGATTGACGCCGATCCACGGTTCCGTCGCCGCGTCCGGCGCGGTGAAACCTGCATACCTGGAAGCATCCCACTGCATCGGCGTGCGTGCGTTGTCACGTCCGATGAGCGCGAGCGCCGCCATCATCGATTCTGCGGACTGGCATTTTGCTTCTTCCACGCGCTGGCGGTAGGCGTTGATGGATTCCAGATCGCGATACTGCTCGAGCGTGGTGAAGTGTGCGTTGGTCATGCCCAGCTCTTCGCCCTCGTAAATGTAAGGGGTGCCGCGGTGCATGTGCAGCAGCATGCCGAACGCCTTGGCGCTCAGCTCGCGCGACTCGCGATCCGTGTCATTGCCCCAACGGGAGACGACGCGCGGCTGATCATGGTTGCAGAAGAACAGGCTGGCCCAGCCGGCGTTCTTCACAGCCTCCTGCTGGTCGGCGAGGCGGGCGCGCAGATTCTTGACTTCGAACGGCACGGTGTTCCACTTGGAACCTTCCTGGTCGATGCCCACGTGGTCGAAGAGGAACAGCATGTCAAGTTCGCCGTTCTTCGGATCGGTGACATGCTCGTTGCGTGCCGGAGTGATGCCCGGCGCTTCGCCGACGTTCATGTAGCCTTCGCGGCCTTCGAACACTTCGCGGCGCATTTCGGCAAGGAACTCGTCGATGCGCGGACCGTCGGAGCACCATGGGAACGGGCTGGAATAGCCTTCCTCACCAACCGGATAATCCTCAATCTCGCAGCCGTCTTCTCCCGGCAGCTTGCCGTTCTTATCAACAGTCTTCGAAACCTGCGTGATCACATCCATACGGAAGCCGTCAATGCCGCGGTCCATCCACCAATTCATCATCTTGTAGACGGCCTTGCGCACTTCCGGATTCTCCCAATTCAAATCCGGCTGCTTCTTGGAATACTGGTGGAAGAAATACTCGCCGCGCTTCGGATCGTACTCCCAAGCGGAACCGCCGAAATAGGAACCCCACTGGTTCGGCTCGGCACCCGGAGTGCCCGGCTCATGCCCCGGCCTGGCTGGACGCCACCAATACCAGTCGGCATGCGGATCGTCCTTGTCGCGGGAAGCCTGGAACCAAGCATGCTCGTCGGACGTGTGGTTGACCACCAAATCCATCACGATCTTCAGACCGCGCTTGTGCGCTTCGGCAAGCAGCTCGTCCATATCCTCCAACGTGCCGAACAGCGGATCGATATCCTGATAATCGGAAATATCGTAGCCGTTGTCGTCCTGCGGCGACTTGTAGACCGGGCTCAACCACACCACGTCCACGCCAAGATCGGCCAGATAGTCAAGACGGCTGGTGATGCCCTTCAGATCGCCGATGCCGTCGCCGTTCGTGTCTTGGAAGGAACGAGGATACACCTGATACACCACCGCGTTGGCCCACCACGGGTTCGGGGTCGCGCCGTTGGAACGCACGGTGTCGGGAAGGGTGGAACGATTGAAATTCGTCATGTCGTGGAGCTCCTTTGCTTGACGTTTGTTGGATTTTCGTTCGATCTTTCGTGACTGACTCTGCCCGTTTTCAGCTCATGTCAGCTTCATGCAGAAGATCGATTTTGCCTACTCCCCTATGGTATGCAACCCTGTTTTTCTTTCTTTCCCGCGGCGAGTTGTGCAAAGCAAGAAAAGAATACGCTTCTTACGGACGCGAAAAACCAATCCGCAAAAATAAAAACGCGGGACGTTCCAGAAAGGGAAATGGAACGTCCCGCGCTGGGGAGTGGGATAGGCCAGTCCCGCTCAGAGCGGTGAAGTGTTACTTCCTGAACGGACGGCCTACGGCCGCGTTGTCCCTGCCTTCACTCGCCTATCGGCTCGCTCAGGGAGAGCCTATGAACAGACCACTGGGCTGTTCACTTAACGGCTCCCCTCATCACACCACCGACAACCCACTTCTGGGCGAAGATGTAGACGATGAGAACCGGAGCCATGGCCATCAGATAGGACGCGAAGGCCATCGGATAGTTCGACGTGAACTGGCTTTGGAACACGTACTGTGCGAGCGGAATCGTCTGATTGCTCTGATCAGTCAGCGTGATCAACGGCAGCAGGAAGTCGTTCCAAGCCCACAGTGCGGTCAAAATCGCAATCGTGGCATTAATCGGACCCATCAGCGGGAAAATAATTGTCCAGAAAATACGCCAGGTGGAAGCACCGTCGATACGAGCCGCCTCTTCCAACGAAATCGGAATCGAACGAATAAAACCAATCGCAATAAACAGGTTGGTGCCGATGCCAAGAATCGTGTACAGAATAATCAAACCAAGCTGATTATCAAGATGCAACGTACCCATTTCCTTCGCGACCGGCAGCATGATCACCGTGAACGGCACGAACATCATCGCAAGGAAGAAGTAATACAGGAAGCGGAAGAATCGCTTATCCATATTTCGTGCCACAGCATACGCGACGAACGTGTTCGTCAGCAGCGTCAACACCACCGCGCACACGGTGATGATCGCGGAGTTAAGTGCGGCCTTCGGATAGTTCACCTTATTCCATGCGTCGGCGAAATTATGCCATTCCCACGTGGTCGGCAAGCTGAACGTGCCAGCCTCGCCCGGCGTCTTCAACGCGGTGACCACAGCGAAATACAACGGCACGAGCACGGTAAGGCTCAACACCGTCACAACCGCGGTCAGCCACCAGTTGACCTTATGATCCCTGCGGATTTTCTCCGGCTTTGCTTGCGCTTGAACGCCAGTCTTTGCAACAGTTGCGCTAGTCATGATATTTCCTCTTTACCTTCAGACTTTCAGACCCTTGCTCAGACCTTTTCCTTGCCGCTGAAGAACTTCAGCTGCACGAAGGCCAGGATTGCCAGCACGATGAAGAACGTGACCGCGTTCGCCATCTGGTAGGAGTATTCGCCATTGCCAAGGCCGTTCTGGAAGATCAGATACGAGACGGTTTCGGTCTTGGAATCCGGGCCGCCCTTGGTCAATGCCATGATCTGGTCGAACGCGCCGAGCGAATTCTTGAGGCTCAACACCATATTGATGGTGAAGAACGGGCCAATCAGCGGGAAGGTGATCTGCCAGAAGTTCTGCCAAGCGTTCACACCGTCGATCGCGGCCGCCTCGTAAATCTCGTTGTCGATGGTCTGCAGGCCAGCCAAGTACAGCAGTGTGGAGTAGGCAACGCCCTGCCAGATCGACAGGAACACAATCGGGAACCATGCCAAATCCGGATTGGAAATCATCGACGTCGACAGCCAATCAATATGCAGCGCCTGGCCGAGCGCCGGCAGCGGCGTCATGAAAATGTACTTGAACACGTAGCCGATCACCAGCACCGACAGGGTGTACGGAATGAAGAAAATCGCACGGAATCCATTTTTGAATGCGATTTTCGAATTCAGCAGCACCGCCAGGAACATGCCAAGAAAATTCGTGCCGAGCGTAATCAAAACTGCGATGAGAATAGTGAACAGGTACGCGTGACCGACACGAGAATCCTGGAACATCGCAATATAATTCTTCAATCCGATGAATTTAAAATCACCGTAACCCTGCGAATTAGTGAACGAGTATGCCGCGCCCTGCAGGAACGGCCAATACAGGAAGATGGACACCAGAATCACAGCCGGAACGGTCATCCAATAAAATGCCGGATCAACCTTGCGCTTGGAATATTTCGAAACCTTATTCTTGGAAGTTTTTGCAGATTTCTTCGCAGTATTTGCAGTATGTGCGGTAGTCATGTCCGTTCCTCCTCTCACCTGAAGTTTCTGGCTTCGATCTTGTCGTATTCGGATTGCATGCTGTTCAGGAATTTTTCGGTGTTGCCCGACTGAACCAGCGTCTGCAGGAAGCCTGCGATGTTGATGCTGGCTGGCACGTAATGGTCGCAGAAATCGGCCAGCTTGCCCGCCTGGTAGAAGTCAAGCACGCCATTCAGCGCTTCGTCACCCACATACGTGTCTTTGTAGGGGGTAAAGGCGGACTGCTGCTTGGAGTAGTCCTTGATGTTTTCGTCGTTCATCAGAAAGTCGATGAATTCGCGCGCTTCCTTCTCATGCTTGGTGTGCGCACCCATGGTCAGGATCACGTCATCGCCTGCGGTGAGTTGCTGTTCGCTGGCATCGTCGGTTGCCGGCATTTGCGCAAAACGCAAGTTGGCATCGCTGTTGATGAGTCGGATCTGCGGAATCGCGTAGGTGCCGAGTGGCAGAATCGCGGCTTTGCCTGCGGCCAGATCCTGCGTGGCCTGCTGGTAAGTGACGGCCGGATTCTTCTGCGTGTAGTTCTGGTAGATCTCGACCAGCTGATCGCTGACAGTGCCCCACAGGTCGGAGAATTTCTTCGATCCGTCTTTGAGGGAAAGATATTCGGATTCCGGTACCAGCGTGGAGTTGAGTGACGCCAGCGGCGCCTGGAGTGTCCACGGATCAGCGGTGCTCGCTTCGATCGGTACAATGCCCTTGCTCTTGAAGCGTTGCAGCAGGTCGATGAATTCGCTCCACGTCTGCGGTGGATTGTCGGGATCCTCGCCCGCTTCTTCCCACACGTCAGCGTTGATGATGTAGCCGGACGCGTTGCCCGCATACGGCAGGCCGTACAGGCGCTTCTTGGATTCGTCGTTGGTTTGTACAAGGCTCTTGGCGATGTTCACCATGCCTGGATTGAGTTCGTCGACGATGTCATCGTCGGTGAAATCGTGGAAAACACCCGCTTCGGCGAGCATGCCGAAATTAATGTCGCCATTGATGGTGATGACGTCGGGTTCACGATTTTTCACGAGTCGCGTACGCAAATCAGTGGTTGCGTCGGACGAATTGTTGACGTTGACTTTGATGCTGGGATGGGTTTTCTCAAATTCCTTTGCTTTTGCGGTGAACCAGTCCGCTGCTTCGGCTTTGAATTGGAAGAAATCCAAAGTGACGGTTCCAGCGGTGCTGTTGCCGCAACCTGCAAGGCCGGCCGTCAACGCGATTGCGCATGTGGCCGTGAGAGCGCGGTATACAATCCTCCTGAATTTACCTACACTAGTGGTGGAATCAGGTTTCATTCTCGACTCCTTTGTATTTTTTCTCTATCACGGTGGAGCAGCTTCCTTACCACACCACCGTTACTGAGAATTATAGAGGGGGGCGGTTTTCATTCCCAACTCAGCGCGCCTGTGCGGGGCGGAAAACAAAAACGACGAGATTTTGTTACTCTGAGAAAGTAATTTGACGCACGATGTGCGCGAACGGGAGCACGAAGGATGGTTCAGATGGCGGTTTCACCTCTGCCACAGTGGTTTGAAGGCTCGGAATATACCCATAAAGTCGCGGCTTGCATCATGAAATATGGTCCGATTTCACGCATTACGTTGGCGCAGATTTTAGGACTTTCGCAGGGTGCTGTTTCCCGAATTACCAGCGATCTGATTTATGCGGGCGTGATTGAGGAGACGCCGATGCCGTCCGGCAAGGCCGGCAAACTGCCGAAAGGTTTCGTGCAGAAAGAAAATACGGAACGTCGCGGCCGCCCGCAAACCGGATTGCAGGTGATTGCGAATGCGCGATCTTTCGTTGGCATGAAAATCAACGCGACGCATATTTCGGCAGTTGCGGTCAACGCAATCGGGCAGATCATCACCGGATGCCATGATCTGAAAATCGAAGACGCTTCCCCGCAGACCGTGGTCGCGCTGATCAAACAACTGACGACCGACTGTTCCGACGAGGCGGAGATGGCGGGCTGGCCGAAACCGTGCGCTGTGGGAATCTCGCTTGGCGGGCATATTGTCGACGGTACCGTGGTGACGTTCGCACCGTTCATGCACTGGTCGCAGCCCGTGGAACTTTCCGTCATGGTTCGTGAGGCGACCGGATTGCCTACCGGAATTTACAACGATATCGATTCGTTGGTGGTTGACGCCTGCCTGTTTGGACCGGGCGTTGGATTGGATAGCTTCGCGGTGCTGACGTTCGGCGCGGGCGTCGGCTATTCGTTGACGTTCAACGGCGAGCTGGTAAGCTGTCCGGATAAAAGTTACGGTTTGGTCGGGCATATTCTGGTCGATCCGGATGGGCCGCGTTGTGTTTCCGGACACAGGGGATGCGCGCAATGCCTGTCCGACAACTCGATCGCGGCGGAATATTCGCAAATCATCGGACATCCCGCATCATTCGACGATTTCGCACGTGACGCACGCGCGAACAAACCGCAAGCGACGAATCTGGTGAACCGCACCTGCTTCCGTCTCGGCACCCTGGTGGCGACCATCGCCAATCTTGCCATGCCAGACAAAATCATGATCGCCGGAGAATCGTCGTTCATCGCGAAATTCGGCATTGACGACTTGCGTAACGGCATCAACATGTATCGGCATAGCCAGGCCGCGCCAGTGGATTTTGAAATTCCCGACCACGATTGGGCTTTGTGGGCCAAGGCTGCCGCATCACAGGCAATTCGGCAATATGTTGGCTGATTGATTGCGATTGATTGCGATTGATTGTCTTGCAATACAAAAAATCCTCCCCTTTGTTTCAGGGAGGATTTTTGTTATGCGATTACGGCTTATTCGGCGCTCTCGACGGGCGCAAGCACGGCCTTGAAAAGGACTGCTTGCCGAACCGTTAAGCGGGAAGCCCAGTGGGCTTCCCGTAGGTGAGGGGAGAGAGCGCGCTATTCGGCGCTCTCGACGGGCGCAAGCACGGCCTTGAAAAGGACTGCTTGCGCCGGGTGCAGTGCCGGCGGGCGGATGCCGTACGTGGCGAGCGCGCGTCCGGTCATCCTCACGCCTCCGGCCTTCCACCAGCCGAGCGGGCTCTGTCCGTTGGCGATGTCTTGCTTGGCGAGGTCGAGGCTCACGTCAAGCGGCGACACCTCATACACCTTGTCAGGGTCGAGTCCGGGCAGGCGTACCGGCGCGGCCGGGTAGGTCTGCGAGGTGGTGAGCTGGGTGAAACGGTAGATGGCGGCCGCTTGGTTAGGCATGACCACACCGTCCAAGCGCGCTGCCGGATCGGCTGCGTCGGAATGCACGACTGTGTCGACGGCGAACCATTCGCGATGCTTCTTGAATTCGGCGACCCATTCGGCGAGCTTGTCGATATCTTCCTGCGGTTCCTTGAGCAGGTTCCATTCGATGCCCATGTGTCCGAAGAAGGCCATGGCCATACGCAGTTCCTGCGTGGTGGCGCGGTGCGTGGAGTGTGCCGGGGATGCGCCCACATGTTCGCCGATCATTTCCGGCGGCACGAGCAACGAGGTGTAGCGCTGGATGTCGGCGCGTTCCACCGGGTCGACGCAGTCGGATCCCCAAATGCGGTCGGCCACTTCGAGGATGCCGAGGTCCACGCGGCCACCGCCGGAAGAGCAGCTTTCGATTTCAAGTCCTGGATGCGCGGCCTTCAGATCAGTGAAAATGCGATATACGGCGAGCGTCTGCTGGTGCACTGCCGGGCGTCCGGTGCGTGGGGAGACAGCTTCGGTGACGAGTTTGTTGTGATCCCACTTGATGTAGTCGATGCCGAGTTCGCCGACGAGCTTGTCCATTGCGCCGTAAATGTAGTCGTAGGCGTCCGGATTGGTCAGGTCCACGACCTGCTGGGTACGTCCTTGCATGGGCAGACGGCCTTCGGTGGGCTTCAACACCCAGTCGGGGTGTGCGCGGAACAGGTCGGAATCAGGGTTGACCATTTCCGGTTCGAACCACAGACCGAATTCGAGTCCCTTGCCGTGCACGTAATCGGCAAGCGCCTTGAGCGACTTGTCGCCGTCGGGCCACACGTCCTGCGAAATCTGCCAATCTCCGAGGCCGGAGGTGTCGTCGCGGCGGGAGCCGAACCAGCCATCGTCCACGACGAAGCGTTCCACACCACTTTCCACGGCCTTGTCGGCGAGTGCGGTGAGGGTGTCATAATCGTGGTTGAAGTAGACGGCTTCCCATGTGTTGAGAATGACCGGGCGCGGCTTGGGCGCGATGTTGTGTTCAGCAAGCCAGTCACGGTGCACTCGGCGAATGTAGCTGTGGAAGCGGGCTGCGACTTCGTTGAGGCCTTCGCCATAGGAGCCGATGAGCCATGGAGTGGTGTAGGACTCTCCATTGGCGAGGCTGATTTCGCCGCCGAACAGTACTTCGCCGCCGCCGATCACGCCGCTGGTGTATGGCAGGCGTTCCGCGGAGAGCACGCTGTTACCGCTCCATGCCACGTGTGCGGAGTAGACGTTGCCGTGCGTGAAGCCGAAGCCTTTTTCGCCGACGCTGAGCAGCAGGGTGGCATCGAAGTCTGGGCGTCCGGCCATGGATGCTTTGGCGAAGCGGCCGAGAGTGAAGTCCTGGCGCTGCGGGGAGCGTTCGCGCAGATGGTGGCCGGTGGTGGTGAGGATTTCGTTGGCGTCGGCCGGCACGGTGAATGCGAGTTCGATCTTGCCGACTTCGAGCTGGTCTTCGCCGGTGTTCACGACTTCGGCGTTCTGGCGGATGAGGCCGGTTTCGTCGAGTTCGCAGGTCCAGATGAGTTTCACATGCTGTTCCTCGTCTTCGGCGGTGACGGTGACGGTTGGGGTCTGCTTGGGTTCGTCGGCCACGCTCCAGTTCGGGTATCCGTCTTTTTCGCCCATGACGTAGGTTTTGCCAGCCGCCACGGTTTCGGCGGTGATGTTGCTGACTGCGAACTTGCAGAACAGTTCCACGCCGTCGCGACGCACATCAAAGCGGGTTGCGCCGATCCAGGATTCGGATTGCGTGGGCAGCACGCTCGGCCATGAGGTGTAGTCGAGTGCGCCAGAAACACGCTGTGGCATTTGCGCGTCGAACATGTCGATCACGGTTGCCGGGGCTGCGAGCGGGCGACCCCAATGCACGAGTCGCGGCAGATCATTGCCGGGGAATACGAGTGCGAACGCCACGTTTGCGGCTGGCTGTTCGGCGTAGACCGCAGTGAGTTCGGTACCGTTGGTAGCGTTGCCATGGAAGGTCTGAATGAGCGTCATTGCAGCATCCTTTACATATTGCGATTGCCTTGTATTGTCACCTTCGATGGTATGACAAGCTTCATTTGTTGACGTCGCCGAGCGTGTTTCTTTCTGTCGGAAAGTATTTCTTGCGACCATAGAATCGCAAGAAATATTATTACGTAAACATTACCGTTGAAATCGCAATCATCTTTACCAAGATTTACTTGGCATTTCAATATTTCTTACGTTTTTGCGACTACAAAATCGCAATTATCGTTTTCCAGCGAAAAAATCAGTCATCAATCGTGCGCATTCCGATTCACGAACGCCGCCGATAACTTCCGGAACATGACCGACATGCGGGTCGCGAGGAATGTCCCAAATCGAACCGCATGCACCCAACTTGGCATCCCACGCGCCGAACACGATTCGTCCGACATGCGTTTGCAGGCACGCGCCGGCGCACATCGGGCACGGCTCCAAGGTAACAATCAACGTGCAATCGGCAAGATTCCACGTACCAAGCGACCGAGCGGCCTGCGTCATGGCCTTGACCTCGGCGTGCGCCAACGGATCGGCGTGCGCCTCGCGCAGATTACGGCCACTGCCGATCACCGCTCCCCCAGCGTCAAGCACGACGGCACCGACCGGTACCTCGCCTTCCGCGGCGGCCTCGCGGGCCAATTCAATCGCCAGCTCCATGTCGTCACTCCACTGCATACCCGACACTATACGGTTCCGCTCGCGTGAAGCGAAAGACGAAACACGCCCATAAATACCTCTTGGTAGGCTGGAAGGGTTTGGAAAATGCGCGCAAAGGAGGCACGTTGGCGGTATTCGAGTTGATTGTATGTATTATCGCCGCCGTCGTACTATCTTCATTCCTCAGCCGTTTCATTCCCAAGGTTTCCACACCGCTCGTGCAGATCGCGTTGGGTGCGCTGGCGTCGCAATTGCCGTTTTTCCCGAACGTCACGCTCGATCCGGAACTGTTCATGGTGCTGTTCATCGCGCCGCTGCTGTATTTGGAAGCGCATGAAATCGATAAAAGCGAGCTGCTGAAATCCGAGATCGGAAGAGCGTCGTGTAG
>ERZ809758.162-NODE-162-length-15276-cov-5.1923_pt1 | contig 15276 bp, 10 predicted proteins | sample MGYA00520314_ERZ809758 | MGnify/ENA primary metagenome ERZ809758 (study PRJEB31588, sample SAMN03401228) | human gut metagenome | study: EMG produced TPA metagenomics assembly of the PRJNA231909 data set (A prospective, longitudinal analysis of the... | reverse complement strand
CTCTTTCCCTACACGACGCTCTTCCGATCTTTTGGATAAAGATGCCGGGGCGGGGGACAGAAGAAAAGAGATCCTGGTGGATATGGAGGCTGCTGCAATATATCAGGCAGGAAACTATTACTATGCACCGCACCAGATGCTGTTTCTCAAGGTAGTAACCGATCATGGAACAACACAGGAGCCGCAGAGTGCCGGGAGTGGAGAACATTTTTCACAGATCATGGACCGGGCAGCAGAAGAGGTTTTAACATTTATCCGGCAGCTTCTGACAATGCAGGAAAAAAACAGCAGGCAGGAGAGTATGCAGGAAGCATTTAAAAGCCAGGTAGAAGAACAGGCAAAGCTGTGGCAGGAGGCATTGCATGGTTCTGAAACCATGAAAGCGCAGATCCGGCAAATGATTTTGTATCATTCACTCTGCGAAGCAAAAGAAGCATCCGGGAAGCAAACCATGTCCGGATGGTACCGGGAATATGAACAGGCAGGCCGGCTGCCGGCAAAAGACAAACGGGAAGGAAAGAGGATTCTTGAAGAACTTAGAGCACGTGTGTTATAATACACGGTTTTCCCATATTTATGTGGAACGCAGCATCCGCAATCATCCGCGTACGGAACAGATCCTTTTGCGGTTTCCACAGGCACAGCTTGTGGAGATTGAACATTACAAGGATGTATTTAACCGGCATGGACAGGACTGTGTCCGGCAGCATCAGGCACAGGCTCTCATTCTGGCAGAAAAAACCGATCATTTTTTTTATGAAGGAGCACCGGTCTGTCAGGATTTTGGCAATACCAATTTTTATTACTGTTCCACAATGATGAACTGCATCTATGATTGCAGCTACTGTTATCTGAAAGGCATGTATCCGTCCGGTCACATGGTGCTTTTTGTGAATATCGAAGATTACCTGGAAGAACTTGACCATATTCTGAAGACACAGAATATGTATGTGTGCATTTCTTATGATGCGGATCTGCTTGCCATGGAGGCTGTGACAGGATATGTCAGACTCTGGAGTGCATATGCTGCAAAACATGAAAACTTAAAGCTGGAAATCCGGACAAAATGTGCCGGCCATGCGATGTGGGATCTGCCCTGTCTGTCCAATGTGATCTATGCGTTTACCCTGTCTCCGCAGAAGATGATAGATGCGTTTGAGAAAGAAACACCTTCGGCGTTTGCACGCATAGTCTGTGCCGCGGAGGGACTTAAAAAAGGATTTCCGGTGCGCCTGTGCTTTGATCCGATGCTGTATCTGCCGTCCTGGAAGACCGATTATCTGCAATTGCTAAGTCAGATTGACCGTATTTTTGGTGACCGTATGTTGCATGACGGCTGGGAGAAACTGGTTGATGTAAGTGTGGGAACGTTCCGGATTTCACAGGAATATATGAAAAAACTTCGGCGGGTAGAACCTTTTGCACCAGCGGTACAGTATCCTTATGTCAATTGCAACGGGGTATATCAGTATCCACCGGAATTATTAAAGGAAATGGAAAGTTTTATGATCACGGAATTAACACAGAGAATGAACAAGGAGAACATATATCATGAGTAAGGCAGCGATTGTAACCGGTGCCAGTTCCGGAATCGGACTGGCAATCAGCCGGGTACTCTGTGAGAAAGGGTATGAAGTCTACGGATTTGGACGGGATTTTGCAAAAGAACAGACAAGGGAATTTGTAGAGCAGACCGCGGCATTTCATCCGGTAGAAGGCGATTTATTAGAAGAACAGAAATTATGCGATGCGGTGAAAGAGATCACAAAAATGGCAGACATTGAGGTACTTGTCAATGCGGCAGGAGTCGGACATTATGGTCTGCATGAGGAACTGACTCCCAAAAAGATACAGGCCCTGGTCCGTACAAACTTAGAGATTCCCCTGCTTCTGACGAACCGGCTGCTTCGGGTGCTGAAGAAAAATCATGGATATATCATCAATATCTCGTCCGTGACGGCCAAGCAGAGCAGTCCGCATGGCTGTGCCTATGCGGCAACCAAGGCGGGACTGTCCAGCTTCGGAAAGAGTCTGTTTGAGGAAGCACGCAAGTACGGTGTCAAGGTGACAACGATTCATCCGGACATGACAGATACCAATCTGTACCGGGATGCGGATTTTACCTGTGGGGAGGAGCCGGAAAGTTATCTGCTGCCGGATGAAGTGGCAAAGGCGGTTGCCTATGTGCTTGACCAGCGGGAGGGCATGGTTGTGCCGGAGATTACGCTGCGGCCGCAGCTGCACCGCATTGCAAGAAAGTAGGGGAAATATGAGAGTAACAATTGCACAGACACTGCAGCATTATGAGAAGAAAAACCTGCCGAAAGATATTTGTGCCGGAATTATCATTATGGCCGTTTCCATCCCGATTTCCATGGGATATGCGCAGATTGCCGGTCTTCCGGCGGTATACGGTCTGTATGGATCGGTGTTTCCGATCCTGTTGTTTGCACTGTTTTCGACTTCACCACAGTTCATTTTTGGTGTGGATGCAGCTCCGGCGGCACTGATCGGAGGAGCGCTGATTGATCTGCACATAGAAAGCGGTTCAGAAGCAGCACTTAAAGTTGTGCCGGTCCTGACTCTGTTTGTGGCCGTGTGGCTTCTGGCATTTTATCTGATGAAAGCGGGAAAACTCGTGAATTACATATCTGCACCGGTGATGGGCGGTTTTATTACCGGAATCTGCACGACGATTATTCTCATGCAGGTACCGAAACTGTTTGGCGGGACTGCGGGCACCGGAGAACTTTTGGAGCTGGCCGGACATATCGGAAATACACTTGGACAGATCCATGTTCCGTCCCTTATAATGGGTGTGATTGCACTGGTAATTCTGCTGGCGGCAAAGAAACTGATACCAAAATTTCCGATGGCGGTCGTACTGATGGCGGTTGGAGCCCTTATGACAAAGTTTCTTCCGGTCAGGGAGTGGGGCATACAGACATTAAGTGCTGTGCAGACGGGACTTCCGCGGTGGAAGGCGGTGGATCTGTCTGCAGTGCCGCTTAAAGATGCCATAACGATCAGTCTGTCGGTGGCAGTAGTGATTATGGCAGAGACTCTTCTGGCAGAAAATAATTTTGCCCAGAAAAACCGCTACCGGATCAACGACAATCAGGAATTGCTGGCATTTTCCCTTGGAAATTTTGCAGCAGCTCTGACCGGATGCTGTCCGATCAACGGGTCCGTATCAAGGACCGCAATGGGAGAACAGTATCAGGGGAAAACCCAGCTGACAGGAATTGTGGCGGGAATTTCCATGATGATTCTGCTTTTGTGCGGAACAGGATTTATCGGATTTCTTCCGGTTCCGGTGCTTACCGCGATTGTGATCTCCGCATTGCTTGGAGCCACGGAATTTGAACTTGCAGTCCGTTTGTGGAAAGTCAGCCGCACGGAATGTCTGATCTTTTTTGGTGCATTTTTTGGAGTGCTGCTGCTTGGAACCATCAATGGTGTTTTGATCGGCATCATGCTTTCCTTTACCGAGATGATTATCCGTACGGCAAAACCGGCGCGGTGTTTTCTTGGCATACAGACCGGACACAGTCATTTCCGGGATCTGAAAGAGAGCAGTTCCATCCATGCCGTGGAGCATGTGGTCATTTACCGGTTCAGCAGTAATCTGTGTTTTGCCAATGTTTCGGTATTGCAGAAAGATATTGAGGATGCCATCCGCGAGGATACCCGTGCGGTGATTTTAGATGCGGGAGGCATCGGGAGTATTGATATTACGGCGGCAGACTGTCTGGAGCGGCTTTATGGCTCCCTGAAAGAAAAAGGTATCCGGTTTTATATGACGGAACATATTGCGGAGGTGAACGAACAGCTGCGCAGACTCGGACTCGGGTATATGGTGGAGGAAGGCTGCGTGCGCAGAACCATCCATATTGCACTTAAGGATATGGGGATACGTCGTCCGTACCCGCTGGAGGGCGGTGTGGATAATGTTGAAAAAAGCGCCTCCCGGAAGCGGGCAGATAACCGGGTGCAGGAATTTGTCTGGGCATTTGGTTCGGAGGCAGAACAGGAAATGGAAAAACAGATTGCCCGCCAGATTGCGCATCTGACATCGGATAAGGATGTGGAGGAGCTGATTCACGGACGCTGGTCCCATATGGAGGCGCTGGATGAGGATGAATGGCTGGAGCATCTGGAAGAACATTTAAAGGAAATTGTCAATATTTCCGGGAAAGATGAGGAGACACTGGCAAAAAGGCTGGAAGAACACCGGCAGGAAGTACATGACCGGATTGCACAGGAACATCCGGAACTGGCAGAACGTTTCCGGGAACGCAGACATCTGCTGGATGAACATCTGCGGGAGCGCAGGCCGGAGGTATACGAACTGGTAATCAGACTTCGCGAAAAAAAGGATCAGGCATAATGATATTTTTTGCGGTTTCTGACAAAGAAGGTTACCGTGAGCCCTAACGTGAGAAGTTCTGCTACTGCCACGGCACTCCAGATTCCGTTGATGCCGAGAAGCAGTGGCAGAAGGAGTACGGCAGCCAGCTGGAACACCAGTGTCCGCAGAAAAGAGATTGCAGCAGATATCAGTCCGTTGTTTAATGCCGTAAAAAACGAAGAACCGTAAATATTAAATCCATTGATCAGATAGGCAATGCAGTAAATACGGAAACCGTTTTGGGTCATGGAAAACAGATCCGCATCATATCCGACAAAGATGGCGGCCAGAGGTCTGGCGATCAGCTGCGCCAGAATAAACAGCATGAGTCCCCAGATTCCGATGAGCCGCAGACTTTTTCCGAACAGATTTTTTAATTCGTCATGGTTGTCCGCTCCGTAGTGATAGCTGACAAGCGGCGCACTTCCGATGGAATATCCCAGAAAAATTGCAATAAAAATAAAGTTTACATACATGATCGTTCCAAACGCAGCCACACCGTTTTCTCCGGCAAGATTCATAAGCTGAATATTGTACAGAGAGTTTACAATGGAACTGGAAAGGTTGGTCATCAGTTCGGACGAACCGTTTCCGCAGGCGCGCAGAAAAATTTTCCCGTTAAAGTGTGTGCGCCCAAGTTTAAGAAGGCTGGAATTTTTGCGTGCAAAATAAAGGATCGGAAACAGACCGCCGATACATTCGCTGGTGACCGTTGCAAATGCCGCACCGGCCAGACCGATCTGGAACACTCCTACCAGTAAAAAGTCCAGAACCATATTGGTGACACCCGCGATGACGATGACACCAAGACCAAGTTTTGGTTTTTCTGCGGTGACAAAGAAACTCTGGAATACGTTCTGGAGCATAAAGGCCGGCATGGAGAGCAGCGTAATGCGGGCATAAAGCACACAGTTTGTCAACAGCGCACCGTCGGCACCAAGCCCGCGTGCAATCAGCGGGGAAAAGAGGATGCCGAGCGCGGAGAGGACAATGCCTCCGATCAGCGTGAGGTATACCAGCATGGAAAAATATTCGTTTGCCTGTTTCTTTTTGCCTTCGCCTAATGTCTTTGCAACGATCGCACTGCCTCCGGTACCGATCATGAAGCCTAGGGCGGAGATTGCCATGAGAAACGGCATGATCAGATTGACAGCGGCAAAAGCAGTCTTTCCGACATAATTGGAAACAAAGAGCCCGTCCACTACACCGTAGATGGAAGTAAAGATCATCATGACGATGGAAGGAAGGACGAACCGCAATAATTTTTTGTAAGTGAAATGTTCAGATAATTGTATCTGCATATAAAATCCCCCTGTTGTGTGTAGATAGATAAACATATAGTATAGCCGTATCCCGGATTTTCGTCAAGAAAATTTGATATTTAAGAGGCTTTATGCGATAATTGATGCGGTTGATCTGACCTTACCGGAGTCAGATGCGGACAAAACAATGATAAACAGGAAAAGAGAGAAGCAATCATGATACAGGACATTTATCCAATGAAATTAGACAATGCATTTCAAATGAAAGAACCGGATGCAGACAGCAGGATACTGGCATTTCGTGATCGGACGGTTTATCTGAAAAACGAGGGAGAGATCACATTTCTTAAGTATCACGTGTGGGTGGAATACTGTAAGACACATCACAAAAAAGTGCCCGGACTGGTATATCTGTTTTCCGTGGATGACATATCTTTTTATCTGACAGAGCTTTATGAAGATGTGGAAATTCCGGGATTTAGGTATCATAAACTGTTTGCGGTCCGGTCCATGAAACCGAAGGAGCGTGTATTTGCCGCAACAACGGCATGGCATCTGTATGTGTGGTACCGGGATAATCAATTCTGCGGCAGATGCGCACATCCGCTTGTACACAGCTGCACGGAGCGCATGTTGCAGTGTCCGGTCTGTAACAATATGGTTTTTCCAAAGATCGCACCGGCAGTCATCATCGGACTGACAAATAACGATCAGATCATGATGACAAAGTATGCAGGTAGGGAATACAAACGGTATGCGCTCATTGCCGGGTTTACGGAAATCGGGGAAACCGCGGAAGAAACTGTCCACCGGGAGGTGATGGAAGAAGTCGGGCTGAAAGTGAAAAATATCCGTTATTATAAAAGCCAGCCATGGGGCTTTGACAGTAACCTTCTGATGGGATTTTTCTGCGATCTGGCAGAAGAAGGTGAGATCCGGCTCGAAGAAGAGGAACTGTCACTTGCCGAATGGGTAGATTACCGGGATGTGCCGGATGATCCGGAAGGATTAAGTCTTACTAGGGAGATGATGACCTATTTCCGGAAGCAGCGCGAACAGGGGTTAAATCCCTGACCGGATTTTCTGGGCTTTTTCCAGAAACGATTCCCGTTGTTTTCATAGTATCTATCCTTTACAAATTGTGATATTATTATTTTCGACAAAAAATATGTTTATTTTATGAAAAAAGAGAAATTTTTTTACGAGGTAATAAAATGAAAGATCTTACAAAAGGAAAACCTTCCCGATTAATACTCGCTTTTGCGCTTCCGATTTTTCTGGCCAATCTGCTGCAGCTTACATACAGCCTGGTGGATACCCGGATTGTCGGATCGTTTCTGGGGGAAGATGCACTTGCGGCTGTCGGTGCCACAAGTTCACTGAGCAATCTGATCATCGGCTTTCTGATGGGGCTTTCCAACGGGTTTGCCATCATCACTGCACAGCGGTTCGGAGCAAAGGATCTGCGCGGGGTGAAAAAATCGTTTGCCATGTCACTGACACTCGGAATTGCCGTTGCTGCGGGACTGACGGTTCTCGGTCTGCTTTTTCTGCAGCCGATTTTACGCTTTTTAAATGTACCGGAAAATTTAAGGACAATGGCGGGTTCTTATATTGTAATCATTATTGCGGGATTGATTGCAACATTTCTTTATGATGCCTGCGCTGCTGCACTGCGTGCACTCGGAGATACTATTACGCCTTTGGTGATTCTTGCAATCTCTGTCATATTGAACATTGCGGGGGATCTCTTTTTTGTGGTCGTTTTAAAAACGGGGGTAAGGGGAGCCGCGGTTGCCACGGTTTCGGCACAGGCGTTGGCGTTTGTGATCTGCTGGATCTATATGATAAAACGGTATGAACTGCTCCGGTTGTCCGGGGACGATTTCAAAGAGCCACAGCCGCAGATGATCCAAAGCATGCTAAGCGCAGGTCTGTCCATGGGGTTTATGAGTTCCCTGATCAATATCGGTTCCCTGACGCTGCAGACGGCAATCAATAAACTGGGACAGAACATTATCGTTGCACATACCGCAGCCCGCAAAATATCGGAAATGTTTATGATTATGTTTACGGTATTCGGACAGACGATGGCAACATACTGCGGACAGAATCTTGGAGCAGGACGGATTGACCGGATAAAAAAGGGAATCGGGCTTGCAATTTTATATACCTGTGTCTGGTGCAGCTTTACCATTGTTGCAAGTTATACAATCGGAGACTGGCTGGTTTACATGGTAACTGGAAGCAAAAATGCCGAAGTACTGAAGAATGCAACCAATTATCTGAAGTTTGATACGCTGTTTTATTTTGTCACGGCAGTGATATGTGTCGTCCGTAATGCCATGCAGGGGCTGGGAGACCATATTACACCGCTGGTATCAAGTTCACTGGAAATGATCGGCAAAATCGTGATTGCAGCAACACTCGTTCCGTGGTTTGGCTACACAGGTGTAATCGTGGCGGAACCACTCGTATGGTTTATTATGGTCATTCCTCTGCTGATACAGATTTTTCGCATGCCGGTTTTAAAAAATAATATTTTAACCAAATCTTAGGAAGAATTTGCTGGTTTTCCCTTCTAGTGTATGATAATATGGCATACATATATAAATTGTATGAAAATATACCGGAAGAAGGAGGGATTGTTTGGAAAAGAGAAAAGAAAAAGCAAAAGAATCCATACAGGCAGTATTGCCGATTCTGTTCATTGTATTGTTACTGAGTTTTACAGTGGCACCGGTGTCCGCCAGTATTCTGCTGGAATTTATGATCGGTGCGGCGTTTGTAATTATAGGCATGCTGTTTTTTTCCATGGGTGCCGAAATGTCAATGTCTCCTATGGGGGAACGTGTAGGAGGCAGCATGCTTAAAACCAAAAAACTATGGGTGATCCTCCTTCTGGGCTTTTTTCTCGGGGTCATCATTACCATTTCAGAACCGGATCTGCAGGTGCTTGCCGCTCAGGTGCCGTCGGTGCCGAATATGGTGCTGATTCTTTCGGTGGCAGCCGGGGTTGGCGCATTTCTTGTTGTAGCACTGCTTCGTATTTTATTTGGAATAGCGTTAGCCCCGTTATTAGTTGTGTTCTATGGTGTGATATTTGTGATCGCAAGGTTTGTTCCGGATAATTTTCTGGCGGTGGCGTTTGATTCCGGAGGTGTGACGACCGGACCGATGACGGTTCCGTTTATTATGGCACTTGGTGTTGGTATTTCTGCAATCCGAAATGATAAGCATGCGGAAAACGACAGTTTCGGACTGGTTGCACTGTGTTCGATCGGCCCTGTTCTTGCGGTATTGCTCCTGGGACTGGTATATCCTGCCCAGGGAAGTTATGTGGCAGCGGGCGTGCCGGAAGCTTTCAATTCTGTGGAACTTGGCCGGCTGTTTTTATCCGAAATTCCCTATTATCTCAAAGAAATTGCAGGTTCCCTGCTTCCAATCGTTTTCTTTTTTGGAATTTTCCAGCTTGTTTCCATTCAACTACATAAAAAGACATTGATTAAAATCTGTGTGGGACTGCTTTACACGTATGTCGGACTGGTACTTTTCCTGACCGGTGCCAATGTCGGATTTATTCCCGCAGGAAACTATCTTGGAACCGTTATGGCATCACTGCCGTGTCCGTGGATTTTGGTCCCGGTCGGAATGGTGATCGGATATTTCATTGTCAAGGCAGAGCCGGCCGTCTATGTCCTGATGAAACAGGTAGAAGAACTGACCGATGGGGATATTTCCGGAAAAGCGATGCAGATCAGCCTTTCGGTTGGTGTGGCTGCTTCGGTCGGGCTTTCCATGCTGCGGGTGCTTACCGGAATTCCGATTATGTATTTTTTAATTCCGGGCTATGCCATTGCACTGTTTCTGACGTTATTTGTTCCGAAAATCTTTACCGCGATTGCGTTTGACTCCGGAGGCGTGGCATCCGGTCCGATGACGGCAACTTTTCTGCTGCCACTGGCACAGGGCGCTTGTACGGCAGTAGGCGGCGATGTGGTAAAGGATGCCTTCGGCGTGGTAGCGATGGTTGCCATGACTCCGCTGATTACGCTGCAGGTTCTCGGGCTGATCTATAAGATTAAGAGTAATAAAAAGGAAGAAATGGCAGAACAGCCATTCCTGCAGGCAGAGGATGTGTTTGCCGGGTATGCGGATGATGCAATTATAGAATTATAGAAAAACAGGAAAGAGGAGCGGACAAATGAGTGAGATCTATATGATGGTTACGATCTGCAATCGAAAACAGATGCAGAAATTTGTGAAGTTTTATAAGCAAAATCACGTGGATACTGGAAATATTTCTCTTGCCATGGGAACAGCGACCAGCGATGTACTGGATTACTTCGGACTCGAGGAGGATGAGAAAGGCATTCATTTTTGTCTGGTCACACGTCCCACCTGGAAAACCGTGAAAAAGGGATTGCAGACGGAACTGAAAATTGATGTGCCCGGGACGGGAATTGTCTTTCTGATACCGCTTAGCAGTATTGGCGGAAAACATCAGCTGAAATTTATGCTGGGAGAACAGGAATTCGAGAAAGGGGAGGAGACAACGTTGAAGGAGACAAAACATGAGCTGATCATTGCAATTGCCAATTACGGATACAATACGCAGGTGATGCGTGCGGCAGAAGAAGGCGGAGCCACCGGGGGAACGGTTTTTCACGGGAAAGGTGTCGGAATGAAACGGGCAGAACAGTTTCTCGGCGTATCGCTGGTTTCCGAAAAAGAAATTATATTAATTGTTACGAAAACGGAACAGAAAAATGCGATTATGAAATCCATCATGGAAAAAGCCGGAATCGGGACAAAAGCGGGAACCATTGCGTTTTCTCTTCCGGTTACCAGCACAGCCGGACTTCGGATTATCGAGGATTCCGGAGAATGTGAAGAGATTTAGATCACATTCCACAAATTTATCCGACTAAAATTAGCTAAAAATATAATTGATATAAACATAAAATTATATTAAAATAATTTTATTAAGAATAGAAAATGAGCTAACTTTAATTGAAATGAGCTAAGGGGCGGATAGATATGACAAAAACAAGGAAAACCATAGGCGTGATGGTCGGAGGCATCACAGACGATTTTACACGTTTTTTGTGTAAAGGTCTGAGGGAGGCAGCAAAAGAGCAGGATGTCAACATGGTAGTGCTTCCGGGAAAATTTTTAGACCGTGATTACGCGCAGAACACGGATATTATGTATGAATATCAGTATGATACCCTGTTTTCGAGTGTACAAAAAGGCCGTCTGGACGGGATTATCGTAGCGGCAAACTGTATTGGCTGTTACACGACGAAAGAACGTATGGTTGAATTTATGCATCACTATGATGGAATTCCATGCGTTCTGGTTTCCTCTGATCTGGAAGGATATGTAAATGTCAGTTATGACAATGACCGTGGAATCCGGCAGGGAATCGATTATCTCGTGCAGGATCTGCATTACACAAAAATCGGAATGGTAGGCGGACCGAAGGAAAATTCCGATGCAATGGAGCGCAAAGCTACGTTTGAGAGTGCACTCTGGAAGAATGGTATCATACCGCAGGAAAAACGGTATGTGGAAGGGGATCTGACGGGAAATGCGCATAGCGCCTATGCCAGACTTCTGGATGACAATCCGGATCTGGAAGCCGTTTTTTGCGTCAATGATGAAACTGCAGCCGGATTTTATGAAGAACTGAAGGCGCGGGGGCTTATGCCGGGAAGGGATATCTCGGTTTTCGGGTATGATGATACGGAGTGGTGTTCCCAGATTTATCCGACACTTTCTTCGGTACGTGCGGATGTGTCAAAACTTGGCAGCAAAGCATGTGAACTGTTATGCCGGATGATGCAGGGAGAAAAAGTCTCTTCTGTACGCCTTCCGACCGATCTGGTGATCCGGAATTCGTTTTGCCGGGGAAATCAGGAAGAAGTGGATGCGCGCAATGATGTGCTGGAAAAGTACGAGTCCATGAATCACTGGGCCGATGAACTGTTCGGAAAGCAGAAACGGGTAAATTTCGAAATGAAAAACTTTATTTTGAAACTGCTTTGTTTTGAAAAAGGAACCGATCAGAGTTTTGGGGAAATTCTTGCAACAATGGAATGGTTAAAGATACATAATGCATTTTTGTACATCTATGAGGAGCCGGTCATTCATCTGAATCATGAATTATTTCAGATGCCGGAGCAGCTGCTGCTGAAAGCCAGGGAACTTCATGGAAATGTAGAAAATATACCCGCCATTCATCAGAAAAAAAAGGCAAAAAATATTTTCCGGTTTTCCAGGCTGGGAATGTCTGACCGGGCATGGATGGTAACGCTTCCTCTGTATGCCAATGAAATGCTGTATGGAATTTTAGTGTGTGATCTGACCGATGAAGTGCTGGAATATGGAGAATTTTTAAGTAATCAGATTTCGGCAGCAGTCAAGATGCTGAATCTTCTGAAAAACAATGAGAATATTCAGAAACAGTTAGAGGAATCTCTGTATGTCTTAAAGGAAAACAATCTGGAACTGGAAACACTTTCAAAGAAAGATCCACTGACCGGGATCTGTAACCGGAGGGGATTTTTCGAATATGCGGAGCCTATGCTGAAAAAAGCAAGAGCAGCGGAAAAAACATTTCTGGTGCTTTATGCGGATATGAACAATCTTAAAATCATCAATGACCGGTACGGACATGAGGAAGGGGATTATTCCCTGCACACCATCGCGGAAATTCTTGCAGAGATTGTCCAAAAGGAGCAGACAGGGGATGGGGTTGTTGCGAGAATCGGCGGGGATGAGTATGCATGTGCACTGATGACGGAAAAGAAAAAAGAACTGTTATTACAGGAGTTATACGATGCATTCACCGTTCGGAATGAACAGAGTGACAAACCGTATAACGTAACGGTTTCCATCGGTGCCTGTGCGTTAGAGCCGGGCGATGAGCACAGTCTTGCGGATGCACTTTCGCTTGCGGACGAGCAGTTGTATGAGGTAAAGAAACTCCGTAAAAAAGATGTCGCAAAAATACCGCTGCAGGCTTAAGCCTCAGCGGTAAGAAAATGTTTTTAACTGTTTTTTGTTTTCGTACATATTCTGGTCTGCCCGCTTTTGAAGGGCATCCAGATCCGCATCTGTCCGTGAATCAAAGACAGCATATCCACAGGCAATCTGCAGATGGATGTTTCGGGAGGAGGCGTTGTAAACGGCCTCCTCTTTTCGCAGACAGGAGATCAGATGGCTGATGTCGCAGGTGTTATGGTCGTCAATCAAAACACAGAATTCATCACCGCCGATGCGGTACAGTTTTCCGTAACGTGAGAAAACTTTCTGGAGAATATGTACGGCATCCGTAATATACTGATCCCCACAGTCATGTCCGAATTTATCATTGTAGTATTTCAGGTTGTTCAGGTCAAATGCAAACAGCAGAAGATTTGTCAGTTTTTTGCACCGGCTGGTATCTTCGTGGTAAGCATTCCGGTTGTAGCAGCCGGTCAGGAGATCCTTTTCCGCAAGTTCGCGGTAGAGAGCCGCGCGGCGGCCGGCATCGATTTCCTTTAGGGATACGAATGCAGTGTCGCAGGCAAGGGTTACAATAAACAGCAGCATGGCGATGCGGCCGGCAGGTCCGATGTCCTGTGCCCCCTGATAATAATTGTACATGTCGGAAAAAAGAGCACCGATCAGAATAATGGACCCTATGGTACAGATCCACAGCGCATGTGTCGTCGTGTGGTGATAAAATTTGTTGCAGATGGTATAGATAAAATATAAAACTGCAAGGCCGATCATGACATGGGTCATCCAGAGTGTCTGCGTCAGGTCACGGATATCCATAAGCTGCAGGAATAAAACAACTGCAATCTCTGCCACATCCAGCCAGACAAAAATCCGGCAAAGATACTGATCCTTTGCTTTTAAATAATGCCGGACGAACATCGTAAAAGGAATGGGCAGCAGCAGAAGAAGCATGCGGGATGCATAGGAATGGAACACCGGGTTCTGTGACAGAAGAATGGAAGAGCCTGTTTCCAGACAGAACCATGCACCAAGATCCGTTGTAAGAATTCCAAGATACAGCATGGATTTGCTCACATATGCCCAATGATGCACAAACAGCCAGTAGGTGAGCATCAGAATGCCAAGTGCCACGTTCATAATGCCGAGGAGCAGGGGGATCCCTGCTTTTAAAAGTTCATGGCGAAACATATGGACACCATCGCCCTGATAGAAAACCGGATCAGACACCTGTTTGTCCGGGTTGCAGTTGGTGAGTGTGACGAGGATGCTGCGTGTATTTTCCGGGACAGAGACCATTTCACAATTACGTCCGGTTGTATGCAGAATACTGTCCGTTTTGAGGCTGCGCGTATAAAGCAGCTTTCCGTCTACTTCCACAACCACGGTCTGATGCTGGCTGTAAAACATCAGGGTAGAAGCCTTTTTGGTCCATCGGACATCGGAAATCCGGTAAACAGTAGTTGTTTTGGATACCTTAACACACCGGGACGGGAGCGTCCGGATGTGCAGATCCGCACTGCGGTTGCTGAGACTGCTTGAGGTACACCGCCATCCGAAGATCAGGGCAACAGCTGCAATAATAAGAATAAGCAGATAAAGCGTGCTTGTAGTTTTGTATTTGGTTAAATCAGGTTTTTTCATGACATGTATTCTCCGTAATAAGAGGTTCCTGTAAATTTGCCTAATAATTTCATCATAGCGTAAAACACAGAAAATGACAATCTACTTCCTGGCAAATTTATGTATTTTTATCGGAACTTACAGGGAAAATCTTGACAGCATCCATGGATTGTATAATAATGAACTATATTTAAAATAAGAAAAAGGGGGCTTTCAAAAAGAAGGCTGAGAGTAAGCTGTATTGCTTTGACCTGTAACCTGATTTGGATAATGCCAACGTAGGGAAAAATGAAAGTTACCACACACGTATAAGCATTATACGTGTGTTTTTTTATTTTATACAAGGAAGGGAGAAACCAATGAGAGAATACAAAACGCAGATGGAAGCTGCAAGAAAAGGAATTGTAACAGAAGAATTAAAGAAAGTTGCACAGAAGGAACACATGCGTGTGGAAGAGTTGATGCCTCTGGTGGCAGCCGGAAAGGTTGCCATCTGCGCAAATAAAAACCATAAATGTCTGGACCCGCAGGGTGTGGGCTCCATGCTCCGGACCAAAATCAATGTCAATCTTGGAGTATCCAGAGACTGGAAAGATTATGATATTGAAATGCAGAAAGTTATGGCAGCGGTGGATATGGGAGCGGACGCAATCATGGATCTGTCTTCCCATGGAGATACTACCGGATTCCGGAGAAAACTGACTTCGGAATGTCCGGCGATGATTGGAACTGTACCGGTATACGATTCTGTGATACACTATCAGAGAGACCTGGCAACACTCACGGCAAAAGATTTTATTGATGTTGTACGTCTGCATGCAGAGGATGGTGTGGATTTTGTTACCCTGCACTGTGGCATTACCAGAAAAACCATCGATCAGATCAAAAACCACAAGCGGAAGATGAACATTGTATCCCGTGGCGGTTCTTTAGTATTTGCGTGGATGACAATGACAGATCGGAAGAGCGTCG
>ERZ809758.153-NODE-153-length-15739-cov-6.10476_pt1 | contig 15739 bp, 10 predicted proteins | sample MGYA00520314_ERZ809758 | MGnify/ENA primary metagenome ERZ809758 (study PRJEB31588, sample SAMN03401228) | human gut metagenome | study: EMG produced TPA metagenomics assembly of the PRJNA231909 data set (A prospective, longitudinal analysis of the... | reverse complement strand
GCTGTACATGTACAACATCGTCAAGCCGAAGTGCGCCATGCCGATTCATGGTGAGAACCGCCATTTGGTGGCGAACGGCATGATTGCGGTTAAGACGGGTGTCGATCCGCAGAATGTGGTGCTCGCTGAAGATGGCGACGTGGTCGATTTGTACCACGGCCAGGCTGCTGTTGTCGGTTCCGTGCCATGCGGTTACGTGTACGTTGACGGCGATTCCGTTGGCGAACTTACCGAGGAAGAGCTTGAGAAGCGTCGTATTCTAGGCACGGAAGGTTTCGTGTCGAGCTTCGTCGTTGTCGATACGGAAACCGCTGACGTTGTCGCAGGTCCGAAGATCTATCTCAACGCGGTTGCCGAAGACGAAAGCGAATTCGACAAGGTCCGTCATCAGATCGTCGCGCAATTGCAGGATGCGATGATGACTGGTACGCGCGATACGTACAAGCTTCAGCAGATCATGCGTCGTACGTTAGGTAGCTGGGTCGCACGTCAGCTGCATCGCAAGCCGATGATCGTTCCGGTCGTTGCCGATATCGCGCAGGATGTTGACGAAGCGATGGGATTGAATGCAGCGCAATGATGAATCGACAGATAGTCAATATTTTTCGCAATATCGCTGATTTCGGCGAAATTAATATTGAAATAATATTGAAATATCGACAGATCGTCAATAATTGTTGATTACATAATCAAAAGAAGGACGGCGTAACCGGCACAATCGGTTGCGCCGTCTCCTATTCCACAAATAGGAATTTCCCAATAAAAAGGAGTGACATGCCAGGAGCAAATCTCACCCGAATCGAAGCGGAAGAACGTAAAAGCGTTATCGCAGCACCGGTTCATTACACGGTCAAACTTGACCTGACCCGTGGAGCCAAAAATTTCGGTTCTGAAACCACCATCACGTTCGACGCTGAGCCGGGGGCTACCAGCTTCCTCGACCTGATCGCCACCGAAGTGAGCGAAATCGTGCTCAACGGCGCAACTCTCGATCCGGCCGAAGCGTTCGCCGACAGCCGTATCGAACTGAAGAACCTCGAAGCGCACAACGAAGTGACCGTCAAGGCGCTGTGCCAGTATTCCAACACCGGTGAAGGCTTGCACCGCAGCGTCGACCCGTCCGACGGCAACATCTATCTGTACTCCCAGTTCGAAGTGCCGGATGCCCGTCGCGTGTACGCCGTGTTCGACCAGCCTGACATCAAGGCCGTGTTCGACTTCTCCGTGCTTGCGGCCAAGTCATGGATCGTCACCTCCAACATGCCTGCCGCATCCGTGACCGACAACGAAACCGTTACCGAAGACGGCACGCTCGGCACGCGCGAAGCCGAAACCACCAAACTGTGGGTGTTTGAATCCACGCCGACCATGAGCTCCTATCTCACCGCCATCTGCGCAGGCCCATACGCCGAATGGCATACCGAATACGCCAACGAAGACGGCCGCACCGTGCCGATGGCCATGTACTGCCGTCAGGCGCTCGCCGAAGCGTTCGCCAAGGATGTCGACTACCTGTTCGACATCACCAAGAAGGGTTTTGCCTTCTATGCGAAGACTTGGGGCGTGCCGTATCCGTACGCCAAGTACGACCAGATTTACGTGCCGGAATACAATGCCGGCGCTATGGAGAACATTGGCATGGTCACTATCCGCGACCAGTACGTGTTCGAATCGAAGGTCACCGACGCGTATGCCGAGCGCCGTGTCGTCACCGTGCTACACGAGCTTGCACACATGTGGTTCGGCGATTACGTGACCATGAAGTGGTGGAACGACCTGTGGCTTAACGAGTCTTTCGCTGAGTTCACATCCACCCTTGCCACTGCCGAAGCCACGGAATGGAAGGACGCTTGGGCCACGTTCAGCTCCGGCGAGAAGAGCTGGGCACTACGCCAGGATCAGCTGAGCACCACCCACCCGATCGTCGCGCCGATCAACGATCTGAACGACACGTATGTCAACTTCGACGGCATCACCTATGCCAAGGGTGCTTCCGTGCTGAAGCAGCTCGTGTTCTATGTGGGTCGTGAGAAGTTCTTCAAGGGCATCAACAACTATTTGGACAAGCATGCGTACTCCAACGCTACGCTCGCCGATCTGCTGGCTGAACTCGAGCTGACGTCCGGCCGCGATCTCAAGGCGTGGAGCGCCCAGTGGCTTGAACAGTCCGGCATCAACACCATCGCTACCGAAGTTGAGGAAAACGAGGATGGTACGATTCGGCAGCTTGCGTTGCGCCAGTCCGCTTCGGCTGAACATCCGGTGCTGCGTGCACATCGTCTGGCTGTCGGCTTCTACAATGAGGATCCGGAGACCGGCAAGATCGTGCGTACCGACCAGTTCGAACTTGATGTTGACGGCGAACTGACGATTGTCGAAGCGGCTGCCGGCAAGGCACGTCCGGCGCTGATTTTGGTGAATGACGACGATTTGACATACACGAAGCTGCGCTTCGATGAGAAGAGCCTCAAGTTCGCTGCAGAGAACCTGTATCGTTTCGACGATGCGCTGGCTCGTTCCGTGATTTGGCTTGCATTCTGGGATATGACTCGTGACGGCGAATTGCCGGCAAAGCAGTTCATCGAAACCTCTTTGGCTGCACTCGCCACGGAACATGAGTCCACCACGTTCCGTTACGCTTTGGCGCAGGTCAGCACCACCGCATGGCATTACACCGCTCCGGCCGACCGTGCCGAAGTGGTGGAGCATGTGGCTGCCGAACTGTTCAAGCTGGCTCAGGCTGCCGAAGCCGGTTCCGACGAGCAGTTCCAGCTGATCACCGCTTACTTGGGTTATGGTGAGCCGGGCGATGCTGCGTTCGAAGCGAATGCGAAGGGTCTGCTCGATGGTTCCGTGAAGCTTGACGGCTTGGAGATTGACAATAATTTCCGTTGGACCATCATCAACGCGTTGAGCACGATCAACGCCATTGGCCAGAGCGACATCGACGCGGAACTTGCCAAGCGCGAAACCACTGAGAACCGTGAGTTCGCATTGGGTGCACGTGCGGTCGCAGGCATTGCGGAAGCCAAGGAATGGGCTTGGAACGAGGCTTTGCACAACGACGAGCTGACCAACATGCAGTTGGAATCCGTGGCCCGCGGCTTCGCATCCACTCCACGTGCCGACTTGGCTGAACCGTATGCGGCCAAGTATTTCGAGGTTGCTGACTGGATTTGGAAGAACAAGACCTTCCACATGGCTGAGGCTCTGCTGGAAGGCCTGTACCCGAGCTATGCCGATCCGGCCACGCTGGTGGATCTCGGTGATGCTTGGCTGGCTTCGCATGCGGACGCCGACAACGCGTTGCAGCGCATTGTGCGCGGCAATGTTGAATCGTCGCATCGCACGCTCAAGGTGCGCGATTTCAACGCGTCCCTCTGATGCCGTTTCTAAATGCCACTTCCGGTAGCTATTCTTAGTAGCTACTTCTGATAACTGCATCTGATATCACTCTTGTGATATTGCCTTACAAGACCGGACCGGCGGCGCGGCTTATCCCGCTGCCAGTCCGGGCTGGTTCGCCTCCAAACAAGCCATCCCAAACAAAAGCTGGTTTCCATAACGGTCAGGCCGAATCCATTCTCACTAATTTGCAGATGGGAGCCAAATATGTCTCTGGTGTCGGAACGAGACGGTTTTTTCGGCTGGCGTCAGGTGGACGACCCGTATTCGCTTGAGGAGCGTGGCTGGGTGGAGGATGTCGGCTCGACGGGCTCCTATTAGCCCCTGCCTAGATGGCTGGTCTACATGTGCATGGGCGGCTGGAACGAGCCGATACGCGGCTGGACCGGTGGACTGTACGAAAAACACTGCTACTGTCGTTCCGCCCATCATCGCGACGGCTGGGATGGCGTCGTTCTGGACAGCGAGCCTCTGTACTATGACGAGTTCGCCGATGGGGGACGGTATCGTTTCCGATCGGTGGATCCGATGATTTCACGATTCGGTCTAAGAGGGGTCGCCGTAAGGGCCCCGTTCCCGTTGACCGTTGACCTGAACCTGTTCCAATACGCCGCATGCAGCGTCGGCGAGCTGGCATGGACGCCATACGCCGACCTGCGTAACGGTTCATGTTCGAAACGTATGCTCGACCTGATGAACACGTTCCCCCACAAGCCGGGATTCTTCGTCTACAAGGGGTACCTGTACGCGTGGATCAACCGAATGCTGCAAGCGGGCCGCGAACCGCATGTCGCCATGCACTGCGCCTTGGAGCCGTACACGGAGCTGGAGCTGTTCCGCGCCTACCGCGTCTACTACGAGCAGCTGCAGCGGGAAATCCCGGCACCCTGCATGGGCGACATCGTCTGGCCGGACCAGTGCGACCCGCGGTTTCCGTTGGAGAACGATCCGCGTGCCGCACACTACGGCATGTGGGTGTATTCCGGCGGACTGTCGTACGGTGGCAAAACGAGCTGAATGGGCGTCAGCGCCATGGGACGCTAATATGATCTTCTTTTCCTATGGACGAGTGATTACTTCGCGAGGGACTGCATAAGGCGGATGCCGTTCGTTTCTCTATGAATAAGTGTTCAGATCGGCATTAATTTCAAATGACTATCTGAAAATATCTAATTATTCTAGTTAAAACTATGCTCATTTGTTGATATACTTTGCGAAGTGTTCTTTCGCGCGGTCTTTCGCGCGGTCCGTACAAGCCATGCCACCATATACGCGCAAAACACGGCGATACTGGCAGCTTCCACGAATCGTTTGAAATTCGTATCAGGATCTTGGATTTTGTGCAATACAAGCGGTTTCATGGACGTTTCGGCATTATTCTGGGCGTGCATGCCACCTGTTGAAGTCGGGCCTCGAAGACTGTCGGAAAGCGCTATGTTCAGCGCGGTTTGTGGGTCCACCAGTCCCCATCCAATGTTGTTGTCTCGCTGGTCGGAATTTGGTCGATTCGCTGAAACGAGCAGTCGTTGCCGCCATTGTGCGGGTGTTTCATTCGGATATTGTGAGGCGATGAGGGCTGCCGCGCCGCTTACATATGCGGTCGCGAAGCTTGTTGAGGCTGCGTCGGTGGCGTAAAGGCAGTCCACGCCGCCGGGGACGGTTGAGGCAACGTATGCGCCGGGGGCCGCGATGTCCACTTGGGTGCCGTGGACGGAATCGTCGGTGATATTCAAATCCGTATCCACGGCGGTGACTCCTACGACTTGGCTGTAGGCTGCGGGGAATCGTCGTCCGTCCTTGGTGCTGGCTGACGTGAGCCGGTTTCCTGCGCTGGAGATGATGAGACTGCCATGTGATTCTGCGTAATCCACGGCTCGCCTCATTTGAGGAAGATCGGTGATGTCGCTTAATGAAATATTGATGATTTGCGCATGGTGGTCCACGGCTTCGATTACCGCTTTGCTGACGTCTTCCATGCTTGGTCCGCCGGTTTGCTTTCCGTTTTCTTCGTGGAGCGATTCGAATATGCGGATCGGCAGTATGGTCGCGTCTGGGGCGAATCCTTCTACGGACGACCCGTCTACTGCACGCGCCGCGATGATTCCTGCGATGATGGTTCCGTGGGAGTATATGTCGGTCATGCCGTTGGTGGCGTCTCCTGAAATATGACTTACCCCAGGTGTTACGGCGTTTGCCAAATGTGGATTATCCGCATCTACCCCGGAGTCGACTACCGCCACGGTTACGCCTTTGCCCGTGGATTGACGGTGCAGTGTTTCGAAGTCGAAGAGCGTGTTGGTCCAAGGAGTGTCATTGATGTAGTTTTCGACGCCGGCTTGGCATTGTGCTTGCGCGTCTGCCGATGCGGCGCCTGTTTCAGGATCATCCGTTGCGTTAGTGGCTGCGTCAGTGGTCGTATCGGCGGTTGATGACGACGCATTGCCGCCATCGTTTGTTTGCGATGCGCTGGATTGGTTGCTTCCTGGAGCGGATCCTGCTGCTTGGGCTGATAGTTCGACGCCTTGGCTAAATAGGTCTATCCATGCGCGGGGAATGGCTTGCACGTCGTTTTTGGCGTATCCAAGCCGTTTGAGGGTTTCTTTGTTGGCATTCGCAATGGGATACGCGGTTCCTGTGGAATCCACGGCGAAAATGTAGCCTTTGTCGGATGTGCCGATGGAGGCCTGCAGTAATGCTCCGGTGCCGCCTTTGAGCTTCACTGTTGAACTGGTATTGCTTGACGGGTTTGTTTTGGATGTGCCGCTATGTGCTGAGTTGTTTTGTTTGACTGCTAAATTTACATGGGTGTCGGCTTTTTTCCTTCCTGCCGTTTCCAAATTGTAGATTGCGCACGCGGAGACGTTTCCGGATGTTGCCGATAGCTCTTCGGAGGGCCAATCTTCCGGAATTGCGGATTCGGTGGAGTTTGAGAAGAATTGGAAGTCGGCCGCGCTGAGAACGTTCGGCTGTGTGAATTCATCCGTTTTTCCCGTGATGTACAGGCCGTAGGTAAAATCGGTGAGTGGGGAAAGCGATCCATCGGAACGAACCACATATTTGGTTTTCTTGGCATCGCCTTGCTGCATGACTACGCTGCCGACCAGCGCTTCAACGCCGTGGACGGTAATGCTGTTGCCTGCTCCGTCCACCGAGATTTGTTCGATCGGGCTTCCTTGCTCGAACAGGTTGATCCATTGTGTGGTTGCGTCGGTGGAAGCGGTTTCGGGAATGCCGAATGCTCTGAGGAACGCGTCTCGTAAGGTCGCTTCCTGAGGAAGCTGGTATCGGTGACTTCCGTTGACGAGGTAGCTGATGCCGTCCACATTGGCGACAATTGCCGTTGCCGTGTCTGTGACTTGAGACGAAGCGTTGCTGAGCGTGGTTGTGACGTTGCTGTCGGAGACGCAGCTATTGATGGATCCTGCGATGAGATTGTTTTCTTCCGGTAGCGAATCTGGCGCGCCGAGGATGCCTATGGTGGAACCGATGGGAATGTTTTTGAGCTGGTCGTCGGCTACCGTGAGCACTTTGAAGTCGGATGACGGAATGAGCAGTCGTGCGCTGATGGCATTGATGACGGGGTGCAACGTTCCATTTGAACTGACATATCGTGCCGCTGAGTTTTTTGCGACGATGAGCTTGTTGTTCTCCCAACCGTCTGGCAATGATGGACTTACCATGCCGTAGAAAAGGCTGACAAGTATTGCTATGACGGTAAGCCCTACACCCACTATTACGGGAGTCTGGTTTTTCTTCGGAGTGAGTTCCACGCCGTCTGGAATGCCGCTGCTGAAAGCGGTGACAAGTCTGCGGCGCGAGTAGCTTTGAGCTTCGGCAAGGTCTTTCTTGTTGGCCATGAGCGTCCTTACAGCGTGATTGCCAGGTATGCGAGCGGCAAAATAAGCATGATGCATATGGTTTCTGCGGCGTCCGCCACGCGTGTGGCGAATAGCGTATGCTTGCGTAAGACATAGGTGAACAGTATGGTCGCGAAGGCGCATGCGAGCATGAGTAGAATCAGCGGAATGCTGAATTCCTGATGCGTTTGCACGCTGAGCGATCCGGTCACGATGATTCCTATGCCTGCGGCGCCTACAGTTACGCACATTTCGCGGAACGTATAGATCTGCCTGGAATCGAGCAGCATGCCGAGGAATGCGGCGAGGCATAATGCTGACCCGAGTGGCGTGTCCAACGTGTTGAGGAGCGGTGCCGCTATGAGCAGCAGCGCGGCGACGCAGATTCGTCCGATGAAGAGCATGGTCGAGCCTGCTATATATCTACGTTTGATGTCTTGGTAGTCAATGTCGTTAGGAAGCGCGAAGATTTCCGATTCGCTATGCGGACTGTCTACGCTGATTCTTGCAAAAGACAGACACATCCAAGGCAGGGCGCTCGCGGTGAGTGCGGTTACGGCTGATGTGAGGATCCAGATATGCCCCATCTGCTGCGGCATGAGTGTGCTGAGGACGCTTGGTATGGCGCAGATGGCACCTATCAAAATGGGAATATAACTGTATGGGTGTGTTTTGGATGCGGCGAGACTCATGAGTATGCCTGCGGCGGCGAGTCCCAGGCTCGCTCCAAGAAGTGGCAGGGCATGCAGTGGCTGTTTGCCTGCGAGCAGGTTGACGAGTTGATATCCGCCAATCGCAGTAAAAATGCTGGCGATGAGTCCGATTGCGGTTGATTGCACGAGCAGGTTTTTGCCGCATAATGCGGCTGTGAGCGCTAGAAGTATTGCGCTGAATCCAAATGCGAGAACCGATGCCCATATGGATGCGGGGAAAAGTGCGATCCATCCGGCGCTGATAACAAGCATGCCGAGGCCGATGACAAGTGACGTGAATGTGGTGTGGTCGCTGGTCCAAGGGTGATATACGTGCTGTACGCTGGCGCCTACTGCCTCTACGACGTCATCGTAAATGATGTCGGTGTCTGATGATGCTCCGGGCTCAAGCGTGAGCGTGGAGTGGTTTGGAACGTGTTGTTCGCGAAGAGTCTTTGCGGGGGAGAGTGGATCGCCGTCGCTGGTGAGCAGCCTGTACCCTCCGTACACGATCGACGGATCGAGTATGCCGAGTCGTCGGGCTATGTCTGGTAGAAGATCGGCGATGATGGGGCCGTCGTTCACCCGCAGCGCGATTGTGCGCGTTTTATAGGAGACGGTGATTTGGAGTGTATCTGTCGTATTGATGGGGGGTGAAGATGGGGTATTTTGTCTTCCGTGCGGGAGCGGTGGCGGGGAGATGTTCATGCTCTTCCTTAGAGAATGCCGTAAGGCGCTGTATCGTGTCTATAAACAATACAACTATAAGGCATTGAGAAAAATGATTGCATTTTTGCAGTGATTGTCATTTGTTTCTGAAAAAATTGCTTAATTTTCAGTAAAATTGCTATGACTAAGTGACTTTTAAGTTAACGTCAAACGATTGACGTGAGTTCATCTCGGGTTTTGGATACTTAATGAATTTAAATTTTACTGAATTTGTTATTGCTGTTATTGTTATTCCTTGGGGGAGTCGTGTCTCATTGTGGCTTCCCTAAGAAAGAATGCCTCCAAGGAAGGAAACAAGATGGCGGAACAGATCAGAGCCGAAGAAGGGGCAATTGAGAAGGGTGCCACTGCGGTCGACAATGCGCGCTCGGGTATCGAGAACCGAATCAAAGATATCGAAGCGAAGATGGCGGAGCTGGGCTCTTTCTGGAGTGGTGACGCGGCCGTGTCGTTCAACGCGCTGATGTCCAGTTGGCAGGAGAAGGCCACGTCCTTGAACAATATTCTCATTGATCTTTCGGATAACCTACGGGGTACAGCCAAGGATCAGGCTGCGAATGAGGAAGACAACCAGTCCCGTACGTCCAAGTTGCAGGCGTTGCTTGGCTGACATCATCGAATTGAACTAGAAAGCTAAAGGAGAAAACATATTATGGTAAGTTCTTTTTCGGTTCGTCCGGAGCAGGTGGATGTTTTGGCGAGCGATATCGCTGCCGATGCCAAGAGCATTGCTCAGGAGCTTGAAAACCTCAATAGCCAGGTGAGCGCTTTGATTGGTCAGTGGGACGGTTCCGCTCGTGAGGCATATCATCAGGCGCAACGCAATTGGGATGGCAAGTTGCAGGAAATGAATCAGATTCTTGGCCAGATTTCCCAAGCCACCTCACAGATCGCACAGCAGTACGTGGAGTCTGACGCGCGTTCGGCGGGTCGTTTCTGATGTCGTGTGATTCCGTGTGTGTTCCACGAAAGGTGTGGGGCGCATACGGAATCTTTCCGGTTGGGAATATGGGTGTTGACGAGGAGCGGATCGGGCATGGTAGTTGAAATCAAAGCGGATGTTGACAATGCGCGTGCGATAGCGAATGACATGGATTCATATGGCGAGTCGGTTTCTGAATCTGCAGGGCGTTGCGGCCAGGAAGCGTATAGCCGCGATACTGCTTTTGGCGAGGAATTCATGAGGAGCGCTTCCGCGTATACCCGGCTGCTGCAGGGAACCGGGGCAAATATAGGCGAAGCCATGAGCGGTTTTTCGCAGCGCGTTTGCAGCGCTGCGAAAATATTTGAACAGGCCGAAGAACAGCAGGTGGCTTCTATCAATAAGGCTGAGGTAACAGTTCAGGAGGCTGCACCTGTTGTTGGAAAAACAAAGGGTAAAGCATCCGACATACACGAGACTTCTAAGAAGAACGAGAGCGATGAGGCGTTTGAGCCGCTGCTGTCATTAGTGGATAGTGTGGTGAATGTGCTTTCGATTCCTCCGCTACCGCCGAAGACTCTTTGAATTTGCTGATTAAGTGACGTGTTGCGTTTGTTATTTCCATACGAGAAGGGGTTATTGATGACGCGAGATTTGTGTGCATCGCATGTGCGAAAGGTGCGCGGCGTGGTGTCGGCGTTGGTGGCGGTGTTGGCTTGTGTGGGGTTGTGTGTGCCGTCGGCGGTGGCTTCGGATGGTGTGGATTGGCGTATCGACGATATGGGCGTGCGTGACGCGTGGGCCCAGGGGATCACGGGCAAGGGCGTGAAGGTCGCGGTGCTTGACGATCCGATTGTGTCCGACTATCCCGCGCTGGCGGGCGCGGACGTGTCGTACAAGCTCATGACCGAGAGCAACCAGCCGTGTCATAGGAAGTCCGATCCGTCGCAGACCACGTCCGCGGACGATCCCACTCTTGATTCGTCCAGCGGGTTCGTGATAACCCATGGTACGAGTGTGGTGTCGTTGATCGTGGGCAATGGCAATGGATGGGACGGCGGCGCGGGCATCCAAGGCATCGCGCCCGGCGCTTCCGTGACCGCCTACATGGTCTTTTACCAACGTGAAGGACGATTGGGAGGGGGAGCGGATATATGTGTGGATGATGCCGGTAAGGGTGTTGACTTGGACAAGCCGAGCATCCGTGACGCGGTGAGTTCCGGCGCGAGGATCATCAACATGTCGTACGTGGATGACATCGGCGATCCTAGCGGGGTGCGTGACGACATCCTGTACGCGCTGCGTCACGGCGTGGTGGTGGTCTCGGCGAGGGACAACTCTGTCAGGGCCGGCATGTACGACCTGGTCGGCGAGCCGGGGATGAACAACTATTTCCCCGGTGAGGTGACGGTGAACGCGGTGGATTCGGCGGGGAATCTGCAGGAGTCGTCGGATGTGATGGACGGGAACGTGTCGGTGCTGAGTCCGGGCGTGGGCGTGCCGTCCTACCGAAGCACGGATTCGCGTGAGATGGATTTGACTGGCGGCGGCACGTCGACCGCGGCGGCGAATCTGAGCGCGTATCTCGCGCTCGTGATGCAGCGGTGGCCGGATGCGACGGGCAACCAGATCCTGCAGTCCCTGATTCGCAACACGAAGGGGAACGCGTCGAGCGGGCCGAAACTGGATCCGGAACACAAGCGTGGTTTCGGGATCGTGGATCCAGGCAAGTTGCTGTCGGTCGATCCGGCCCAGTACCCGGATGTGAATCCGCTTCTGGAGTGGGCCGTGAAGACGAGCGGGGAGCATGAGGAGACCAAGGGCATGTACGAGTATCCGTCCCCGCTGGGCGAGCATGGGGTTGCGGATACGGGGGAGTTCTCGCCTGATGGCGACACGGTCATGTACACGCCCGATACGGCTTTGGTGGGTCGTGAGCTGCAGCGTCAGCAGGCCGCGTGGGAGAAGGTGGAGTCGTGCCGTGCGGACGGCGGGAGCGATTGCATGAAGTATTCCGCGACGGCCACGGCCGATGAGGAGGATGGGAAGGTCGCCGGGGATATGGCGTCGGATGCTTCGGGTTCGTCCGTGGTGCCGTCGTGGGTGGTTCCCGTGGTGCTGGCGGGTGCCGGCGTGTTGGTGTTGGCTGGCGTGGTTCTGGCGGTGGTGCTGGTCCGCAGGATGCGGCGTGCGAGGGATGCGGGCCGTATTGTGCCGGCCGGTCCTGTCGGTGGGTCTGGTGTTCCGCCGGTCCCGTATGGTGTGGCGCCGCCATATGTTGGGCCCGCGGCGCGGTCCGTTCCCATCGCTGGCTCGTATCCGAACGCCGGTGCGCCGGCCGGGTACACGTACCCTCCAACGCAGGCTGGGAACGGGCAGGTCGGTCAGCACGTTCCTCAACCGCCATTGCCGCCTAGGCAATAAACGATAGTGGGTAAGAAGACACGAGAGGAAGATTCATGGAAACATATGAGGAAAAACTGTCAGATATCGCCAATACCGCCAAGTGGTCTATTGAGGAATTTGACGATTTCAAACGGTTTGAACGAGTCATAGATGATGCCGCCGCGAAACTCAAAACCATGAAAAAGGAACTTGCGGAAGGCTACGTTTTTGGGGGCGAAACCCAAAAGGTAGCTTTGGAATGCGTTCGAGAAATTTCCAAAGGCATTGAGGAAGCGAACATACCAACAGCCTTGTCTGATCTATTTCGGATTGTTGACGCATGCAATCAGGCGATCGACGATGCAAGGAATGTGGAGCTGCCCGGCACTAGACTGACTAGCGATATTGAACAAGCCATTAAGTCTGCTGAGACGCCATTGAATATTATCGTTCCTGGATTGGGAACATTAACCGGGATAATCGGCGAAGCGGGCGTTAACATAATTTCAAATATGCTTGCTAATGAGCGAGAAAAAAAGGCTGAAGCAGAATTTGAACGGATTGAATTAGAAAGGAAGGAAAACTACCCTAGGCGCAGAGTTAATGAAGCTCCAGTCGTCGACATCAACGGCCTGTGGCCAGCACAGGATGGTGAAAACAATTCTTCGGAAATCGAAGATGTGTATCCCGCCTCGTTTGGCGACGCTGGAATCTCAGCTGCCGTAGCAGGTAGCGCTGGCCTCGCGGCCGCTAGCGGTGCGGCTGTCGCATCATCGAAATTCTCCAATACCCCCAAATCAGGTTCGGCCTCAATTTCTCGCCCCAACGTGAGCCCTACGCCGCCTCTTCCTCCACGTAACAACCCTACGGACGCTGCCGATACGGGCGGTGACAATAACAATAGCCATAATGGTCGGATGTTTGACCCGAACACCGGTGAATGGATCGACACAAGCAAATACGTGTATGATCCGGCAAGCGGACGTTGGCTTGACCGTAACCTATACGTATACGATCCGGCAACAGGCCGCTACGTGTATCGGAACCACATGGCCGTGGATAGCGATATGAGCTATAACGGTTCCGGTTCCGCCCATGGCGGCATGTCCGGAGGCTCTGCGGGATCGGGTTCCGGAATCGGGCGTACTGCGGTGGCGGCTGGCGCTGGCGCTGGCATCGGTGCCGGTGGAGCGTTAGCCGTATCCAAGCTCGCAGGTGGAGCTGGTTCAAGTTCCGGAGCGCTGTCTGAAGCTTCCATGACAGCGGTTTCTGGCTCCGGCGTCGGTTCGTATTATGCGAACAATCCGGTCAAGGCGTCCATTGCATCCTCGTCGATCAAAGGTGCAACCGGTATGGCTGCGGGATTGCGCAAGGGAGAAATTGCGCGTGCCGAAGCTGCGGCGTCATCTTGTGCAAACACTCCGGGAATGATGGGTATGGGGCGTGGCGGTGCGTCTCAGAGCAAGGATAAGAGGCGCAACTCCTTGGGCTACATTGCTCCGACCATTGAAGAGGAAGAAGAATTCCAGCCCAAGCCGTTGGCGGCCATGGCAGGTCACCGCAGGCGTCCCGGCGAATGAGGCATGGGCGGAATGCGCTATGCGCATGACCGCACGTCGTTGAACAAAACGTTCTCTTGTTGAACAGGAAAGGAGCGAAGGCAGTGTCTTCCTCATGCATATGCGTTGACCCGTCCGATCTGGAAACGTCGGCGAAAAACTATGAACAGGCCGCACAACAGTTCGCTATGGCAAAAGCGCAGTTTGTGTCTGCGGGAACCCCGAATTTCGGGCTGATTCTCAAATGCCTGGAACCGGCGTATGAAGCGGCGAAGCAGTCTACGCAAGAATACTTGGCCAACGTTGAAACAATGCTGAAATTGATTGCTTCGGCCATACAGGGGACCGTAGAAGATTCCACCACCACTGAAGAGGAGATACTTGAAGCGCTGAAGAAGATTCTGCAACTGCTTCAGCAGGTGGATGACAAGTTGGATTCCTCGGATCCTCATAACGCACGGTCCGAGGGAAATGGCGGAATAGGCGGCAATTCCGGCTATGGCGGCAGCTTTGGCAATGGTGGTGGCTCAAGAGCTGATTCCTTGCAAAGCAAGCAATATCAGCCAGTGGATCAGTTTAATGGTCGATCCGACGGTGGTTCCGAAGCGGCAGGAAGTCCGGCATCATCTGCGACAGGTTCTGGTGCAATGGCGTCGGGATCGCAAGAATTCGGCCATGATCAGAAAAAAACAACATCTGATGGTGCGCGTGATGCGGCGGAATCGAACACTTATCCGATTTTCAATGAGGTTCCACTTCCAACAAGACCAACCACGATTGGATTGGATGTGGATGGGAACGCCAAAGACGACTACTCTCTGAATCTCACTGATGGCAATACGCATGCCGTGATTGGGGCGGATGGTTCCGTTACTCTGACAAAGCGTGACAATTCCACCATTCCGATGCCTTCTGATGCAAGCAAAACAGGATCCGCTTCGTTTGATCTGGATGTGGACAACGATGGCGTGGACGACGTGTCCATGAACTCCGATTCAGGCGCGAATGCCCGTTTCAGCGTATATGAGGATGAAGATTCGCGGTACGTTGCCCTCGACTACGACAATGACGGCGATTACGATGTCGCCGTCCGCGTCGGAGATTCCGAAGCGGCAAGGGAAGCCATGCGTAAGCAAGCCGAGGATGAAGCCTGGCGAAGCATCGCAGCTAAAGATCCTCTGGGAAGAACGGCGGATGAGCTTCGTGCCTTGTACGAAGACAGAGAAACCATTCAGCTACCTGAACGCACGACGATTCAATAAAACAGGATGCTGTGCAAAGCATATCCGGCCGTAACCGGGTAAATATCACATTCAAACTATACACAAGGGGAAGAGTATGGCTGCAAAAGAAGATGATGGCTCTGCCAACGACTTGCATTTCGGCCCGATTACCATCGATGTTCCAGACGATTTAAGCGACATTAAACGCGACTTGAAGTTTTATCAAAAAGTCGGCGAGGCCTATGACAGTAGGAAAGTGGGAAAGGCTGCCTCAGCCCTCCTTTCCGGGCAGAAATTTGGCTACACGTCAGCCGACAAAGTGGTTGGGAGAATCCTGGAAAAAACAGGACTTGATAAGAAAGACATCGGAAGGAAAAGCCAGAAGTTCGAGGATGCGTCAAAAAGGTTCACAGAATCTTTGGAAGGGGATTTGACTCGTCAAAGTGCGCATGATTTGGCGAAAACGCTGGATAGCAAGATTACTACGCTTCGCATTGCCATCTCAGGTGTTGACTTCATTTGCAAGGCATTGTTTGGTGTCAGTCCTATAGATGAGTGGGTCAGGAAACCATTCTTCGGCGATTGGGATGAGCTTCGCGATACTGCGGGAAAATGGCAGTCGCTGGCTGAAACACTGCCTGAAGTGCAGACGGCGTTATTGGAAATTTCCAATAGTCTCGACGAGACAGTGTGGTCTGGGCAGGCCGCGGACATATATGTTGTTCGCAATGAGGCGGTGGCCGACGCGCTTGTGGAAGCTCCGGAGCCATGTTCGGAAATGGCCCAGGCGTTGAACGCTTTGGCGGACAATGCGGAAAAAACATTGAATCTGATATTCGACACGTTGAGTGAAATCATTTCGCTGTTGAAGCTTATTGCGGGTGAGCTGATTATTCCTGGAGCCGGTCCGGTGCTCGCTACGGTCACTGTCGCTGCGGAAGTCACCCAGGCGATTCAATGGGCATCC
>ERZ809758.92-NODE-92-length-19006-cov-4.85109_pt1 | contig 19006 bp, 36 predicted proteins | sample MGYA00520314_ERZ809758 | MGnify/ENA primary metagenome ERZ809758 (study PRJEB31588, sample SAMN03401228) | human gut metagenome | study: EMG produced TPA metagenomics assembly of the PRJNA231909 data set (A prospective, longitudinal analysis of the... | reverse complement strand
AGTTCAGACGTGTGCTCTTCCGATCTTCGAAGGCGCCGCCGAGCACGGCGAGTGTGGTGCTGTACTTCTTGGTCGTGGTGGTGCTCGGCGAGTATTCCGTGTTGATGGCGCGGAATTCGGCGGTGGGCTGGGTCTCCTGCCGACGGTAGGAGTAGTCGAGCGTCGCGCCGCCTCCTGCGGGGTTCACGGCATCATCGAAGATGAGGGAATCGAGGATGACGCTGGACTTTCGAAATTCGTCGATGACGAAGGGGTCGTAGTCTTCGAGGGCGTTGTTCTTCGCCTCTGCGAGAGTGACAGCCATAAGGTTGTCTCCTTCCTAAGGAATCGGTTACTTGTAATATGCGGAAATGGCTTCGGAGAGACTGTGCGGCTTCGGGTCGCCGCCCTTGCCCTGGCTCGGGTCGGGCTTGACGTTCGGCTTGTTCTGCACGTTGACGAGCTTCAGCAGGCTGTCCGCATCGGCTTCCAGCTCCTCGCGAGTGGATCCCTGCAGACGTTCCGCCAAGGCCTTCGGCAATTGCTTGTCGACGGCGACTTCGTATCGCAGTGCCTTCGCGGCATTGCCGGTGTTGGACTTCTCCAGGCTGGCGATCCTCTCGCTGACCTTTTCCGCGTCGGTCTTGTCGCGATCCTCGAACTCTTTGATTCTGGCGTTCGCGGCGGCGAGCTGTTCTCGCAGCGACTTGTTGGCCCGGCGCTCGTTCTTGAGCGCGGTCATGCCGTGTTCGCCGAGCTTCTCGTCGCCTTCGCCGCCGGTATTCGCCTGTTGGTCGGATTGCGGCGGCTCAGGCTGCGGCGGCTCTCCGCCGCCCGGTTCGGCACCGGTCTCGATGGTGCGGATGCGGATGAGATTCCACCATTTCCTATGCATTGTGTTTTCTCCTTGTGGTTTCCTTGGCCGTCACATCGCGTGCCGGCGCCGACACCATCGCGATGCCGGTGAAAAATTCGATTTCGGCTAGAGGATCCAGCCGTACTTGTAGAGCATGCCCAAGGCCTTCTCATGATCGTCGCCGCAGCGTGCGTAAATGGTCTCGGGCATGAGACGCGGCCTGTCGACCTTTGTGTACCGGCCGCCGTTCTTGACGAATTCCTTGGCGTATCCGGAGTCGATCATGCGTGATGCGGCGAGTCCGTGGCGCGTGGTGCCCTCAGTCGTGTACTTGATGTTCCGCCCGTCGATCTGGGCGGTGCGGATGCCGCGTTGGGCGTTAACCAGCTGGTTGAGGTCGGCTCCGTCCGCGTAGGCTCGGGCGTTGGCCCTGCTGCCAAGGACTTTGGCGAGCTGGTCGTCGGAGAGACTGTCGAGGTATTCGTTCGGACTGGTGCATGCGTTTGCCGGTGCTTTCGGACCGGTGTAGACGGCGATGCAGTCGCAGTGCGGATGCCTTTCGAAAGGCGTCTTGCCGCATGGCTGTCCGGCGAGGATGACGCATCTTCCGCAGCTCGGCGGTGTCAGGCCGCGCACGTAGGTGGATTGGTAGCAGATGCCGCGAGCGGTCATGCTTGTGGCCGACCGGTGAGTGTCCGCCAGCATGGTGCGCGTCCTGAGCACCAAGGTCACGCCTATGCGGTCCATGGCCACGTCCACCGGAGCGCCGTTGGATACGGCCCGCTTGCCGATGGTGATCGCCGTCCACATCGTGTCCACGGTATCCATGCCGTTGCCGTTCACACCGACCCACTGCCATGGGTCCGTCCTGTATTCCGGGTGTGCTGCGTTCACGTCGAAGCGTTCCATGATTTTCGGCGTCGATGCGATCGCGTCGGCGGCGGTGTGGTATTGCGCCGTGTCCAATACGCGGAAAAGTTCAGGCATCATGTCCGCGAAGGCGGTGTCGAAGTCTGGTTGCGCGTGCTTATGCCACAGTCTGAGCACCGTCGCGGCCAGCCGGTTGCTTCGGCTGCGCAGCAGACGGTTCTGCGCCGTCGCTTCCCGTGGAAGCGTCTGCCCCGCCATCGTCGCCGCCATAGTCCACGTCCTTAATGAATTGGCCATAGGATTCGCTGATCTGCTTGGCGAAGTACTCGCGCTCCTTGTCCTTGCGGGCCTCGCTCCAGCCAAGCTCGTCCCATGCCCCCTCGCGGGAAAGGATGCCGGACGCCATGAGCTTCGTGATCGCATCCGCACGCTGAGCGTAGGTTGGCGTGTTCGGATCCTCCCAGTCGCAGCGCACCAGGTTCGCGTTAATGTCGTCGCTGGTGGCGAGCTTGTGCGCCACGGCCATGACCTGCGACCACGCATCGCCGTCGACGGCGTTCTTCAGCTCGACGTTCTTCACCAGTCTCAGCTCGTCGGCGCGGATGGCTCCCTCGGCTGCTGGATTGGCGGTGTTCATTCCGAAATAACGCATCGGAAGACCGGTGATGGCGCTCATCTGTTCGCTCAGCAGGTCGATGACCGTCTTGAAGTTCGACAGGTCGGATGCCGTGAACTGTCCGAATTTCGCGTTCGTGTTCTTGGAGGTGAGCATCGAGTTGAAATAGGTCTTTATCGCCGATGCCGGCTGTCCGGTCTTCGCGTCGATGAAGTCGTTGTGCGTGACGCCGATCGCCCATTTGCCTGGCACCGCGTGAGTTTCCATGGCGATCTGCAGGTCGAGGATGGCGCGTGCGGCCATGTCTGTCGGCCGCACCACGTCGGCCATCTCGCTCTCGCCAAGGAAGTCGCCGGCGCGCGGGCGGTTGAGGAACTGCACAACAGGTACGACGCCGAGGTGGTGGTCGTCGCGGCCGGTCATGACCCACTTGCCGTGCTGTTTCTCCAGCCAGAGCGTGTATTCGGGCGTGTACAGCGTCGCGTAGTCCGGCGTCCCGTTCTCCCAAGGGTCGAAATAGAGGCGGAGCGCTGATTCGACGGTTCTCGTACGCGGGTCGATGCGTGCGATCATGTTCCTGGATGATTCGACGGTGATCAGTGGATGCCGTCTGTCCTTCGGGTTAGCGCCGACGCATACGAAGCCGTGGCCCTGCACGCGTGTCTCTGTGTGCAAAAGCACCTGCTGCGATTCCATGTTGTTGTATTCCCAAAGCTCGCGCAGCTCGTTTGACACCTTGTCGTCATCCGGTATGGAGAAGGATTTGACCTGCTGGCGCTGCACGACGCTATCGACCACGATGCGCGGCCAATTCAGCGGAAAAACGAACGAGCGGAGTTCGGCCGGCACGGCGATGCCGATGCTCTGGATGACCTGTTGTCCGCGATAGTAATCATCCCACTGCCTATGGGGCTTGCGCAGTCGTGCAAGCCTGTAGGTGAGACTCCTGATGAGCTTCGCGTCATCGTCGGAAAGCCTCGATGCCTGTATCAGCTCCACAACAGCCTCCTTACCAGCCGTACACCATGACCGGCGAGCCTCCTGCGCTCCAGCCGAGCGCCCTCATGTCGGACGCCGCCTCGTGTGCGAGGATGTCGGCCATGGTTATGTCGATCTTCTGATTCTCGCTCGGCTTGCCGAGCACGTACTTGTCGCCTGGCTTCGCGACCTTACGCGCCGCCATCATGTGCAACCGAGCCATGCGGTCGTTGGAATGCGTCGTGCTGTGGTCGGCGGTATCCTCCATGAAGCGGGTGAGCGCGTCATACATGCGCCCGATGCGGTTGGTCGGCCAAGGCACCACGATGTCCTCGCCAAAGCGGCATGCCCACTCGTCCACCTGCGACTCCCACGGATGCGGATCGCAGTAGAAGCGCTGCACCTTGTACCTGTCGAACATTTCGGACACGCAGGCGTCGACCTCGCTTCGCGGTATGCGCCCCTCCCATTCAACCGGATTCCAATACGCCGGACGATTTGACGGCCCGTATGTCGGCGTCCAACGCCAGCCGTCCACGGTCTCCGCACGCAATGCCGTCCAGTCACCGGATTGCGAGCCATCGAAGCCAAGACAAATCTCAGCCCCCGGCTCGGGTGGCTGACGGTCAACCATCGTGCCATCGTAAAGCGGCTCAGGCATATACGAGCCCAAACCCTGCACGATCTCGCACCCGTAGAAACGTCGAGCCTGCGCCGGATCACGGGCCATAAGCTCGGTCGCGGTCGCTTCGACCTGATCGAGCGGCACCCACGGCGAGCCGGAATAGACGAATTCGAGAATCTTCCGCCTGTCCTGCGGATCAGCGAAATCCAATGAGGGGTCATGCTTCGGGAAGAACTTCATGATGTCTGGCGCCGTGCTCTCGTAGGTCATCTGGCCGAAGCTGGCGTCCATCGGATCCCATGGATTCGTCAGCTCAAGCATTCTTCCATCCATGGCCATTGCGCCACGCATCACCGTGTCGCCAACCTCGAACATGCCGCTGCGCCTAGTCCAGATGCCGGACTCGTCGCCGAGGACGAAGTTCACCGGATTGCCCAGCTTGGAATGCGCCGAAGCCGTCACAGGGTCGATGCGGCCACCATTAGGCAACCGGATGAAACCTTCACGCACCTTCATCAGGTCGGACAGGTGGCCATTGCGCACCATCGACTGCAAAGGACGGTAGACGTTCGCCGTCTGCTCTTCGGAAGTGGCGAGCAGCTGAATCAAAGCGGTACGACGCGGCATGCCCATCGGCTCACCCGAAGAATACACGTATTCGAAACCGCACGAGCAACCCCAGTCGGAGCAGCGGAACGTCTCGCCGCCACGCGCCCATCCGCAGAACACGCAAGGCCCAACACCTTCGAACGCGGCCACAGCAGCGCCGAACGGAGACTTGCCCAGCTTCTGCCCGCCGACGATCTGACCTCGACGCCATTTGAACGCCGCAGCCTGACGAGGCCGAGCCGGATCATACACCGCATCAGGCTTCACCCGATAAAAATCGATGGCGTTCTCCAGCTGCCAGCCGACAAGCTCGAACGGCTTGCCCAGATCATAGCCATTAGGCACAACACAATGCGCGGCAATCCAATCAGCAAAGAGAAAACCAAGGGACTTCGGAACAACCGGCTCTTTCTGCTCGCTCATTCCGCATCCTCTTTCTGATTCTCAAGCCACCGCTGCTTCGCGCTCTTGAACGGAATGATCTTGTCGGAAGATTCTGCCGAGCGTTTCGGCTCCGGATCGTCATCGACAATCGCCCAACCATTCAAACGAAGCCCTTGCGGCGTCAAACCGATGGTGTCGGCATACCGTGCAAGCGCGGTACGGTCAGCGGCCTTCGCCTCCGAAGACTCGCACAGCACGAACTGGCGCACATAAAGCGCGATCGTCGTGAACATGTACCCATAACGCGGCATATGCCATGCGATAGCCTGCGGCAACCGCCACAGGTCACGCCACAATTCACGCTCACGCCGATTCCACGCCTCCGTAGCCTTCTCGTCACGCTCCTTATGGAAACCGTCATCATCCTTCCAAGTGTCCCAAATCGTCCACTCGGACAGCGGAAAAGCCTTCGGACGGTAACGGTAGCCGCGAGCCGAAAGCGGAAGAATATCAGCGCCAAGACCACGCGCGTCCGACCGTGCGCTGGAAGGATCCGGCATCGGACCGGAGCGTGTGCGTGCGCCGCCATGCGTCGCCATGCGACCTCCAATCCTCGAACCGGAAAAATTACAGACTCGGCCAGTCCGTCAAATCTTGAACTATCCGCGAACTTGCGAGTCCCCTCACCGGCGGTCTTGGCCTTGCCGTTCGGGGTACCCCCCTAGGGGTGTTGGCGGGTTGGTTGATCGTATTTTTTCCTGTTTGGTGTGTGTTTTGTTGTTTTTGTTGCGTGTGCTTGTTTGGCTTGTCCGCTTGTGTTTGGTTCGTTTGTGTTGTGTCGTGTCGTGTTTGTGTCTGCGGTTTGCCTGTTGGCTGCGACTGTGGTTGCTGCTGTGGCTTGGCTTGGTGTCGCGTCCAGTGTTCGATGCTTGCGGCTGCTTTGTGTTGGCCGTCTTTCCTGTTGCAGCTGCGATGTTCTGGCCCTGTCCAGCTTTGTCTGTTGTCTGTGTGGCCGAGGTCCCATTGGTCTGTGGCTGTGACTGGCTGTCCGCATTTGGCGCAGGTGTGTGTTTCGCCTGTGGCCAGTCGTGCCTCCCATGCCCTGCGGAGGTGGCGGTGTGCCGCGTCGTATCCTCTTGCTGTTGAGCTGCCACGCTGCCGCTCGTATGCGTGTGTGTGGATGGCGCAGAAGCGTGTGCCTTGTTTGACGAGTTGTGGGCAGTTGTGCCAGGCGCATCTGCGGAGACTCATGTGGCCTTGCCGCCTTCCATGGCCGTGATGTCCGGCATGTCTGGGGTACGTCTCCCGCGAAGGTCCCCCAGCTGGCCACCCCCGATTCATGGGCTACCGACACAACGGGTGTCGCCGCCATGGTCGACGTCCTTCGGTGCGACGGCTCCAAGGGTTGCTAGTGGCTCCATGCCGGACAGAGATGATTATAGCGAATGCAGCTGGATATGAATAATGGTCCAACCGTTTCCGGCTGAACCATTTTACTACTGTACGACAGTATAGCATTTCAACGGTGACAGTCAAGTAGTGCGGCCAACTCGCCGAGGTTGAACGTGTACTGCCGCTTGTGTTCCGTCGGCGTGGCGTGCGACAGTTTGCCGCGTTTGAGCCATTGGCTGATGAGGTTGCGTGATATGGTCAGGCCGTATCGTTTCAGCTCCTTGGCCGCATCGCTGGGTGTGCCGGTGATGCGCACTTGCCACAATCGTTCGTCTCGGGCTGCTTTGATTGCTGGCGCGGCCCATTCCCTGTGGCAGCCTTGGCATGTGACCGACTCGGCTTCTGGCATGCCTGTGAGCTGGTGGCGGCAGGTGGGGCAGGTGCCGAGGATTATGAGCTCGTCTTCCGGCGTCAGTGCTTGTTCATTGCGTCTGGTGATGTGTTCCAGGGCGGCGTAGTCGTCTGCTGCGGTCGGCATGTTCAATATGGTGTGCCGGTTGCTGATGATGGCATACCATGCTTTACGCCAGTCGTATCCAGCGTATGCCGCTCTGATTTTGCCTGCCTGTTCTGCCAACCATGCTTCGCTGTCTGCGATGAGGTCCTGCGCGTGGGTGTCGATCGGTAGTGGCGCGTTGCCTTTGTTTGGCGTGTGTGCCGAGGTGCCGATGTGCGCCTGACGGAGCATGATGCTTCGCAGGGCGGGCAGTTGGACGTGTCCGAGCTGATAAATCATGGTCCAGTAATCTTCACGGCAGTTTGCGCAGAGCATGTTTGCCACCGCCTGTTTCATTGGCTTGTGGCAGTGCTGGCAGTCGGTCAAAGTCTGGTCTCCTTGTCGTGCTGTTTGATGAGTGCGGCGATTTCGGCTTTTGGCACTTGCGGGACCAGTCTGGCGGTTTCTTCCAGGGTGATGCCGTCCTCATGCCATTTGATGATCATGTCCGCGAGGATTTTCTTCATTTGTATGCCTCCACTGTGTCGCAGCCGATGGTCGTGCCGTGGTCGGTGAGGCAGACCCATGTCACGTCGCCGGTCTTGACCGTCTTCATGCCGTAATCATGATGCGTGGCTGTATGCCAGTGCGCATAGATGCTTAATCCCATCAGGACCACCAGCGCGACAATCAGAATTGTCTTGACCTTGTCCAATTCGTCCATCACTCGCCATCCTTTTCGATTTCATTGATCTTTTCGGTGAGGGCTTCGAGCACGTCCACGCGGTCTCCCCACTTGAGGTTCCGCCAGAACTGTTCGAGATCAGCCCAGTTCTCGGCCTGTAGGATGCCAAGAAGCCTGATTGCCTGAGCTTCGAGAATGTCGGCGTTCCGTTTGCAGCACGCGGCGAAGAACGGCACATTATGCGTGATTGCGTCATTGATGAACCAGAGCGCCTTCTTGAGGTCTTCGACACCGTTCTTGTGCTGCCAGCGGAAGCAATACTGCACGGCTTGGCCCCAGTCGGAGCTAAGCAGTCTGGATAGTTCGATGCATTCGAATGGGCCAGCCTCGTAATGCTTTGGGTGATTGACGTTGTCACTCATTTTTGGACTCCTTAATCGAGGATGAATATGATGATCGGGGCGACGCACAGGCAGACGGCCAATACGATGCCGAACAGGATTTCAAACGGGTTGTGTTTCATTCGATGGTCTCCGGGTATGGGTTTTCGCTTGTGCGTGGCGGAAAATCGCATTCCTGCCATGCCTTGCGGCGTTCGTGTTCCAACCATTCCAAACTGCACATGGTTTCCGGTTTATCGTGTTTCATGATTTCTCCTTGTTGAGTCGTTTCGCCATCTGGCAGGCTCGTTGGTCTGGCGTGGCGGTTTCTTCGTCGCGTCCGAGCGCTTCGAGCACGTGGCGGCATTCCCACGTGTGCACGTGTCGTTTCGAGGGTGGTATGCCGCTCATGTTGGCGCGGCGTTGGCACCAGCCTTTCCACAGGCGTGTCCAGTCGTTGACGGTGTGTGTTTCGCCGTAATGCCGTGAGTTGAATGCGTTCCATGCGTCCGATAGGTCGAGTTTCGGATAGTTTCGGATGATGTCTGCGTTGGCGTGCGCCTTCTCCCTCACTAGTTCGAAGTCGCTTACCCCAATTTCTTTGGAGAAAGAAGAAGAATATTCTTCTTTCTCTTTCTTATCGGGTACGGGTACGGGAACGGGGCATGAGTTTGCCATCGACTTGCCATCGGTTTGCCATGCGTTTGCCATAGGTTTGCCATGGCATTTGCCATCGGTTTTGCCATTTTTGCCATTTTCGTCAACGGTTTTCCGGCTCCAACGACGGTCCGCACCCCTCTTGCCCGCTTCGCTCCGCTTCCGGCGCAGAGCGTCCACTTCCTCCCCGTCCGGCTGATAGTCGCTCCAATCATGGAACCAATAGCCATCCCGTTCATCGTCACGCTCCCACAATCCAACATCACACAGTTCGCGCACGGAATCATCGGAGCCACGGAACATCGGCACCATGCGGGCGGGAATGAACCCGCCCGTCAATTGCTGCGCCGACCATGAGCCGGAACGGAGCCACAATGCGGTTGCCCCGTCAGACAGCATCGCGGTCTTCGGGTTCGAGAAGAACGAATCATCCACCTTGAACCACATCGACCCTGTTCCCTTTCCTTGAGTTGCACGAGCGGCACATGGTCTGAAGATTCTCCATGGTGTCCTCGCCGCCAAGACTCCACGGAATGATGTGGTCAAGGCTCAGATGATCGGTGGCTCCGCATGTGACGCAACGGCAATGGTCACGTTCGTATACCATCTTGCGTAGCTTATTGCTGATCGGCTTCCTTGACCGTGGGTCGAAGCGCCTGAAGCTCTTGATGTGGTAGACGGGACGGTTGAGGCGAATTTTTTCAGTCTTCGTGATGAGTCCTGCATCTATAAGCGCTTGAAGCTCTTCATCCTCCCCGTCAAGGACATATCGGAAGTCTACGTAGGGGATATCTCCGTAGCTTTTGTTGTCTGAACACCAAGAGATCATCATCACGTAAACGCCTATGGATGCGGGGTTCTTGTCCATGAGATGCAGCATCGTTTCGTCCCGATACCACGAGACTGGAATCTGAAAATGGCCCATCTCATTACTCCTTTCACATGCTCCCGAATCGCTTGTAGAATTCGCTGTCGGTCATGCCATACAGCGGATCCATGCCAGTCGGCTTGCGCGCGGACAGCCGGTAGCCGCAGTACGGGCATGTGACGTAGTAGGTGCCGACAGTCTCGCCGCAGTGGGCGCATTCCACATACTTGATCGTCTTGCTCATTCGCTTACCGCCTTCCGTGCGATTTCGAGCATTTCCCGAGCGTCCCTGATGTAATTGGCTCGCATCTCCGGCTCGGCCAGAGTCCAGAAGCAGTCCTCACTGGGCATGACGTCTTTCCAGGCTGGCGCCATGTCCCACCACAACAGTTTTTTCGCCACGGCTTCGACCTCGGCTTCAGCCGGTGGAGCGGAACGTCCGGCCATGTACGCTGTACCGGCAAGCTCCCGAACCGTCTGAAAAGTCAAATCATCATCCATGCCACGCTCGTAGGCGTTGGCCTCGTCAATCAGGATGCTCATTTCGTGTCCTCGCTTTGGTCGGCCTTCTTGTCGAATTTCGGGGAGAATATCGAGTCGGCATTGCCTAGCATCTCCCTGCAATGCTTGTATGCCTCGTCGTATGCTTCGAGACGGCCAAGAGCCACGTCATCAATCCATGGCGTGTACTGCTTGTACACCAGTTCCTCACGAGCCTCACGACCCTTCTCGCTAAGCCAATGAGCGAACTCGTACAGGGCTTCGTTACGATCTTTTGACATCATTCCTCGCTTTGATTTGGCACTTCGGACGGCATGGAGCCGGTGTAGCCGAGCATGGAACAGCATTGGTCGGCTGTCTTTTCGTATGCGTTGATTTGCCCCTTCACGACACCATATGCGACCCTGTCACGCTGCATCAGAAGAGCGTTTGCAAGCCGCAGACATTCGATCTCACGCTGCTCGCACCAGTCGATGACTTCCTGCAATGCTTTGTCTTTTTCACTCACGTTCGTAGCCATGGTTAGCGTTCTTCCTCTTCGATTCTGATGGTGATGTGGTAGACGCCTTTTTCGCCGCTTGGCTCGCCTAGCCTGTAGTCCGGGCCGAGCACGTAGTCGGCGTTGTCGTCGGGCCAGTAGCCTGACTGGGTGATGCCGTCGAGTATCGCCTTGACCATTGGCGCCGCGTTTTCCGGGTCGAAGCGTCCGTGGGTCAGTGGGTGGATGATGGCGGTCACATGCACCGGCCAATGCTCGGGCTTTTGGAGCTTGCCGCCGTTGATGAGATTGCTGAAGGTGAGCAGGCTCATCGTCTTGACCAGCTTCTTCCTCCGGTAGGGCACCGCCCAGCTGCGGCTTCGGCGGTTCTGCGTCCACCACAGTGGCTTGCTGATGGCGAGGTCAATGTCATGCCGCATGGTCGGCCTCCTGTTCTTCGGCTTCGATTTCGCATAGTGGGCATGGGATGGGGCGCGCCGGATACAGCGCGCACCCATGCCTGGGACATACCGGTTCCACGTCCGGCGGTTCAATCCATTCGCGCATCAGAATTCAGGCTCTACTGGCGCAGCCCACGGATCATCGGCAGGAGCCTGCGACTGCTGTTGTGCCTGCTGCGGCTGCTGATAGCCGCCACCATTGGCGTTGCCGCCCTGGTATCCGCCTGACTGCATCTTCTGCACCTGAGCCGTCGCATAACGCAGGGACGGGCCGATCTCGTCAACCTGCAATTCGATGACCGTGCGGTTGGAACCGTCCTGCGCCTGATAGGAACGCTGCTGCAAACGACCCTGCGCGATCACACGCATGCCCTTCGCAAGGCTCTGCGCGCAATGAGTGGCGAGGTCACGCCAAGCGGAGCAGCGCATGAACAAAGCCTGACCGTCCTCGAACTGGTTCGTATTACGGTTCCAGGAACGCGGCGTACTGGCGATCGTGAACGACGCGACCTGCGCGCCAGCGGACGTCGTGCGCAATTCCGGATCGGCGGTCAGATTCCCAATGATCGTGATAACGGTTTCTCCGGCCATCACTCAGCCTCCTTCACGTCGGCTTCGGTATCCTCCGGCATGTCCGCTTCCATGACTTCGGCGGTCACGTCATCGGCTTCGTCGGCGCTATCGTCATCGAGCACAGGTTGGAACACGTCGCCGTAGTCAGGTGTGATGTCATCGGCGGCGACGGCGGTCTGCGCCTGCACGGTCAAAGGCAGGTACGGGGCGGCGCGACGGATGGCGGTCTTCTTCGCCATGGCCTCGTAATCGGTCTTCCACGGGCCGAAATTGCCGCTCTTGCTGCGTGCCCTCGCCTGCTCGATCTCCTGACGGTTAAGGACGAGGAAGTAGTGTCCGCCGTCCTTGAAATGCGCGACCATGTACACGTGGGTCAGTTCGCCGGGGTTGGCGCATGGCACGTGGTGCAGCTCCTCGTTCAGACCATACGAGTATGAGAATTCGTCTCCCTGGTGTACGGCGCGGGCGCTGATGTCCACGAGCTGGCCGCTGCGTCGCGCCAAGTCGATCATGCCACGGTAGCCCATGATGAACGTGGCTTCCATTCCGCCGGATTTCTTGTTGTAGAAGGGAAGCACGTAGGCCCGTCCCAATCCGTCCACGTTGGATGGTTCCAATCCGAGCGCTGAGCAGGTCATGAAGCATGAGAGCACGCTTTGCGGCGAGCATTCGGCGAGTTTCGGTGTCTTGTTGATCGCGGACACGCACATCTGGTAGAGGCGGTCGGGGCTGATGTTGTTGCCGACGACGCTGGCGATGCGCGGCCAGCTTTTCTTCATCAGCATCTGGAGGTTCTTTTTCGGCGTCATTTCGACCATCTGCCGGCCTTGCGCCTGCTGTGCGATCTGTCCCATGATTTATTGCTCCTTTTCTTCGATGGCTTTGAATGCGAATTTGCGGTATGTGGCGGCTTTGACGACGTATTCCTTGCGGGTCGTCGGCTTGTAGGTGGCTTGGAGGTTGCCGCAGCGCACGCCCGTATGCGAGCCGATGCGCAGGATGATCTGCTCCTGTAGTTCCTTCTGAGTGGCCTTCAGGTCATTGAGCATTCTGATGGCGCTCTCGTATCTTGCGAGCAGGCAGTAGAGGTGGTCATCGTCGCTTTCGTCCACGATGTCCGGCGTCGGTTCCGGGAACGCCTTCTGCACGTCACCGCCGGTCAACTGCGGTGGAGTGCCGGAAGTGACGAAATGCCAGAAGTCGGCTGCAGCCTTGTCGATCGCAGCCATATCCTCCACGTCGGCTTCGAACGGGATTTCTACCGGCTCGTCGTCTCCGATGGCCGCGTACACGTAGCCCCACGTCCATCCGGTGACGAGCGCGTAAAACTCGACTTGAGCCAAGTAGTATGGCGGGATTCGGAGGTTGCCGTCCTCGTCATGCCAGTCCCCCGCTCGACGGTTGCCCACCGTCTTGATTTCGAGGATCCCAAAACTTCCGTCCTCCCCTTGCAGGATGCCGTCAAGGGAAGCGCGCAGGTATGGCTTCCCGCGCATGATGAACTGCTTGTCCGTACCGTCCGTGACGAGCATTTCCGGATGATTGGCGCGGAAACGCTTACGAAGCTCGTTCTCCAAGGCATTGCCCCGAATGACCGCCCACTTGTCCGAAATGTCCTCAGGCTCCACACGTCCGGTCTTGTCAAGCCACAAATCGTAAGGCGTTTTGAAAGCGTTAAGGCCGAGTATCGTGCTCATGTCAGACCCGCCGACACCCGCCTTACGGCTCTTCAGCCATGCGAGATGACGTTCCGTTTTCTTGCACTGTCGGAACCGTTCCAACGTGTAGCGTTCCGTGTCCTTGAGTGGGATACGTTTCATTCCTTCGCCACCTTCATTTCCTGGACTTCACCGTTAAAAAAATCGATGATGAGATTGCAGATGGCAGGTGCCGACGTTTTGAGCGCGGTTTTTTCCTCTTCGCTTTCGGCTTTGATGGTGAAAACGCCATCCTTGCTGTTGAAATTGAGTCTCACTTCGCCACGTCCTTCGAGTAGTTGGCTTTCAAGTCCATCAATTCGCCGTTCAGCAGCTTGGTGGCGAATCCGTAGACCACTTTGTCGTTGGTCTGGAACGCGGTTCGCTGCAATGCCGAGATGGAGTCGAAAATGCCGGTCAATGCGTTGGAGATGATGGCGCGTGGATCGGCTGCGGCCTGTGGCGTGCTGGTGGTAATTCCGGTGGTGACGTCGTTTGGCGTGAGCTTCGATTCGGTGACGTTGTCCGCTGTGATTTTCGATGTGGTGGTCATGGTTTCTTTCTTCTTTCCGTTTGTGGTTGTTTTCCGTGTTGTCTTGCGTGGTGAACGCTTGTCGTAGGCCGGCAATAGTCCTTCCTTGCGGAGTTGACCGAGAATGTTGCCGACCGTTTTCTGGCTTAGGTTGAGCGCTTCGGCTGTTTCCTTGCCGTCGAACGTTTGGCCTTGGTCGATGCGGTTTTTGCAGTGCGCGAGGATGAGATCGCGTTTCGACGGTTTCTCCGGTAGTCCCTGCGTGAGGAGTCCGGCCTTTCGCAACGCCCGCATTTCGTGGATATTGAGTCCCGCTTCGCCCGATTCGTCGTAGATTTTTCTCAGTTCGGCGAGCTCTTCGAACGTGTATTCGTGTTTCACTGTGTTCCCTTTCTGAGTTTTTCGATGAGCGCGTGGTTTTTGCGGATGAAAGCGTCCACGTCGATTCCCTGCTGCGTGAGTGTCGGCTTGCTGGTATCGACGCGTGCTTTCCCGTCGTTTGTGACGTTCGGACGGCTTTTAACCCGTGAGCCGGAGCGAGCATGCCGTTTTTTCATCTCGCCACCGTCCTCTGGTACTTGTGCGTCAGAACCCACCGTTCGGCTACGGAGCGCTGGTATCTGACTTTGCGCCTGTCCTGATGGCCTTCCGGCGGTTCCACGCCGATTTTCACGTATGGAGGGCCCTTGCCTGTGCTCCTCCAGTTGGCGAGTGTGCGTACGCTCATGCCGAGCATGGCGGCCAGTTCGGTTGGCGTGAGCAGATCACTCATCGTCGGCGGGTGGGCAGTAGCGGTTGATGAAGTACGTCTGGCCTTTGCCGGTGACCTTAGCGGTGCGGTTGATGGTCACGTGGCCGTCCGAGTGGGTGATGGCGGTTTCCTTGATTCGGAATAGTCCCAAGTCCATGGCCTTCTGGGTCGGCACGTTGCGGTTCGAACCGGTCTTGCCGAGATAACCGTCCTGCCGGAGGATCTCGAACAGTCGATTCTGGCCGATGTCCAATCCGTTCTGGCGTAGCATCTTCGCCAGTTCTCCGATCAGGCACGTACCGTCCGACGCGGCCACGGCGTCCGCTAACCGTGCTTTCGGCTCCAACGCCTTGATATGCTCGGACTGTTCGGCGATGCGTCGCTTCTGTTCTTCCATGGTGCGTTGGCCGATCATCACGGCCTTCGCGAGGATGGTCATGTCATCATCCATGTCTGTGGTGGGAATGTAGCCGCCGGTTTTGCGGATGGCCGGCAGGACCTCGTGAGTCACCCAACGCTTGAACTCCTTCGCAGTCGGCAGTTTGGACGAGAGAACTAGCGAGTAAAGACCAGATTCGTTGACCAACCAACCTCCGCGCTGTCCTAAACTCGATAACGATTCGTTATTGAGTTTGTCTTCCGAATCAACATGGTCACTGATTGCTTTGCTGGCGTTCGTGTAGCCAAGCACGTCGCAGACGTCCTTGGCGACGAACCATGGTTCGCCCTTCTCGTCGGTCAGAGTTCGCAGTGCCGCGCCCTTGAACTCGAATCGCTGGATTTCATTGCTCATAGGCTTTTCCTTTGCTTGTTGACGTTGTGGTGCCCCACCATGACGAGTGGATGGGGCTGAGTGGCTGGCATTGGAGTCGAACCAGTGCCGTCCTTGGATTCCGAACGCCCCTTTGACTGTTGGAACACAGACCTGAACGTGTTCGCTGTCGGTGGCGTGGCCGACGGTGACTGGCCGTCAGGCGGACTTGAAAGGGTCTGCAAGCACCGGAATGCCTGCTTCTTGATAGTTAGAGAGAAGAAGATTTGGAATCCGTGGACGGGCGAACCGTCGCCCAGCCAGTGCGCCGACAGTGTATGTGAAAGCAAGATGTGGTCGGCGCGTGGATAATAATCGATATTCAGTTATGGTTCCCGCCAGCCGACGGTGAACGTGGATGTCCGCGAAAACATCCCAATGGTTTGTTTTGTTGGACTGTCGGCTGGTGGGAAGTCTTAGTCGCGTGGGGCGAACCGCACGGTCAGCCATAGGCCTGTCAGAATGTAGATGATGCTGACGAGGAGGGTGGCGGCTTGTGAGTCCGCCGTCCGCCACGTGAACAGCAGTGTCACGCTGCTCACGAATCCGATGATGGCGAGCAGGGTCTTGATGCGGCGGAGCGTGTAGTTCGGCTTCGTGGCTTCGTGGTTGCTGTCGTGGCCGGTCATTTGGTTTCCTCCATTTCCTTGAGGATTCGATTGCATTCGCGTCTGACGCGTTGCACTTCGGTCTTGGTGAGGATGAAGCAGGTTGGGCCTGTCGATGTGCAGAAGACCATTCGAGCCATCGGCCTGCCGTCCTGGGCGGTGAATGCCTGCATCTCGAATCCGCCGTCGTCCATCCAGCTCATCTTGTTGCTCCGATCTTGTTGGAGAGGTTGTAGGCGATGTCTTCGATTTCCGCTGGCGTGAAGTCTGCGAGGGTGATGTTTTGGATGCCGTCCACGAGGCTGGCGCTGCCGTCCTCACGTAGGCGGATGTAGAAGCCGCTTGATGCGAGCAGCAGGCATCCGGTCTCGTGGAGCGTCGGCGGTTTTGGCGGGTTCAGGAGTCCGGGTTCCTCGGGTGGTGCCGGTTCGGGGTTGGGGATGTTGGCTTCGATGGCGAGGCGTAGCGTGTTGAGGGTTTGGTGGTATGCCTTCGTGTTTCCGTCGTGCCGGTTGGCGAGGGCTGTTCTGAGCAGGGTCGCGATGGTTCCGTCGGTGTGCTTCTGCTGTACTGTTGTTCTCATTGGTCGTCCCTTTGTCGTGGAAGCTGGTGGGTTATGGATTCGTCCGTCGTGGCCACATGGGCCGGTGTCGTGGTCGCGATTATCGCTGCCATTGTGTCTGCAGTCCTTACTGGAGTGACCATCTGGTGGCCTTGGCATACTCGCGGAAGAGTCGCTATCAATCCGCGAGAAGGCGTTCTTCGGCATGCCGATAAACGACTTGTGCCTTTGATCGCGATATGCGGGTTTAGACGTCCCACATTGTTCGTTGACTGGCGGAACGATGGAGACGGAACCGCGCACGCGATCAAACTGTCGAGTGACGATTCCTGCGAAGTCCTCATGATGCTCGAAGGCCCGCAATACGAGAGGGGATTCGAGGTAGTGGAAGACGTGGCCCTGCTAAAACCCGGAGAGGCTTTTGTGGCGATCATTCTTCCGACCTCCGAAACTGCTCGGGAATCCGTGCGTGTAACCCTGGAATATCTAGAGGAACCCACCCGTTTGGAGAAGTCCCACGTATCCAGACGCATCCTCCTGCCATATCGATTGCCAGCACGGCGTCTTCTGGACATCCGGGAAAAACGCGCTGTCTGGGAATATATGAGGAAGTGGAGCGACGACCTCGGATACGGTTCCACAGACGTTGAAGTGCATTATTTCGTGGACGAGGTTCTCCTGGAACACTCGGAGTTGGCAGATCCAACACTCGACGAAAATCCTCAACAGGACTGACAACCATGCACCTGTTGGCTCGGTAGAACAGAATTGTCACCACAATCACCTCTGGTTCGCGGCGATGATGCCGGTTTCGTCCGTGAGGAGTTCTAGCGGTTCGGAGACGTGAGAGTCGGCTCCGACCGGGGACCGGTCGGAGGGTTCCCTGCCGATGGTGTCGAGGATGAGGTCCGCGAGGTCGTAGAGGTCGATGATGATTTCACCGGTGATGACGGGACAGTGCGGCTCGTATTCATCTATGGTGATGTCGTCCCATCGTTCGCAGTTGAGTGGTCGGATGGCGTCGCCGTGGTCTTTTGTTTCGTTGATGATGGCGTTGACGATGGCTCGTCGCGTCTCGTAGTCGGTGTGGTCTGTCATTGTGGTTCCTTTTTGGTGTCAGACGTGGAATTTGGTGATGCCGTCTATCGGTTGGATGAGGAGCATGATGAGTTGCGTGGAGTTCATATCGAACACCGGAGCTGCTTCTTCGATTTCCTTGATTGTCAGCGGAATGCTACCGTCAAGCCGCTTATCGACGGTGCTGAGCGCACAACCCCACACCTTCGCCAAGTCTCCGCGCGTCTTGCGGTGTCTGACCAGTTCAGCGGCAAGGTTCCTGCTTGACGTGTCTATCAGACCGGCCATTCAGTCTCCTCAATGCCTTGGTGGGTGAGGCAGACTCTCCAGTCGTGCCAGCCGGGGCCGCGCATGTGGCCGCACGGGTAGTGGTCTGGGGTCTTGGTCTTCCTAGTGCTCAACATCTCGTTTTTCCTTTCGACACTTCATAGTGTATTTAATTAACTACATTCATGTCTTCAATTGTATACATCTTCACAGTTCGCGCACAAGTTGGTATTTAATTGGCTATACTGGAGACATGGGAAGCAAAGCAAACGAAATGACACCACTCGCATCACAGATCATGCGCGAGTGCATCAGACTCCAAAAAGCCAGCGGTATGACCGTCGCCGATTTCGCCAAGGCCTGCGGCTTCAGCCGCGACTACTGGTACAAGCACGCGAACCTCAGCCGACCACTGAATATCGGAGATCTGGAACGCATCAGCCAAGTGACAGGAATCTCTCCTGGCGATATCGTGATGAACTCTCAGCGCCATGCCGTCGAAGCCGCTGAAAGGAAGGCGCAGGCAGGCGGTTACGGTCTTGCCGCCTATAACGCTCAGGGCAAGCAGGAGGCCATTAATGGAGAGGCTGGGCCGGATTACGACGAGCCTGCCTGACCTGCCGATCGACCGGCGCATGACATACGGGGCCATGCGCCGCGCCATTGTCGGCCTGCCTGTCACCGTGTCCAGCGCCATCCTGCCGGACGGACTATGGGGCTGCTACGACGCCGCGACCGAGGTGATACTGATCGACCGCAGGCTCACGTACACGGCGAAGCGCTGCACTTTGGTGCACGAGCTGCTGCACTGGCGGCATGGCGACACCGGCTGTTTGAACGATTGCTCGAAGCAGGAACGACGTACCAGAACGCAAACCGCCCTCACGCTCGTCAATCCAACCGAACTCGCACTGCTCGAACGCATGTACGAGTACGAATGGCAGATCGCGGACGAACTCAACGTGACCACGCAGGTGTTGGAGGATTACCGGAGCACGCTCGCATCGGCGTAGAATCGACTGCATCCCCCTTGTTTGGCGGGAAGAGAGAAGGAACCAATGAGAATCAGACAGAACAATGCGATGCTGGTCAAGCTCAAGGCATGGCTCGGCAAGGACGTGAAGGTGAAGTCGGCGGTCTGCTCCGGCATCGCCGCCGTATGCGCGGTGGCGTTGGCCGTCGGAGCTGCCACCTATGCCGCCAGCGTCCATTCCGCCGCGGTCAAGGAAGCCGCCGAGACCATCGAAGCCGACAATGCCGACTATTCGAAGCTGATAGACGAATACAAGATCG
>ERZ809758.78-NODE-78-length-19930-cov-7.42591_pt1 | contig 19930 bp, 15 predicted proteins | sample MGYA00520314_ERZ809758 | MGnify/ENA primary metagenome ERZ809758 (study PRJEB31588, sample SAMN03401228) | human gut metagenome | study: EMG produced TPA metagenomics assembly of the PRJNA231909 data set (A prospective, longitudinal analysis of the... | reverse complement strand
CAGGATCAAACTCTTTATAAATGATATTTATCACTTAAAAGTGTTAAATCTTGTTTCGCTCAGCACGCAATCGCTTGCGTCCTGTGTGAATTACTTTGTTTGGAATTGTTTAACGTGTTTTTCCAACACGAAAATAGGTTCCGTTACAAGTTTTTCGATATTGTTCAATTTTCAAGGTCCTGTGCGCCTCAGCCTTAGCGGCTGACGACTTGATTGTTTTACCACAGATGTGATTTTTTGTCAAGTACTTTTTTCAGAAGCTTTTCGATCTTTTCGAACTTGTGGTTCGTTTTTCAACGTATCCATATTGGTTCTTTCGCTTTGCTTCTGCCGCTTTCAGAAGTCATTCTTTCCGGCGGCCCTTGGCGCTCAAGTATAATACCATATCCCGACACGTTTGGCAACCCCTTTTTTCACTTTTTTCGTTTCTTTTTGCGTCTTTGACTTTTTGACTAGTTTTTTAACTATAATTTACACGTTCCTTGACGCAGAGGCTGCGGTGGCTTCAGAGGTCATTTTTCTCTATATAATAAGGTATTGTTCTATCCAAACTTCCAGAGAAGTATACACCGCCGTGGATATTACGCCCCGGAATGCAAACACTTTCCTTGCACAGTTTGTCAAGAGCTTTGGCCTCAAATTTTGCTCCAAGATTCTTGGCTCAATTTTGGCGAAACCGCCAAAACACAAAATGTAGTGGTTTCTCCATTGACATATCACTAAATAGTGATATCATAGAATCACATCAATTGAACGCATCCCAAGACTGCTTTGCGGGTGCCTCTTTCGCAAGAGGCACCCGTTTGAACTGTACACAGATAGAACGACGGAGGAACACTATGAAGATCATCAAGCGCAACGGTTCGGAAGTTCCATTTGATATCACCAAGATCATCACTGCGGTCACCAAGGCCAGCGATTCGGTCAGCCGCAAGAGCAGCCTGACCCAGGAGCAGATCTTGTCCATCGCCAACGATGTCACGGAGCAGTGCCAGGCGCTGAACCGTGCCGTGAGCGTGGAAGAGATCCAGGACATGGTGGAGAACAAGCTGATGGACATTCAGGCCCACGATGTAGCCCGCCATTATATCACCTACCGTTATGTGCAGAGCCTGAAGCGCCAGACCAACACCACCGACGAGCGCATCCTCAGCCTGATCGAGTGCCAGAACGAGGAAGTCAAGCAGGAGAACGCCAACAAGAACCCCACCGTGAACAGCGTCCAGCGCGACTATATGGCTGGTGAGATCTCCAAAGACCTGACCGCCCGCCTGCTGCTGGACCCGGAGATCGTCAAGGCACATAACGAGGGCCTGATCCACTTCCACGATTCCGACTACTTTGCGCAGCACATGCACAACTGCGATCTGGTCAACCTGGAGGATATGCTGCAGAACGGCACCGTGATCTCCGGCACCTATATTGAAAAGCCCCACAGCTTTTCTACCGCCTGCAACATTGCCACCCAGATCATTGCGCAGGTGGCATCCAACCAGTACGGCGGCCAGAGCATCAGTCTGACCCATCTGGCTCCCTTTGTGGATGTCTCCCGCAAGAAGATCGCCGCTGAAGTCGAGGCGGAGATGGAAGGGCTGGACGTTACCCCGGAGCGCAAGAAGGAGATCGTGGAGCGCCGCCTGCGCAACGAGATCAACCGCGGTGTCCAGACCATCCAGTATCAGGTCGTGACCCTGATGACCACCAACGGTCAGGCCCCCTTCATCACCGTGTTCATGTATCTGGGAGAAGCCCGCAACGCACAGGAAAAGGCCGACCTTGCCATCATCATCGAGGAGACCATCCGCCAGCGCTATCAGGGCGTGAAGAACGAGGCCGGTGTCTGGATCACCCCCGCCTTCCCCAAGCTGATCTATGTGCTGGAAGAGGACAACATCCGCCCCGGCACTCCTTATTATTACCTGACCGAATTGGCTGCCAAGTGCACTGCCAAGCGGATGGTGCCCGACTACATCTCTGAGAAGAAGATGCTCGAGCTCAAGGTGGACAAAAATGGCGAAGGCCATTGCTACACCTGCATGGGCTGCCGCAGCTTCCTGACCCCCTATGTGGACCCCGAGACCGGCAAGCCCAAATACTACGGCCGCTTCAATCAGGGTGTTGTCACCATCAATCTGGTGGATGTGGCCCTTTCCTCCGGCGGCAACTTCGAGAAGTTCTGGAAGATCTTTGACGAGCGCCTGGCTCTCTGCCACAAAGCACTGCAGGCCCGCCATCAGCGCCTGATGGGCACCCCCAGCGATGCCGCCCCCATTCTGTGGCAGTACGGCGCACTGGCCCGCCTGAAGAAGGGCGAGAAGATCGACAAGCTGCTCTTTGGCGGCTACTCCACCATCAGCCTGGGCTACGCTGGTCTGTATGAGTGCGTGAAGTATATGACCGGCAAGAGCCACACCGATGCCGGTGCCAAACCCTTTGCCCTGAGCGTGATGCAGCACATGAACGACAAGTGCGCCGAGTGGAAGAAGGCCGAGAACATGGATTACTCTCTCTACGGCACCCCGCTGGAATCCACCACCTACAAGTTTGCCAAGTGCCTGCAGAAGCGGTTCGGCATCGTGCCCGGCATCACCGATAAGAACTATATCACCAACAGCTACCACGTCCATGTTTCGGAGCACATTGATGCCTTCACCAAGCTCAAGTTTGAGAGCGAGTTCCAGAAGCTGTCCCCGGGCGGTGCCATCAGCTATGTGGAAGTGCCCAACATGCAGGACAATCTGGAGGCCGTGATAAGCGTGCTGCAGTTCATCTACGACAACATCATGTATGCCGAGCTGAACACCAAGTCCGATTACTGCCAGTGCTGCGGCTACGACGGAGAGATCAAGATCGTTGAGGATGACGGCAAGTTGGTGTGGGAGTGCCCCAAGTGCGGCAACCGTGACCAGAACAAGCTGAACGTTGCCCGCCGCACCTGCGGTTATATCGGCACCCAGTTCTGGAACCAGGGCCGGACACAGGAGATCAAGGATCGGGTGCTGCATCTGTGATGAATTACGCAACAATTAAGTATTACGACATTGCCAATGGGCCGGGGGTGCGCACCAGCATCTTTGTTTCGGGCTGCAGGCATCACTGCCCGGGCTGCTTCAACGAGGTGGCATGGGATTTCGGGTACGGTCAGCCCTTCGACAAGGCTGTGCGCAACGAGATCTTTGCATCCTGCCAGCCCGACTATATTGCAGGCATCTCCCTGCTGGGCGGTGAGCCTTTTGAGCCGGAGAACCAGCGGGAGCTGCTACCCTTTGTCCGCAACTTCAGGGCGTTATACCCGAATAAGAGCGTCTGGTGCTATTCCGGCTACACCTGGGAACAGCTGACCGGCAGTGTTCCCTGCCCGGCCCGCTGTGAGGTCACCGATGAGCTGCTGAGCCTGCTGGATGTTCTGGTGGACGGCCGCTTTGTGGAAGCCCAGCACGATATCTCCCTGCGCTTCCGGGGCAGCTCCAACCAGCGGCTTCTGGATGTGCCCAAGAGCCTTGCCGCAAAGGCCCCCGTCTGGTGGGAGGACGAACAGGTGTTTGCCACACACACGATGTAAACCTCTCAGTCGCGCTGACGCGCGCCAGGCCCCCTGGTAAGGGAGCCCTTGGCATAGCAATACACTTTCATGCAATAAAACAACGCCCGATTTTCCACACACTACGCAGAGCGAGTGGAAAATCGGGCGCTTTGTCATTTAACGGGATGAAACCATATCCTCGATGACACCCAGGAACTCCTGGCCATAGCGGACGGCCTTTTTCTCGCCCACACCGGGGATATTGAGCAATTCCTCCACGCTCAGGGGCTTTTTCAGCGCCATCTGGCGGAGGGTGGAATCATTGAACACCATATAGGCAGGGAGCTTCTGCTTTGCGGCCAGCCGCTTGCGCAGGGCATAGAGGGCCGCCAGCAGCTTCTCGTCCGCTTCGCTGAGGGCATCCTCGTCGGCACGGCGGCGGGAGGCCGAGGCCAGCCGCTTTGCACTGGCCGCGGCACGCTGGCGGGCCTGTGCCGCCTGCTCCTCCACCTGTTCGGCGGCCTGTGCTGCCAGCAGACAGTTGGAACAGTTCTCGCACTTCTGGGGCGCGGCCTCGCCGAAGTAGCTCAGCAGATACCCCCGCAGACAGCGCGGTGTGGTGGAGTAGAAGGTCATGTATTTGAGCCGTTCCTCTGCCTTGCGTGCCGCTTCGGCCTTGACATCCGCAGGCAGGCCGTTGTCAGCCTCCATCTCCTTGTCGATGAAGAACCGGATGGTGCGCACATCGGTGCCGGAATAGAGCAGGGTGCAGCGGGCTGGCTCCCCGTCACGGCCCGCGCGGCCCGCCTCCTGATAATAGCTCTCCAGATCCTTGGGCATATTATAATGGATGACGAACCGGACGTTTGGCTTATCGATGCCCATGCCGAAAGCATTGGTCGCCACCATGATCTGCACCCGGTCATAGAGGAAATCGTCCTGATTCTGCCGCCGGGTATCCGCATCCAGTTTGGCGTGGTAGGCTGCCGCACGGATTCCCCGGCTCTGCAGCAGGCGGGTGGTCTCGTCCACCTGCCGGGTGGTACTGCAATAGATGATGCCCGCATTGTCCCGCTCCCTGAGCACAAGGTCGAGCAGAACTTTGGGCTTCTCGCTGGGCAGGGCCCTGCGGGTGGCAAAATAGAGGTTGGGCCGGTCGAAGCTGGTGGTCACCTCGTAGGGGGTGTGGAGTTCCAGATGGGTGCGGATGTCCTCCCGCACATGGGCCGTGGCGGTGGCCGTAAAGGCTCCCACCACCGGGCGCTTGGGCAGGCTGTCCACAAACGCCTTGATGCGCAGGTAGCTGGGGCGGAAGTCCTGCCCCCACTGACTGATGCAGTGGGCCTCGTCCACCGTGACCATGCTGATCTCCCGCTCCTGCGCAAACCGCTGGAAGCCCGGCATCTCCAGCCGCTCCGGAGCCACATAGATGATCTTATACCACCCCTCCCGGGCGCGGCGGAGCATCAGGGCCTTCTGGTTGTCCGTCAGGCTGTTGTTCAGGAAAGCTGCCGCCACACCGGCCTGTACCAGCGCCCCCACCTGATCCTTCATCAGGCTGACCAGCGGCGAGACCACGATGGTGATGCCCGGCAGCAGCAGGGCCGGCACCTGATAGCAGATGGACTTGCCCGCACCTGTGGGCATCACGGCCAGCACATCCTGCCCGGCCAGCAGGCGGGAGACGATCTCCTCCTGCCCCGGGCGGAAGCTGTCGTAGCCAAAGACTTTTTTCAGAATACTATGCGGACTTTCCATGGTTCCTCCTATCCATACAAAACCGCTCCGTTGTTACTTCGCAATGCCACCTCTCCCAGTAGGAGAGGCAAGTCTTGGCTCCCCTACCAGGAGAGCTGGACGCAAAGCGGCCTGAGAGGTTTATAACCCAATCAGTATACCACAACTCCCCGGATAATTGTAAAACATCTCTGACATTTCCCACGTTCGATAGCATTTCCTGCACAAAAATGCTATAATATGGGTACATATCTCCATCCCGGCTCCTGCCTTGTGCATCTGCCGGAAAAAAGCAAAGGAGTATTTTGTATGGCTCAGAAATTGATCACCTTCGCCGTCCCGTGCTACAACTCGGCGGCATATATGCACCACTGCATCGAGACCCTGCTCTCCGCCGGGGAGCAGGCCGAGATCATCCTGGTGGACGATGGTTCCACCAAGGATGACACCCCCGCCATCTGCGACGAGTACGCCGCCAAATATCCCACCATCGTCAAGGCCATCCATCAGGAGAACGGCGGCCACGGCGAGGGCGTGAATCAGGGCATCCGCAACGCCACCGGCCTGTATTACAAGGTAGTGGACAGCGACGACTGGCTGGACGAAGCCGCCCTCAGGACCGTGCTGGCCAAGCTGAACACGCTGATTGCCCGGGGCACCGCGCCTGACCTGATGATCTGCAACTATGTCTACGAGCATGTGGAGGACAACACCAGCCATACCGTGCGCTACACCAACGTGTTCCCCCAGAACCGACTGTTCAGCTGGACGCATGTCGGCCACTTCCGGCCCGACCAGAACCTGCTGATGCACTCGGTGATGTACCGCACACAGGTGCTGCGGGACTGCGGCATGGTGCTGCCCAAGCACACCTTCTATGTAGACAACATCTTTGTCTACCAGCCCCTGCCCTTTGTCAAGAGCATGTACTATATGGATCTGGACCTGTACCGCTACTTCATCGGCCGGGCCGACCAGAGCGTGAACGAGAGTGTGATGGTCAAGCGGGTGGATCAGCAGCTGCGGGTGACCCGCCACATGATCGACTGCCAGGACCTGGATGCCCTCAAGGACCAGAAGAAGCTGCGCAGCTATATGCTGCACTACCTCTCCATGATGATGGCCATCAGCGACATCTTCCTTCTGCTGGACGGCAGTGCCGCTGCCAAGCAGAAGGAGAACGAACTGTGGGCCTACCTCAAGGCACACACCAGTGCCGGGGTCTACCGCTCCATCCGCTACGGCTTTGGCGGCGTGACCAACCTGAAGATCCCCAAGGGCGACAAGCTCGTGCTGGGCGGTTACCGCCTTGCACAGAAGATTTTTAAATTCAATTAACAAATGTTGCTTTTCCTCCTCAGATAAGATATACTTTTTAACGTATCTTAATTTCTCAGGAGGATCTTATTTTATGGAGCAATTGCTCATCTGCATGTCTCTTTCGCTCATTGCAGGCCTGTTGGCATCCCGTGCAGCGAAAGCGGTCCGTCTGCCGGCTGTCACCTCTTATCTGGTGGCAGGGCTTCTGCTGGGCCCCTTCTTTCTGGGTCGGCTGGGCCTGAGCGGCTGGGGCTTCGGCTTCGGAAGCCTTGCACAGGTCGAGAGCTACGGCATCATCACACAGGTGGCACTGGGCTTCATCGCCTTTGTCATCGGCAACGAGTTCCGGCTCAGCGCGTTGGAGAAAATGGGCAGGCAGGCGGTCACTGTGGGCATCCTGCAGGCCGTTATCACCACCGTGCTGGTGGATATCGCTCTGGTGGCCCTGCACTTTGCCCGGCCGGATGTCATCTCAATGGCATCGGCCATCACGCTGGGTTCCATCGCCTCTGCCACAGCCCCTGCCGCCACCCTGATGGTGATCAAGCAGTACAAGGCAAGCGGTCCCCTGACCCGCCTGCTGCTGATGGTGGTCGCCATTGACGATGCCGTGGGTCTGGTGCTCTTCTCGGCCTCTTTCGGCATCGCAAACGCGCTGGAACAGGGCCGCATCGACCCCATCAGCATCCTTCTGGAGCCTCTGGTGGAGATCGTACTCAGCCTGGGTCTGGGCGCGCTGGCCGGTCTGCTGCTCAACCAGCTGGAGATCTACTTCCACTCCCGCTCCAAGCGCATGAGCCTTTCGGTGGCCTTTGTGCTGCTGACGGTGGGCCTTTCCATGGTCAGCTTTGAGGTCGGCCCCATCCACTGCAGCTTCTCGCTGCTGCTGGTCTGCATGATGACCGGCACCGTGTTCTGCAACATCTGCCCCACTTCCGATGAGCTGATGGACCGCCTGGACCGCTGGGTGAGCCCGGTGAACATCCTGTTCTTCGTGCTGTCCGGCGCGGAGCTGGACCTGAACATCCTCGCCAACCCCATGGTCCTGCTCATTGGTGCCGTCTATATCGCTTCCCGCTCTCTGGGCAAGATCTCCGGCTCCTACGTCAGCTGCAAGGCCACCCGCTGCAGCGAGAAGATCCAGAAGTATCTGGGCATCACCCTGTTGCCGCAGGCCGGTGTGGCACTGGGTATGGCCGCCGAGGCTGCCGAGCTTTCCGATGGCCACATGGTGCGCAACGTGGTGCTCTTCTCGGTGCTGGTGTACGAGCTGGTCGGTCCGACCCTGGCCAAGCTCAGCCTGACCGCCGCAGGCGAGATCATTCCCGAGGGCCGCACGAGCGCCCGTACCGCCAACAAGCCGGAGGAGCCGGTCAGTGTGGACTGATCTCCCCCATCAGCCTCGCCGCAGGTAACGGAGCGTTCTTACACTACAAAAGCCGCTGCACAGTTGTTACGCTGTGCAGCGGCTTTCTGTTTGCTCTTTATTTCAGCACGATCTCATCGTTCTCAGCATCCACGGTCAGGGTGGAGCCGGAAACAAGGGTACCGTCGATGATCTTTTCAGCGGCGGGGTCCTCCACAGCCTTGCGGATGGTCCGGCGCAGGTCGCGGGCACCAAACTTGCCGCCCTGGCTCTTGTGCACCAGCGCTGCCAGTGCCGCCGGGGTATAGCTGTAGGCAATGCCCTTGGCCTCCATGCTGGGCTTGTACTCGTCCAGCATCAGGGCGGCAATGCCCTGCAGGGTCTCCTCGCTCAGCGGCTTGAAGGTGATGACCTCATCCACGCGGCCCAAAAACTCAGGGCGGAGGAACTGGCTCAGTGCCTTGCGGCTCTTCTCCTCGTTCCGCTCCTCCTCGCTGCGGTTGAACCCCAGACTTGCGGTGGTCTGGTCGCTGCTGCCCGCATTGGAGGTCATGCAGATGACGGTGTTGGAGAAATCCACGGTGCGGCCCTGGGCATCGTTGATCTTGCCCTCGTCCAGGATCTGCAGCAGGATATTCATCACATCGGGGTGGGCCTTTTCGATCTCATCGAACAGCACCACGCTGTACGGGCGGCGGCGGACCTTTTCGGTCAGCTGACCCGCCTCCTCGTAGCCCACATAGCCCGGAGGGGAACCGATCATGCGGGACACAGCGTACTTCTCCATATACTCGCTCATATCCAGCCGGATCAGGGGGTCTGGGCCGTCAAAGAGCTGGTTTGCCAGCTGCTTTACCAGCTCCGTCTTGCCCACGCCGGTGGGGCCAACAAAGATGAAGCTGGCCGGACGGCGGCGGCCCGAAAGGTCGGCGCGGCTGCGCTTGACCGCCTGCGCCACCAGATGCACGGCATCGTCCTGACCGATGATCTTCTTTTTCAGCTCGGTCTCAAGGCTTGCGAGCTTTGCATACTCGGTCTCCCGGATCTTCACCGCCGGGATGCCCGTCCACAGCTCAATGACCTTGGCCACATCGTCCATGGTCACCTGGATCTCCCCGGCTGCAGCCTGCTTGGCGGGCAATTCCCGCTCCAGCTGTGCCATCCGGGTCTTGCGCTCTGCCACACGCTCGTAATCGATGGGCTCGTTCACATCGGCGTTTTCCATGTCGGCCTCTTCCTGCTTGAGGGCCTCCAGTTCCTTCTGCATGGTCAAGTACTCGGAGATGACCGGGTGGGCCAGATTACAGCAGGCACAGGCCTCGTCCAGCAGGTCGATGGCCTTGTCGGGCAGGTAGCGGTCGGTAATATACCGCTCGCTCAGGGTCACGGTGGCGTTCAGCACATCGGCGGGCACCTGCACATGGTGGTGTTCCTCGTAGTAGTGCTTGATGCCGCCCATCACGGCCAGCGTATCAGCAACGCTGGGTTCCTCCACCCGCACGGGCTGGAACCGGCGCTCCAGCGCCTGGTCCTTCTCGATATACTTGCGGTACTCGTTGAAGGTGGTGGCACCGATGACCTGGATCTCGCCGCGGGAGAGGGCGGGCTTCAGGATGTTGCCCGCATTCATGGCACCCTCGCTCTCACCGGCAGAGGTAATGGTGTGGATCTCGTCAATGAACAGGATGACATTGCCTGCCGCCTTGACCTCGCTCAGCAGGCCCTTGACCCGCTGCTCGAACTGGCCGCGGAACTGGGTGCCTGCCACAAGGCTGGTCAGGTCGAGCAGGAAGATCTCCTTATCCTGCAGCCCTGCCGGCACCTGCCCCTTGGCAATGCGCTCGGCAATGCCCTCGGCAATGGCGGTCTTGCCAACGCCCGCCTCACCAATGAGGCAGGGGTTGTTCTTCTGACGGCGGCTCAGGATCTGGATGGTGCGGTAGATCTCCCGGTCGCGGCCGATGATATCATCCAGCTTCCCCTCCCGGGCTTTGCGGGTCAGGTTCTCGCAGTAGGTATCCAAAAACTTGCGGCGGGGCGGCTTTTTCTCATTTTTGCCCGCCTTCTTTTCGTTTTTGCCGTTCTGGGCACCGCCGTTCACCCCCAGCGGGAAGGTGGCGCTGGAGCCGGGCACAAGGTCGCCATCCTCCTCGCTCTGGTCCGGCTGGCCCATGCCCATCATCATGGAGAAGGGGTTCATGCTGCTCATGTCCCCCATCTCCTGCATCATGTTTTCCATCCGGTCTTCCATGGCATCCATGTCCTCATCAGACATGCCAAACTGCTTCATCAGATCATCGACCGGCTTGATGTGCATCTCCCGGGCACAGTGCAGGCAGTACCCCTCGTTTTTCATCTGGCCATTTTCCATCCGCTGGACAAAAATAATGGCAGGCCGCTTCTGGCATCGAATGCAGACCATTGTTCCTCCTTTTCCCTCCCCGCTCAGACAAACGGGTTGAACACATTGAATACTTTATAGTAAAGGCTGCCGTTCATCACCGTGTCGTTGAGCATGGTGAGGTTGCCGCCGGTGATCACAATGAGCGCCCAGACCACGCAGAGCACCAGATAGATGTCCACAAGGCTGGCAATGCCGCCCACGCCCCAGCCCAGCCAGTGGTTCACTGCACCGATCACGGGCAGCTTGTTCACCAGCCCCAGTACCGTGACCAGCAGGCTGACCAGCATCCGCAGCAGGGCGAACGCCACAAAGAACAGCACCAGCGAGATCACCGGGGTCAGCAGCGGAGCCAGCACCTTCTGGACGATGGTATCCGCCAGCACAACGGCGTTGTCATTGAGGACGGCAGAGATGGAGCGCTCGCAGGCATCCACGATGGATGCCCGGAACGCCTCGGGCAGAAAGCCCGCGTACCGCTGGGCAATGCCATCCAGACTGACGGCTCCCCCGGCGGCGATATTGGCAGCGATCTGGTCCCGGAAGCTTCCGGCGAGGAAGCGCTCGAACACCTGCCCGGCTGCCCAGCCTGAAAAGGCTCTGGCACCGAACAGGCTGATGAGGCTGCCCGTCAGCTGCACCACCGAGGCCAGAAAGCCTTTGCGGGCATACCGGACGGCCAGCACCAGCCAGACCACCGTACATAGGATATCAAAAATAAATGACGGATTCTTGAACATACGTTTAACCTTATTCCGAACTGGCTCACCCTCTCAGTCACGACTGCCGTCGTGCCAGCTCCCCCAAAGGGGGAGCCAACGCTTCTGACAGGGGAAGCCACAAAATAAATTGCACTCTTTTTCCTCAAAGCCGCAATTGCCTCTCCCTTTGGGAGAGGTGGCAATGCGCAAACACTGACGGAGAGGGCTATTCAGCGGGTGCTTCCAACTTCTGCACCGTGTTGCCGCTGAACAGCAGCAGATCCTTGCTGTTGGCCAGCAATGCCTGCGGGCTGGTGTCAAGGTTCTGGCTCCACTGCTGGGTGCCGGACGCATCAAAGCACTCCACGGCGTTATCGGCCAGCAGATAGAACAGGTTCCCCGCCCGGACAATGGAATTTGCCGCCGAGACAGCGGCGCTGAACTGGACGTTCAGGTTTTTGTCCAGCGTCACAGCCTGAGAGACCTGCCCCGATGCCAGCAGCAGGGCCACACTGCCTGCCGCGTCCACAGAAACATCCTTCAGCTCCGTGCCCGCAAAATCATAGACCGCACGCTCGCCGCCGCCCGCATTGTAGAGCACGGCCCTGGTATCGTAGACAGCCAGGATCGTGGAAGCAGAGGTCCACCCCAGCCACTGGGGCACACCGCCCTGATTCACCAGACTGACGGGATCACCCGATGCCAGATTGATGAGGTAGAGATTGGTCATCACCTGTCCCCCGCTGACGGTGACGGCTGCCGCCGCCAGCTTCCGGCTGTCGGGGGAAAAGACCATCCGCAGGGGGGTGCCGTCGTTGGAGGTCATGCTCCAGCTGAGCTGCTGCTCCATGGAGGGGCTGTATACCAGCAGCTTCGCCATGCTGGTCTGGTCCTCCGTGACCACGGCCAGCGTGCCGTTGTCCGACATGGCGCAGAGGAAAATGCTGTTTTCCAGCTGCTTGGTGTAAAGGTTCTGGGTGCGGCTCTCCACCCGCAGCTCGTTTCCGGAGCGGTTGTAGAGGACAAAGCGGGTCTTGCCCGCGGCCAGCGCCGGGCGGGCATAGCCGCTCTGGATGCTGTTCAGCTTTTTGCCGGTGCGCGACCAGACCACACAGCCCTCGTCCCCCAGCTCTACAAAGCTGCCGGTCAGGGGGGCCATCTGCTCCAGCTCGGCCACACCGGTCTGCTGGGGCCAGCCGGAGCCGGGCAGCAGGGCAATGCGGGCCGTATCGGTCAGGTCCTTCAGGGCCGCCACCGAGCTGCCCGCGATGCCGGTGGCAAACAGCACCACCGCCGTCAGCAGCACCAGCAGCACCGCTGTGCGGCGGATGCGCCGGTTCCGCACACGCTGGCGGGCAGCTTCCAGATATTCGACCCGCCCTTCCGAAAGCGGCTCGTCACTCTCCGGACGGTTGCGATTTTTTCTCATAGGTCGTAGTCCACCTTCTCCAAAAATAGCCCTTTTGCGGGCAGCGTCGGCCCGGCCTGGCTGCGGTCCCGGCTGGCAAGGATGCCGGGGATGGCATCGGGCTGCATCCGGCCCGCGCCCACCTCACACAGGGTGCCTGCCAGAATGCGCACCATGTTATAGAGGTAGCCGTCCGCTGTCACCTCAATGTCCACCTCGTCGCCCTTCCGGGTCACATGGCAGTCGGTGATGGTGCGCACGGTATCTCCGTGGGCAGCAGCAGAGGAGCCCGCCGCGCACAGGGCCAGAAAATCGTGCTTTCCCACAAACTGTTCCGCCGCCCTCTGCATGGCATCCACATCCAGCCGCCGGGGCACCCGGGTGTAATATTTTTCATCAAAAGGCGAATCGATGGGGTGGTTGTGGATGCGGTACAGGTAGGTCTTGGTATGGGCGGCATAGCGGGCGTGGAACTCCTCCGGCACCACCCGGGCGCACAGCACCCGGATATCCGGGGGCAGGTGCTGGTTGATGGCCAACGGCAGCTTTTCGGGGGGGATGCGGGTCTCCGCGTGGAAGTTCAGCGCAAAGCCCAGCGCGTGGACCCCGGCATCGGTGCGGCTGCACCCCTTGATATCGGGGCGGCTGTGGAGCACCGCTTCCAGCCCATCCTGAAAGGTCTGGGCCACGCTCCGCCCGTTGGGCTGCACCTGAAAGCCGCAATAGTTGGTGCCGTCGTAGGCAAGGGTCAGTAAATAGTTCTGCATGGAACTCCTTCCGTCACGGCTTTGCCGTGCCACCTCCCTCAAAGAGGGAGGCTATAAGGCCCCCTCCTCGAGGGGGCTGTCGCCGCAGGCGACTGGGGGAGTTTTTAAAAATTCGGGAACACCAGTCTCGAGCTCAGGATCACCATAAAGCAGACGATGCACACCGCCAGGTCGATATAATCCTGCCGGGTGCAGCGCAGCACCTTCAGGCGGGTGCGGCCATCACCGCCGCGGTAGCAGCGGCACTCCATGGCCATGGCCAGCTCATCGGCGCGGCGGAAGGCCGAGATGAACAGCGGGATGAGCACCGGCACCAGCGCCTTGACGCGCTCCATCATGGAGCCGTTGTCCAGCATGGCACCGCGGGCTTTCTGGGCGTTCATGATCTTGTCGGTCTCTTCGATCAGGGTCGGGATAAACCGCAGGGCAATGCTCATCATCATGGCCAGCTCATGCACCGGGAAGTGCAGCCTGCCCAAAGGCTTGAGCAGCTGCTCGATGGCATCTGTCAGCACAATGGGGCTGGTGGTATAAGTCAGCAGGCTGGTGCCCGCAATCAGTGCCATCACGCGCACCGCCATCAGGATGGCATAGCGCAGGCCCTCGGCGTAGATGTTCAGCACCCAGAAGTGCACCAGCGGCTCGCCCTCGCCCGAAACAAAGAAGAGGTTGAGCACCGCGGTAAAGAGGATGATGGGCAAAATGGGCTTCAGGCTCTTGGTGATCAGCTTGAAGGGGATCTTCGCCACGCCGTACATGGCCACAAGGAACACAAGGGACAGCGTCAGGCCCAGCGGGTTGGACGCGGCAAACAGCAGGATGATGTAGACGATGGTCAGCACCAGCTTCATGCGGGGGTCGAACTTATGCACAAGGCTGTCGCCCGGGAAGTGCTGGCCGATGGTGATATCTCTCAGCATGTGGCAGCGCCCCCCTTCTTTGCATCCACACGGGGCAGCACAAGGCTTTCGCCTGCGTCCCGGCGCTTCTTGGCTTCCAAAATCATCTTGACGGCATAGGGCACGGTGTAAACATCCGCCGGGACATCCACACCCATCTCCCGCAGCTTGAGGAAGATCTTTGTGACCTGCGGCACGCTCAGGCCCAGCGCCAGCAGCTCGGGCGCACGGGCGAACACGTTCTCCACGGTGTCGTACATGGCGATCTTCTTGTTGCTCATCACCAGCACACGGTCCGCGTACTTGGCAATATCCTCCATGCTGTGGGAGACCAGCAGCACGGTGGTGCCGGTCTTTTTGTGGTACTCCTTGACCTCAGACAGGATCTCGTCCCGGCCCTCGGGGTCCAGACCGGCGGCAGGCTCATCCAGCACCAGAATACGGGGCTTCATGGCCATCACACCCGCCACGGCCACCCGGCGCTTCTGGCCGCCGGACAGCTCAAAGGGGCTGCGCTGCAGCAGCGCCTCATCCAGGCCAACAAAGTCCGCTGCTTCATGCACTCGCCTGTCGATCTCGGCCTCGTCCAGCCCCATGTTTCTGGGGCCAAAAGCGATATCCTTATAGCAGGTCTCCTCAAACAGCTGGTACTCCGGGTACTGGAACACCAGACCGGTGAGGAAACGGAATTCCCGGATCTTTTCCGGCTCGGCCCACAGGTCACGGCCATCGATGATGATGTGACCGCTGGTGGGCTTGTTCAGGCCGTTCATGTGGGTGATGAGGGTGCTCTTGCCGGAGCCGGTGGCACCGATGATGCCCACAAAATCTCCCTCTTCCACCTCAAAGCTCACGTCATCCAGCGCGGTGACGGCATTGGGCATTCCCGGGTTATAGACATAACTCAGGTGATCTACTTTGATAATGCTTCCCATCTTCCGTCCCCTCCCTTACTTCAAAAGCTCATACAGAGCCTGTGCGCACGCGCCGGTGTCGATGATGCCCTCGGGCATGGGGATGCCGGCCTTGATCAGCTCATCCCGCAGCTCGGCAGCCTGCGGCACATCCAGCCGCAGGGCGCGCACCTTTTCGGTCTGGCTGAACACCTCTTTCGGGGTGCCCTCCATGACCACATTGCCCTTGCTCATCACCAGCACACGGTCGGCCTGAGCAGCTTCTTCCATATAGTGGGTGATGGACACCACCGTGATGCCCATATTCTTGTTCAGATGGTGGATGGTCTGCATCACCTGCTCCCGGCCCCGGGGATCAAGCATGGCGGTGGCCTCGTCCAAGATCAGGCAGTCGGGCCGCATGGCGACCACGCCCGCAATGGCAACGCGCTGCTTCTGGCCGCCGGACAGGTTGTGGGGCGCACGCTCCCGGTATTCATAGATGCCAGCCATCTTCATCGCTTCATCCACGCGGCGGCGCATCTCTTCCGGCGGCACGCCCAGATTTTCCAGCGCAAAGGCGACATCTTCCTCCACCACGGTGGCAACGATCTGGTTGTCCGGGCTCTGGAACACCATGCCCACGGTCTGGCGGATATCGTAGATCTTGTCCTCGTCTTTGGTGTCCATCCCCTCCACCAGCACAGTGCCGCTCTCCGGCAGAAGGATGGCGTTGAAGTGCTTGGCCAGCGTGGATTTTCCACAGCCGTTGGCCCCCAGCACTGCCACAAATTCGCCCCGCTTCACCTCAGCCGACACGCCGTTCAGGGCGTAGTCCGGCTGTTCCGGGTCATAGCGGAACTTCAGATCTTTCGCAGTTAAAATCGTTTCTTCCATAGGTTTTCTCTTTCCGGTGGTGCGCCCTTCTCAAAAGGGCTGTACCCCATTCTTGGTTCTTCTTCATTTTTTCAGAATGGCTGCCGTCAGGACACTCCCCCAGTCTGCTTCGCAGACAGCCCCCTCTGAGATGGGGCCTCTGGCGCAACCGAGAAGTTTTCCGGCAAACGGTCAACGTTCCCGCCATGCCAAAGGCTCCCTCCCCGAGGGAGCTGGCACGGCGACAGCCGTGACTGAGGGAGTTCATTCTTCCCAAATGGCCGTTGCGCCGCAGGGCACAACGCCGCCGGTGGCGGAAACGGGCAGGCCGATCTCATCACAGCTGGTCTTGCCGCCAAAGCGGGGCACCAGCGTGGTCTTGAGCATATACTCCATGACTGCGGGGGACAGGCCGGTGGTGTAGCTGTTGACCGCAAAGAAGAGGGGCGTATCGCTCAGCACTTCCTCGCACTGGCTGATGAGCTCGTAGATGCAGTCCTCCAGCTTCCAGATCTCGCCGCCGGGGCCGCGGCCGTAGCTGGGCGGGTCCATGATGATGCCATCGTAGGTGTTGCCCCGGCGCTTTTCCCGGGCCACGAACTTGGCGCAGTCGTCCACCAGCCAGCGGATGGGCCGGTCCGCCAGACCACTGGCCACAGCGTTGTCCTTGCCCCACGCTACGATGCCCTTGGAAGCATCCACATGGCAGACAGTAGCGCCCGCAGCGGCACAGGCCAGCGTTGCGCCGCCGGTGTAGCCAAACAGGTTCAGCACCTTGACAGGGCGGCCTGCCGCACGGATCTTTCTGGCGTACCAGGCCCAGTTAACGGCCTGCTCCGGGAACACGCCGGTGTGCTTGAAACCGGTGGGGCTGACGATGAGGGTCAGCTTGTCCTCGCCCTCACCGCAGGAGATTTTCCACTTCTCAGGCAGACGGCGGCGGTACTCCCACTCTCCGCCGCCCTGATTGGAGCGGTGGTAGATGGCATCGGCCTTGGCCCAGAGCGGGCTCTGCTTCTCGGTTTTCCACACCACCTGCGGGTCGGGCCGGATGAGGATGGTCTCTCCCCAGCGCTCCAGGCGGTTGCCGCCGGTGGCATCCAGCAGCTCGTAATCTTTCCAACTATCTGCAGGGCGCATAAGCGTCCTCCTTTCTCTCTTCAAACGGCTCAGAACAGGCTCTGCTGGCCGTTGTCCTCCGGGCTTCCGGTCTCGGGGGCTTTCAGGCCCAGGTGCTCATAGGCAAGGCGGGTGGCACAGCGGCCACGGGGGGTGCGGGTCAGAAAGCCCATCTGCATCAGGTAGGGCTCACACAGGTCCTCCAGCGTCACGGCCTCTTCGCCCAGCGCCGCCGCCAGCGTTTCCAGGCCCACAGGGCCGCCGTTGTACATCTCAATGATGGCGCGGAGCAGGCTGCGGTCCAGCTCGTCCAGACCCAGCGCGTCCACGTCCATCCGCTTCAGGCTCATCAGGGAAACATCCCGGTCGATGATGCCATCCCCCAGCACGGTGGCAAAGTCGCGGACACGCTTCAGGAAGCGGTTTGCCACGCGGGGGGTGCCCCGGCTGCATTTGGCCAGCTCGTAAGCGCCCTCCGGGGTGATGGGCTGGTCGAGGATGCCCGCCGAGCGCTGGATGATCCGGCTCAGCTCATCGGGGCTGTACAGCTCCAGCTTGAGCAGCACACCGAAGCGGTCCCGCAGGGGGCCGGTGATCTGGCCCGCACGGGTGGTAGCACCCACCAGCGTGAAGCGGGGCAGATTGATCCGGATGCTCTGGGCGCTGGGGCCCTTGCCGATCATAATATCCAGCGCGTAATCCTCCAGCGCCGGGTAGAGCACCTCCTCCACCTGCCGGGACAGGCGGTGGATCTCATCAATGAAGAGCACATCGCCCTCCTGCAGATTGGTCAGCAGGGCGGCAAGGTCGCCGGGCTTCTCAATGGCCGGGCCGCTGGTGATGCGGATCTGCACCCCCATCTCGTTGGCGATGATGCCCGCCAGCGTGGTCTTGCCCAGGCCCGGAGGGCCATAGAGCAGGATGTGATCCATGGGCTCGCCGCGCCGCTTGGCGGCTTCCAGATAGATTTTCAGGTTCTGCTTGACCTTGTCCTGTCCGATGTAGTCCTCCAGATGCTGCGGGCGAAGGCTGTTTTCCTCGTTGTCCGCCGCCGTTAAGCTGGGCTGCATCATTTTTGCGCCATAGAGCGCGGTTTCGTCCTGCATGGATTACCTCCTGCCTGCCATGCCCCGCAGGGCCAGCTTGATGATCTCTTCCACGGGAAGGCTTGCGTCGATCTTGGAAACGGCCAGGGCGGCTTCGCTCTGGCTGTACCCCAGCGAGACCAGCGCCGCAATGGCCTGCCCGGCTCCCTGTGCGGCGGGGGCGGCAGTGGCCGCGCCCACATCCTCGAGGTTGATGCCATCCACAAACCCCTTTGCTACCTTATCCTTCAGTTCCAGCACGATGCGCTGGGCCAGCTTGGGGCCCACGCCGGATGCTGCCTTGAAGGCCTTGTGGTCGCCCGCCGAGATCGCCAGCGCCACCCGGTCAGGCTCCATGACACTGAGAATGGCCAGACCCACCTTGGGGCCCACACCGGAAACGGCAGTCAGCAGCTCAAAGCAGCTCTGCTGCTCCTCGGTGGCAAAGCCGTACAGGCTGATGTCATTTTCGGCCACGCTCATCACGGTGTAAAGGGTGGCTTCCCGGCCCACCCCGGGCAGTGCGCCCGCAACGCTGGTCGGGCACTGTACATAGTAGCCCACCCCGCCGCAGCTCACCACCACGGCGTTCAGGGTCTTTTTGATGATTTTTCCGGATAGACTGTAAATCATAGTTTTCCTCCAGCAGCCTTCCCCTCTCAGTCTCGCATTCGCTCGCCAGCTCCCCCAAAGGGGGAGCCAAAGCATCGAATTGGGCAGCTGCTACTGTACTCATCCACTGATGCCAAAAGCCGCGATCGCCTCTCCCTTCGGGAGAGGTGGCAATGCGCAGCATTGACGGAGAGGGCTCAGATCGGCCCAACGCCCCTTCTTGCAAAGCGGTTCAGCTGGTTGCCGTTGGTATGGCAGAAGGTGATGGCCATGGCCAGTGCGTCGGCGGTATCATCGGGCTTGGGCACAGCAGGCAGATGCAGCAGGATGCGGGTCATCTCCTGCACCTGCTTTTTCACGGCCTTGCCGTAGCCGGTAACAGCCTGTTTCACCTGCATGGGGGTGTACTCGTAGATGGGGATGCCCGCCTGCGCCGCCGCCAGCAGGATGACCCCGCGGGCCTCGGCCACGCCGATTACCGTGGTCTGGTTGTGCTGGTAGAACAGCTTTTCGATGGCAAGCACCTCGGGCTGTGTCCGCTCGATGACCTCCCGGATGCCGGTGTAGACCTCGTCCAGCCGCTGCTCAAACAGCACCCCGGCATCGGTGCACACGGCCCCGAAATCCACCGGTGCAAACCGGTTGCCCGCATAGTCCAAAACGCCCCAGCCCACGATGGCGTAACCCGGGTCGATGCCCAAAACTCTCATTCTGCGATACCTTTCCTATTATAATCAATGTATTATACCACAAACCGGCGTTCAGGGCAACGGAAACGCCTTGAGTCGGTTTACAAAATGTGCGCTGGGCGGCTGATTTTCCATTCCCAGCAAACCAGGCATCAAAAAGTTTGCAGAATTTTCAAAAAAGGGCTTGCTTTTTGCCCGGCGGTATGATATCATAATCAAGCTGATTGCGGCACAAACAGAATATGGACGGTTAGCTCAGCTGGTAGAGCATCTGCTTGACGTGCAGGAGGTCACAGGTTCGAGTCCTGTACCGTCCACCATACAGTTCGTACTCGAACCCGATTCTTTACGAGAAAGGGTTCGGGTACGTTTTTTGTTTATCGGAAATTCTGCGGAAGGACTACACAGAGCGTTAAACGAGCAAAGGCAGGGTATCACTATGACGGTGGTATCCTGCCTTTTGCTTTGAGGAATCAAGTTCGCTTTGTGCGAACTTGATCGCCATCTATATGGCGCATTGATGGCAATTGCTGC
>ERZ809758.61-NODE-61-length-20774-cov-5.50823_pt1 | contig 20774 bp, 18 predicted proteins | sample MGYA00520314_ERZ809758 | MGnify/ENA primary metagenome ERZ809758 (study PRJEB31588, sample SAMN03401228) | human gut metagenome | study: EMG produced TPA metagenomics assembly of the PRJNA231909 data set (A prospective, longitudinal analysis of the... | reverse complement strand
GATCTATGTTCATGGCGAAATCGCGGCAGCCAAGAGCCATGCGGAACAAAAAGCTGCAGGGAAAGGCTCCCGCAAGAAAACGAAGCGTGGCGTCAAAGTGCTATACATTTCGCCTCTGAAGGCGCTTGGCGCTGATGTGGCGAAGAACCTTGAACTGCCATTGCAGGGAATTTCCCAGCAGTATGAGGCGATGGAGCTGCCCATCCCCGATGTCGAAGTGGCCATGCGCAGCGGCGACTCCACACCTGAACAACGTCGAAGAATCGTCAGCCATCCGCCGGATATTCTCGTCACCACGCCGGAATCACTATTCCTGCTGCTCACCTCCAAGGCGAACAGCATATTGACGAGCGTGGAGACGGTGATCGTCGACGAGATTCATGCGGTCGCAGGTACAAAACGCGGCGCGCACCTCGCTGTCAGCCTCGAACGCCTTGATAAGTTGATTGGGCATCCAGTGCAACGCATAGGGCTTTCGGCAACCGTTAATCCCGTTGAGGAAGTAGCACGGTTTCTCGGTGGTTCGCAACCGGTAACGGTGGTGAACCCCGGCGCTGTTCCGGCCATGGATTTAAAAGCCGTGGAACCATTGCGCAATATGCTCGACACCAGCGCTACAGGCGGTTCGGTATGGCCGGTCATTGAACGGTCCATTCTCGACGAGGTGTTGCGGCACCGAACCACATTGATATTTGTCAACTCGCGTGGACTGGCGGAGAAGCTCACCGCACGGCTCAACGACATGTATGCGGAGTCGAAACAGGGCACGGTGGCAACTGATCTGAGTGAGCACCGTGACTTGGGCTCACCGGAGGGCCGCGAGCAATTTGCCGGGCACTATGACTCGGTGGTAGGATCCACCACCATGCTGGTTGAATCGCATGAAGACATTGATGCGATTGCCATGGCTCATCACGGGTCCGTGTCAAAAGATAGACGTAAACAGATCGAAGAACAGTTAAAACGCGGCGAATTACGTTGCGTGGTGGCCACTTCCAGCCTGGAACTCGGCATCGATATGGGTTCGGTGGATCTCGTGGTTCAGGTGGCCGCCCCATTGTCGATCGCATCGGGATTGCAGCGAGTGGGCCGTGCCGACCACAATGTCGGCGGAGTCTCGCACGCGTTGTTCTTCCCCATAACCCGCCAACAGATTATTGGCGTAACAACCAGCATGGAATGCATGAGGGAAGGGGCTATAGAACCATTGCATATGCCCCGCAACCCTCTGGACGTGCTCGCACAGCAGACCGTCGCAGCCGCGGCCATGGAAGATCTTTCCACGAACGATTGGTACGAGCTTGTGCGTCGTTCCGCACCTTTCCAAAATCTCGACCGGTCTATGTTCGACGCTGTCATCGGCATGATGACGGGCGCCTACAACAGTGAGAGCTTTTCCGCATTCCGTCCACCGCTGCAATACAACGAAGAGGCAAAGCTGATTTCCGCACGTCCAGGAGCGCAACGCTTGGCGGTGACCAGTGGCGGCACCATACCCGACCGTGGCATGTACGCGGTGGTGCTTCCAGAAGAGGGCTCTGGTCCAGGTCCTCGGCGAGTGGGCGAGCTTGATGAGGAAATGGTATACGAATCCCGCGTGGGAGATGTCATCACTTTGGGGACTTCCACCTGGCAGATTCAGGAGATCACACGAGATAGGGTAGTGGTGGTTCCTGCTCCCGGGCGCACCGCGCGCTTGCCATTTTGGCATGGGGATCAGGATGGGCGTGATTATGGTTTCGGATTGGCGCAAGGGCGTTTGACGCGTGAGCTCAGCCAAGGATTGCATAGGCGTGAACCAGCAAAGAATGGTGATCAGAATACGGCTCAGACTGTATTGGAAGCACAGTTCAACCGTGAGACCGCGCAACGTTTGGAGCGAGATGGTCTCGACCATAATGCCATAAGCAATCTTGCCAAACTGCTTGACGAGCAATGTGAAGCGACCGGTACGATTCCTTCGGATCGTGATCTCGTGGTGGAGCGTTGCCGGGATGAAGGCGGAGATTGGCGCATCATCATCCATTCACCATATGGTAGGCGCGTGCATGAGCCTTGGGCGTTAGCCATCACCACTCGAATCAAACAGCGGTTTGGTTTCGACGGTCAAGTGTACGCGGTCGACGATGGCATTGTTTTACGATTGCCGGACGGTTACGGCGATTTGCCTACACGTGAGCTGTTGCTATTCGACGTGGACGAATTGCAACGCACTGTTGAGACGCAAGTTGGCGAAAGCGTGCTTTACATGGCTCGATTCCGCGAATGTGCGGCCAGATCACTGTTTCTGCCGCGCACACGTCCCGGTAAGCGTGTGCCTCTCTGGCAGCAGCGGTTGAAGGCCGCGCAACTGTTGAATGCGGCTCGTACTTGCAAGAACTTCCCCCTCTTGTTGGAAACTGCGCGCGAATGCCTGCAGGACGTATATGATTTGCCGGCATTACGCACGATTATGACAGGCCTGCATGCGGGAACAATACTTTTATCGGAGGCAACTACTGAAACACCTTCTCCGTTTGCGCAGAACATGCTGTTCGGCTTCGTCGGATCGGTGATGTACCAGTATGACGTGCCCCAAGCCGAACGAAGCACGCAGTTGCTGTCCATGGATCTGGAAGTGCTCGAACGGCTTCTAGGAAGCACGGATATGGCATCGTTGTTGGACGCCGAAGCTATTACACAAGTGGAGGGCGAGCTTGCTGGGCGAACATTCTGGAATGATCTCGCCGAAGAAGATATCAGCGGGCGCGTAACAAGATACGCCAAAACGCATGGACCATTCACCGCTGACAAGATGATTGCCGAACTGGGCATTGACGCGGCTCAGGCGGTGCATGCGCTTGATGAACTGGATGCCCGAGGAGAACTCATCAAGGGAAGATTCACTGATTCAGGTGAGACTTCCGAAAAGAACGATATTCAGCAATGGCTCCACAAGGATGTTTTCCGGCGTATTCGAGCATTGTCTCTTGCCAAGGCCAGAAAGGCCGTCAAACCGGTCGATCCGAGCGTCTATCAGGCGTTTCTGCTTAATCGTCAGGGCGTTGGCCCTGTTGGAGGTGAACGCTACGAAGGCGTTGATGGTCTGATGCGTGTCATCGAGCAGTTGGAAGGCGTGTTCCTGAACGCTTCGGTATGGGAGTCCATGGTATTCCCGGCACGTGTGCGTGACTATCAGCCTAGTATGCTCGACGAACTCATCTCATCGTCGGATGTGGTGTGGGTCGGTTCGAAAGCAAGTGGATCCAACGCCAAAGAAGCTGGTGAGATCGCCTTCTATCCAGCAGGTTCCTTGCTGCTCAACCAGCCTGAATCGGCGGTGGATAAGCTGAACGATAATGAAACGTTGATCATGCCGGATGCCGTGTTAACGGCGTTAAGCGGTGGCGGAGCATTTCCTATTCAACTGCTTTCAGCCGTGACAAAAACCATCTGGCTTGAGCATGCCGAAGCGCAGGTGAACCCCGAAACGGGCGAAATCATCTTTCCGGCATGGGGCGAGCGGCAGTTCGAAGAAGCCTTATGGTCACTGGTATGGCAGGGGAAAATGACGAACAGTTCGTTCGCACCAGTACGAGCGCTTCTGCACGGAGGCAAAACCGTTCGCGCACCCCGTCGTGCCGCGCGTAGACGCGTCACCATGCGTCCTCCAACACCATTGGCGCTGAGTGGATTATGGTCCGCAGTATCTTGTGGCGACGGGCGAACCGTTATGCCAAACAAACCACTAGACGGTGTTATCGAGCCGGGCATGCTCGAAAACAGCGATACCGGCATTGGCATGGCGCATACGGCAAGTGTAGAGGAGCGTGAGCTGGCGCTCATCGACTCATTACTGGACCGATACGGCGTGATTGCCGCTCCTTTGGTTGACAAGGAACGGATTGCCGGAGGATTTTCAGCGCTCTATCCGGTACTCAAACGAATGGAAGAACATGGCACACTGGTCCGAGGCATGTTCGTGAAAGGTTTTGGCGCGGCACAATTCGCGGAACGAGACACCGTCGACGCGCTGCGCAGCGACACGCAATGGCACAGTCAATCCTGCGTTGCGCTCGACGTGATCGATCCCGCCAATCTCACTGGTTCCGCAATCGCCTGGCCAGAACAGGATTACCTCAAACCAGCACGCAGATCCGGTTCCATCATTGTGCTCAAACAAGGCGAACCGGTACTGTTCTCCGTGCCAAAAAGCCATAAAATTGTCAGCTTCACCGCAGACGAAACAATATTAAGACCGTCATGCGCCGAACTTGCCTACGTATTGCAGCGCCAACCCAGCGGCAGCATCAGCTTCAGCGAAATGAACGGAACATTATTGAAAGCACGCAATGAATACCGGCAAATCCTTTACGCCGCAGGTTTCGTCGATAGTCCGCAAGGCATGAAACTTTACTGTTGAAAAAGATCATCATCGCTAATGCATAGTGACAGCGCGGACGAAAACGCAGGAACAACAATGCCCGCGTCCTACGAACGGAATCCTAAACGATTCCAAACTTCGTAAAACGCGGGCACGTCACATTGCAATGGGTCAGCCGACGATGGCGATTGGCGCGGAAAGTTCCGTACCAGAACCGTCACGACGCATATCCGGCTTCGGCAATTCCACACCGGCACCGCCCTCCGTGGAAGCATGTACCGGATATGTGCCCACGAAGGCGAGGATCAACGTATCCTGCCCCTTAAGGAAACGCTGCGAACGCACGCCACCGGTACCGCGACCCTTTGTCGGGTACATCTCCAACGGGGTTACCTTCGCTGAACCATTCTCCGTGCCCGGCAGTGCTTCGGAATCGCCGGCAACCGTCAACACCACGGCTCCAGACGCGGAGAACAGGCCATTGTCTCCCTCCTCGTAATTCCAAGCCACCTTGTTGGCGGGAATCACCGCAAACGCGGCAACCGAGCAGCCTTCAGCCAAGCGGATACCTGCCATGCCGCCCGCGGTACGGCCCTGAGGGCGTACGTTCTTCGCATCAAACGTCAGCAAAGACGAGTCGGTAGAAACAAACACCAGTCGATCCTCATCGCGCGCTTCAGCGGCAGCCAGCACTTCATCGTCATCCTTCAAATCGATGATGCTCCATGAATCCATCGTGGTGGGCGACTCACGATTCCAACGCTTGATCACGCCATTACGCGTGCCCAATGCAAGAGGAGCAGGTTCTGCGGCATGATCACCGGAATCATCGGCAGTTGGCATGGCAATCGCAGCAATCACGCGTTCACCACGAATCGGATCGGTATTTTCCGTCATACCGATCAACTCTTCGGCATGGACGCCGCCAGTCACATGGAGCGGACCATCCGCAGACACAACCGGCAACTCCACGACATGCGCCACAATCAGACGGCCGGCAGATGTGATCAAACCATATGAGGAACGTGTGGTGGTAGGGAAAATCGAAATAATCTGATCGTCCTTCACACGTTTGTCGGCAGAAGAACGATTCTCCCAACGTTCCAACGCATCTTCGGAGGTTCGCGCGATCAAACCCGTGGCCGACAGCATCACCGCACATGGTTCGTCGTCAATCTGCAATGCCACAGCGGCCGCATTGTCTTCACCGGCCTTCGTCGCTGCCTTAGCGGCTGCGGCAACATCAGCTGCTGCGGAAGAGACCGTTGCGGCGGCACGGGCTGCGGCCATAGCCGAAGCGGACACGCCATCATCACCATGCGCCACAACAGGCACAAGCTTACCATCGGCATCCTCATCCAGCAATACGGTTCGACGAGGCGTGCCATACGTGGCGACGGCCTCATCCATTTCGGAGATCACCACATTGTCGAGCGCTTCGGCGGAAGCGAGAATACGATCCAACTCTTCGATACGTTGCTTCAAATCGTCACGTTCCGACTCAAGCTCGATGCGGCTCATTTTCGTCAGACGACGCAGACGCAAGTCAAGAATGTACTGTGCCTGAATCTCATCCAAATCGAATACGGCAATCAGCTTCGTCTTCGCGGCATCAGCATCGTCAGACGAACGAATCACCTGAATCACTTCGTCAATGTCGACCATCGCAAGCAGAAGGCCTTCGACCAAATGCAGACGCTCCAACGCCTTCTTCTTACGGAATTCGCTACGACGGCGAATCACCACACGACGATGGTCCACCCACACCTGAAGCATTTCCTTCAAACCCATGGTGTGCGGGCGGCCGTTGACCAACGCCACATTGTTGATAGTGAAATTGTCTTGCAACGGCGTGTGCTTGAGCAGTTGCGCAAGCACGGCGTTCGGATCGAAACCGGTTTTGATTTCAATGACAAGACGAGTGCCGTTATGACGATCCGTCAAGTCGATCGCCCCGGAAATACCTTCCAGCTTGCGATTCTTCACACCCTCGGAAATACGTTCCAGCACTCGTTCGGGCCCCACCATGAACGGCAGTTCCGTCACGACGATGGCTTTCTTACGGGCCGTCACATTTTCGATATGCGTCACTGAACGCGTGGTCAACGCGCCACGTCCGGTCTCATACGCCTCACGAATGCCGTTACGCCCAACGATCACGCCGCCACTTGGCCAGTCCGGACCTGGAACATAGCGCATAAGCTCTTCCAACGTGGCATCAGGATGATGCATCAGATGCTTGGCCGCGGCAACCACCTCGCCCAGATTATGCGTCGCCATATTCGTGGCCATGCCGACGGCAATACCGGAACCGCCATTGACCAGCAGATTCGGAATCGCAGCGGGCAAAACAGTCGGCTCCTGCAGCTTGTTATCGTAATTCGGCGTGAAATCAACGGTATTCTCACCGATATTGGCATTCATGCCAAGCGCTGCCTGGGCCATACGCGCCTCAGTGTAACGGGAGGCCGCAGGACCGTCGTCAAGGGAACCGAAGTTACCATGGCCATCCACCAACGGCAATCGCATCGCAAACGGCTGCGCAAGACGAACCATCGCCTCATAGATGGCGGAGTCGCCATGCGGGTGCAACTTGCCCATAACCTCGCCGACCACACGGGCCGATTTCATATACGGACGATCAGGATTGAGATTCATCTGGCCCATCTGATAGATGATGCGGCGTTGCACCGGCTTCAGACCATCTCTGGCATCGGGCAACGCGCGGGCATAGATCACCGAATACGCGTATTCGAGGAACGACTTGCTCATCTCCTCATTCAACGGTGTTTCGACGATGTTCTCTTTGACCGTACGCGGGTCAAAGGCTGGTTTTGCCGGTTTGCGGTGCGACACCATGCGGTGAATCTCCTCACGGAAAAGTAATGGTAATCAACCTAGCAATGCTACCAGCCGGTACCGCCGCGGTGCTTGAATGGGAATTATGAGTATTGAAGTGCCAAGCGTCGAAGAGCTGCTCACCATGACCGAACCGGCATGCTACGGCGATGACGTGTCATCTGAAGGAACCCGTGGGGGAGCGTTGCACCTGTCATCGGTACTTCCTGCTGTTTCCAACGCCATCGGATACCCCATGCCAACGGCAGTCCATCCTGATCCGAAGCGTTTGCAGGGAGCGCTCGGCATTCCCGATGCGACTTCCGTGGTTGTGGCGCTCGTGGACGGTCTCGGCTACTGGAATCTCAACATGAGGCTGGGACATGCCCCCTACTTGCGTGCGCTGATGAACGACACCGCCAATCAACGTCCCATCGCAACATGCATGCCAAGCACCACCGTCGCAGCCATGTCTACCTTCGGTACGGGAACATGCCCCGGTATGACCGGTATGACCGGCTACACGCAGCTCAATCCGAAAACCGATGAAATATGCCAGCTGATTTCCTTCAAAAACGCAATTCCTCCGCTTGAATTGCAGCAACAACCGACCATTTTCGAACGGCTGAGCGCGCAGGATGTTCGAGTGACCAGTTCTGGACTGCCGAAATTCGCCTTTTCCGCGTTGACGCAGGCGGCGCTACGGGGCAGCGACTACATTTCCAACGATGATCCGCGAAAACGGATTGCAGCCGCGGCGCAAGCGGCAAAAACGCCCGGACTGACGTACCTGTATCTGCGTGATACCGATAAGGTCGGGCACAATTACGGTTGGGATTCCGACAAATGGATTGGCACGTACGAGCGTGTTGACGCTCAGCTCGGCCTTCTCCGCCGCAGCGTGCCCAAAGGCACATTGATTGTGATTGTGGCGGACCACGGTATGATCACCACTGATCCCGAATCCGTGATTGACATTGCACAGGATCAGCGGCTCATGCAGGGCGTCGCCCATGTCGGCGGTGAACCGCGTTGCGTCATGCTCTACGCGGAACAAGGCGAGAATCCAGAAGACATCGCCACACGATGGCGCAGCGTGCTGGAGGACCGTGCGCAGGTGCGCACGCGCTCGCAGGCAATGGATGAAGGCGTGTATGGGCCGGTGGAAGCTCGCGTCGAACCGATGATCGGCGATGTGATCGTATCGGCCGCCAAAGCCGTCACTATTGTGGACTCACGTACGCAAGCAGAAAAGGCGATGCACCTGCCAAGCGTGCACGGGTCGCTCACCATGCTCGAATCCGACATTCCCTGCTTGATCGACGTGGCCTAACTTCAGTCGCCAAACAGGATTTCGTCCCAGCTTGGCACGGCGGAACGTCCGGCACGCCGCTTCGATTTGGTGGTGTTCTGGCTATGCGGGTCAAGTGTCTGGTTCTCGTTCGCCATGTTCGAAGCAGGCTCCGGCGTGGATGGAACGGTATTGCGTGTGTCGGTGTTTGTTGCGCTGGCTGTATTGGCTCCTGCAGCAGGGTTCTCCGGTCGGCTCGGCAGAGGCAAGTCGGATGCGATGGCTGCCGCGGGACGGGCCGCAGGCATGGACGGCTCGGGCGTGTTCCATGCGGACACCGTTTGCTCGATACGCGCCGACCGTGCGGAATTTCCGGGAAGATTCAGTGACACGAGAAAATTTTCATCGGCGTGTTTCTCGGCGTGTCCTTCTTTCGACGTGTCCTGTTCTCCAATGAGTTTTCGTGCTGCGGAATTCAGGCAGCTTACGGCATTGTCGTGCATGTTCCACGACCATTCCGCGCAGACATTGTGACCGGAGGAGACGAACTGAGCGCTGATTTTCCAAGGCTCCAAGCCAAGTCTGGTGGCCTTCCAAGTCACATCTTCCAAGCGCACCCGCGCTGCCGCAAAAGTGCGTTCGATCAGTTCGGAAAGCGTGCGTACGCGGCTTTCCTTCGGCGCTGGAACGGCGAGAAACTGCTCGATCGCATATTGCTTTTCCGTTTCGACCGAAGCCGAGAAACGCCGAACAAGCGCTTCGCTTAACGAATATCTTTCCGCGACACGCGCGGGATCGGCGCCAGCGCGAATCAACGATTGAATTTGCGAAATCGGCAGGGTGGGTGGGATGCGTGTCTTCTGTTCCTCCTGTACTTCGGAACGAATCTGCTTGGCCTCCAAAATGGCTCTTTCAAGCGCTTCGTCGATCTTTACAGCGAACTTTCCGGCACCTGAAACAAAGACGAGTTCACCGGTGTCGCTGACATGATCGAACCGCGCTTCCTCGAGTGAATTCCCAGGCACAACACACCACTTTCCTTCAAGAATTTCTGTTTATTCCATTGTGCCCCACGTGTCGGATTTTACGAGTATTTCGATTCGTGTATCCTATGCGGGGTAAAAGTCATGTATCCTATGGCGCATAAGCACCATAGATGACGAAAGGAATCTCGATGGCACAGGATTATGATTCCCCGCGCAACAAAGACGAGGACGAGGAGTCGCTCCAGGCTTTGGGCAAGAGCTCCCAGAACACTTCCAACGATATGGACGATGACGAGAACGCCATCGCCGAAGATTACGAGCTGCCCGGTGCGGACCTCAGCAATGAGGACGCCTCGGTGACCGTCATTCCTATGCAGGGTGACGAGTTCATCTGCTCCGAATGCTTCCTGGTGAAGCACCGTAGCCAGCTTGCCTACACCACTGACGACGGTCAGCCGGTGTGTCAGGAGTGCGCTGCCTGATGGCGTTCGACGAAGCATATAACGAACCGGAAAACGTCGAGGTTCTGGTAAAGTCGCTGGATCCTGACCATCCGGCGGAATTGTATTATGCCCATGCCGGTGACGCTGGCGCTGATCTGCGTACTACGGAGGAAGTCACGCTGAAGCCGTTCCAGCGGGCACTGGTGCCTACAGGAGTGGCGATCGCCCTTCCAGCGGGTTACGTGGCTCTGGTGCATCCACGGTCCGGTCTTGCCGTCAAGCAGGGTGTGACTGTGCTCAATGCGCCGGGAACCATCGACGCGGGGTACCGTGGTGAGATCAAGGTGCCGCTGATCAATCTTGATCCGGAACACACCGTGACGTTCCATCCGGGAGACCGTATCGCGCAGCTGGTTATTCAGCGTTACGTCGAAGCGAAGTTCATCGAGGCGGAAACGCTGCCTGGGTCGGATCGCGCTGAGCGTGGGTTTGGTTCCACAGGCGTGGCTTCCTGAGCTGAACGCACTGGCTTAGTCGCAGAGGAATCGGCAAACGCTGACATCTCAATGGTTTCGGGGGTATTTGGCCGTGCAACACGCGGTCGGATGCCTCGGATGCACGGTGAGGCGCGGGTAGTATAGGGAGCATTGCGAGCGAGGAGGTGGACGATGGGTGACGTTGAGCGTGAGGTTCATTCTGCCCGAATGTTGGGCTGCGAGATCAGCACGAATCCGCTTGATCCGCTTGAGCCGATCCTGAAGATGTGCGAATACCATCATCCCGATGAGGACATGAGCATTCTTGAGCGCGCTTATGAGCGTGCGGTCAAGCAGCATTCTTCGCAACGGCGCAAATCGGGCGAGCCGTACATCATCCACCCGTTGGCCGTGGCGCAGATTCTTGCCGATCTCGGCATGGGACCGTTGGTTGTGGCCGCCGGCCTGTTGCACGACACGGTTGAGGACACCGACTATACGCTCGATGAGTGCCGCGCCGAGTTCGGCGATACCGTGACCGGTTTGGTCGATGGCGTCACCAAGCTTTCCAAGATGGAATACGGCGATTCCGCGCAAGCCGAAACCATTCGCAAGATGGTGGTCGCGATGAGCCGCGACGTGCGTGTGCTGGTCGTCAAACTCGCCGACCGTGTACACAACGCGCGTACCTGGCGTTACGTCAAAACTCCGAGCGCGCAGAAGAAAGCGCATGAAACGCTTGACGTGTACGCGCCACTTGCCAATCGTCTCGGCATGAACGCGATCAAAACCGAATTGGAAGAGCTCAGCTTCAAAGTGCTCTATCCGAAGATCTACAACGAGATCGTGGTGCTGGTGGCCCGTCGCGCAGGCCAGCGAGACGTGTATTTGAAGCAGATTCTCGCGGAGATCAACGAAGATCTTGACGAACAGAACATTACGGCGTACGTAACGGGACGTCCGAAGGACTATTTCTCGATTTATCAGAAGATGATCGTACGTGGTCATGATTTTGCGAATATCTACGATTTGGTGGGTGTGCGCATCATCGTCGACACGATTCAGGATTGCTATGCCGCGTTGGGTGCGGTGCATGCGCGTTGGAACCCCGTTCCGGGCCGTTTCAAGGATTACATCGCCATGCCAAAGCTCAACATGTACCAGAGCCTGCATACCACGGTGGTGGGTCCTGGCGGCAAGCCTGTCGAGATTCAAATTCGTACGTGGGACATGCATCGCCGTGCGGAATTCGGTATCGCCGCGCATTGGAAGTACAAGGAGAACGGTCAAGCTGGCCGTGCGCTGAGCTCGCCCGATAAGTCCGATCGTAAACGTGGCGAGAACCAGGAGCTGAGCGAGGCTGACAATTTCAAGTGGATTCAGCAGCTCGCCGACTGGACGAGTGAGACCCCGGATTCCAATGAATTCCTTGGCTCCCTGAAGGAAGATCTGGGTGCTGCCGAAGTCTACGTGTTCACTCCAAAAGGTAAGATCGTATCGTTGCCTGCCGAGGCGACACCGATCGATTTCGCTTACGCGGTGCATACCGAAGTCGGCCACCGTACCATGGGCGCCCGCGTGAACGGACGTCTGGTACCGCTCGACACCAAGCTTGAAAACGGCGACACCGTCGAGGTGCTTACGTCGAAGTCCGAATCGGCTGGTCCGTCTCGTGACTGGTTGAGCTTTACCAAGAGCCCGAAGGCACGCAACAAAATTCGCCAATGGTTCAGCAAGGAGCGTCGTACCGAGGCCATCGAAGAAGGTCGTGACGAGCTGACACGAGCCATGCGCAAGCGCAATCTTCCGATTGCGACTCTGCTGACTCCCGAGGCGTTGGTCGGTGTTGCTGATGAGCTGAATCTCGCCAATGCCGAAGCCGTGTTCGTGGCGATTGGCGAAGGGCAGATTTCCACGCAGAATGTCATCTCGCATCTGGTCCGTGATGCGGGCAGCGACGAGGTGAATGAGGAGGTGGAGCAGGAGGCTCTGCCGCTCAAGCAGGTGGAACGCACCAAGAAGACCACCAGCTCGCTGGGCATTTCCGTCAAGGGCGTGGGAGACATTTGGGTCAAGCTCGCCCGATGTTGCATGCCGGTGCCGGGAGACAACATCATCGGCTTCATCACCCGCAATCAGGGCGTGTCCGTGCATCGTGTGGACTGCCAGAACATGCTGGACTTGCAGAAGCGTCAGCCGGAACGTGTGGTTGACGTGCAGTGGACGAGTACCAAGGGCGTGTTCATGGTCAAGATTCAGGTGGAGGCGCTCGATCGCCCGCATCTGCTGAGCGACGTGACGCGCGTGCTTTCCGACCATGGAGTGAACATTATTTCCGGCTCCATTTCCACGGGAACCGATCGTGTGGCCACCAGCCAATTCAGCTTCGAAATGGCCGACCCCCAGCATTTGAATACTTTGCTTGCCGCAGTGCGCAAGATTGAAGGCGTGTTCGATGTGTATCGTATCACCGGTGCCAAGGACTCCGCCGAACCTCGTTTACGCAAAATATGACACGATCAGTGCGGTCGTGAGACTCATCTGAACTGCTGTAGATTCTTTCGGAGATAATGAAAAGCCCCTCACGCGAGGGGCTTTTCATTGTTTTGCCGTAAGTCTTGTTGATGCGAAACTTACTTCAGCACTTCGATGGAAGTGATGCCGACCGGCTCGAGCGGAGCATCGGAACGGTCAGTTGCCACGGAGTCGAGCTTGTCGACGACGGCCTTGGACTCGTCATCCGCGACTTCGCCGAAAATGGTGTGATGGCCGTTGAGCCATTCGGTTGGCACGGTGGTGATGAAGAACTGGGAGCCGTTGGTGCCGTGGATCTTGCCGTCCATGCCGCGGCGCAGGCCGGCGTTTGCCATGGCCAGCAGGTATGGGCGATCGAAGGTCAGTCCTGGAACGATTTCATCATCGAAGTTGTAGCCCGGGCCGCCAGTGCCGGTGCCCAGCGGGCAGCCGCCCTGGATCATGAAGTCCTTGATGATGCGGTGGAAGGTCAGACCATCGTAGAACGGTTCGTGGCTCGGCTGACCGGTGAACGGGTCGGCCCATTCCTTCTCGCCAGTGGCGAGGCCCAGGAAGTTGGCCACGGTTTCCGGGGTCTTGTCATCGAACAGGTTGATCTTGATGTCGCCTTCAGAGGTATGCATGATGATGGTAGTCATGGTCTTAAGTGTCTCATGGGCTTGAGACCGGCCGGAAACCCCAATCCCGTCATGCTTCGAGGGGCTGGACGGGGAACCCGAGCCGGACGGGACCCCGAACGGCACGAAACCGGCCAAGGCACCTTTAGCTGCACCTGAGATTCCACCCTCGACCGGGGCGTCGGGGTTGAAGGGACTGACAAGGAACCTGGGGGAGCCGGCACCTACCAAAGCACCTGGCTTCTCGGCAAAAACTCCATACTCGGCCGATTTTGCATATCCAGCCTCGGCTTTGCTGAGAATTGTGTCATCCATTAGAGCGCTCGGCGTGACACCTAGAAAATCGGCGGTCGTTACAAGATCGCTTACTGACCATCCAACTTTGCCACACATTTTCATGGACATAGCACTCTTGGTAATGCCCAAAGCTTCTCCAAGTGCCTTTTGTGTTTTTCCGCTTAGTCCTAGATAAACTCTCACGTTGGTCGGGATCGCCGCTTCAGCACGCTGTCCTTTATCCAAAGGTGTTTCTGGCGAGACTTCCGATGTGGACATATGATCACTTCCCAAAATAGTTCAGAATTTCTTAATTAAGTGTCTCATACGATTTGCATTCAGTCAAACTGTACGCTATAGTGAAGTACAGTAAAAATGAACCAAGTCAGAAAGAAAGAACTATGAATGGAGTGACCCAAAGGATAAGTGCTCTGGTAAAGAGTGAGGGACTTACTTGTGCCCAACTCGGTTCATTGCTTGGTTTATCGAAAACTTCGGCGAATGGAAAACTCTTGGGACGCATTGGCTGGACAACTTCAGACATCGTTGTGTTGTCCGAGCACTTCCGTGTGTCTACCGACTATTTGCTGGGGCTTGATGCTGATCATGAGGAGGTTGCGTGATGGCTGGTGGAATCTACGAACAGTCCGAATGGCCGGACAGCCGGTGGGATTGCGTCACGGTGTGCGATGGCTGCCACACGGTGGTCTGGGGCACGTTCTGGGACGACTACGATTCGGCCGCCCGCGACGCTTATTTCGCCCGTAACGGCTGGCGCAACTACTGCGTCCCGGGCGACACGGAGATTTTGGAGCTCTGCCCGGCCTGCGCCGTGCGCGCCCTGCGCCGCGGCGAGACCCGCGGCCTGGCCGACACCTGGCTCCGCCCCACGCATGCCTACACGCATGCCTTCCGGGAGGTCGATGCACAGCTCTCCGTCCGCGAACGGGTGGTGGCGAACCTGCTGCTGACCGAGGGGAGGACGGCATGAGCGACGAAGCCGGAAGACTCGTCTTCTCCCGCGACCCGTCGGGAACATTCACCGACGGTATGGTCTTCGGAACTTCAGGAGGCGGTGAGAACGCCAATCTCGAAGTGCTGTGTGCGTTGCCCTACGAGCTTGTACGCCCACATGCTAGTGCCTCTGTCCTGGGTCCGCTGGTCGGCGTAGGGAATGTGAAGAGGCTGTTCCTGAGCGTCAAATACCTTGATGGTGAGATATCCGTCGGGCGGTACGACCGTGTATCCGGCTTTCTCGTTGAGCAGGCGCGCGCCCTCGTTGGTGGGGATGCTGAGTATCAGTTCAGCGCCGTGGTCTGCCGCCCAGGAGTCGCAGAACGCCTTGATCTGCGATCCGAAGCCTTCGCGCCGATGCTTTCTGACGACCGCGATCCCTTCGATGATGGCTGCATGCTCGGCGAAAGCCTCTCGTATCTGTGCGGCATGGACCCCGCTCGTCCCGGTGCGGTATATGAGCGTCTCGGCTACGCAAAGGGCTGGCTGGATGAGGGCCGCGCCTATCAGACGGTCCTGTCCCCATACGCCTATGTACGTAGGCCTGATCGTTCCATCGTCGTGTCTGACGACTGCTGGGACGCTTTGATCGAAGTCTTTGATGTCCCTGATGAGCAGGCTCTTGATTGCCTTTGCCTCGCCATCCGTTGCGGCGGCGCGTGGCCCGTCGACGGCGAGGGAGGTGGTGCGATGGTCTGATCCCATTCGATTTTCTCTCTTTCTCTGCAACTAAAAAAACGCCCGTTCCCGATGCTGGAACGTCGGGGACGGGCGGTGCAACCAATATTCCGAGCGGCCGCGGATCCCGTATCTTGCCGGATCCCGGTCCGTGGCCGCCCAATGCATTGTCTTGGAGTAGTGATCACACATGAACGACTTTACTAAAGCATTCCGCATGTCTTGCTCTGTGTTTCCCGAGTGTAACCGGGATTTCCAGGCGCCGGTCTGGACTTTCCCGGTCGTGGTGGCATTCGCCCGCCATAATGGTCCGGTTTCCACCGATTCCCGTCGCCTGGCGTCGATGATGGCGCACCCGTCCATGGAAGGGAGACTCGCGTGAACTGGCTTGCAATCGTATTGATCGTGTTCGTCGCGTTCTCGTGGCTGATGACGCTGGCCCTGTGCCGGGCGGCACGTCTCGGCGACGAGCAGTCCGCCAGACTGGACACCGAACGCCGTGCCGCCCAGCAGCGTGAGGAGGAGCGGCCGTGAGCAACATCGCACTGTCATGGGCCTTCAAATGCCATGTGGGCAACGCCAGCGCGAAGGCCGTGCTCGTCTACCTCGCGGACCGCGCGGACGACGACGGCACCGCAGCCTATCCGAAGATCGCGACCATCGTCAACATCACCGAACTCTCGGAACGGACCGTGCGCACCGCGTTGAAGACGCTCCAGGAGCGCGGCTTCATCCGCCGTGGCGACCAACGGTACGCGCGCCTCGGCAAGGGCGGCAGGAACCGTCTGCCCCAGTACTGCCAGATCGTGTGGGACCTCGCGGTCGAATCCGACCCGTCGACCCTCGAATGGATCAAGGAGACGCACACGGCGGAACACGACCCGAAGACCATGGGCAATACCGTGGACCCCGCCGCCTCCACCATCATGGAAAACGGCGAATCCAAGGACGTGACTCCGGAAAACGCTGGAACGAAGCCGATTCCCAGCACTGCAAATCTCGCAGGGCTGGAAAACGACCCGGAACCGGCACTGCAAATCTCGCACCTCCAGCACTGCGAGAGCTGCACCCCCAGCACTGCAAATGCCGCAGGGCTGCTATATAAGGATAAAACCCTCCAGGTAAACCCTCCGAGTAAAACCTCCTTCCCCTCTGCCCCTACGGGGCATCTCCCCGCAAGCGGGGCGACCGCCGCCGAAAAAAATAAAACCGAACAACTCGACGAGGACGACACCGAGATCGCCGAAGCGGCCGGACGGGTCCTCGCCTCGCTCGGTGCGCAGCGCTCGATGCTCGGCCTGGCCACGCCCTCACCGACCAAAGCCGACCGCAAGGCCATCATCGGCCTGTACCGCAGGCTCGTCGACCAGGGAGCGCAATGGCCCACCCTCGTGATGGTCGACGCGATCGGCTTCGCCATGAACGGCGATTGGTGGCCCAAACGCATCCGCACCGGCCGGGCCCTCGCCAGACACTGGGACGAACTCAACGACGACATGATCCTCGCAGCCGGCCGCACAGACGGCGACGCACACGTGCAGACGGTTCCGGCGGCCGTGCCGGAGCCGGATGCTGCGCCATGGCTGCCCGACTGGGCCGTGAAGACGCTGGCCGAATTGGACGGCCAGGACGCGACGGCCGGAGGGGAGGCGACGGCATGACCACGCGCATCGACTGTTCCGAGGCGGGCTTCAACGAATTCCTCCTCGCCAACCCGCAGCTCGACGGGCACGCGGACCTGATCTGGCAGCTGCACGCCGTCTACTGGCGCAACAAGCGCCTCGGCCATCCCAAGGCCGTCGGCCTGCTGATCCAATACGCCCGGGCATGGGCCGCCCGCAATCCCGGCGAAACCGCCATAGGACGCCTCCAGGCCCGCAAGACGCCGATGGCGCAAGGACGGCGGCCATGAACGGGCGGGACATGATGCCGGCCTGCGCGAGAATCGCCGCAGTCGACCCGGCCATGGCGGATCGCATGTGGAACACGACGACCGACGACGATGGCCGGGACCTGGTCGACGAACGGATGCGCGGCAAGGGCCGCATGCTGTGTGCCGCGTGCCCCATGCGCCTCGACTGCATCAGCCGCGCTCTCGTCAACGGCTGGAAGGACAAGGCCGTGTACGGCGGGCTCGACTATGCGAGCCGCTGGATCCTCGCCCGACTGATCGCCCGCGACCTGCACATCGACATGTCCGGCCTGCACCGGATCACGCCGCACCGGATCCGCGAATGGCTGGCCGCCAACCCGGACTGGGGCGAACGCATGCGCCGGGACGGCAGGGACTACTGGCGGTCCGTCAAACGCCGCCAACGCTCCCGCCGCGAATACACGCACGACGACCCGCTCTTCCTCCCGACCGAACCCGTGCCGGACGGCCTGGTCCAGGGCAGCCTCTTCTGACCGCCGCCACCGCAGTCCGAGTGGACTGCGGCACAGGCCACGATACCGAAAAACCAATTAACCGATTTACCGAAAACAGTACAGGCCGGAATACCGGAACCAACGAACCATGCCACAGGCAATCCCATTTAAGCGTTGCGGCGCATATAACCACAACGCTTATGTGAGGTATTCAGGTCGAAGCGCAAGGCAATGCCTTCAACCGACTGGATACCGCGATACCGGAACCGGTAAATACCGAAAAACCGTAAAACCAAAATAAGGAGAAACCGATGAACGACAAGAAGAACCGCGAGCCGATGGTCATCGCATTGGCGACAGGCAAGGGCGGCAGCATGAAGACCACATCGGCCGTGTTCCTGGCCTGCGCCCTCGTGGACCAGTCCCGGGGCGAGCAGCGCGTGCTCGTCGTCGACGCGGACGTGCAGGGCGACGCGAAGGACTGGTGGTACAGGGCCGCCGAGCTGGACGACCCGCTGCCGTTCGACGTGATGTCCGCCGCGCCGGCCGACATCGCGCACCTGCACGGGATCAACGACCGTCTCGACGACCCCGTCGACTGGGTGCTGATCGACTCCGCCCCGTACGGGCGCGCGTTGGACGAATCGGTGAACAACGCGGACCTCGTGGTCATCCCGTCGAGCCCCAGCCGCATCGACCTCGACCAGGCCGTCGGGGTGAAGGACCTGTGCGACCGTCGCGGCGTCCCCGCCGCGATCCTCCTGTGCCGCACCGAGGCCAACACGACCGCCCTCCGCGACGCCCTAGCCTGGATCGATGCCGCGGACATCGCGTGCTTCGAGACGCTGATCCCGAAACGCCAGGACATCCTCAACGCGAAATCCACCCGCCCCCGCGGGTCCCGCCTGCACGAGTACCGCGACCTGGCAGCCGAACTCAAGCGGACCATGCGACAGCTCAAGGGGGAGGAGAAACTGTGAGGAACATGAACTTGACGCCTCGTCCGCGCGACCTGACCATGCTGCTCACCGGCGGCCGGCCGGCACCGGCGGATACCGGAAGACCGGAATCGGTGGAAACCGAAATACCGAAAAACCGGAAGACCGTGAAACCGAGCGACGCGGAGGGCTGGGTGAAGACCAGCGTGAGCCTGCGCGCCTCGACCCGGCGCAGGCTCAAGACCTTCGCCGCCGAGCACGACATGCGGATCCAGGAAGTGGTCGATGCCGCCCTCGAAACGTACCTGGGCTTTGGAGGGGAACGATGAACCGCATCATGCTCCTCGGACTGCTGGTCTGCATCTCTCGCGTGGCATTGTGCGGAGTGATGGGCGTGATGGCCGAAACCGTCGCCCGGCGCGCTGAATCCAGCAGCCTTCGCGGCCTGTGCTGCCTGTGCGTCGTCGCCTACGCTCTCGTCCTCGTGGAGTCCTTCGCTCCGATGGACTCGGCCCAGACCGTCGTCCATCGGGCCGTCCCGCTGCTTTTCTTCGTCCCGAATCTTTTCATTTGGATCTCGATGCGGCCCTCCGGTGTGTCCATGCGCGGCACGCGCCGGAGGAACGATACAGACGGCTCCGCCGATTCGATAAGCTGTGAACCTATGAACAAGGAGAACAAATGACAGAAAAAGAAAAGGCCATCGAAGTTTCGGCCGAGTCCACGGAAAAGAAAACAAAGAAGCCGCATCGCAGAAGGGCCATCGTCATCACCGTCGTCGTACTCGCACTGCTCACGGCGGGAGGCATCGCCTGGAAGGCGCACGCGGACCGCCTCATGGCCGAGGCCAGGGCGGATTGCGCGGCCGCATCCGAACGCCTGCGCACCGCGACGAACGACTGGAACACGCTTCTGAACGGGTCCGCGGCGGACGCGGCGAAGACCGATAGGAAAAGCGTGAAGGACGCGAAGATGCTGGACGCCCTGTCCAAGACGATGAAGGCCACGATTCCGAAGACCGTTTCCTGCAAGGCGGATTCGAGGACCGGCGTGCAGGAGGCCGCAAAGGCCATCACGGCGAACGCGGCATGGTATAAGACGCATGCGAAGACGCTGTCCAAGGCCGTGAAGGCGGTCGAATCGTCCAAACTCGACAAGACCGTGGACGACGCGCAGGCGCTCTACGACGCGACCTCCGGGAAGGTGCAGGACGACAAGACCCGCGCAAGCCTGCTGGACGCCATCAAAAAGCGTGACGCGGATGCCATCGGCAAGGCCGTGAAGACGGTGAACGAATCGAAGGCGGCGAAGGAGAAGGCCGACGCGGAGGCGAAGGCCAAGGCCGAACAGGAGGCCGCGGCCCAGGCCGCCGCTGCGGCCGCACAGTCGCAACGGCAGGCCCAGTCGTACACGCCGTCCTATACGAACACCGGCACGAGTTCGGGCCGCTCCTACACAAACGTCGGTTCGGCAGGCGCATCCTCTGGTTCGACGGGCGGCTCGTCGTCCGGTGGGTCAGGCTGGTCGGGGCCGACCAGCGGCGGACACGGTGATCCAGGTGCCTGTAGTTTGGAGGATTGCTCCATCCCAATCCAACATTAAGCCGGTCGACTCCGTTTCTCTTTCAGGGCCGTTCCACGAACATCCGTGGGACGGCCCTTTCCTGTCTCCTGCGCGAATGTCCAAACCGGAGTCCGTGAAACCGGGTTGCAATGGTATCGGTCGGGGATCGCAATTCCCGCCCCGACACAGTCAAGTGCAGAATCTCTGAAAGGAGAGGAACATTGGGTTACACCAATAATAAACGGAAGACGTTGGCGTTGCTGACGGCCGTTGCCACCCTGGCCGGCGGTCTGACCGCGGGCACCGCATACGCCGGTGGCGGGGGCGGCAACAGGCCCGGCACCGGCGGCAGCGGCGCGGCAACGCAGTTCTGGCAGTACAAGGACGAC
>ERZ809758.47-NODE-47-length-21789-cov-5.88069_pt1 | contig 21789 bp, 19 predicted proteins | sample MGYA00520314_ERZ809758 | MGnify/ENA primary metagenome ERZ809758 (study PRJEB31588, sample SAMN03401228) | human gut metagenome | study: EMG produced TPA metagenomics assembly of the PRJNA231909 data set (A prospective, longitudinal analysis of the... | reverse complement strand
GTACATATTTACTCCCTCAGTCACGCTTCGCGTGCCAGCTCCCTCTAGGAGGGAGCCTGATCCCTTGCGGCAAAGAAAAGGCCCCCTCTCAGAGGGGGCTGTCTGCGTTAGCAGACTGGGGGAGTAACGCAAAAAGCCCGACGGCTTATAAAACCGTCGGGCAAAGCTTTTACGAAAAATCAGCCGAAGATGTTGATCAGGATACCGGCAGCAACAGCGGAGCCGATAACGCCAGCGACGTTGGGGCCCATGGCGTGCATCAGCAGGAAGTTGGAGGGGTTCTCGCTCTGGCCGACCTTCTGAGAAACACGGGCGGCCATGGGAACAGCGGAAACACCAGCGGAGCCGATCAGGGGGTTGACCTGACCGCCGGTCAGGGCGTACATCACCTTGCCGCACAGAACGCCTGCAGCGGTACCAAAGGAGAAGGCGATCAGACCCAGCACGATGATGAACAGGGTGCGGCTGTTCAGGAAGGTGTTTGCAGAGGTGGTGCAGCCAACAGACAGAGCCAGGAAAATGGTGATGATGTTCATCAGTTCATTGCCGGCAGTCTTCTGGATACGATCCACAACGCCGGACTCTTTCATCAGGTTACCCAGCATCAGCATACCGACCAGAACGGCTGCATCGGGAACGATCAGAGAAACAATGATGGTGACCATGATGGGGAAGATGATCCTCTCGGTCTTGGACACAGTGCGCAGCTGCTTCATCACGACCGTGCGCTCTTTCTTGGTGGTGAGCGCCTTCATAATGGGCGGCTGGATCACGGGCACCAGAGCCATGTAGCTGTACGCCGCAACGGCAATGCTGCCCAGCAGCTCAGGTGCCAGACGGGAGGTAACAAAGATGGCGGTGGGGCCGTCTGCACCACCGATGATGGCGATTGCAGCGGACTGCTTCTGGGTGAAGTCCACAATGCCGGTAGCCGCCAGCAGACGAGCGCCCATGTAAGTACCAAAGATACCGAACTGAGCGGCAGCGCCCAGCAGCAGGCTCTTGGGGTTGGAGATCAGGGGGGCGAAGTCGGTCATGGTACCAATGCCCAGGAAGATCAGCGGGGGGTAAATGCCCAGCTTGACACCCATATAAAGCATATCGGCCAGACCGCCGTTGTTCAGGATCTCGATCCACATCGGGTGCTCGAGACCATCACCAACGAAGTACTGCATGTGGATAATGCCGCTGCCGGGCAGGTTGGCAAGGATCATGCCAAATGCCATGGGCAGCAGGATCAGAGGCTCAAATTCCTTCACGATGGCCAGGTACAGCAGGAAGCAGCCCACGCAGATCATAATCGCGTAGAGGTAGCCGCCCGGCTCACCGAACCGTGCAAAGCCGGAACTCTGGAAAATACCGACCAGAGTATCGATAAACTGTGTCATGTTTTTCCTCCTGTGTTAAAAAGGTGCGGTGGTGTCGTTGACACCAGCCTTGCTCCAGCCATTTGCAGCACGGCGCACGGCCTTCAGGGTGTACTTGCCATTGCCCATGGCATGGATGGCTGCCATAATTGCGGCAACCACATCGCCGGGAATGCCTTCCTCCACCACAGGGGCGGGAGCAGCCTGCTGCACAGGGGCAGCGGGCTTTGCGGCAGCCTTGGGAGCTGCAGGCTCCTTGGCTGCCTTCTTCTTGGCGGCCATACCGTCGAAGATCTTGCCTTCCAGCGTGATGATGAACATCAGCAGGACGAGGATGGCAAACACCAGCACGATACCGGTAATGGTGATAACCACATCAGAACCCAGATTCATGGTCTTCCTCCTAATAATAATTTACTCCGCACTCCGGAGCAGGCCCCGGCGCGCAAAAAGCGATTTGACAATATTATACAATATTTCCCGACCCGATTCAACAAGTATGAACAAAATTTTGTTGCAACTTTTCCAATTTCTTAACGAGCCGGGGCAGGGCTCCGGTTAACGGCGGCCCATGCGGGGGGTCGCATCCAGGAAGCCGGTCTCCAGCTTATCGTTCAGGCCCAGGCTCATGGCAGTGCCCAGCGCCACACAGTTCACGGGATCGGGCGAGACGGTCACATCCACCTTGAGCTCCTGGCTCAGGTATTCGGGCAGGCCGTGCAGCTGTGCGCCGCCGCCGGTCAGCACCACACCATTGCGGAAGATATCGCCTGCCAGCTCAGGCGGGGTCTTTTCCAGCACCTGATGGGCGGCAGTGCCGATCTGCTCACTCAGCATCATCACAGGCTCGTAGAGGTCGCTGGTGGAAACATTCACCTTGATGGGCAGGCCGGTCAGCAGGCTGCGGCCCTTGACCTCCATCGTCTCGTCAAAATCAGCCTTCTGGGGGCAGCAGGCGACATTCTTTTTCAGCTGCTCTGCGGTACGCTGGCCGATGGCAATGCTGAACTTGTTGCGGACATGCTTCAGGATCTCGTCATCATAGTGGTTGCCCGCCACACGGACACTGGTGGCCTTGACCTTGCCGCCCAGAGACAGGACAGCGATATCGGTGGTGCCACCGCCGATATCAATGATCATCCGGCCATCGGGCTGGGTGATGTCGATGCCGGAACCCAGTGCAGCGGCAATGGGCTCATCGATCAGGTAGACCTGACGGGCACCGGCGGCCATCACGGCCTCCACCACGGCATCGCTCTCAATGCCGGTGATGGCAGCGGGCACGCAGACAGCCACCCGGGGCTTGACCATGTGGGAGCTGTACACCTGATTCACAAACCGGCAGATCAGCTCCCGGGTCATGGTGTGGTCGCTGATGACACCGTCCTTCAGCGGGAAAATGGCGGAAATATAGTTGGGGGTGCGGCCTACCATGGCCAGGGCCTTGTCGCCCACCTCCAGCACGGAGTTCTTGCGGGTATCCATTGCCACCACGCTGGGCTGGTTGAGCACGACCCCCTGCCCTGCCTGTGCAATGATAATGGTCGTTGTGCCCAGATCGATGCCGATGTCATTCTGTGCCATAATGAAACGTTCCTTTCTCTGCTCCCCTGTTTTCTATCGTAAATGCCCGTTCGGGCGGGAAATCAAATCAATTTATATTGTAGCATAAGCCAGTAAAAAAGTATAGACCAAACCTCTCCTAGTAGGAGAGGCAAGTCAGCAGCCTAGCTCCCCTATTAGGGGAGCTGGCGCAAAGCGCCTGAGAGGTTATTCCGCCGCCATCTGTTCCGGTGGCAGATTCTCTTTCAGCAATTCGCACAGGCCGCTGTACCGCAGGTTCTGCCGGACATTGGACATCATCCGGTTCACCACATCCCGCCGCCCGGCCACGATGCACAATTTGCGGGCGCGGGTCACGCCGGTGTAGAAGAGGTTGCGGTAGCAGAGCCTTGGCGGCACCTGCGCCACCGGCAGCACCACCGCCGGGAACTCGCTGCCCTGGCTCTTGTGCACCGTGATGGCGTAGGCGATCTCCAGCTCGTTCAGGTTTTCTGCCGGGTAAAGCAGGCGGCGGTCATCCATCCGCACCACCATGGAGCGGTCGCGCATGTTGATGGATTCCACAATGCCGATATCACCGTTATAGGCTCCCACGCCCTGCTCCCCGCCAATGCGGTTCCAGACGATCTCGTAGTTGTTCCGCACCTGCATCACCTTATCGCCCACCCGGAACACCCGGGAGGCGCTCTGGAGCTGGGGCTTGCCCTTCTGCTCCGGGTTGAGCAGGTTCTGCAGCTCCACATTCAGCGCCTGGGTGCCGGTGGGTCCCAGCTTGGTGGGGCAGAGCACCTGAATATCCCGGACAGGGTCAAAGCCATAACTCCGGGGCAGACGGGTGGTGACAAGATCGCACACCAGTTTCTGCGCCGCATCGCCGTCCGATTCCAGAAAGAAGAAATCGTCTGTCTTACCGCCCTTCTGCAGCGGCTCACTGCTGATGATGTGGTGGGCGTTCTCCACAATAAGGCTGCGTTTAGCCTGCCGGAAGATCTCGTTCAGGCAGACGGTGGGCACCAGCCCGGAGCGGATGACCTCGCCCAGAATGTTGCCGGGCCCCACGCTGGGCAGCTGGTCGGCATCGCCCACCATAATAATGCGGCAGCTGTACCGCAGGGCTGCAATGAGCGCCTGAAACAGCTTCACATCCACCATACTCATCTCATCCAGAATGACCACATCGCATTTGAGCAGGTTCTTGTCATTGTGGATAAAGCTGACCACGCCGCCGGAGTAGTCCACCTCCAGCAGGCGGTGGATGGTAGAGGCCTTGCGGCCGGTCAGTTCACTCAGCCGTTTGGCCGCACGGCCCGTGGGGGCACAAAGCGCCACCCGGTCGGCCTGATGTTCCAGCAGCTGCAGGATGGCGTTGACCGTAGTGGTCTTACCGGTGCCGGGGCCGCCGGTCAGCACAAGGCAGTTTTCGGTCATGGCCTTGCGGATGGCTTCCCGCTGCAGGGGCGCATAGGCAAAGCCCTGGGTCAGCTCCAGCACTTGAATGTTTTTATCAAGGTCCCGCACCGTCTGCTTTTCCCGCTTCGCCAGCAGGGCCAGCCGGTCGGCAATGGCCTGTTCTGCTTCCAGCAGGTCAGGCAGATAGATATACGGCACCGCCTCCAGCATCTTTACGCCAAGCTGCCCGGTCTCAATGCAGTGGTCCAGCGCACGGGCCAGCTTTTCGGGCGGCTGCTGGATGAAGTGGGATGCCGTGTCCAGCAGCTGCGCACGGGGCAGGCAGGTGTGGCCGTTGCCCGCGTTGTGGCGCAGGGTGCGCAGAAGCGCTGCTTCCAGCCGCTGGGTGCAGTCCCCTTCCATGTGGTAATACTGTGCAATGCTGTCCGCATGACGGAAATCCAGCTGCAGGGGTTCCCCACAGAGCAGATAAGGGTTCTGGGAGATGGCCTGCATGGCACTGGGGCCAAAGACGCGGAACACCTCCATGGCGCGGCGGGGGCTGATCTCGAACTGCGCCAGATAGGCGATCAGCTCCCGCATTCCGAACATCCGCTTGAACTCCTGCTGGATGCGGTCGGCCTTGTCTGCCGAGATGCCGGGGATCAGGGTGAGCTGGGCGGGGTCGTTGGCGATCACCTCCAGCGCCGCCGCGCCGAATTTATCGATGATCTTATTGGCCGTGCGCGCCCCAATATAAGGCAGGGAGCCGCTGGCAAGGAAGGCGTATACCGCTTCCAGATCCTTCGGCATATCGGTCTCGCACTCCTGGGCGTGGAACTGGCGGCCATAGGTAGCGTGGTTCTCATATTTACCGCGGCAGACCACGCTCTCGCCCGCATGGAGCTCGCCCACGATCCCGCACACCACGGTGACCGTGCCGCCGCCGGAAATTTCAAACACCGTGTAGCCGTTATCCGGGTTCTCGTAGATAATGTCCTCCACCGTTCCCTCGATCTGTTCCAGCTCCATGCTCCTCACCCCCTTGTGACATAATTATTTATAGTATAATCGTTTTGGTGTTATTTGTAAAGGAATTGGGCAGGCCCTGCTCTATACATCCCCTCAGCCCTCGCTAACGCCAAGGCCTCGCCTACTCGGAGAGGTTGGACGGAGGAGAGCGCAACAAAAGAGCCGCCCTTCTGCGGTTTCGCAAAAGAGCGGCTCAATTTTTACAAGTTTGCGTGCGGTCTTGCTTTTTCCTGTTTCAGCTTCCGGAACACAACGATATATGCAGGGATCAGGAAGAAGCAGGCAAAGAACCAGGCCACCGGGTTTGCAATGCAGGCGGCAAAATAGCCCCACAGCGGCACGAACAGGAAGCCCACCAGAGCACGGGCGATCATCTCTGCCACACCGGCAAACATGGCCAGGCTGGAATAACCCAGCCCCTGAATGGTGTAGCGGTAAATGATAAGGACCGCCAGCGGGATATAGAACACGCTGTTCCAGAAGATGAAGCTCTGGGCGTTGGCCATGATCTCGGTTTGGCTGCTCTCAAGGAACAGGCCGATCAACGCCTTATCCAGCACGCGCAGGATCAGGAAGGATGCCACACTGTACACGCAGCCGATGCCCAGGGCAGTGTTCACACCCTTGTTCACACGGTTCAGGTCGTGGGCACCCATGTTCTGGCTGGCGTAGGTGGTCATGGCCGTGCCAATACTCTCCAGCGGGACGGACAGGAACTGTGCCGCCTTGCCGCCTGCAGTCTGTGCTGCCACGATGTCACTGCCCAGACCATTGACTGCACCCTGCAGCACAACGGAACCGATGGCCGTGATGCTGCACTGCAGACCCATGGGGATGCCCATGCCGCACAGCTTGACACAGTGCTGTCTGCTCAGGCGGCTTTCTTCTTTGTTCCAGCGCAGCTCATTATAATGCTTGAGGATGTACCACAGGCTGCCCAGACCGGCCACTGCCTGGCTGAACACGGTGGCGAATGCCGCACCGAACACGCCCATCTTGAAGACGATGATACAGAGCAGATCCAGCCCGATGTTCAGAAAGCTTGCCACCAGCAGGAAGTACAGAGGCCGCTTGCTGTCGCCCAGAGCGCGCATCAGGGCGCTGGTCATGTTGTACAGCATGGTGAAGGGGATGCCGATAAAGATGGTGCGGATGTAGATGTCCGCCAGATCAATGATGTTGTCCGGGGTATTGGTCCAGACCAGAATGGAACGGGTCATGGCCACCGTGACTACGGTAAGCACTGCGGCAAAAAAGACACTCAGCCAGACGGCATTGGCGGTGTAGCGGCGCATCTCCACATAGTCTTTTGCCCCGAATGTCCATGAGATGGGGATGGAGAAGCCGCAGGCAATGCCATTGACAAAGCCCAGCACCAGATAGTTCAGACCGCCCACACTGCCGACTGCCGCCAGCGCTTCCACGCCCACAAAGCGGCCCACGATGATGGTATCCGCCAGATTATAGAACTGCTGGAACAGGCTGCCCAGCATCAGCGGCACCGCAAAGGCAAGGATCAGCTTGAGCGGGCTGCCCTGCGTCATATCTTTCGTCATACGCACGTTCCTCCTTGGGAAAGCATCACAGACCTTATCACACGAATTTTTTCCGACAAAAACGCCCTGCCACACAATGGGCAGGACGTTTTTGTTCATGTGGGTATTATATCAGGTTGTGGTGAATTTTCAAGAGGTTTTTTCAAATTTTTCAGTGCTTCCCGGCCAGATGCTTCAGCAGCTGGAACAGAATGCTCCAGAACCCCGTTCCGGCATTGCCCGAAGGCGGGGTCTCCTCATCCGGAATGCTCAGCGGCGTATCATCCTCCGAGATGATCGCCGCAGCCACACCATATTCGTCCTGAGCAGCCCAAACCTGCTCCGTACAGCAAAACCGCCCCGGCGTGCATCTCTGCACTCTGGGGCGGTTCGGGTCATTCTTCATTTTGGACGATTTTCTCAAATGCCTGTTGCAGCGGCGCTTCGATTCCCTGCGCCGCATAGATCGTTGCGATCATCAACTCGTCCGGATCTACCGCAGTGAAATCCAAATCATACCCCGCATTTTCTGCTAACTGTGACAAAAAGACGCGCTGTGTTCGCCCATTTCCCTCCCGAAACGGGTGCAGCTCGTTGGTTCGTTGATAAAGATCCACCAATGCAGCGATAAAATCATTTCTTGCAAGCCCACAAAGAAGATTATTCTGCGCAAGACGCTTAAAAATCGCCGCACTCACCCGTGGGATTTCCTCCACCGGGCAGAACTGCGTTCCTTTTTTGGACAGGTTGACCATCCGTACCTGTCCCGCCCAATCATACAACTCACCGAATAAATGTCGATGGATTGCTTTATAGTGCTCAAAATCAAATGCTGCACATCGGGGGTTCTCTGACCATTGTATCGTTTTGGCCGTAACCAGAACCGATTCTACTGCATTCAGCTCTTTTTGCGTATGCAGATCAAATTTATTGACCAGGACTGTCGTCCCAGGATAGCAGCCGTCCTGAGCCGCTTCGATGGTATAAGGCATTCGTCACCTCCGGGACAGCTCCTGCTTTTTCTGACGTTTCAATGCTTCTCTTACAAGGGTTGCAGTGTCGATTTTTCCATCCAGATAGCGCAGGCAGTCTCTCTTTTCCTGCTCTGAGATCTCCAGCCCCTCCATCCGGGCCGATGCAACTGCGTTTGCAAGTGCTCGTTTCCGTGCTGCTGTCATTTTTTCGTCCCCCCTGTTTTTATCAGTATACCAAAAGACACCCACAGAGTGCAAGAGATAAAACCGCCCCGGCGTGCGTTTCTGCACGCCGGAGCGGTTCGGGTCATTCTGAATAATGTGCGAGGAACTGTCTGGTACGCTCTTCCCGGGGGTGGTCGATGAGCTGTTTGGCCGGGCCCTCCTCCACAACCACGCCGCCATCCATGAACAGGATGCGGTCGGCCACATCGCGGGCAAAGTGCATCTCATGGGTGACAATGATCATCGTGGTCTTGCGGTCAGCAAGATCACGCAGGACCTTCAGCACCTCGCCGGTCAGCTCCGGGTCAAGGGCGCTGGTGGGCTCATCAAAGCAGAGGATATCCGGGTGAAGCGCCAGCGCGCGGGCAATGGCCACACGCTGCTGCTGGCCGCCGGAGAGCTGATGCGGGTAGTGGCCGGCCCGCTCCGAAAGGCCCATCTGCGCCAGCAGTTCTCTCGCCTGCTGTTCCAGCTCCGCGTGGATGGCCTTTTTGTTTGCCTGATATTCCGGACGTTCCTTTGCCAGCAGTTCTCCTGCCAGCATCACGTTCTGTAAGGCCGTGTACTGCGGGAACAGGTTGAAGTTCTGGAACACCAGACCGAAATGGAGCCGCTTTTTACGGATCTCGCTTTCCTTCTGGGTGGCAGGGTCGGCGGCATCCCACATGGTCTCGCCGTTCACCTTGATCACACCCGTGTCAGGCCGTTCCAGAAAGTTCAGGCAGCGCAGCAGAGTTGTTTTGCCGGAACCGGACGAGCCGATGATTGCCAGCGCTTCCCCCTGCTCCAGATCCAGGGAGATGTCCTTCAACACATGGGTCTCGCCAAAATTTTTCCCGATACCGGAAGCTTCGAGCAACGCCATAATCTATCTGCCTCCTTAGCAGCGGAAATAATCGAGCTTTTTTTCAGCCCAGTTGAACAGGATGGTCAGTGCGCCCACAAACACCAGGAAGAAGAGCGCGGTGGAGAACAGCGGCCAGATCAAGCCCTTTGCGCTGTACTCCTTGGCCATCATAATGATTTCCTTGTTGGCAATGGTGTTTGCCAGCGAGGTATCCTTGACCAGCGTGATGATCTCGTTGCCCATGGGGGGCAGGATGCGCTTGACGACCTGAAGCAAGGTCACCTTGAAAAAGATCTGTGTTTTGGTCATGCCAAGCACTTGCCCGGCCTCAGTCTGCCCCTTGGGCACTGCTTCAATGCCGCCGCGGTAGATCTCAGAAAAATAGCAGGCATAGTTGATGGCAAAAGCCACCACCGCCGCCACCATCCGTCCGCCGGAGCCGGAGGGCCAGGGGTTGTTCATGCCCAGCAGGCCGGGGCCCAGATAGATCACAATGATCTGCAGCATCAGCGGGGTGCCGCGGATGATCCAGACAAAGGTCTTGACCAGCCCGGCCAGCGGCTTGCAGCGGCTCATGGAGCCAAACGAGACCACCAGCCCCAGCGGCAGTGCAAACAGCAGTGTCAGGGTAAAGAGTTCACAGTTGAGCAGGAACGCGCCGGACAGGCGCATAAGAATCACAGACACAAAAACACACCTTTTTTATTCAGAATCCATATTTTCCTTCCATCACAGCCGGTGAAAGTCCCCTCTGCTCGGGAGCCTTTCACGCATCGGCAACAAAAAGCCTCCCTCACCGAGGGAGGTTGCATCGCATAGCGATGACGGAAGGAGCTTTTCAACAAATTCAGTCAGCCAGTGCCAAACCGTACTTATCGGCCAGTGCCTGCATGGTGCCATCGGCCTTCAGTGCATCAAAGGCATCATCCACAGCGGCGGCAGCATCACTGCCCTTGCGGAATGCCACGCCGTACTCCTCGGCGTTCAGCTCGTCCACGATCTTCAGGTCGGCATAGTCAGTGCCCTCACCGATCATGGCGTTGGCCAGGGTCAGGTCAAGTACAGCGGCATCGGCAGTGCCTGCGGCAACTTCCATCAGGCAGTCGGTCTGAACGCTCTTAGAAACGTAATCAGCCTGTGCCAGGTTCTCGTCTCCCTCAATGGCGGCCTCACCGGCGGAACCAGCCTCGGCGACCACGGTCTTACCCACCAGGTCAGCGGTAGAGGTATAATCGGTGCCATCTTTCACAACGACCACCTGTGCATTCTTTGCATAAGCCTTGGTGGTAGCGGTGTTCTGCATGATGTCATCGGTCAGGGTCATGCCGTTCCAGATGCAGTCGATGCTCTTGGCATCCAGTTCCACGACCTTGGTATCCCAGTTGATCTCCACAAACTCCGGCTCCACGCCCAGCTTTTCGCAGACAGCAGTGGCCAGCTCGGTATCAAAACCGGTGAAGTTGCCATCGGCATCGGTGTAGTTCATGGGCTCGTAAACAGTGTAGCCAATGACCAGCTTGCCCTTGCCCTTGATGTAATCCCGATCGCTGCCTGCAGACTGGGATGCGGCAGCACTGCCGGAAGCAGAGGCCGAAGCAGATGCGGCAGTGGAAGCGGCACTGCCGCAGGCGGCAAGGCTCAGTGCCATGGCACCGGCCAGGAATGCGGATACAAGACGTTTCATATACGGTTCCTCCCTCAGTGGCAAGCAGCTTTGTTTTATTGCTTTACCATGCTAAATTGCTAAACTGTGGTTATAGAATAGCGCGTTTTCTGCCATTTGGCAAGGGGGAAAACTGATTTTTCGCAGTTTGCTCAAATCTTTACCGCTTTACCACGGCAAAGCGGTCATTTTGACAAAACAAAAACGCCGCGTCGGCAGCTGCCAGACGCGGCGAGAGGGTTTCTCTCTGAAAACGCAGCGGAATGCCACCGCCCCCCTATCCGGGAGAGCCGGTGCGCGATTGTGAGACCGAAAAGGGTTTTCTCCTCAGCTCAGGGCATCCAGCGCCGCCTTTTGCAGATCGGTGATGTCGATGGTACACAGAGCCTTCAGGTCGGCATCGCCGCCGGAAAGCCCGGCGATCTCGGTGCGGGTCTTGCCCTTGAGGGCATCACAGAAGCCCTCGCTGTGCTCATACCACTCCTTGCCCAGCGCCGATGCGCCGCGCATCCCATAGTCCTCCCCCAGCTCCAGCTTGGTCTTGACGAGGTCCGGGGCTGTCACACCGCCGTCTGACACCACCGTCAGGGCCGGCTCAGCCATATCCGCAATGGCGCTGGTCACACGGCGGTCCGCATCGGTGGTCAGTGCCACGATGCTTACATCCACCTGCGCATTCACATCCTTGTCGTCGGTGGCGGTGATGTCCGAAGTCCCGTTCACCGCTTCGATGCCCAGCGCGGCCCTGTCGCCCTTGGCGGCACCCAGTGCCCTGGCATTGGCGCAGGCTCGGGTCACGGCATCCCGGTAGCGATCCACAGCAATGGTGCAACCGCTCAGCAGGTCGGCATCCGTGGGCTTGCCATCCTTATCCACTTTGAGCATGGAGACCTGTTCCGGGGTCATACCGATCAGGTAATTGGCAAAGGCATCCGCCTGTTCCGCCCATCCCTTTTTCAGGGAAGAGACCTCGGCCAGCGGGTAATCGTCCCCCTTCTGCCGCTTGGTGCGCCAGTCGGTGGGCAGGGTCACATGGCCGGTGCTGTCCGCCGAAACAGACACTTCCAGCTCGTCCAGCAGAACACTCTCCAGTTTGCCCTCGTCATCCAGCAGGACAGCGGCCGCCGCCAGTTCAATTTTCCCTGCCCTGTCCTGATCAGTGGCCTCTGTCACCACACCCAGACCGGTTTTCCATGCCGCTGTCTGGGTCTGTGCGGAGGATGTGCTGCTGCTTCCGCTCATGCTGCCGGAGCTGCCCGACCCGGCGTTCGTTTTGCCGCAGGCGGTCAGCAGCAGCGCCGCCGCCATGGCACAGCTCCAAAGAGCCCGATGGTTCTGATTCATAGATACGCTCCCTTTCCACACGGCCCGTTGGGCCTTTGCCCCATAGTATGTCCAGAAGAGCGTAAGATTACGCAGCCGACGGGAGTTTTCCAAAGCAAGTGTCCGCTGGGATGGGACCCTGTTGCCGCAGGCAATAGGGCGGGCGATGGAATGGCCCGTTTCACTTGCGTGGAAAAGCTCCCCGAGTGCTGCGCGCAGCCGTTCACATCAACGGGCTCAGCAGCCGCAGCACGCTGTCCAGTGCTGTGCCCGGCAGATTGGTGCGGCAGTCGGACCGCATGATCTCCCGGCACTGCGGCAGGGTGCGCTCCACATCCTTCCGCAGAGCGGCGATCTGGCTGTTATGGAAGAGCAGTGTTCCGCACTCAAAATGGAGAAACAGGCTCCGATAATCCATATTGATGCTGCCCACCGCGGCCACACGGTCATCACTGACATAGCACTTGGCGTGGAGGAAACCGGGCGTGAATTCATAAATGCGCACACCCGCCCTGAGCAGGGGCAGATAGTAGGAGCGACTGAGCCGGAACACCAGCTTCTTATCCGGGATCCCGGGCAGGATGAGACGCACGTCCACCCCGCGCTTGGCCGCACTTTTCAGAGCATCCAGCATCTCCTCGCCCACGGCCAGGTAGGGCGTGTAGATATAAACATATCTCTGGGCCTGAGAGAGGATGTCCAGATAGACCGTCTCGGCCAGCGGTTCCTCATCCAGCGGGCTGTCCGCGTAGGGCTGCACCACGCCATCCTGCACTGCGGGCAGGCGGGTGGGCGCAAAGGCGGTGTAATCGGTCTCCTGCGGGCGGAAGGCGTTCCATACATTGAGGAACATCACGGTAAAGTTCCAGACAGCGGCTCCTTCCAACCGGATGGCCGCATCCTTCCAGTAGCCAAAGCGCTGCTCTGCATTGATATACTCATCCGCCAGATTCACGCCGCCGGTGTAGGCCACATTGCCGTCAACCACCACGATCTTGCGGTGGTCGCGGTGGTTCATCACCAGCGAGACCAATGGCACCACCGGGTTGAAAGGGATGCAGCGGATATGCGCCTTCTCCATGCGGATGACAAAATCACTGGGCAGGCCCAGCAGGCTGCCAAAATCATCGTAGATCAGCCGCACATCCACGCCCTGAGCGGCCTTGCGGCGGAGGATCTGCTCCACACCGTCCCACATTTTGCCGGAACGGAGGATAAAAAATTCCAGAAAGATGAACTTTTCCGCCTTTTCCAGATCTGCCAGCAGCTGGGGATACATCTCCTCCCCGCAGGAAAAGTAGTGAGCAGCGGTATCCCTCCAGGCCGGATACGGCCCGAACTTTGCCACGTAGCGGCTCAGGTTCCGGCTGGAGATATCCAGCGCATCGGTCTGGCCCTCGGGCTGGGCAAGCTCGGTCTGATGGGCCTGTTCCACCTTCTGCATCCGCTCCCGCAGATACTTGGCGGGGGCCTTGTTGCCAAAAGCCAGATAAAGCGCGCCGCCCAGCAGGGGCAAAAGACCGATCAGAACGATCCAGCCGATCTTATAAGCGCTGTTTTCATCCTTGCGCACCAGATACAGCACGATCAGGATGCTCAGCGCCTTCAGGGCACCGTTCAGCCAGACCCGCCCCGCCGTGAACGACCAGAATGCCCAGAGCAGCCAGAGCACCTGTAAAGCCACCAGCACCGCTGTGATCGTGACACGGTTGAAGATACGGTTGAAAAACTTGACGATGGGCAATCTGAACATGTGGTAACCCTCCCCTGCCGCCCACGGCGATTTTTGATGCTGTTAGTATAGCGCAGAGCGGAAGATTTTGCAAACAAAAAAGCGCCCACAACGGCTTTCCCCGCTATGAGCGCCTATTCAATCGTGGCAGAATTTTTCCGATGGCCGTTCGCTTATGCTTCCGCGTCCTCATAACCAACCAGCAGGCCGCCCAGCTCTGCATAATAGCTGCACAGACCGCCGCATTCGCTGATGTCCACCTTTGCTCCATCAAACACAGCCTTTACCATGTGCTTCAGGCGCTCGGCGGCAGCGGGATTGCCGCAGTGAGAGATATGGAGCCTGCCGTTGGTGTAGCCGTGCTCCTTGAGTTCCAGCACGATGCGCTCCAGCGCACCATGCTCGCCACGGGTCTTGCAGAGAACATCCAGCTCTCCGGCCTCACTTGCCTGTCCGATGACCCGGATGCCCAGCATCCGCGCCACAGCAGCAACGGCAGGCTTCACGCGGCCATTGCGGGCCAGATTGGCCAGCGACTCCAGCGAGAAGAGCAGATGGGTGTGCTTGTGGTAGCGGAGCATCTCTTCACAGATCTCGTCAAACTCCTTGCCCTCAGCCAGCAGATCCCGCAGATGCTCGGCCAGCAGGCGCTGCTCCGGGCCGGTGGAAAGGCTGTCCAGCACGAACACCCGCTTGCCGGGATTCTCCTGCTGGTACTCCTCGGCGGCCAGCTGGGCGGCATTGTAGCTGCCGGACAGAGTGCCCGTGATGGTGATGGCATACACCTCGTCGGCTCCCTCGTAGGCGGCCAGCCAGTCGCTGACGTTGGGGCAGGAAGTCGAGGTCTTGCCCTTATAGGTACGCAGGGTCTGGGCCATGCCCAAGGCATCCATTGTGCCGTTGTCCAGATATTCGGCATCGTCGGTGATGATCTTCAGGGGAACGCATTCAAAATCCACGCCCTGCAAAGTGTACAGGCTGGCGGAGGAATCCACAACAATCTTGGTGTTCATAAGCATTTATCTCCATTCCGGCGGCAGAGGATGCCGCAGTTTTTCCTGTTGTTTGAATCACTATATCAGTTTTTCAAAAACCTGTCAACTGTTTTCTTGAATTATTTTAAAAGTTTTTAATTTCCTGTTGACCGCATTTCCAAAACATGGTATACTGTCTGCATGAAATTAGAATCAAACCGCCGCGTTGCGGCCTGCGCCGCAGGGTTTGCCCTGCCCCGGTATGCAGAACTCCCCACCGTAGGGCTTTATCTGGATCAGAGTGTACAGTTTGTCAACGGGTGTTTCCGCACATTTCAGGGGGTGGAGCTCACCGCTTCCATGGTGAGCAACTACGTTAAGAAAGGGATCATCAGCCACCCCATCAAAAAGAAGTATACCCGGGATCAGCTGGCCTGCCTGATCTACATCGTAGTTTCTAAAAATGTCCTGTCCATGGAAAACATCGACAGTCTGTTCAAGATGCAGCGGGCGCATTATACCTCCGCGCAGGCGTATGATACCTTTTGCGATGAGCTGGAGAACTACCTGCCCTATGTGTTCGGCCTGACCAAAAGCTTTTCCGAGCTGGAGCCGGATGTTGATGATGCACGCACGCTCCTGCGCAGCACCATCATCTCGGCTGTAAACAAGATCTATCTGGACTGCGTTTTCACCGACCTGCGGCAGGAGCAGGCCCTCTGGCCCGATATCCTGCCGGATCTGGCATAACAACAAAAATGGCCCTCTCCGTCATGCTTTGCAAAGCAATGATGGAGAGGGTCATTTTTTTCTTAAAATGTAAGCGTGGGGCTGATCTCATTGCGGCGCTGGGCCTGCACGATGCAGTCCTTTTCCGGCACGACACCCGCCGCACCCAGGGTGTTGAACATGGTCTGCAAAGCAAGCGCCGGGGTGTTGTTCTCCTGCGAGAGATGGCAGAGGGCAAACTTCTTGCATCCCTCCTGGATCAGCTCCAGCAGCTTTGCCGAGCACTCATCGTTGGAGAGGTGGCCCCGGTTGGACTCGATGCGGGAGCGCAGGTAGTAAGGATACCGCCCGCTGCGGAGCATGTGGAGGTCGTAGTTGCTTTCCAATGCCACCAGGTCACAGCCGCTCAGGGCCTGATGCACCGGCGGGGTCAGGACTCCCAGGTCGGTGGCAATGGTCATGGTCTTGTTGTCCGGGGTGTGGATGCGGTAACCCACGCAGGGCACGTCGTGGCTGGTGGGGAACATTGTCACACCGAAATCTCCCACATCCTCTTCCCCGCCGGACAGGGTGCGCAGCTCACAGCTGGCGGGCACGATGCCGTTTGCATCCAGAAAATCCAGCGTATCGTCTGCACCGTATACCGGCAGCGGATTCTTTTTGAGGAAGGTGGCCAGCCCCTTGACGTGGTCAGAGTGCTCATGGGTGACTAGAATGCCTGCACAATCGCTGATGTTCAGGCCCAGCTCCTTGAGCGCCGCCGAGGTGGTGCGCACGCCCTTTCCCATATCGATGATGATGTACTTCTCCCCCGTGCGCACCACGCTGCAGTTGCCAGAGGAACCAGAGTATAACGAGATGAATTCAGACATTTCAAACCTCAAGAAACGAACCTCTCCGTCATGGCTTCACAAAAGCTCCCTGTCAGGGGAACTTCTGCAAAACAGACTGAGAGGTTCTGAATGATCACATTGCCGATTCCAGTGCAGCGGGCATCCGCTCCACCTTGCTGATCTCAGCGCCCAGGCCGCGCAGCTTTTCCACGATGTTCTCGTAGCCGCGCTCAATGTGGCCGATCTCCTCGATCTCGCTGGTGCCGTCTGCCATCAGGGCAGCAACGACCATGGCCGCACCGGCACGCAGGTCAGAAGCGCGCAGGGGAGCGGGGTTCAGCTTGTCCACACCCTCAAACACGGCCACCTGACCGTCCACCTGCACCACTGCACCCATCTTGCGCAGCTCGTCCACATAGCGGAAGCGGTTATCCCACACGCTCTCAGTGATGGTGGAGGTACCCTTTGCCACGCTGAGCAGCACACCCATCAGGGGCTGCATATCGGTGGGGAAGCCCGGGTGGGGCATGGTGTTGATCTTCAGCGGCAGGATATCGCCCTTGCGGGAGACGCGGACGGAATCATCGAATTCCTCCACATCCACACCGGCACGGCGGAGCTTTGCCGTGATGGGTTCCAGATGCTTGGGGGTGACATTTTTGATCAGAACGTCGCCGCCGGTGGCAGCAGCGGCAACCATGTAGCTGCCCGCCTCGATCTGGTCAGGGATGATGCTGTAAGTGCAGCCGTGCATCTTTTCCACGCCGCGCACCTTGATCACATCGGTGCCGGCACCGCGCACATCCGCGCCGCACATATTCAGGAAGTTTGCCAGATCAACGACATGGGGCTCCTTGGCGCAGTTTTCCAGAATGGTCTGGCCCTGTGCCATCACAGCGGAGAGCATGCCGTTCATGGTAGCGCCTACGCTGACCTTATCAAAGAAGATATGGGCACCGTTCAGTTCCTTGGCACGCACGGTGATCATGCCGTAGTCCACGCTGTCCTCTGCACCCAGTGCGCTGAACACCTTGAGGTGCTGGTCGATGGGGCGGGGGCCCAGATTGCAGCCGCCGGGCATGGCCACCTGTGCCTTGCCAAAGCGGGAGAGCAGCGCACCCAGGAAGTAGTAGCTGGCACGCATCTGGCGGGACAGATCATCCGGGACGTTGGTGCTGTTCAGGTGGGTGGTGTCGATCTCGTAGGTATTGCGGTTCAGCATCTTGATGCTGGCACCCAGGGTGCTCAGGATCTTCAGGCTGACTGCCACATCACTGATGTCCGGCAGGTTTTCGATCACACAGACATCTGCCGCCAGAATGGTGGCAGGCAGAATGCCCACAGCCGCATTTTTTGCACCGGAAATGGTAACTTCGCCATGCAGGGGCTTGCCGCCCGTAATAACAAACTTTTCCAATTTTATAATCTCCTTGTCGCAGGCCCGCCAGCGGCAGGGCCACTCAGGGTTCTTGCTTGATCTCTCCGCGCACCGCCGGGCACACACCCTCACGATACAGCTATCTTATTATACACAACTTCGGGCAAAAAGCAAAGCCCCCTTTTTCCCTGCCCGATTATTTTCTGTTTTGCCCAGAATCTGCGGAGATATTCGACATTTTTGTTTCTTATTTCAAAAATTTTACAATCAGCGCCCCTTACCAGACGCAATCCTCGCTGCAAGTCTCCTTGATCCAGCCCAGCTGATAGGCCTTGACCAGCTGTTTCAGGTCGTGCACCCGCTCCCGCAGGGTCTCTCCCTCGTCCGTCTCTTCCACCAGAATGCGGTGGTTCTCCGTTTCCAGTATGTTCTTCTGCGACACGATGTCGATGTTTTCGTTCACGGCCTTTTCGGCACTGACAAAGGGCTGATGGGTCCGCAGGGACATGGTGCGGCTGGAGTACACCAGCGTGTACCCTGCAATGCCGGTCTTTTCATGGTAGGCGCGGCAGAACCCGCCGTCAATGACGACCAGACGGCCCCCGCCCTTGATGGGGCTCTCGCCGCTCTTCTCCCGCACCGGTACATGGCCGTTGACGATGTGGCTGGTGCCGGGCAGGCCGAATTCCGCCAGGATACGGCGGCAGGCAGCCTCTTCATTGTACCATGTATAATAGGGGTCCTTGACTTCCTCATGGGTGGCAGGGTCGGCAATATACAGCCGCTCAAAGGTGGTCATGGCGCTGCGGCCGAACAACGGCGACAGCTTGCCGCACCACAGATACCACAAAAAGTCCTGACCGCTCCGTCGGGCAGCGCTTCCCTCGGGAGCAAAGTAACCGCGGCGTGCCCGCTCGTCACAGTAGTCCATCAAGCCGCGGCCCGAGTAGTTGTGTCCCTCGAACCGCTCCACGGCAAAACTGCCGTTTTTGGTCATGGGCACCACGCCGTGGTAGAGCAGGTTGCCGTTTTCGATGTGGTAAACGCTGCCCTTGGCGTACAAAAATTCCACATGCTGCTGCAAACGCTCGCTCTGCCGGAAGGATTCCACCAGCTTGCGGAGCACCAGCCGCTCATCATCATTCAGGGCGGCGGGGTCTGCCGGGTCCACGGTGGGGAAGCTGGTGTCCCGCAGGGGGTATGCCTGCCCGTTCAGGGTCACTGTCCCCTTTTTCCAATCGATGTGCCGCAGGAAATCCCGACCCTGCATCTTGAAATCCGGGTTGCGGTCGATGACCTTGCACTCCATCTTGAGCATCAGAATGGTCACGGCCTTGTGCATCACGGCACAGCGGTGGAGCATTCCCTCGGTGTAAGGGCCGCGCGCCGCATCGGTGTGGGGCATCCAGAGGGTCAGGTCGTCATTTCCGTAGAACTGCTCGGCCATCCGCTGCAGGTGCCGCAGGTTGATACCGTAGCAGTCCTCAAGCATGGCATGGTTGTGGTAGGCCAGTGTCGTTTTGAGCACAGTGCAGACGCAGATGGGACTTCCGGCGGCGGCACCCATCCAGACCACGTCATGGTTGCCCCACTGGATATCCACATGGTGGTGGCGCATGAGCCGGTCCAGTATGATATCAGGCCGGGGGCCGCGGTCAAACAGGTCCCCCACGATGTGCAGCTTGTCCACAGCCAGCCGCTTGATGAGCTCACACAGCCGGACGATGAACCGGTCGGCGCGGCCATTTTCGATGATGCTGCCCACGATCTGCCCATAATAAAGGTCCTTGTCGTGGTCCTCAAAGTGGGCATGGAGCAGCTCATCCAGAATATACCCGCAGCTGGACGGCAGGCAGGAGCGCACATGCTCCCGGGTATGCTTGGAGGACACCAACCGGCAGATATCAATGAGCTGAAGCAGGGTCTCCGTGTACCAGTGGTCAAGCGCTTCCTCATCCGCGCACCCAGCTTTGAGCTGGGGCAGCTTCTCGTTGGGATAATAGATGAGCGTTGCCAGCTCGGCACGGGTCTGCTCCGGCACACTGTCCCCCAGCACGATATCCACCTTCTCCCGGATGACACCCGAAGCCGAGTTCAGGATGTGGACAAAGGCCTCGTTTTCACCGTGCAGGTCGCTCATAAAATGTTCGGTGCCCTTGGGCAGCTTGAGCAGGGCCTGGGTGCTGATGATCTCACTGGCGGCGGCCGCCTGTGAGGGGTAATCCCGTGCCAGCAGGGAGAGATATTTCAAATGATCCCGGATCTCCTCGTTTTCGGTGCGCATGACATCCTCCATCCGATATGTAGTATTTTTGCATGATATATAATATTCTATCATAGTATACCACATTCCATATCATAAATGGTATAATAAACAAGAGTAATTCTGTCAAATCTTTTGCAAAGGACTTGGATATTATGCCCAAAACCATTTCTGTTGCCGTGCCGGAAGCCTGTACTCTCTGCCCCCGGCAGTGCAAAGCCGACCGGGCCGCCGGGCAGACGGGCTTCTGCGGGGCGGGCCGCACCCTGAAAGCGGCCCGCGCGGCCCTGCACTTCTGGGAGGAGCCCTGCATCAGCGGCACCCGGGGCAGCGGCACGGTGTTTTTCTCCGGCTGCACCCTCAAGTGCTGCTTCTGCCAGAACTACCCCATCAGCGCCGAGGGGCTGGGCAAGGAGATCACCGTGGAGCGCCTGGCCGAGATCTTTCTGGACCTGCAGGCGCAGGGAGCCCACAACATCAACCTTGTCACGCCTGGGCAGTGGCGGCCCTGGATCATCGCTGCCCTCGACCTGGCCCGGGCGCAGGGGCTGCATCTGCCCATCGTCTGCAACACCGGCGGCTACGAGACCGTGGAGAGCGTGCACGCCTGGCGCGGCTTCATCGACATCTGGCTGGCCGACCTGAAATATGTTTCTCCTGCCCTTTCGGCAGAGCTTTCCGCCGCGCCGGACTATTTTGCACAGGCCAGGCCCGCCATTGAAGCCATGATGGCTCAGGCCGGGCACCCTGTTTTTGACAGCGAGGGCATCCTGCAGCGGGGCGTGATCCTGCGCCACCTTGCCCTGCCTGGCCATGTGGACGATAGCTTTGCCGTGCTCGATCAGATGGCGGCTTGGAACAAGGCCGACCCCGGGTGCTTCCTGCCCAGCGTGATGAGCCAGTACACCCCCTTCTATCAGGCGGCAGACCACGGCATCGGGCGGCGCATCACCACCTACGAGTACCGCCGGGTGGTCAACTACGCCATGGATCTGGGCCTCAGTTCTGGCTATATGCAGCAGAAGAGCAGTGCAAAGGAAGAGTATACGCCCAGCTTTGACCTGACGGGGGTGTAAACCCCACCGTCATCCCTGCGGGATGCCACCGTACGGGTTGCGGCACCCAGCGTCCGCTTCGTGCAAAGTTTTGCACTTGCGTCCTGCTGGCCGCTGCCCCAACAACTCCTCCCTGCTTCCGCCACTGGCGGCGGTTGTCGTTGTTGCCTACTAGGGGCGGCCTTGGCAAAACCATAAGGCTTTACGCAATGCCAAGGGCCCCACTATTAGGGGGGCTGTCACCGCAGGTGACTGAGGGGTTCTTTCGTCAAAACAACCAAAATTTCTTTTTCTTTTTCTCTCGGCCGAAACAGCATTTGCTTGCTATCCGGTGCGCTGTGCGGTATAATGGATACAACAATGTGTTCTCACATGAAATGGATCCCAGAAACAACTTTTTAGGAGGAGCGTTATGGAACACTACAATCCCATCCTCGGCAGCGAGCCCAACGGCCAGAAATTTATCACCTGCGGCGAGATCATGCTCCGTCTGACCCCGCCGAACTACGAAAAGATCCGCATGGCATCCAGCTTTGAAGCCAGCTACGGCGGCAGCGAGGCCAACATTGCACTGGCCCTGGCCAACCTGGGTGTGGACAGCACCTTCTTCAGCGTAGTGCCCAACAACAGCCTGGGCAAGAGCGCGGTGCGCTGGCTGCGCTCCAACGATGTGCATTGCACCCCCATGATCCTGACCGAGCCCAACGAGACCCCCTCCAACCGGCTGGGTACTTATTATCTGGAGACTGGCTACGGCATCCGCGCTTCCAAGGTCATTTATGACCGCAAGCACAGTGCCATTACCGAGTACGATTTCTCCCAGGTCGATCTGGACGCTCTGCTGGACGGTTACGACTGGCTGCACCTGAGCGGCATTACCCCGGCACTGGGCCCCAACTGCCGCGGC